>Ga0307502_10000085_pt1 | contig 24486 bp, 24 predicted proteins | sample 16_S_MG_FD_201364 | JGI IMG/M metagenome (GOLD analysis project Ga0307502, IMG submission 201364) | Soil microbial communities from Populus trichocarpa stands in riparian zone in the Pacific Northwest, United States - 16_S | ecosystem: Environmental > Terrestrial > Soil > Riparian zone > Trees... | reverse complement strand
GCACATCCGCCCCCGCATTGGTAAACGTCACGCGTCCATCCCCAACGACATACGTCAACCGCCGGTTCACGCGATACACCCCAGCCTTCACATCCACCCACGGCAACACCCGCAACAACCAACGCGAGGAAATGCCCTGCATCTGCGGCGCCGACTTGGTCGTCGTCGCCAACGTCCGCGCAGCCTCAGTCCCCAAACTCTGGCGCGCCGGCGCCCTACCATTGGTCTGCGCATCCGGTTGCAACGTCTCAGCCACGACTGTACCTCCACCGATAGCACGTCTCTCAGCGTGTGATCACGGCCGACCGCGCAAGCAGCCGGCGGACCAACAGCGGGCACCCTACTCCCAACGGCCACGATCAACGACGCATTTCACGCCGGGCGCCAACGCAACCCACGGCGGGGGTCAACGGCGGACGTTCGCGCCGAGCGGGGCCGGTGCGGTGGTGCGTGCCGGGGGCCCGCGCGTGGGGTCCCGGCAAAAGCGTGAGGGCTGGTCAAACAACGAGATGACGTCGGGCGGTTCGAGTTCCTTGCCGCCGACCCGGATCAAGTCCCAGCCGCCGCGAAACGCCCCCTTGGTGCCAAAGCGCCAGCGCCCGATCAACTCGCCCGTGCCGGCGGACTTCGTCATCCGCCACTGCACCTCGCCGAGGTCGCGTGGCAGCCTGCGCGTCGGCGCCTCACACCACGTGCCCGCGCAGCACGCCATCGACGATCCGCGCAACCACCGTCCCGCGCGCCATGCGCAACACCCCACGGATCTCGCCGTCGACCGCGCGAAAGACCGTCGGCCCAAACGCATCGGAGGTCCACACGCCCACCACATCACGCGCCCTGAGCGCCACGACATCCCCCGGGCGCACCGCGCGCGGCTCAGCGCTGGCCCAATACATCGCCAGATCACCCTCCTTGAACGAGCTGTTGTCGACCGCGATCTGCCCCGAAAACGGATGGTCAAGCACGACCGTCAACAGATAGGCAAAGCAGATGAACGCCGTGATCGCGCCCGTGATCGCCATCTTCTTGCGCCGATCGGCAACCCCCGCCGGATAGGACAGCACGATGAACGACACCGCACCGAAGATCAACAAGAACCGCAACAGCCCAGGCAGGCTCTGCGAGCTCAGATCCAGACGCTCACGACGACTGGCACTGACCTGATCAAGCTGCACCAACGCCTGGCGATACACCGACACATCGGGCTCGCCGGCCGGCGCAAACTGCTGAAAGGTTCCATAGATCGTCTCAAGCGTCGCCGCCGCCCGAGCACTCCGCCCGCCCGTGCGCATCGCCGGCCACTCATCCTCCACGACCGCATGCACGTACTGGCCGATCGCCTGCTCGAGACGGATCTGCAAATCGATCGGAAACGCCCGCGACGCACGCGCCAACTGCGCCGCCGCCGTGGACTCCGCGGCCGCCGCGCTCTCAGCATCATCCTGCTTGGTCACGATGCTCGCGATCACCAACGCCAACAGCAACCCGAACACCAACCCCACCACATCGCGAACCGCGTTATCCATCTCGAGATCACGCAGATTCGGAAACACCCCATCGACGACCCGCACCGCTACCAACGCCGCCAGCGTCGGCACACCGACGATCACCACGATCAACGCGCCCGTCGACAGATGATTGAGTAAGTAATACGACACAGCCAAGACCTACCGTTCCGTGCGCGAGGGACGCAGATCAGCGATCAGCGGATCGTGTTTGAGCTGAGCTGCCATGCCGAGTCGGCGGTCGCTTGCCCCCCGAGCGCCGAATGCGACTTGCCGGCAACCAGGTGCAAACGTACCGGATGGTGCAGCGGAGCGGTATCAGGCCGGTCGCCGTGGGGACCGGCCGGTTGTGCGTGCCGCGGACGCTGCTCGCGCCAGCTCGCGTTCGACCAGGGCCCCCATCCGCTCGCAGGCGCGCCGCGCGAAGCGCACCTGCTGGCGGCGGCCGACGAGCCGGAAACCGAGCCGGACGAGCGGGTTGCCCACCTGCGCGCGCCGCGAGACGGCGTGGATGCGGAACTCGACCGCTCCGTCGTCGAGCCACTTCCAGACGGCGAAGTCCATCTGACCGCGCTCGAAGTGTCCTGCCAGCGTCCCGTAGCTCCAGCCCCATATCCGTACCGCCCGCCCGTCGATCGCGCGCTCCTCGTCGGCAATCACGCCAACCCGGCAGCCGAGGAAGAAGCGCAGCGGTCCAAAGCGCGCCTGCAGCAGCATGTTGCGATTCGCAAGGCCGCTGTCGGGATCGAAGACCGCGCGGACGATCGCGGGATCGGCGAAGGCGTAGTCGCACATGAGCCGCCGGGCGATCTCGAAGCTGGCGCCGGGAACGGGCTTGCCGGGCGGCTCGGGCGCCAGCTGCTGGCGGTAGTCGTCGACGTTCCAGCCCGCCGGCGGACCCTCGGCCGCGAGTGCGTCCGGGTCGAAGTTCAGCGGCCTGCCGGCGAGCTCGCCGAGCGCGCGCCGCGCGCGGGCCGTCGCGGCCAGCCGCCTATCGAGCACGGGCGAGCTGGGCGGGGTCGACGCGCCTCGTCGTGATGTCGATCGGGCCGTCGCGCCGGCCGCCCGACAAGCGCGTCAGGCGCTCGAGGACCGACGTCCACATGTGCAGCTGCACCTCCTTGTTGACGCGCAGGCGGTCGAAGAGGAGGTTCGACAGGCGGTCGCCGCCGCGTGCCCACGCTTCGATGCGCACCTCCAGGCGGCCGGGCGCCAGGTCGCGCGCACTGAAGCGGATCCGCCCGGCCTCGAGGTGTCCGTCGAGCGTGACGAAGCTGAAGCTGGTCGCGTCGATCTCGACGGCGCGCACCGGACCGTCCCAAGGGCCCGGCATGCGAACCGTGAACTCGTCGCCGACGCGCAGCCGGCCCTCCTCGCCACGGAGCTTCACGAAGCTCGCGAGCGCCGTCGGCGCGGCACGGTTCGGTCGTTCGCCGAACGCGCCGATGAGCTCGCCGGCGGTGAGGTCGGCCTCGCGCAGGTTGACCATGTAGCAACGGTGCATGAGCGGGCCGACCCCGTCCTCTACGCCTTGCACGTCGCGGCGGTCGGTGTCCGGCGGCAGCGGTGGCGGCACGTCGGCGGGCACCGAGCCCGGACCCTCGGAGCGGTGCATCGGGGTCGTGCGCCAGAGGTAGTCCCAGCCGGTCTTCAGGACGCCGAGCGGCCAGCGGGCGGCGGTCGCGGCGCGGCGGGAGAGGGTGAGACGGCGGGGCATCGTCGCTGCCGCTTACCCGGCGAATGGCATCGCGCACACCGGGGAAGAAGGCCGAGCGAGATGATCAGCTCCGCCCTCCACGACGCTGGTCTGCGCAGCGACCACCTTCAGGCGTTGTCGCTGGGGGCCGTGGGGCTGTGCATCACGCTCTGGATCCGAGCCAAGACCGTCGATCAGGACGAGCGCGGAAACGCCGAGCGTCGCGCGCTGTTCGTCGGCCTGTGGCCGCCGACGATCTGGCTGATCGGCGACTCGCTGCAGCGCCACGAGCGACGGAGACTCTGGCGCTGAGTCCGCCTCGGGCTGGGAGGTGTGTCGTTCTGAGCCCCTAGAGGGAGCCTGGAACGACACACCCCCATGTCACGCGCCGTCTCGTTCAGTCGCCGTTTCGCGGACGCGCGATCACGGCCATCCGGTCGCGGAAATCCGGCGCCCACATCCGGTCGGCGACGCGCGCAGCGTGTGCGCCTCGTACGAGCCCGCGAGCGAGCCCGGGCGAGTAGCCGCCGACGCGCTCGAGGTAGTAGCGCACGCTGAACGCCTTCGGGGCGGTGGAGATGTCGAGCACCGTCCAGCCCTGGCGCTCGAGCAGCGTGCGGATCGACGCGCGGGTGAAGAACTGCACGTGCGTCGGGATCACCGACCACCAGCGCGCGCGCAGCCCGCGGGCGACGACGCTGCCCGCGTCGGGCAGCGCCATCCACGCGATCCCGCCCGGCCGCAGCAGCGCCGCCATGCGCGCCAGCGCGTCGGCCGGCCGCGGCAGGTGCTCGATCACGTCGCCCATCACGATCGCGTCGAAGTGGCCCAGCGGCAGCGGGGTTGTCAAGAGGTCGCCCGTGTGTACCTCGAGCTCGAGGCGGTCGCGCGCGTAGGCGGAGGCGAACAGCGACGGCTCGACGCCCACCGCGTCCCAGCCGCGCTGCTCGGCCTCGGCGAGCAGGAAGCCGACCCAGCAGCCGAGATCGAGCAGGCGCCGGGCCCCGGAGCCGTTGGTCGGGGCGGGCTGCAGGTGGCTCTCGATGCGCGTGAGCGCCCGCCGCGCCGTCTCGCGCTGGCCAGCCTCCTCCTCGACGTAGTCGTCGGACGCAGCGTCCGCATAGGCGTCTTCGAGCACGGCGTCCGGCGGCATCGGATCGACCTGGCGGTGGCCGCAGTTCTGGCAGCGCACGATGTCCGCCAGCGCGGTGCCGAACTTGTCGGTCGTCGGGATCAGGCCGTCCGGGCCCGCGTCACCCGCCACCTTGAGGTACGCAACGAGGCCGGAGGCGCCGCACGCGGCGCAGGTTCTCACCAGCGGCAGCCTACGGGCTATGACCCGCGCGCAGGCGACGCCAGGAGCTCCCCAAGCGGGACGCTCGGATCCTCCAGGCGCGCGCGGTCGACCGCCTCGCCCGAGCGGATCAGTGCCTGGATGTCGTCGTTGACGTCCCAGACATTGACGTTCATGCCCGCAAGCACGCGGCCGTCGCGCAGCCAGAACGCGATGAACTCGCGCGCGGCCGGGTCGCCTCGCAGGACGACTTCGTCCCAACTCGTGGCATAGCCGCTGTACTCCATGCCGACGTCGTACTGGTCGGAGAAGAAATACGGGATCCGGTCGTAGACGACCCGCGCACCGAGCATGTTTCGCGCGGCGGCCGGGCCCTGGTTCAGCGCGTTGGCCCAGTGCTCCACGCGGATGCTGGCCTCGTAGAGCGGATGGCGCGCGTTGGCGACGTCACCGGCGGCAAACACGCCGGGCACCTTGGTCTGCAGGTACTCGTCGACGGCGATGCCGTTGGCGACGGCGATGCCGGCACGCTGGGCGATCTCGCTGCGCGGCATCACGCCCACGCCGACGACCGCGAAGTCGCACGAGATGCGCTCGCCGTCGGCGGTGCGGACCGCGCCGACCGTGCGCTGGCCTTCGAATGCCTCCAGCGTGCGGCCGAGCAGCAGGCGGACGCCGTGCTCGGCGTGCAGGTCGCGGTAGATCGCGCCCACCTCGGGGCCGAGCACGCGCTCCAGTGGCATCGAAGCCGGCTCGATCATGGTCACCTCGAGGCCTTTCATGCGCGCGGACGCCGCGACCTCGGCCCCGATCCAGCCGGCGCCGATGACGGCCAGCCTGGCGCCGGCCTGCAGGCGCTCGCGCAGCGCCGCGCAGTCTTCGAGCGTGCGCAGCTCGTAAACGCCTTCGAGCTCGGCGCCCGGCACGGGCAGGCGGCGCGGCCGCGCGCCCGTGGCGAGCAGCAGCCGGTCATAGCCCAGGCGCTCGCCGCCCACGGTGACGACCTGCGCGCCGTTGACGTCGATCGACTCGACTGGCGTCCCGGTCCGAAGCTCGATCGCGTGGTCGTCGTAGAAGCGCTCGTCGTGGACGTAGACCTTGTCGCGGGCCGGCTTCTCCGCGCAGGTGCTCCTTCGACAGCGGCGGGCGCTCGTACGGGCGCTCGCGTTCCGCGCCGAGCAGCACGATGCGGCCCTCGTAGCCCTCCTCGCGCAGCGCTTGCGCCGCCTTGGCGCCCGCCAGTCCGGCGCCGACGATCACGAACGTCGTCTTTGAAGTCATGTCGCTCCCTGTGCGGGCATCGTGCCGAATCTGTCCATGCCAGCTCCCTTCAGAGGTGGTTGCATCGCGGGCGTCGTGCTTGGCTGCAGGTCGTGGAGATCCTCGGCCGCGCATAGAGCGAGTGCAGCCAAGGTCCCGAGCGTCGCCTCGAGCCGGTGCGCGAGCCAGCGTCGACCGCCGAGCGCCAGCGCGAGGCGGGCGAAGACTCCGCGCGATTCGATCTGGGCCGCGAGATCGACCTCGGTCGTGCCGCGTCCGGGCGAGAGGATCCAGGTGATCCACAGCACGTCGCGGTGGCCGAGCTGCACCCGCACGGGAACGACTCGCTCGGAGGACGTCGTGGCGACGTGAGCCTGCGGCCGCAGAAGCGAGCTGACGCCTGCGATCAGGCGCCACTGGCCCGCCGGATCGGCCACGATGGCGCGCAGGGTGGGGGCGTCGGCGGCGACGATGCGGGTGACGATCACCGGCGCGCAGCCCCAGTTCATCAGGCGGTTCAGAAGCGCGAGGACTGTGAGTTCGACCATGTCCTCTTAGCGGCGCCGCAGCGCGCCGTCTTACCCGCCGCGCCGGACGAACTCGAGCAGGCTGTCGTGGTCGTCGCGGCAGGCGGGGCAGCCGATCAGATGCGCGCGCATCCCCGGCACGGCACGATCGGGATCGCGATCGAGGACGGTCTCGTCGACGTAGCGGTCGAGGTGCTCGAAACACTCGTCACACGTCAGCTCAGGCCCTGTGGGTCCGAGCAGCGCCGCGATCTGCTCGTCGCGCTCACGGGCGCGCTCGTCGCTCATGGCGCCTGCCCCCGTGCATCGCTCGTGAGGTCGAGTCCCTCGGCGGCGAGGCGTGCGCGCAGCTTGCGGCGCGCGTCGTGCAACGTCTTGTAGAGGGCGCCGCGCGTCGTGTTGAGGCGCTCTGAGAGGACGTCGATCGGCACGCCGTTGAGGGTGATCGCGACGAGCACCTCGCGCTGGTGCGCGCTGAGCGCGTCGTTGATCGCGTCGCGCAACGCGCCGATCAGCTCGCTCTCCGCGACGTGCTCCTCCGGGGAGAGCGCCCGCGAGGCGATCTGCGGCCAGCTGTCGGGCTCGAGCGGCAGCTCGCGCTCCTGCCACGCGCGGCGGCGCAGCTTCACCGCGGCCTCGTACAGCGCGAACTTGTAGACCCAGGTCGTGAAGCGACTCTCGCCGCGAAAGCTCGCGAGCTTGGCCAGCACCGCGACGAGCGCGTCGTCGGCGGCCTGCTGGGCGAGGTCGTCGTGGTCGCCACCGCGCAGGTGCGGGAGCGCGAGCCGGCGCCGCGAGACCTCGAAGCGCGCGGCGCGCAGGAGCAGTTCGTGCAGCCGGCCGACAGCCTCGTCGCGCGCGTAGCCGGGGACGGCAAGCGCGTCGAGCCAGCGCCTGGACTCGGCGTCCAGCGTGTCCGGTGGCGAGGAGGTCGCGGGGGGGCGCGACGACGAGGCGGGCTCCGAAGCCACGGGCGCCACCGTATCAGCGCTTGGCCGGCTCATTACGCGCGCGCTGTCACGTCGAGCGGCGCGAGGATCCGGGCGGCGAGCTCGGGCGAGCAGCCGCGATCGAGCAGGACGAGGAGCTCGTGCAGGTCGACCGCCTCGTCCCGCGTGAGCGAGGTCGCGAGCGTCGCGTCGAAGCCCGCGGCCATCAGCCGCCGGCGGCGCCACTCGCCGAGGGCCTGGGCGGGCGCGCCCATGCTCGCCTCTGGCTGTATGGGCCTCATCAGTTGGTGAGCGTCGCCCGAGGGCTGCGTCTTACCTCATGCTGTTAGAAGCGACGGGGACGACTACGATCAGCGGGTGGCCGAACGGCATCTGGCCCTGCTGAGCGTCGTCGCGCCGATGCTCGACGAGGAGGGCACAGCGCGCGCCTTCTGTGAGCGCGTGCGCACCGCGCTCGACGGGCTCCCGTGGGAGCTCGTCATCGTCGACGACGGCTCGCAGGACCGAACCCCGGCGATCCTCGCCGACCTGGCGCGTGAGGATGACCGCATCAAGGTCGTGTGGCTATCGCGCAACTTCGGCCACCAGACGGCGATCACCGCGGGGCTGGACCACGCGACCGGCGACGTGGTCGTGATGATCGACTCCGACCTGCAGGACCCGCCCGAGGTCATCACGACGATGCTCGAGCACTGGCGAGCGGGCTCGGACGTCGTCTACGCGACGCGCACCGATCGCGACGGCGAGTCGCGCTTCAAGCTCGCGACCGCGGGCTGGTTCTACCGCATCATGGGCCGCTTATCAGACGTGCCGCTGGCCGCGAACTCCGGCGATTTTCGCCTGCTGGACCGCCGCGCACTCGACGCCCTGCTGTCGATGCGCGAGCGCAACCGCTACCTGCGCGGCATGACCTCCTGGGTCGGCTTCACGCAGACTGCGCTGCCCTACAGCCGCGACGCGCGCCACGCCGGCAAGACGAAGTACCCGCTGCGCAAGATGGTCCGCTTCGCGCTCGACGGGATCGTCTCGTTCTCGCACACGCCGCTGCAAGCCGCGACGCTCGCGGGCTTCACGTTCGCGGCGCTGGCGTTTCTCATGATCCCCGTGGCGATCGTCTTTCGCATCTTCGGCGCGTTCGTCCCCGGCGTGACGACGACCGTCGTCGCGGTGCTGCTGCTCGGCGGTATCCAGCTGATCGCGATCGGGCTGATCGGCGAGTACGTGGGGCGCATCTACGACGAAGTCAAGCGCCGGCCGCTGTATGTCGTGCGCGATCGTGTAAACGTCACGGCTGACGATGAGCACGAGCGAACGCCCGCTTAGCCTGGATCCACCGAATCTCGCGGCGTCTCGCCGCCGGGAGCCTTCGCCAGCGTGGATCGGCCTCACTCCGAAGGGGTCACCCTGCGAATGTTCGGCCGATCCACGCTGACTTGACTCCCGACGCCGAGCCATCCACGATCTCCGGTGGATCCAGGCTTAGCAGCCTCAGCGGCCGCGATCGGGCGCTCACTCTGCTCGGAGGTTTGATCTCGATCGCGACCCTCGCCGCGATCGTCGTCTGGGCCCTGCACCAGGAGGCGCCGATGTTGCCGAGCTCCGCCCAGCGACTCGGCGAGCTCGGGGGTGCCGTCGGCTTCTACCTCGCCGGTTGCGCCGTGCGCGCGGAGCGCTGGTATGAGCTGCTGCGCTTCAACGGCGCGCAGCCGCGGCGCACCGACGCCTACGGGCTGGTGGCCGTCGCGAACTTCGGCAACAACGTGCTGCCGGCGCGCGCCGGCGACGCGCTGCGCGTCATGCTGCTTGCGCCGCGTGCGCAGACCGATCCGCGGACCGTCATCGGGACGATCGTCGCCGAGCGGGTGCTCGACGTCGTCGTGCTCGTCGGCTTGTTCGTCGTGCTCGCCTACGGGGTGCTGGGCGGCATCGACGTCCCGTCCGGCGGGCGCCTGGTCGCCACTGCACTGATCGTCGCGGGGCTCACGGCAGCCATCGGGCTGCTGGCGCTGGTGCTGCACCGGCGCGGGCATCTGCGACCGGTGCTCGCCTTCCTAGCCCCGATGACCGAGGCGACGCGGCGCCTGGGGGGCCGCCGTCACGGGACCGAGCTGCTGGTGTGGACGCTGCTCGTGTGGGGGCTGGAGTGGACGGCCTGGTGGCTGACGGCGCAGGCGGCGGGCCTCGACCTCGGTGTGCTCGAGGTCGGCTATCTCATGGGCCTGGCCGCAACGTTCGCGCTGATCCCGAGCGGCCCCGGCTACGTCGGCACGTTCGACGCGGCCGTCGTCTTCGGCGTCCGGGCGCTCGGCAAGACCGGCGTCCAAGCGCTCTCCTACCTGCTGCTGCTGCGCTTCGTCGTGACCGTGCCGATCACGGTCGTGGGACTCGTTGTCCTCGTTGCGCGCTACGGTGGCATCGGGCGCGCGCGTGCGATGGCGCGCGCATGACAGCGCGTCATTGCTCGACTACGGTCGGGGCGAACTCGAAGGGCGGTTGCTCGCGTTGAAGGTCGCGGTCCTCGGCGCCGGCGTTGCGGGCCTGGTCTGCGCCTACCGGCTCACGCAGGCCGGTCACGTCTGCGACGTCTACGAGCGCTGGCCCGGCCTCGGCGGGCAGGCCGCGACGATCGACCTCGGCGGCGGCGCCCGGCTCGAGCGCTACTACCACCACCTGTTCACGAGCGACCGCCACATCATCGAGCTCTACGAGGAGCTCGGGATGGGCGACGAGCTGGAGTGGAAGCCATCGTCGATGGCGTTCTTCGTCGACGGGCGCCAGTGGCCGTTCACGACGCCGCTGGACCTGCTGCGCTTCAGGCCGCTGTCGCCGGCGGCACGGGTGCGGATGGGCCTCGCGGTGCTCATGCTCCAGAAGCGAGCCACGGAGGTGGGCCCGTTCGAGTCGATCACCGCGCGCGAGTGGATCGAACGCCGGATGGGGCGGGGGCCCTGGCGCAAGGTGTGGGGGCCGCTGCTGCGCGGCAAGTTCGGCGAGCGAGCCGAGGACATCTCGATGGCCTGGTTGTGGAGCAAGCTCACGTTGCGCCGCCAGCTCGAGGGCGACGAAGCGCGCCACGAGCAGCTCGGCTACCCGGCGCGCTCGTGGGAGCGGCTCTTCGACGCGCTGCGCGACGCGATCGTCGCCGCCGGCGGGCGCGTGCTGATCGACCGTCCGGCGGCGGCGCTGCACCGGTCAGCCGACGGGGCGCTGCTCGTCGAGGCCGGTGCCGCCGGCTCGTTTCGCCGCGGCCACGACCCGCGCCGCTTCGTGCGCGCATCCGCGCCGGGCTCCGCGAGCCGCTACGACGGCGTCGTGGCGACCGTGCCCAGCGACGTCTTCCTCGGCCTGCTGGATCACGAGCTCGAGGAGGCCATCGGTCGCGACTACCTCGACCGCCTGCGCGCGACGGAGTACCACACCGCGCTGTGCCTGCTGCTCGAGCTCGACCGTCGCTTCTCGCCGTTCTACTGGACGAACATCGCCGACCCGGCGCTGCCGTTCGTCGGGCTCGTCGAGCACACGAACTTCATCGATCCGCAGCGCTACGGCGGACGCCGCTTCCTCTATGTGGCGAACTACCTCGCCCCGGGGGACCCGCTGCTGTCACTCGATGCCGGCGCGCTGCTGGAGGCGTACCTGCCGGGCCTGCGCAAGGTCCAGCCCGCGTTCTCGCCGGAGTGGATCCGCGGGCGCTGGCTGCATCGCGAGCCGGCGGCACAGCCGATCGTCACCGTCGGCTATCACCGGCGCATCGCGCCGCTGCAGACCGGCGTACCTGGACTCGTGCTGGCCAACACGACGCAGATCTACCCCGAGGACCGGGGAACGAACTACTCCGTCCGGTTGGGAACGGACGCGGCCCGCGCCCTACTCGCACAGCGCACCTAAACTTAAGAACAGTCAGAACAAGTCGTATGTTGTTGCTCAGGGTGGTAGTGACCTACACTGATCCGCGAACGATCACGAAAGGGCCAGCCCCCATGTTCGCACTACCACTCGCTGTGTTTACGGCATTCATGGTCTGGCTTCTGGTAGAGGTCATCCGAGGATCGATCACCGACACTGTTCCGCTTCGTGCGGGAATGACGTGGGCGATCACATGTCCGGTCGCGGGCTTTCTGTTCGGGATCGGTTTGGCTCCGTTCGCCGTGGTGTGCGGAGTCGTAAGCATGCTCGCGCTTGGCTCGCTGGCCTTCTGGTTCCTCGCCGCCGAGGAGTCCGGGGGAGAAGACGACCCACCGGTCGAGCCGGTGGCGCCTGACCCCAGCCCCAGCGACGGCATCGACCCGGAGTCCGATCCCCTTCTCGCCTCGGACGCGTTGCAACACGCACGCTCCGGCTGGGGGACGAAGGTTCTCACGGGCGACTCGCACCACTACGAGTTGCCTGCCTGACCCAGAAGTCAGCGAACGTGCGCGCGTCGCGGTAGAGCCGCGGCGCGCGGCGCCGTGAGCGAGCTCGGTCAGCTCTCGAGGGCTTCCTCGTACACCGCCCACGTTGCGCGGGCGGCGTCGGTCCACGTCCACGACGGCGGTGCCGGCGCCGGCCGCCGCGCCGCCGCCCCGGCCGCGAGCAAACCCTCGAGATCGCCCGTCTGGACGAAGGTTGCGCGGTCGCCGAGGACCTCGCGCAGGACCGGCAGGTCGGTGGCGACGACAGGCGTGCCGCACGCGAGCGCCTCGACGGTCGGCAGTCCGAAGCCCTCGTCGTCAGACGGGAAGACGAGCGCCCGCGCGCCCGAGTAGATCGCGGCGAGATGGTCGTCGGGAACGTGACCGGTGAGCGTGACGTCGGGCAGCTCGTGCGCCCACGGCTTGGTTGCTCCGACGAGCACGAGGGGCAGCTCGCGCGGCGTCTTGGCCAGCGCCGCGACGCGCTTGCGCGGGTCGGGCGTCTGCAGGCCCCCGACCCACAGCAGGTATTCGTCGGGCAGGCCGTAGCGCTTGCGCGCAGCGGCGACCTCCTCCGGACCGCGCTCGTGCAGGGCCAGCGCGGGGGCCTCGGGGATGACCCTGATCCGCTCGCGGTCGATGCCGACGTGCTCGGCGACCTCGTCAGCGACGACCGCGGTCGGAACGATCACGCGCGCCGAGCGCTCGACGGCGAGGTAGCGCATGCGAAAGCGGATGCCGGTGCGCAGGTACTCGCTGCGCCGCTTGAGCGGGACGACGTCGTGCAGGGTGACGACCTGCGGGCACGGCGGGCGCAGCATCGCACCATCGATCCAGGGTGAGTGAAAGATGTCCGTGCGTCGCGAAGGGCGATGCGTCTCGACGAGCTCGTGCTCTTCGGCGGTGTCACGCAGCGCTTCGAGCAGGCAACTGGCGTAGCGCCCGATTCCACGCGGATCCGACGCAGGGCGGCCGTCGAAGGTGACATTCACTGAAAACCCGCCGCTTCCAGCAAGATTGCCTCCACGCGGTCGGCGTAGGCGTCGGCACCGAAGCGCCTGGCACGCTGACGGGCGGCGGCGCCCATCCGCGCGCGGTGTCGCAGCACGTCGAGCACCGCCGCGGCGAGGGCTTCGGGGTCCCCAGGCGCGACCAGGCGGCCGGTCTCGCCGTCGGCGACGACCTCAGCGATCCCGCCGACAGACGTGGCCACGACCGGCGTGCCGGCCGCCATCGCCTCGGCGAGGACGGTGCCGAAGGGCTCCTGGCGCGAGGGCGCCACGAGGACGTCGAGGTGGCGCATGACGGCGGCCCCGTCCGCCACCCAGGGGACATACTCGATCCCCTCGGCGTTGCGAACCTGCTCGGCGTAGGCCGGGTCTGAGTCATATGGGTCGCCCCCGACGACGACGATCCGTGCGCCGGGGGCGCCGGCCCGGATCTGCGGCGCCGCCTGAATGAGGTCGAGCGGGCCCTTGCGTGGCTCCAGGCGTCCGACGAAGCCGATGACGGGGCCGTTGGTCGCGCTGTCCGGCGGCCACGGCGCCGGCACTTCGGGCACCTCGAGCTCGACGGGGCAGGAGACGACCCGAGCTTCCAGGCCCGTGAGGCGCTCCGCGACCGCGGCCGAGTCGGCCATCACGGCGTTGGCGAGCGACCAGTGACGCGGCACGCGCTCGACGATGTCGTGGACGTGCAGCACGCTGCGCCGGCCCGCCAGCGCCGGCAGCAGGCGGGCGCTGACCGTGCCGTTGAGGTAGACGAGATCGACGTCGCGCGCGAGGCGGCGAGCGCGCGGAAAGCTCGGGACGGCGCGCGCGCCCGCCCCGCGTTCAAGCCCGCCGAGGGCGAGCCGGACGACCGGCAGTCCCTGCTCGTCCATCGGCCCCGGACCGGGCGTCGCGAGGGTCAATTCATGCCCCCGCGCGAGCAGCCGCTTGGCGAGCCGCAGCAGCCCGATCTCGGCGCCGCCCGGATGAGCGACGGCACATACCGCGAGGATTCGCATGGACGCTGATCCTTGCAGGGTGGCGCGGTCGCTGATGCGACGATTGCGGCGGTGACCGAGCTTCACGACGCCATCTGGGAGAGCGTGCCGCTCGACGCCGTGCCCGAGCAGTTCGCGTTGCGCCTCCAGCACGTGCTCGCCAACGTCCCGCGCGGGGCGACGGTGCTCGACCTCGGTTGCGGCGCGGGCGAGTTCAGTGCTGCGCTGGCAAAGAAGGGAGCGCACCCGATCGCGGTGGACGTCGCGGCCGAGGCGTTGCGGCGGGCCGCCGGACGCCTGCCGGACGGCGACCTGCGCCTGTGGCGTGCGGGCGAGGCGCTGCCCGTCGACGACAGCGCGGTCGACGTCGTGTGGGCGGGAGAGGTCATCGAACACGTCGCCGACGTCGCGCCGTGGCTGTCGGAGGTGCGCCGCGCGCTGCGCCCCGGCGGGACGCTGCTGCTGAGCACCCCGCACCACGGCCCGGGGACGATGCTGCGCCTCGCGCTGAGCCCGCGGCGCTTCGCCCGCCACTTCGAGCCGCGCTCAGATCACCTGCGCTTCTTCTCGCCGGTCACGCTCGGCAGGCTTCTGGACGACCTCGGCTTCGACGTGGCGGAGCTGCGGCCGGCAGGCGGGGCGCCGCTGTTTCGCAGCACGATCCTCGCACGCGCTGTGCGACCGTAGCGGCGCATGCGCGTTCTTCTCGATACGACCTATGCGCGACGCGGGCCGAGCGGCACGGGCGTCTACCTCGAACAGCTCGCGCAGGCCCTGCGCGCGGAGGGGGTCGATGTCGTCGAGGCTGCGAACCGGCGCCGGCCCGCGCCGGCCGGCGGCGGCGCGGGCAGCCTGCGCAACCTCGCCCTGGACGCATGGTGGACGCAGGTCGAACTGCCGCGGCGCGCGGCGAAGGAGCGCGCGGATGTCCTGCACCACCCGCTGCCGGCGCTCGCCGCGCGCGCGCCGTGCCCGCAGGTGATCACGCTGCACGACCTTGCCTTCGAGCGCCTGCCCGAGCACTTCGCGCTCGCCTTCCGGCGTTGGGCGTCGCGCTCGCACCGGCGCGCCGCGCACGGCGCGGCCGCCGTCGTGTGCGTGTCGCAGACGACGCGCCTGGACGCGATGGCGCGCTGGGGCCTGGATCCCGCGCGGATCGTCCTCGCGCCGCACGGACCCGGCCAGCAGCCTGCCGTCGGCGCCGTGCGCGCCGAGCACTTCCTCTATGTCGGCGACGACGAACCGCGCAAGAACCTCGGCCTGCTGCTCGGCGCCTACGCGCGCTACCGCAAGGAGGCGGGTCCACTCGCGCTCCCGCTCGTCCTCGCCGGGCGGGCGCGGGCCGAGCAGGAGGGCGTGCGCTGCGAGGCGCATCCGAACCTTGCCCTGCTGCTCGCCGGTGCGGCGGCGCTCGTGCATCCCGCGCTGTACGAAGGCTTCGGGCTCACGGCGCTGGAGGCGATGAGCGCCGGCGTGCCGGTCATCGCCGCCCGCTCGCCGGGCCTCGCCGAGACCTGCGGCGAAGCGGCGCTCTACGTCGATCCGTACGGCGGCGACGAATCCGTCGCACTCGTACTGACGTCGATCGCGACCGATCCAGCGCTGCGCGCCGAGCTCGCGCTGCGCGGGCGCCGCCGGGCGGCGGAGTTCTCGTGGCAGGCGTCCGCGCGAGCGCACGTGGCGGCCTACGAGCTGGCGAGTGGGCTGGCGCCAGCCGGTACCCTCGCTCGCCACCCATGAAGGTTGCGATCCTTGGCACGCGCGGCATCCCCGCGTCCTACAGCGGCTTCGAGACGGCCGCCGAGCAGCTCGCCAGCCGGCTGACCCAGCGCGGCCACGAGGTGATCGTCTACTGCCGCCCGCACGTCGTCGACCGGCGCCTGAAGGAGCACAAGGGCGCGCGGCTCGTCCACATCCCCGCCGTCAAGAACAAGTACCTCGACACGTTCACGCACACGCTGCTGTCCTCGCTGCACGTCGCGCGCAAGGTGCGGCCGGACGTGGCGCTGTTTTTCATCGCCGGCAACAGCCCGATGTGCCTCGTCACCCGCGGCGCCGGGATCCCGACGGTCATCAACGTCGACGGGCTGGACTCAGATCGCTCGAAGTGGCCGGCGCTGGCAAAGGCCTACCTGCGCTTCGCGGAGCGCAACGCGCCGCGCTGGTCGGACACGGCGATCACCGACTCGTACGCCGTCGCGGAGATCTTCGAGCAGCGCTACGGCCAGCGCATCGGCGTCGTGCCCTACGGCGTCGAGGATCCGGGCCACGAGGGCACGGAGACGCTCCAGCGGCTCGGACTTCAGTCGCGCAAGTACGTGCTGTTCGTGGGCCGCCTGGAGCCGGAGAACAACCCGCACGTGCTCGTCGAGGCGTTCAGTCGCATCTCCGCCGAGCGCGCCCGCGGGATGAAGCTCGTCGTGGTCGGCGGCGCGCCGTACGCGCACGACTACATCAAGCAGGTGCAGCGAGCCGGCGACCCGCGGGTCGTCTTCCCCGGATACGTCTTCGGGCGCGGGTACTGGGAGTTGCAGCGCCATGCCTACATCTTCTGCGCGCCGACGGAGGTCGGCGGCACGCACCCGGTCATCCTCGAGGCCCTCGCCGCCGGCAACTGCGTGCTCGTCAACGACCACGCGCCGAACGTCGAGACGGTCGGCGATGCCGGGCTGACGTTCTCGGGCAAGCAGGGCGTGCCGTCGCTGACGTCCCAGCTCGAGCGCCTGTTCGACGAGCCAGAGCTCGTCGAGCTGTACCGCGGGCGGGCACGCGTTCGGGCGCGACGCTACTCCTGGGACGCGGTCACCGACGAGTACGAGCAGTTGCTGATCAGCGCGCGCGACATGGGCGGGCCGGGTGCGCTGCCGGCGGAACTGGTCGGGACCGACGCCGGTCGGCCGGTCGTCGGCACGTCCTGAGCGCACTGTGGCTGGCCGGCGCGCACCGCTACAGGTGAGCGCTGACTTCTCGCTACGCTTCTGAAAGACGCAAATAGCTTGGCGCTCACGTGCCCCGCGGGTGCGTGACCTCCTGTGTGTCTATTCTTCAATCCACCAGAAGTAGGGGCACGGTCGCCGGGATGGCGCGGCCGTGCGCGGCACGGGGAAGGACCGACAACGGAGGGGCGCCGTGGAGCAGGGCTATGAGGTGTATTCGCTGGCGGACGAGCACTTCTACGACTCGCCTTTGCTGCCGTCGAGCGGCGATGTCGCCTTCGATGCCGCCACACGCCCCGCGCCCGAAGGCTGGATGCGCCTCGATACCGATGATTGGGCCCAGTACGCGCCGCGGGACATCAAGCTCCCCGCGCAGGGCTGGAAGATCCACGCCTCCGCCTGCCTGGACAACGCCGAGGAGATCCTCGACATCGTCTGGGACTACTGTGTGCCGCGGCGGATCGCCTTCAAGTTCATCCGCAGCCGACGGCTGCTGTTCTTGCGCAACGCCAAGTACGCCGATCGCGGGCTGAGCGGCAAGTTCGTCACGATCTACCCGGACTCGGAGGACCAGCTGGAAACCGTGCTGCGCGAGCTGGACGAGTTGCTGCAAGGGCGCTCTGGGCCGTACATCCTCAGCGACCTGCGCTGGGGCAAGGGCCCGCTGTTCGTCCGCTACGGCGGCTTCGCGCAGCGCTACTGCACCGGTGCGCACGGAGAGCGGCTCGCGGCGATCCAGGACGGCGTCGGCGGGCTCGTTCCCGACAAGCGCGAGGCGGCGTTCTCGCTGCCGGACTGGGTGAGCATGCCGGACTGCCTCATGCCACAGCTCGATGCGCGCAACAGCGTGTCGGTCGAGAACCTGCCCTACCGCATCGAGCGAGCGCTGCACTTCTCAAACGGCGGTGGCGTCTACGGCGGCGTGGACAAGCTCACCGACGAGCCGGTCGTGCTGAAAGAGGCACGTCCGCACGCGGGCCTTACTCGCGACGGGATCGACGCTGTCACCCGCCTCGAGCGCGAGCGCGACATGCTCGAGCGGCTCGCGGGGCTCGACGCGGTGCCGGCGCTGCGCGACTACTTCCCGGTCGACGACCACCGATTCCTGGTCATGGACTTCGTCGAGGGCAGCACCTTGAACGAGCTCATCGTGAAGCGCTACCCGACGAGCTTCGCGAGCGATGAGCCCGCCGTGGCCGAGTACGCGGCCTGGGCGCTCGAGATCATCGACCGCGTCGAACGCGCCGTGCACGCGGTGCATGACCGCGGCGTCGTGCTCGGGGACCTACAACCTGCCAACGTGCTCGTGGGTCCGGATGGCCGGGTCGTGCTGATCGACCTCGAGGGTGGCTCGGAAGCCAGCACTGCGGGCCACCAGAGGCTCGCCGCCTCTGGCTTTGTCGCGCCGCGCGCCTGCACGGGCGTGGACGTCGACCGCTACGCGCTCGCCTGCTTGCGTCTGTCGATCTTCCTGCCGCTGACGGCGCTGGTGGAGCGCGATCCCGCGAAGGCACCCGAGCTCGCTACCGAGATCGGCACGCTGTTCGGCGTCCCGCAAGCGTGGTTGACCGCGGCGCTCGACGTGATCGCGGCGGCGAACGAGCCCGCGCGGCTCGCGACTGCGAGGCCGCTGCGGCTCGAGCCGAGCCCTGCCGGCTGGGAATGCGCGCGCAGCTCGATGACCCGGGCAATCCTCACCAGCGCCACGCCGCAGCGCGCCGATCGGCTCTTCCCTGGCGACATCAAGCAGTTCGACACCAACGGCCTGAACATCGCCTATGGAGCCGCCGGTGTGCTCTATGCGCTGTCGGCGACCGGTGCCGGGCGCTTTCCCGAGCATGAGCAGTGGCTCGTGGAGCACGCTATCGACAGCAGCGCGGCGCATCTCACAGGCTTCTACGACGGCCTGCATGGCGTCGCGTTCGTGCTCGACCACCTCGACCGGCGCGAAGACGCCTTCGACGTGCTGGAGCTGGCCCAGTCCAACGTGGATGGCCGCGAGGAGACCCTGGGCCTTGACCTCTTCGGCGGCCTCGCCGGAATCGGACTGAACCTCGCGCACTTTGCGGCGGCGACCGACGATCGGGCGCTGTGGGAGGCGGCGCTGCGGGTTGCCGACCTCATCGCGGAGCGGCTGGGCGACGAGGACGACGTGGAGACGGTCAGCGGAGGAGAGCACCCGCACGCGGGCTTGACCCGCGGTTCGTCCGGTCCCGCGCTCTTCTTCCTGCGTCTCTACGAGCGCTTCGGCGAGGCGCCGCTGCTGGACCTCGCGGCCACTGCGATCCGCCAGGATCTGCACCGCTGCATCGTGCGCGAGAACAGCGGCACGATGGAGGTCGACGAGGGCTGGCGGACGATGCCCTACCTCGCCGACGGCAGCGCCGGCATCGGTCTCGTGATCGACGACTACCTCGTCCACCGCAAGGACGAGCAGTTCGCCCCCGCCGCCTCGGCGATCCGCAGAGCCGCCGAGTGTGCATTCTACATCCAGTCGGGGCTGTTCTGGGGACGCGCCGGCATGCTCCTCTTCCATGGACGCGCGCGCGGCACGAGCGCGGAGCGCGACGCCGTGATCGCAGAGCACGTGCGCCGGCTGAACTGGCACGCGCTGACGTACGAGGGTCATCTGACTTTCCCGGGCGAGCGTCTGCTGCGCCTGTCGATGGACGTTGCGACCGGGACGGCCGGGGTACTACTCGCGCTTGGCGCCGCGCTGCACGACGAGCCGGTCCACCTGCCGTTCCTACCCTCGCTTCGGGCAAGCGTCGTCAGCTTGCCCGCTGATCTTCAACTGATAGAGAGGAGGTGAAAACATGTCCCTTTTGGACCTGCAGTCCCTCGAGTCCCCGCAGACGATGAACGGCAAGTCGTCGAAGGACGGCGGCGGCCATGGCGGCCACGGCCGCCCCGGCGGCGGCGGCGGAGCCAGCTGGCTCAGTCTCCTTCTCTGCTAGGAGCGTGTCACGGCTACGGCCGAAGAACGACCTCGCTCGGGGCAGCCGCTTCAAGAGGAGCGGCTGCTCCGACGGGCCCGCTGAGCGCCCCGCAGGCCACGAACGGCATCATCAAAGACCCAGTGAGCACGAACAGCGACAGGATGGATCCCGAGGTTCGCCGTGCGGCCGACCGGCTGCTGCTCCAGGTCGCCCGCGCCAGCGGCCCGTGGGTGGCCGTCATGGCGGGCACGACCCTGCTCTCCTCGGCTGCCGTCCTGGCGCTGCCGTACGTCCTCGGGCACACGGTTGACATCGTCTTCGGTGGCGGCGATGTCGGAATGTGGTTGGCGCTGTGCGGGCTTGTCGTCGCCGTCCGCGTGGCGAGCGACGTCGTCGATGATCTGGCCGCGGGGCTTGCGGTCGCTCGCTCGACGGCTTGGTTGCGCCACAGGCTGCTGGGCCACGTCCTCGCGCTCGGGCCGCGGTCCGAGCTGGGGCTCGGAAGCGGGGAGATCAGCAGCCGCCTGGTCGGCAACACCGCCGAGGCCGGTCGCATCGCGCCGGACGTCGTACGCTCCGCCACGGGGATCGTTCCCGCGCTCGGCGGCATCGTGGCGCTCGCCGTCATCGACCCCTGGCTGTGCCTGACGTTCCTCGTCGGGATGCCGTTCTTCTTCGTCTTCCTGCGTGTCTTCGCTAGGGACGCGTCGCAGCAGGCGATGAGCTACTTCAAGGCGCAGGGCCTGCTCGCTTCGCGGCTCGTCGACGCGCTGGCCGGGGCGCGCACGATCGCGGCCGCCGGGAGTGCTGACCAGGAGGTCAAGCGGGTCCTCGCGCCGCTGCCGGAACTGCATCGACAGGGCCTCGCCCAATGGCGCTCGCAGATGAACATCAGCACGCAGGACCTCGTGCTCGTGTCGCTGCTCCAGATCGCCGTGCTGGCCGTCGCCGGCGCGCAGCTCGCAGCCGGCCGGATCACTCCCGGCGAGCTCTTGATGGCGAGCCAGTACGTGCTGCTCGCGGTCGGCGTGGGCAGTGCGGTGTCGTTCGTGACCCGGCTGGCGCGCTCACGCGGCGCGGCGGCGCGCATCGTCGAGGTGCTCGACCAGCAGCCGATGCAGTACGGCACGCAGCGACTTGCAGCCGGACCCGGGCGGCTCGCCTTTCACGACGTCACCTTCCGCGACGGCGACAAGCCCGTCCTGCAGCGCGTCGATCTCACCGTCGAAGGCGGCTCGCTCGTCGCGATCGTCGGCAGCAGCGGATCGGGGAAGTCGCTGCTGGCGGCGCTGGCGGGACGGCTCGTCGATCCAGACGAGGGGCAGGTGCTGCTCGACGGGGTGGCGCTCCCAAGCCTGAGCCGGGAAGAGCTGCGTCAAGCCGTGGGCTTCGGCTTCGAACGCCCGGTGCTGCTCGGGGAGACGCTCGAGGACGTGATCGCCTTTGCCGATCACGAGCCGTCGCGCGAGGAGCTGCTCGCGGCGGCCGTCGCGGCGCAGGCCGACGGCTTCATCCGGCACATGCCCGACGGCTACGACACCCTGCTCGAGAAGACGCCGATGTCGGGCGGCGAGGTCCAGCGCGTCGGTCTTGCGCGCGCGTTCGCCCGCGCGCGGCGGCTGCTCGTCCTCGACGATGTCGCCGCCAGCCTGGATACCGTGACCGAGCACCAGATCAGCCAGGTGCTCACAGGGGAGCTTTCGGATCGTACGCGGATCGTCGTGGCGCACCGCGCCTCGACCGCGGCGCGGGCCGACGCCGTCGTGTGGCTCGACGATGCCGGCGTCCGCGCGACCGCGACCCATCACGAGCTGTGGCAGGACCGCGACTACCGCGCGCTGTTCGAGCCCGAGGAGGACGAGTCGGGGACGGCTGCCTTGGTAGCGTCGAACGGGAGCGTCCGGTGACCGCAGCACAGCGCCGCAAGGAGATCAGGCGCGTACTGCGCGCCTCCCTGCGTGGACACAGGGCGGACGTGATCGGCCTCGTGGTCTGGTCGGCGATCCAATCCGCGCCCGCGATCCTGTCCGGCCTGCTCATCGCACGGGCGATCGACCAGGGCTTCCTTGCCGGCGACACGACAACGGGGCTTGCATGGCTGGGGCTCTTCGGCGTCAGCGTGATCGCCGGCGCGATCGCCACGCGGCACACGTTCCTGCGACTGGCGGCGATCATCGAGCCGTTCCGCGACCAGCTCGTGACGCGCACGGTGCGCGCCGCGCTGCGGCGCGCGACGACGCCTGGCGCCAGCGCCGAGACGGCGGGGATCGCGCGGCTGACGCACCAGGTGGAGATCGCCCGCGAGGCCTACGCCTCGGCGCTGCTCGTCGTTCAGAGCTTCCTCGTCTCGATGGTCGGCGCCGTGATCGGGCTGACGGCGCTGGCGCCGGTCTTCCTGCTCTTCGTCCTGCCGCCCGTCGCTATCGCGCTGGCATTGTTCTTCATGGCGCTCCCCGGAATGGCAAGGCGCCAGCGCAGCTCGATCATGGCCGACGAGCAGATCGCCGAGACGGCGGGCACCGTCACCGGCGGCCTGCGCGACATCGTCGCCTGCGGAGCCGAGGAGCGGGTCGCCTACGCCGTCGGCGAGCACATCGATGGGCAGGCGCGCGCGACGAAGGAGCTCGCGCGCTTCACCGCGATCCGCACGCTCTCGGTGGCGATCGGCGGCTGGGTGCCGATGCTGCTCATCCTCGGCTTCGGGTCTTGGCTGCTCGACCAGGGGCTCACGATCGGCGCGATCCTCGGCGCGCTGACCTACGCGAGGCAGGGCGTGCACGCGGCGCTGCGGACGCTCGTGCGGGGCATCGGCAACACGGGGCTGTGGCTGTTCGTCAGCATGGCGCGGATCGCCGAGGCGACGCACGAGCCCGAACACGCGACGACGACGCCCGAGCAAGCCCCCTCGCGCAACCCGATCGGTCACGACGTGCATCTCCGCGGCGTCACGTTCGGCTACGGTCGATCGCCCGAGCCGGTGATCCGCGACTTCGATCTTGCCGTCCCGGAAGGCGACCACCTTGCGATCGTGGGCCCGAGCGGCGTGGGGAAGTCGACGCTCGCGGGGCTGATCAGCGGGTTGCTCGTTCCGCAGTCCGGCGAGTTGCGCCTCGGCGGGGCCGCGATGCGGGGGATCGATCCGCGGATCGCGGCGCAATCACGCGTGCTGATCCCACAGGAGGCCTACGTCTTCGCGGGCACGCTGCGCGAGAACCTCGCCTACCTGCGGCCGGACGCGACGCCGGCCGAGCTCGACGGTGCCGTCGACGCACTGGGCATGCGGTCGCTGGCGGACCGGCTGGGCGGCTACGACGCTGAGATCAAGGGCTCCATGCTGTCCGCGGGCGAGGCCCAGCTGATCACGCTCGTCAGGGCGTACCTGTCCCCGGCGCCGCTGGTCATCCTCGACGAGGCCGCCTGCCACCTCGACGCGGTTGCCGAAGCCCGTGTCGAGCACGCCTTCGCCGCCCGAGCGGGCACGCTGCTCGTCATCGCCCACCGCATCAGCTCGGCGTTGCGCGCGCAGCGGATCCTCCTGCTCGACGGCACCAAGCTGACGCTCGGCACCCACGACGAGCTGCTCAGCCGGTCGGCGCTGTACCGCGATCTCGTCGGCCACTGGGGCGGTGGGACGCCCGCCCGTGCCGGCGGGCAGATCGCAAACGGCGCCTCGCCCGGGCACGAGGAGCCTGGATCCGCAGACGCCTCCGCGACCGTCTCCGGGGCCGTCGGCCACGGGCGGATCCGATTCCGCAAGAAGGCCGATCCGTCGGGACCTTTCTATGTCGGCACCAGGCCGGTCGACTGATCAGCGGGCGACGATCGGCGCGATCCGGCTCATGCGAAGCCGCGATCCGTCCTTCCATAGCAGCCGTAGATCGCCGCTCGCCGGCACGCGGACGCGCGTCTCGAAGTAGTGGCGCGGGCCGCCGACCTTGCGTGTGAGCTGCGTTTGCCAGCGCTTGCGCCCCCGGGCGCGGAACTGGATGCGGACGGTCTGCAGCGTGCCCGCCTTGGCTGAGCGCAGCATGCCGAAGATCCCCACCGTCCGTCCGCGGCGGACCGCGCGCTGCTTGACGTACAGCGGCGTGACGTAGGCCTTGAAGGATGGCTTGCGCTTGCCGTTGGCGAACACGAGCCCGCTCTGGAAGGTCCGCCAGGCGAGCCGCGCGTCTTTCTTGACGTCGAAGCCGGCCGCCGGACCGTCGTCCACGAGCAGGAACTGGCTCATCGATCGCACGCTCGGGTTCTTGAAGGAGATGTACTCGGCTTGGTTCATCCAGGCCGCCTGCTTGGCCAACGAGATGGCGGCGAAGAACGGGTCCGGCCTGGTCTGGTAGCCGTACTCGGTGATGTACAGCGGCACGCCGCGCTTGCTCGGCATCGGCTGGCCGTAGCGCAGGTAGATGCGCGTCAGCTCGCGGCTGAGCGCGCGCAGGTCGGACATCGACACCCAGTCGGGCCAGTTGGATTTGCGCCCGGGCGGGGTGAGCAGCGCGTAGGGATGGTGCGCGTACCCGCTGGCATGAAACAGGCCCGGGTTCTCGGCCACGAACTGCGCCGGGTTCCCAACCGGGCAGCCGCGGACCTCCGCATCGCTGCCCGTCAGCAGGTTGAGATTGTCGTCGACGCAATAGAGCTGGCGCACGAAGCGCAGCGCGTCGATCGACTGGCTGACGTCGCGCAGCTCCTTCTGGCCCTGCGGCGCCGTCTCGCCGACGAGGATCGTGTCGCTGCCGTGGCCGCTGTCGGCAAGCGCCGTCCAGGCGCTGGCGACGAGTCGGCGGTAGAGCGACGGCGCCGACTCGATCATCTGCGTTGAATTGCGCGGATCCGGGCTCCACTGCGGCGTCAGCCAGCCCGCCTGGTTGGGCTCGTTCCAGATCGACCAGTAGTCGACGCGCGGCAGGCCCATGTAGGTGCCGTCGTAGCGCCTGGCGACCGCGCGGACGAAGTAGCCGAACTCCTCCGGATTGGGGCCGAAGGTCTCCTGAAGGTCCG
>Ga0307502_10000084_pt1 | contig 24606 bp, 19 predicted proteins | sample 16_S_MG_FD_201364 | JGI IMG/M metagenome (GOLD analysis project Ga0307502, IMG submission 201364) | Soil microbial communities from Populus trichocarpa stands in riparian zone in the Pacific Northwest, United States - 16_S | ecosystem: Environmental > Terrestrial > Soil > Riparian zone > Trees... | reverse complement strand
TGTCCACGCGTCCATCGGCGTCCTCGACGGCCAGCACACCCGCAATGGTGTGCTGAGAGCCGATCGTCAGCCACCGCCCAGCCGGTCCGGCGGTCGCTGCGACCCCATCACTGACGGCGATTGCCTGACCGGCAAGCCGCGCCAGGCGCACGCGGCCAGACATCCACAGATCGCCATCACGGGTCATCTCACGCCACCCGCGGCGCCTCGACGGGCTCGTCGTCGCCGGGAAAGTACAGGTCGTTGACGGTGATATTGACCTCCATGACAGCCAACCCGGTAATGCCCTCTACGCGCTTGATGACCTGACTGCGCACCGCGTCGGCGATCCGTGGGATCGACTCGCCGTAGTCGATCACCAGCGTGAGGTCCACCGCCGCCTCCTTCTCACCGGACTCGACCGAGACACCCTGCGTACGCAGATCGCCAAGACCGACGCGCTGCGTGACACTGCCGATGGCCCGGGCGGCGCCGCTACCCAGCGCATGAACGCCGGGCACCTCGCGCGCAGCCAGACCGGCGACCCTCGTCACCACACTCTCGCCGATAGTCGTCTGGCCCAGCGCGCTTTCAAGCGGCACGCGTCCATCAACCTGCTTGCTCGATGCCGCGCCCGACGCGGCACGCACGGTCTTCTCAGCCTCGCTCATTGCTTCCTCCGGTACATGAATGGATCCCCACAAGCACGGTGTTCCGGCGCACACCCCCGGTTGGATCACTCACCCGCCAAGACCTTGCACGACCTGCGCGATCGCGGGAGCGTCATGAGCGAGTCCAGCCGATCCTCGTCGGCGCAAAGCGGCGCTCGTCACGACGGCTACCCCCGAGCGACTTCATCCGCTCCTGACTGACGTTCTCGACTCCGCGTGACGGATCCTCGCGCGGAGCATTTGGCGCTGGCCCGTCGCCCACTCCCGGTTTGCCGCAGGATTGTTTCGGGGCCGCGAACAGCGCTTGCGCTCCTGATACCGATCTGTATCGTAGTTGGCGGCGGCGTGTCAGCCACATCCAGCCGTCTTAACCGGGGTGCGTCGGGCCTCCTGGGGGCTCACGAGCTCGACGCTGACTCGCGCAATCCCGTATGTCCTGGGCTGTACGGCCCGCTGCTCGGCAATCGCGGGCTGACGGGTGCTGAGCGCGGCGTGACCGAACCGATCCGACATCACCGAAGAACGGAGTTTCACATGAGCATCAAAGAAACCGCCCGCAAGATCCCCGGAGTCGCAGCGGTCGAGGGCCTCGTGACCGGGAGACTCGCCAACGAGCAAGACCTGCCGATTCGAGACTATGACGCGCAGAGCGCGAGCGACATCGCGTCCCAGCTGAAAGGGTTCTCACAGCGCGAGCTGCGCATGATCGATGCATACGAACGCAAGAATCAGAATCGCTCGACGATCACCGACAAGATCTCAGCGCTGAGCGGCGACGAGCCCTGGTCAGGCTATGACGAGCAGAGCGTCGACGCCATCACGACCGCCCTCGGCGAGGCCGATGCCCAGAGCGCACGGAAGGTCAAGTCCTACGAGCGCGACCACAAGAACCGCGTCGGCGTCATCACAGCCGCCGACAAACGCATCGCCGCCTAGCAACGCGCGACGGGCTCGGACCGGCGAACGGCCCGAGCCCCTACGGCGCGTTTCCGCCTAGCGACCGCCGCTGAGTCCTGACGGGCTGCCGCGGCGGTAGCGAGGGTGCGTCGGGCCGGGGAGTGGCGTTAGGTTAGAGCAGCTTGGGTGTGGCCTGTAGCGTGAGCAGGCAGCCAAGGCCCACGATCGCGATTGCGGAGGCTGCGGGTAGTGCGGTGATCAGGCGCTGAGGAACCTTGAGTCTCGTCGTCACGCGGCGGGCGTGTACGACGAGCAGTCCGAGGGCCGTAAGTGTGGCGGCCAGGCCGACGCTGAAGGCCAGGATGAGCAGAAGCCCGAGCGCGACGTGGTGCTGGGCGACAGCGCCGAGCAGCACGACGAGCGCCGATGGGCATGGGATGAGGCCGGCGGACGCTCCCATGGCGATCAGCCCCTTGCGAGTGATCGTGTCGGGGACGTCGTGGCGGTGGCCGTCCGGACCGTGGTCGTGGTCGTGGCGGTGATGGTGCCGCTCGTGAGAATGAGCGTGCGCGGGCTCGTCGTCGTGGGCGTGGCGCCGGGTTCGCTGCGCCCGGTGATAGGCAACGCGCGAGCGCAGCACGGTTAGTCCGATCGCGACGACGAGCAGCCCGGAGACGAGCGTCAGCCAGGGATAGAGGTCTTCGGGGAGGATGTATTGCGCGAGCAGCAGGGTGATCAGTCCGAGGGCGAAGACGCCGATGGTGTGCGTCACGGTGACGACGGCGCCGAGCACGACGGCGTCCCGGCTGGTGCCCTTCGAGCCCACGAGGTACGCCGCGACCATGGCCTTCCCATGGCCTGGTGACAGCGCGTGCAGCGCACCCCAGCCCAGCGCCGCGAGCAGCAGCACGATCAGCGCTGTGTTGCCGGCGGCGGCGTCCTCGAAGACGCCTGCGAACCCCTCTCCGGCGCCGCGTTGGGTCGTGACCGTGTCGGCGCCGGCGAAGCGCGGGGCGATGAGCGTGGCGTCGCCGGAGCGGACGGTCAGGGTCGCTGTGCGTTGATTGAGCGGACGCTCGACAGCGGATGGAGGATAGGCGCGCAGTCCGCGCGTGGGATCCTCGGAGGACACGCTGGAGCGCACCGCGGTGCCCTTGCCGGGTCGCGCGACGAGCGCTGTGTAGCCCAGGCGGTCGGGATAGGTGGCGTCGTGCAGTTCTACGACGTGCGCGCCGGTCGCCGGCGCGCGTAGCGAAAGCTCGATGCGCGTGGTGTTCAGGCCGCCCTGCCCGTGCGGGAACGTCAGCAGCGCCGTGCCGGTGCCGCGTAGCGCGACGGGGCTTCCGTCGACGCTGACGACGAGGCGGCGGGCGATTTCCTGGCGGGCGCGTTGCAAGATCTGTGCGTGCGATTGGCGGCGGGCCTGGAAGGTCGGGATCTCGGCGAGGTCCAGGATGTAGCGCAGCTGGATCGTGTCGTCGGTGACGGCGACCTGTGTGAGGTGATTGACGGTGAAGTTGCCCAGCGGATGAGCGTGCGCATCCGTCGTAACCGACAGCGCTATGGCGACGAACGCCACGACAGCGGCGAGGCGCGTCATTGCAGGCTTCGCAGCGCATTGCGCGCGCGGGGCGCCCAGACGACCGAGAAGCGCGGGTTGGCCTGCAGCGCCCGGTGCAGGTAGCGGCGTGCCTCGCGGTCATGTCCGGCCGCTCGTGCGCTCAGGCCCGCGCGCGTGAGGATCAACGGATCGCGTGAGCCGAGCTTCAGCGCTCGTCGCGCCCACGTCAGCCCGTCACTTGGTCGCCCGGACCGGGTCAGGGCCCAGCTGACGGCGTCGGCCGAGCGCACGCTGGGCGCGGCGCGCCACGCCCGTCGGGCAAGATCGAGCGCGCGGCCGCGGTCGCCGTGATCGGCCTCGAACAGCGCGATCTCGACATCGCTGTTCACGCCGTTGGCGTCCAGCAGCCGGCGCTCGGCGTCAACCAGGGCGAAGGTCTCGCGGGCGCCGGCGCGGCGACCGGCGGCCTGCTGGGTTTCGCCCAGCGCGATCACATACTGCGGCAGCGGGCGGCGGCGCACGATGTCCTCATAGCCGCGGATCGCTCGCTGCAGGCGTCCGGTGGCCGCGTCCAGCTGCGCCCGGCTGGCCAGCGCGGGCACGTAACCGGCGACGCCCGCCAGGGCGGCGGCGTACGCGCGACGCGCCGCCTCGCGGTGTCCGCGCACGGCCTGAAGGTCACCAAGCAGCGTCTGGACATAGGCCACGTTCTCGGGCACCCCGCCGCCGGCGGCGACGGCGAGGCTCATCGCGCGGGTCGCGCCGGCGAGGTCGCCATGCAGCTCGCGAAAGTACGACACGCGGGCGTAGGAGGCCAGGTTGGGCCGCAGATCGATCATCTGCTGCAGCGAGCGCCCCGCCTGCGCATAGCGGCCGAGCTCGACCTGGGCGTCGACGAGCACCGAGAACGGACGCGCCAGCTCGGGAGCCAGGCGGCGCGCGCGCTGCGCGTAGCGAAGAGCACCACGGAAGTCGTGGCGCGCCAACCCGAGCGTGGCCATCCCGATCGTCGCGTCGACACCATCGCCGCCCCGACGCAGCGCCTGGCGAAATGCCACCTCGGCCCGCGCGTAGCGCGCGGGATCGGCGGTCTCGCGGGCGCGCTGCAGCTCGTCGTTGCCGCGCCGGGTCAGAGCATCGGCGTTCGCCGGGCCCGCGCGCGCTTGCCGCGGCGTGGTGTTGAGCGCCTCAAAGACGCTCAACGCCGCGACGAACGCCAGCACGGACACCGCGAGCACACGCAGCTTGGGGGCACGGCCTGTCACGATGCCTCAGGGCACCTGCGGCCCGATCGGCAGCCGCAGTGGTGGCAGCAGCGGCCCGATCGGCACCTGCGGGTCGTTACCCGGCGGTGTCGGCAGGTGCGGCGGTTCGACGCGCCGCCCGACGGCCTGCGCAAAGCCCGACGTCGGCGCGGCCTGGTAGGGAAACGTGTCCAAAAACGGTTTGTCGTTTTGGTCGACGCCGTCGCCCGCCGAGATCTTGTTGTTCTTCAAAAAGCCGCCGACCAGCTGAACGAAGATGTCGGTGACATCGTCCTCGAGGCGCCGGCCGTTGGGAAAGCCCGCGCGATCGCCGCCGATCACGCCGAAGCGGTTAGGCGTCTGGGCGGGCGGGATGCCCATGTTGATCTTCAGCGTGTCGGTCGCCGCGGGGGTGTTCTTGTCGATCTGGTTGAGGCCCGCCATCCCCGTCAGGAACACCTCGACGAGATCGGTGCGGTCCGTTTCGGGCGAGTTGAGCTTGACCGGCAGCTTCAGCCCCACGCCGACCTGCGCGCCGAGCAGCTCGCCGGGCAGCGCGTTGATCTGGCGCGCGAACTCCGGTGTCAGCACGAACTTCTTGATCCGCGCGTCGTCGCTGTCGGGGCGCGTCTTGTTATAGGCGTCCTTCAGTCCGGTCGGGATGAACAGCTCGTTGACCAGCGGCGTGCCCAAGCGCGAGACCTGCACCCAGCCGCCCCTCGACCCGCTGTTGCTGTCAAAGCGGGCGTTGGTGACCTGCAGCTTGCGCCGCTCGGTCGACGCCCAGACGCCGACGGTGGCGTTGTCGGCGTCCGGTCCGGACACGGGCTTCTGATCGCGGGTGACGTCGGACTCGGGCACCTGCATCGTGATCGTCTGAATCGACGTGTCCGCCTGCGTGTCGGTCCCAGCGCCCGTGCTGCCGGTGAGAACTCGGATGTTGATGTTGTCAAACGCCGCGCCCAAGTCGATAAAGAACGCGTCGTCGCGCTGGCCGGCGAAGTACTTGGCGTCACCGATCGTCTGGATCGCCTCAGAAGCGACCTTCTTGTAGTCAGGGAAGGACTTCGGGCCGCTGTTGGCAGGCGCGACCGGCAGATCGGCCGCGATCGTGCGCTCGCCGGTCGCCTTGGCGTTGGTGAAGTCCTCGCGCACGACCGAGTAGCGCTGACGCTGCTGCAAGCGCGGATCCTCAAAAGAGCGCACACCCGGAACGGACTGGCGGTATGAGCTGTCGCTGACCTTCGTCGCAAAGACGTAGCGGTAGCGGATGTCGGCCTTGCCGTCGCCCGTGTTGTCGATGTTGATGTAGTAGCGCGCACGGTCGTCGAAGCGAAAGAAGTTCGGTCCGTTCGCCGGGTTACCGCCCGGCACCCAGTTCGCCACCACGGTAAGTTTCTCCGGCGCGTCGTTAGCAGTAAACGCGTACGTGTCGGTGTTATCCGCCGACGGATCGAGCATGATGTTCGGGGCTTCGCGATGACTTGAACCCGCGCTCATCGACACTGCGATCAGGGCTGCGGCGACAGCGCCTACCAGCGCCGCGAGCAGTGACAGCTTCTTCATGGGGTCTCCTCTGCTGACTGTGTGCGCCCGGCCGTGGGCGGTTCCGGCATGCCAGCCGGGGAGTTACCGTGTCTTTAGCGAAGCCGTCGTCGCAGCGGATGCCTTGACCGCGAAAGCTGGCGCACGGACATCCATCGTGATCTGCCCGCGCGCTCACCGCGAAACGTGATGTCGATGACCATCCACTCCAAGCTCCTCGGGGCGCTTACGACAATCGTCCTTGGCGTGGCCATCGCGATCGTCCTCGTCCTGACCGCCGGTCGATCCCCCGACCAGCCGACTCGGTCACGACCGACCCCCGCGAACGTCGGCCCACCGATCCGCGTCGCCATCAGTCCGATCGCGGTAGCGGTCGGAGCCGGCGCGGTATGGGTTATCGACGCCGCGCGCCAGACCCTCACCAAGGTCGACGCGCACACGCGGGCCGTCGTCGGCGAGCCGCGACGCGTCGCCGGCGGCCCGTTCGCCGTCGCCGTCGGAGCGGGGGCGGTGTGGGTCGCCGCCGGCGACGGGAGCGTCCGAGCCTACGATCCTCGCACCGTGCGACCGGTCGGACCGACCGCGACCGTCCCGGGGGCCAACGGTCTGGCGGTCAGCGACGCCGGCGTGTGGGTCTCCAGCCGACGCGCCGGCACCGTGACCCGCATCGACGCGCGCACACGCCGCACGGACCCACCCATCCGCGTCGGCCGCGGCCCCGCCGACATCGCCGTCGGCGCCGGTGGCGTCTGGGTCGCCAACGCCGACGGCGGCAGCGTCAGCCGCATCGACCCGCGGACCGGGCGCGCCGACAAACCGATCCCCGTCGGCGCCCGGCAGGTACTGGCGGTGACCGTCGGTGAAGGCGCGGTCTGGGTTGCCCGCGCGGCAGGGCCCGACGCCGACCGCACGCAACTCGTGCGCATCGACCCGCGGGCCGCGAAGGTCGTCGGCGAGCCCATCAGGGTTCCGGGCGCCGTTCCGCTGCACCTGGTTGCCGGACACGGCGTCTGGGTGACCGACAGCGGGGGCACGCCCGGACCTCGACCTGGCAGCCACGGCGGCGTGACCCGCGTGGACCCCACAAGGCCAAGGCTGACCGAGCCACCCCTGCGCACCGGCAAACGACCGTCGGCGATCGCACTCGGCGAAGGCGGCGTCTGGGTCACCAACGAGGACGACGGCACGCTCACACCGATCACGCTGGCCAAGCAGCGCTGAGCTGTCGCTGCGGCCCTGAGCGGTGGACAACTCCGTTGGAGCGCACGGCTCTCGGAGGCGATAGCGGGCGGCGCTCGGTGCCCAGCTCACCGCCGCGGCTCGCGCCGTCGCACCGGATATCCCCTGGCTGCGCCGCTCTCGCGACGCCGCGCCTGCGCCCGGCGCGCTGTAGCTGCACGACCCTTGGGAAGATCGCAACCGAGCGCAACTCGACGCTCGTGATGCCGATCTGGTTCGATCTGCTCGCTCGCGCTCGGCGGAGACGTGATCCTGAAGCCCACGGGATGGCATGGCGACTGCCGGAAATATCTCCCATCTGACCCTGCACCGCTGTTAGTGTCAGCGCGCCTATGAGACGAGCCGTCCTTTTCGCGCTGCTGGCGCTCAGCTTGATCCTCCCCGCGAACGCGTTCGCGGCAAACGACGACAAGGAGCGCATCGTCCTCCTGGGCCCGGTGCTCGTCGGCCCGGACGAGACAACCAGCGACGTCATCGTCGGCCAGGGCGACGTCAGCGTCCGTGGCAACGTCATCGGCGACATCGTCGTCGCCGACGGCGACGTGACGATCCGCGGCAAGGTCAAGGGCGACGTCGTGACGCTCAACGGCACGGCGATCCTCGGCCGGCGCGGGCAGGTCACCGGCGACATCCAGTATGCGAAGGCCAAGCCGAAGATCGCCCCCGGCGCCACCGTCGGTGGCAAGATCAAGAAGATCAACGTCGCCCACTACGGCGACTTCGGCGGCTTGGCCTATATCGCGGTCTGGCTCGCCGCCACCATCTCGGTCTTCGTCCTTGGCCTGCTGTTGCTCCTGCTTGTGCCGAAGGCGGCGGACGCTGTTGCGGGGGCGGCCAAGAGCAGTACGGTCGCGTCGTTGTTGTGGGGCCTGCTGCTCTTCTTCCTGATCCCGATAGCGGCGATCGTGTGCCTCTTCACCCTGGTCGGCATCCCCCTCGGTGGCGGGCTGCTGCTCGCGCTCATCCCGATCTATGCCCTCGGGTACACGGCCGCCACGTTCATCTTCGGCCGGCTGATCCTGTCCAAGAGCGCGCGCGTCCTCGCGTTCCTGGTGGGCCTCGTGATCCTGCGCGCGCTCGCGCTGATCCCGATCGTCAGCTCGATCGTCTGGTTCCTCGCGACGATCTTCGGGCTCGGCGCGATCTTCGTCGCGATCCTTCGGGCGCGCAAGTAGCGCCTGACCCCGCGGGCTCGACCCAGCGCCCGCGCCGCCGTAGGACGACTGCACGATCCCATGCAGGCGCAGGGGTTCCCTGCCCGGTCTCGACGCGATTGCTAGCGTCGCGACCGGTGGTCACGCCCGCTCGTCGCCTGCTGCTCTCAAGCGCCCTCGTCGCGTGCGCTGCGCTCGCGCTGCTGGTGCTCTCAGGCGTCCGGACGGCTGATGCCGACCTGCAGAGCAAGATCAGCGCGAAGGCCAACCGCGCCGAGGCGCTGCGGGCCGCAGTTGCCGCGGAGACGAGCAAGATCCGCGCGTCCTCGCGCGGGCTCGCGACGGCCCAGCGACGGCTGAGCAAGCTGCGCGCGCAGGCGTCGGCGCAGGAGGCCGAGCTCAAATCCGTCGAGGACGCCCTCGCGCGTGCGCGCGACCGCTTGACCCGTCTGGTCAACCGCCAGCGCCACGCGACCGATGCGCTGCGCACCAACCTCCAGACCGCCTACCGCAACCCCCAGCCCGACATCGTGTCGGTCATCATCTCGGCGGACGGCTTCACGGATCTGCTTGAGCGCGGCGAGTTCTACAAGCGCATCGCACGCCAGAACGCGCGGATCATGGACATCGCTCGCACCTCACGGATCGAGGTCACCAAGCAGACGAACCAGCTGGCCAAGATCCAGTTGCGCGAGCAACGCGTCGCCGTGCAGCTCGACCGCAAGCGCAGCGCCGCGCAGGCCGTCGAGACCGCGTTGCTGCGCGAGCGCGAGAAGCGCCTGGCACGCAGCAGCTTCAAGCGCGCGGAGCTGCGCCAGGTCCAGAGCCAGCTCGCTGGCCTGCGCCGGCGCCTGGAGCGCCAGGCGCGCGCCGGCATCCGCACGAACGCGGGCGGCCTTGCGCAGCCGCCGGCGGGCGCGCCACCGCAGATCGGGCTCGTGATGGCCGCCGGAAACGCGATCGCCGGCCTGCCCTACCAGTACGGCGGTGGTCACGGCAGCTTCCAGGCCAACGCCTACGACTGCTCGGGCTCGGTGAGCTACGCGCTTGCCGCGGCCGGGCTCGTCAGCTCGCCGATGGCCTCGGGGCCGTTCATGAGCTGGGGGGAACCGGGGCCGGGGCAATGGATCACGGTCTACGCCAACGCAGGCCATGCCTTCATGGTCGTCGCCGGCTGGCGCTTCGACACCTCCGCGCTGGGCACCGGCACCCGCTGGACGCGCTCGATGCGCGGCACCGGCGGGTTCGTCGCGCGCCATCCGCCGGGGCTGTAGCCGTTACGCGTCAGAACGCACGAGCCACGAGTACTTCTCGGCCCTCGCGTAGCTCGCCTGGCCCGCGATCTGCTGGACGGCGAGCGAGATCGTCGGGTAGACGTGGACGACGCTCGCCAGCTCGGTGAGCTTGAGCTTGCGCTCGATCGCCAGCGCGAGCTCGCCGACGAGCTCGCCGGCCGCGGGCGCGAGGGCGTGGGCGCCGACGATCCGGCCCTTGACCGTGACGATCCGCAATTCGCCGTCGTCGGTGGATTCGGCGCGAGCGCGGTCCGAGTGCGACAGATCCTGACACCAGACCTGGATGTCGCCGTCGCCGTGCTGCTCGCGCGCCTGCGCCTCGGTCAGCCCCGCGTGCGCGAGCTCGGGGTCGGTGAACGTACACCACGGCACGAGGAACTCGCCGCCGCTCGATCCCGGCAGAAACATGTTGCGAATCGCCCGCGCGGCCTCGTAACCGGCCGAGTGGGTGAACAGGTAGCGCCCGGCGACGTCGCCGGCGGCATAGATCGTCTTCACGCTCGTGCGCAGCTTGTCATCGACGACGACACCTCGGCGGTCGACGTTCACCCCGATCTCCTCCAGCCCGAGCCGCTCGATGTTCGGCGCGCGGCCGGCAGCGACGAAGATCTCCTCGGCGGCCCAGAGACGCTGACCTGAGTGGACGACCTTCCTGCCATCCGTGGAGCGCGCTTGCACGCGATCGATCTCGATCCCGGTCTGCACCTCCACGCCCTCGGCCCGCAGCTTCGCCAGCAGGCGGTCGACGAGCTCTGGTTCTTCGCGCGTCAGCACGCGATCGCCGCGCTGCAGCACCGTGACCTCGACCCCAAGGCGGTTCGCTGCTTGCGCGAGCTCGATCGAGATCGGGCCCGCGCCGATCATGACCAGGCTCGACGGCGCGCGGCCGAGCTCGAAGATGCTCTCGCTTGAGAGAAAGCCGGCTTCGGCGAGGCCCTCGATCGGCGGCGTCGCCGGTCGCGAGCCGGTGGCGAGCAGGATGAAGCGCGCCGTGTGCTCCTCCTCCCCCACCAGCACCGTCGTCGCCGACGTGAGCCTCGCCTGCCCGAAGAGGACGTCGACGCCCTCCTTGCGGAAGCGCTCGGGGTTGTCGTCGGTCTGCGCCAGCCGTGCTTGGATCGCCTTGATGCGTGACCAGACCTTCGCCGTGTCGACCTGCGGATCGACCGGCGTCAGCCCGTAGGCATCCGCGTGGCGCATCGTGTGCGCCGCCTTCGCGGAAGCCAGCAGCGCCTTGGACGGAACGCAGCCGGTCCACAGGCAGTCGCCGCCGACGCGATCGCGCTCGACGCACGCGAGCTTGACCCCGAGCTTCGGGGCGAACTCGGCCGCGACCATCCCGGCCGATCCCATCCCGACGACGATCAGGTCGTAGCGCGCGATGAGCGACGAACCACTAGCCGGCCGGCGGCGAGATCTCGCGCTTGAGGATCTTGCCGGTCGGCCCCTTCGGCAGCTCGTCGACGAACCAGATCTTGCGCGGGTACTTGTAGCTGGCGACCTGCTCCTTGACGAACGCCTGGAGCTCGTCGGCGTCGACCTCTGCGCCGTCCTTGAGCGCGATGGCCGCGCCGACCTCCTCGCCGAGCTCCCCGTGCGGGACGCCGACCACGGCGGCCTCCCGCACCGCCGGGTGCTCGTACAGCACCTCCTCGACCTCGCGCGGATAGACGTTGTAGCCGCCGCGGATGATGAGCTCCTTCTTGCGATCGACGATGAAGAAGTAGCCGTCCTCGTCGACCTTCGCCATGTCTCCGGTGGCAAACCAGCCGTCCTTGATCGCCTCAGCGGTCGCCTCGGGCTTGTTCCAGTAGCCCTTCATGACGTTGTGGCCCTTGATCAGGATCTCGCCGACCTCGCCGGTCGCGACCTCCTCGCGCGCACCGTCGGCGACCTTCATCTGCACGCCTTCCAGCGGCGTGCCGATCGAGCCGGGCTTGCGCTCGCGGTCGGGATGGTTGAACGACGCGACCGGCGAGGTCTCGGATAGCCCATAGCCCTCGAGCACCTTGCAGCTGAAGGCCTGCTCGAAGCCGCGCATGACCTCGACCGGCATCGACGCTCCGCCGGAGGCGCACACGCGCAGGGTCGAGACGTCGTAGTCCGCGCAGTCGGGATGGTGCAGCAGCGCGCCGTACATCGTCGGCACGCCCTCGAAGACCGTGCACTTGTCGCGCTGCATGACCTCCAGCGCCTTGCCCGGATCGAAGCGCGGCAGCAGCGTGATCGTGGCGCCGCCGCGGACCGCCGCGTTCATCGTGCACGTCTGCCCGAAGGAGTGAAACAGCGGCAGGCCCGCGAAGATCACATCGCCGACGCCGAGGTCGAACAGGTTGACCGCGCAGTCGACGTTCCTGCGGAGGTTTGCGTGCGTGAGCTCCGCACCCTTGGGCTTGCCCGTGGTGCCCGACGTGTAGAGGATCACGGCCGTGTCGTCACCCTCTTTCTCGGCGACGCTGTCGTCGGGCTCGTGCGCGAAGATCAGCCCCTCGATCTCGCCGGGCTTGACGGGAACGACCTCCACGCCACCGGCCTCGTCGGCGCCCGCCTGGGCGGCGTCGATGAACCCGTGCCAAGCAAAGAGGACCTTTGCGCCGGCGTCGGAGAGGTAGTAGCCGACCTCGCGCCCCTTGAGCAGGACGTTCATCGGCACCACGACGGCGCCGGCACGCAGCACGCCGTAGTACACGGCCGGGAAGTACGGGACGTTGGGCAGCATGATCCCGACGCGGTCCCCCTGTCCGACGCCCTTGCTTTTGAGCATCGCGCAAACGCGAGCGCTTGCCTGGTCGAGCAGCCCGTAGTTGAAGGCCGCGTCGTCGAGCTTGCAGGCGATCACCTCGGGGTGCTCGGCAGCCGTGCGCGTGAGGTTCAGGGCGAGGTTCTCGGACATGGGTGCGACTCTAGCCCGCCGCAGGCGTTCGCCGATGCACCATCGGTGATCCGGGGATGATGGATGGACCGATGTCCGATGTCCTACCGATCAATCATCACCTCGAGATCCCGCTCGACGAGGTGACCGTCCGCGCCAGCCGGTCGTCCGGGCCGGGCGGCCAGCACGCCAACGTCACCGCTTCGCGGATCGAGGCGAGCTTCGACGTGGCGGCGTCAGCCACGCTCGACGAGGCCCAGAAGCAGCGCCTGACGGCGCGTTGCGGGCCTGTCGTGCGGGCGGTTGCGCAGGACGCGCGCAGCCAGGCGCGAAATCGGGCGCTCGCGCTCGAGCGGCTGGCGGCGCGGATCGCACTCGCCTTGGAGGTGCAGCGCCCGCGGCGGGCGACGAAGCCGACGAAGGCCTCGCGGGCGCGCCGCCTGGAGGCCAAGCGGCGCGGCGCGCAGCGAAAGCGCGAGCGGCGCCGGCCGGCGGCCGAGGAGTAGGGGCGTGTCGAGGTTTTCGTCCGGCCGAGGCGAGTCTGTCAGTGGCAAGGTCCGGGTTGACCGGGAAGCAGGCTCGGCGTAGCGTCGGTGCGTATCGTGGCGAGCGCGTTTCAGGGGGGAAGCTCATGAGGGACTTCCGGGTGATCACGTTCAACACGGCCGTCGGCAACCCGAAGATCAAGACCGACCAGCGCGCCTTCCTCGAGCTGCCGTTCTACCGCGAGATCATCGAGGGCGCGGAGGACGCGCCGATCCTCGCGCTGCAAGAGGTCGGTCCCACCCAGGCAAAGGCGCTCGCGCAGGCCAAGAAAAGCGGGCACTTCAGCCTGATCCACATCGCGCGGCCGGGCCAGGGAGATGCCCTGCTGGCCCCAGCTCGCTTTAAGGTGCTTCGGCGCCGCAGGCGCTACTTCTTCGGCAGTCAGGTCCGCGCGCTGGCCGTGGCGGTTTGGCGTGCGATCGTCAAGCGCGAGCCACTGAACTGGCGCCAGTACCTGGAGCTGCGCATGTGGATCAAGGCGCAGCTGCACGACGAGGACTCCGGCCGCGAGCTGACGGTCTTCACCACGCACCTGTCCGGCGAGGGTCCATTGCGCCTCGCCCAGGCCAAGTCGCTGTTCAAGCGGGTGCATCGTGCACGCCGGCACGGACCGGTGTTGCTGGCGGGTGACCTCAACGTCCGCGCCGGCACGTCGAAGAATCCCGCGGACGCCGAGGTGCAAGCGCTGTTCGCGCCATTGCAGAACGTGGCCGCGACGGCGACGGATGCGCGCCGGCCGGCGATCGACTGGCTCCTCGCCAGCGACCTGCAACCGGTGCGCTCCCGCCTGTACACGGACGCTGCGCTCACGTTGCCGGGGCTGCCGTCGGCCGATCTCATCAGCGATCACTACGCCAAAGAGGCCACCCTGCGGTTCGATGGATAGAGGGCGGCGTCTCACCGCCGCGGGCGCGGATCGGCCTCAGTCCGGATCCTGCGGCGTCTGAAACTCGCCGTCGATGAGCTCGATCCGGTAGCCGTCCGGGTCGGCGACGAAGCAGATTCGGAACTCCTCGCGCCCGCCGGGGGCGTAGGGAGGCTTCTCGGGCTCGATGCCCTCGTCGGCAAGCCGCTCCAGCAGGCCGTCGAGGTCATCGACGGTCAGCGCGACATGGCCGTAGCCGGTCCCGAGGTCGTACGGCTCGTCATGCCCCTCGTTGACCGTCAACTCGAGCGTATCGCCGTCGCCGGGCAGGCCGAGGTAGATGTTGTACGCGCCCTCGAACCGCAGCCGCCCGCGCCGTTGGAATCCCAGTGCCTCGTAGAAGCGCAGCGAGGCGTCGATCTCGCGAACGCGAACGTTGGTGTGGACGAACTGCATGACATCTCCTCCCAAGGCGGCCGCCGGTCATGGCCATCCTTCCCGATCCGTCCCAGCTCCGCACGTCTGCGCGGGACGAGCGACTTCGCCGCTCAACCGAGTCGCGCTACAGCTTGAGACGCGGAATGCCGATGCAGACGGATGATCGAGATCCTGTTGAGGAGGATCAGTCGCGTCCTTGGTGCTCAGGAGCGCGCGAACGGTCGATCGATGGCGTGCGTCTGGGCGTTCGGCGCGAGCTGCCTGACGGCGACGATCCTGCTGCCTCATCCCAGCGGCGCCAATGTGCCGGGCCTGGCCGTGATCGCCGCGATGGCGTATCCGGTCGCCGCGCTGATGTTCGTTCGTGCGGCAAGCCTCCCTCAATCCGCGCTGGAGGCGATCACCTATCTCGGACAGGCCCTCATCACCCTGTTGACGTTCTTCTGGGGAGCCCCGGAAGCGCCCTTCCTGTGGTTTCACGTCTGGCTCGTCGTGCACTCGTTTCACTTCTTGCCGCCGGCGCGAGCGATGCGGCAGACCGCCTGCGCCGCGGTGCTGTTCGTCGTCGCAACCGTCGCGACGCAGGCCCCATTCCCGGGGGCCACCAGCGTGGTGGGAGTCGGCTCGATCGTGGCGATCGGCACGCTGGTCGCCGCCTTTCGCGTGCGCGTCGACGGGCTGCTGCAGGAGGTGCAGGCCGCCGAGCAGCTGTTCCGCACCTCCTTTGAGAACGCGCCGATCGGCAAGGCGCTGGTCCGCCTCGACGGCCGCTTCCTGCGCGTGAACCACGCGCTGACCGCCATCGTCGGCTACACGGAGTCCGAGCTGCTTCAACGCACGTTTCAAGACATCACCCATCCCGACGACCTGGACGCCGACGTGGCGCTGCTCACGCGGCTCATCGATGGCCAGATCGACTCCTACGAGCGCGACAAGCGCTACCTGCACGCCGACGGGCACATCGTCTGGATCGCGCTGCACGCCTCGGTCGTCCGCGACGCGCGGGGAGTCCCGCTGCACGCCATCGCTCAAGTCCGCGACGTGACCGCGCAGCGTGCGGCCGAGCTCGAGCTGGGGCGCTATCGCGCGCTCGTCGAGTCCGCCGAGGACGCGATCTACGCAGTCGATCCGGACGAGCGGATCCTCACCTGGAATCGTGCCGCCGAGCGTCTGTACGGCTATTCGCCGGAGGAGATGATCGCCCGTCCGCGCGCGGTCATGGTGCCGAGCGAACGCCGCCACGAGATGGCGCCCCTCGTCGCATCGGTGCTCGCCGGCGACGGGGTCGAGCAGCTGGAGACGACGCGCCGCCACCGCGACGGCAGCATCGTCGACGTGCAGATCACCGTCTCGCCGGTGCGCGATGGCTCGGGCCGCATCGTCTGTACCTCGACGATCGCCCGCGACATCTCCGAACGCGTGGCCGCCGAGCGCGTGCGCCAAGCCCTCGAACGAGATCTGACCCGCGCGCGCGACCACTATGCCGGCGTGCTCGCTGCGGCCACGGAGTCGTCGATCATCGGCACCGACAGCAATGGCACGATCACGATCTTCAACGCCGGGGCGGAGCGGATGCTCGGCTATCGGGCCGAGGAGGTCGTCGGCACGGCCACGCCGTCGCTGCTGCACGACCCCGCCGAGGTGCGGGCCCGGGCACAGGAGCTTGGCCTGCAGCCGGGCTTCGACGTGCTCGTCGCAGCGGCGCGCCATGGTGCGGCCGAGACGCGCGAGTGGACGTACCTGCGCAAGGACGGAGGCCGGCGGCGGGTCAGCGTGACAATCACCGGCCAGCGCGACGAACAGGGGGCGTCGACGGGATTTTTGGCCATCGCCACCGACATCACGGCGGCCAAGCGCGCGGAGGAGCTGTTCCGCGGGGCGTTCGAGGACGCGCCGATCGGCGTCGCGCTGTGCGTTGCCGCGGGTCCCAGTGCCGGGACGCTCGTGCGCGTCAACCACGCGCTCGAGGATCTGCTCGGCTGTCCCCCCGGGGAGCTGATCGGCACCACCCTCGCGGCGCTGGCCGACAAGGAGGATCGACCGCGACTGCAGGAGGCATTCGCGCGGCTCCTGCGCGGGAGCGCCGAGCGCGTGCGACTCGAGCAGCGCCTGCGCCACGTCGACGGCCGGCAGTTGTGGACGCTGGTTTCCGCCTCCCTCGTACACGCCGCCGAGGACATGGCCCCGCAGGTCATCGTCCAGTTTCTGGACATCTCGGAGCGCAAGAGCTTCGAAGGCCGGCTACAGCACCTTGCCGATCACGACGCGCTGACCGGCTTGTTCAACCGCCAGCGGTTCGAGACCGAGCTCGAACGCAGCCTCGCGCACAGCAAGCGCTACGGCGCTCGGGGTGCGGTGCTCGTCCTCGACATCGACGGCTTCAAGTACGTCAACGACACGCTCGGGCATGCGGCCGGCGACGAGCTGATCGCCTGCGTCGCGAGCGTCCTGCGAGCGGGACTGAGGAGCACCGACGTCTTGGCGCGCCTGGGCGGCGACGAGTTCGCGCTGATCCTGCCGCACGCCAGCGAGCAGGAGGCGCTGGCGGTGGCCGACAAGCTGCTGGCAGCAGTACGTCAGCATGGCTCCCCGGCCACGCTGCAACAGCACGCACGCGTGACGGCCTCGATCGGCGTGACCCTGTTCGGCTCCGAGCCCGGCCTGACCGGGGAGGATCTGCTCGTCGAGGCGGATGTCGCGATGTACGACGTCAAGGAGGCCGGCCGCGACGGCGCGAAGGTCTTCCGCAGCGAGCACCTGCGCCGTGAGCGAGTGTCGGCTCGCGCGAGGTTGCTCGAACGCGTGCGGTGCGGCCTTGAGCAGGGCGCGTTCAGGCTCCTCGCCCAGCCGATCACGGGCATCATCTCCAGCGGCGCGCCGTGGCACGAGTTGCTGCTGCGCTTGGAGGACGACAGCGGCGACCTCATCCCGCCCGGCAGCTTCCTGTCACTTGCCGAGCGCTTCGACCTCATCATCGACATCGACCGCTGGGTCCTCGCCCAGGCGGTGCGGATGCTGAACGCCGAGTACGTGGCCGGACGCAGACTGCGCCTGGCGATCAACCTGTCGGGGAAGACGCTGGGCGACGAGCGGCTGGGCGATCACATCGTGGGGCTGCTGGCCGCGCATCCGATCGCCCCGGGAAGCCTCGTCGTCGAGATCACCGAGACCGCGGCGATCGTCAACGTCGAGCGGGCGCGAGCGTTCGCCGAGCGCCTGCACGAGCTCGGGTGCTGCCTCGCGCTGGACGACTTCGGCTCGGGATTCGGGTCCTTCTCCTACATCAAGCACTTGAACTTCGACTACCTGAAGATCGACGGCGAGTTCGTGCGCAACCTCGTCGACGACAGCACGGACCGGCTCGTCATCGAGGCGATCGTCAACATCGCCCGGGGCATGGGCACCAAGACCGTCGCGGAGTTCGTCGGCGACGCCGAGACCCACGCGCTGCTGCACCGCCTCGGGGTGGATTACGGCCAGGGCTATCACCTCGGTCGCCCCACCCCGGTGGCCGAGCTGAAGCTCGGCTGCGAGGCCTGAGCTGGTCTGAAGGTCCCGCCAGTGCAGCGGAATCAGGAGCCGTGCGCGGCGCGAGCGTCGGCGACGACCCGCGCTGCCTGTAGGCGGCTATGGATCCCCAGTGCTCCGTACACGCTGCGCACATGGAACTTGACGGTGTTGACGGAGATGAACAGCCGCTCTGCGATCTGCTCGTTGGAGTCGCCGGCCGCGACGTGGACGAGCACCTCGCGCTGGCGCGCGGAGAGCGCGGCCAGCGGGTCGGCTTCGGCGTCGCGATCGCGGCGGGCGCGCCATCCGGGCGGCAGCACCACCTCGTCGGCGAGCACGCGGCCGACCGCCGCGACGATCTGGGCCGCGGAGCTCGTGTCCGGCAGCAGCGCGTCGGCATCGTCGTGGTCCAGGATCGTTGGCAGCCAGCGCTCGGTGTCGCCGGCGAGCAGGACGATCCGGGCGCTCCCAAAGCGCGCGCGCAGCGCGCCCTTGGGCGGTCCGTCTTCGTCGGCGCCGTCGCCGAGATGCACGACGACCGCGTCCGGGTGGCGACCGCCGGGCACCGCGAGCTCCTTCGCCGTCGTGACGGGCCCGAAGGCCCCGTAGTCGCCCGAGGCGCGCAGCGCCGCAGCCAGGCCCTCGAGCAGCAGCGTGTGGCGACCGATGAGCGCGATCAGCGGGAGGTCCGCAGACGGACCCGGCGACGTCCGCGCGTAGCGACGCTCGGCGAAGCGCAGCACACGGGCCAGCGACTCGGGCCCCAGCCGCCCCTTGACGAGGTAGTCCTCCGCACCCGCGGAGACCATCTCCGCGGCCAGCTCGTCGTCGACCAAACTCGTCAGCACGACGATCGGAGCCGCCCCGCTCGCCTGGCGAACGCGGTTCAGCGCCTCGATCCCGGAGCCGTCTGGCAGCCGGAGGTCCAGCAGGACGACGTCGAACGCCTCCACGCCGAGGGTCCGGGCAGCGGATCCGACGCTGTCGACGTGGATGACCGAGCAGCCCGGAATCCCTTCCCGCAGCAACTCCAGGGCGAGCTTCGCGTCAACCGGGTCGTCCTCGACGAGGAGGATCCGCGAGGCGAGGCTCACGGTGCTAGCCCTCACGCTCGAAGGGACCGTCCATGTGCGGCTCCTTGGGCAGGGTGAAGGCGAATCGGCTACCGCCAGCGCTACCCGGCTCCACCCAGATCTCCCCACCGTGACGGCTTACGACCTCGGCGCAGATGGCCAGGCCGAGGCCCGAGCCGGACACCGACGGCGAGTGCGCCCGCTCCAGCGGGCGGAATATCCGGTCGCGATCGGCATCGGCGACGCCCGGGCCGTTGTCGCTGACCCCCACCTCCCAGTGGTACGGGCGGCGTCTCACATCGATCTGCAGCTCGGGCCGGACGCCGGGCCCCGCGAACTTGACGGCGTTCTCCAGCAAGTTGCGCATCAGCCGCAGCAGCTGCTCGCGGTCGCCGCGCACGGTCGGCAGCTCTTCGAGGTGCACCAGGGGCTCGCGCGCCGCGGCGTCATGGCCGAGCGCCGCGATCGCCTGCTCGGTGATGGCGCCGAGGTCCACGTCGTCGTGCTGCAGCATCGTCGTCGCGCCGCGCGCGTACTCGAGGATGTCCTGTACGAGCCCCCGCATGCTCTCCGCCCGCTCCCGTCCGGCGGCCAGCAGCTCGCGGTCCTCGGGCCCGAGGCGATCGCCGCTGCGCCGCTGCAGCTGCGCGAGCACTCCGCTGATCGATGCCAGCGGAGCCGATAGGTCGTGCGAGGCCAACGAAGCGAAGCGACGAAGCCGCAGGTTCGTGTCGCGCAGCTGCACGTTGTGGCGGCGCAGCTCGTCGGCGAGCGCCGCGTTGCGCTCGTCACGGCGCCGCAGGCGCTCATCGGCTTCGCGGCGCTGTTGGATGTCCTGGACCTGCGCGACCGTCCAGTGGTCGTCGTCGCCGTCCTCGATGTTCGAAACGCTCAGCTCAGCCCAGCGCGACGTTCCGTCCGTCCGCACGCAGCGAACCTCCAGACGCCTTGCCGGCCGCGGCCGCAGCAGCGCGGCACCGAGCAGCTCCCGGACTCCCTCGGCATCGTCGGGATGCATCAGCCCGGTCAACGCGACGTCCAGCAGGGCCTCGGGGAGACAGCCGAACAGCGCGCAGAGCGATGGGTTGGCATCGACGATCCGTCCCTCACCGTCGAGCAGCGCGATGCCGTTCGGGGCGTCGACGAAGACGCTGCGAAGCCGGCTGGCGTCGAGGCGCCGCCGGCGGTTCGCCGTGCGCTTGGCCTCGTCCATCGCTGCGTCAGCGATCGAGAGGATCGTCGTTGCCGCGCTTGAAGGCGTCGAGATCCATTGCCATCAGGGTATCGACGGAGGGTAGGACCGCCGCCAACCTGCCCGCGACACGGGTGGGGCAACCAGCCGGTCATCTACACGTTCACCGCCGCGGACGTGATGCCGAGTGGACCGCTGTCGCTCTTGCGAACGACGGGCGGTACCACGAGGACGGACACCTGGCGTGGTCGACGAGATATGCCGAGACGCTGCCGAGGATCGTCGCGAATGGTCGGCCACGGCCGCGCGAGCCGCAGACAAGCAGGTCAAGCTCCTCGCTGGCCCGCGCCAGCGTCGCCGGTGGATAGCCGAGCAGCGCACGCGTCTCGAGCGACTTGACCTTGCCCTCGACCGACAGCCGCGCGACGTCCAGCCAGGTCGTTGCGTGCTCGGTCGTCGGCGCGGCAGCGAGCAGCACGAGCCGCGCCCCCGTCGCTTGCGCCAGGTGCGTCGCGGCGACCAGCGCGCATTGCGCCGTCGGGGAGCCGTCGTAGGCGACGCCGATGCGCTCAAACGGGCCGGCCTGCGGCAGCGGCACGCTCAGCGGGGCGACGGCGACCGCGCAGGGCGCCCGCGGCAGCAGCCAGCGTGTGACATAGCTCTGGGTGTCCCGCCCAAGCACGAGGACGCAGGCGTCGATGTCGCGGGCGAGCTGGATGAGCGCCTCGGCAACCCCGACGGACGGCACGGTCTGTTCGCGAACCTCGATCTGGTTCCCGGCGTACGCGTGCGCCCGGCGCAGGGTCGCCTGCGCGAGGCCGGCGCGCGGGCTGCTGGCGGACATCGGCGCCATGCTGGCGCTGAAGCCGACCGGCTCGCTGACATAGGCGCCCACGAGCATGAACGGCTCGTCCAGCGCGCGGGCCACCAGCGCGCCGAAGCGGACCGCGTCGGGGCTGTCGAGCCCGCGGTAGCAGGCGACGATGGGGTGCTCGCTCATCGAACCTCCAATGTGGGGTCGGCCGCGACGTGCTGTCGGGACCGCGTCGGATGACTCCCCCAAGCTAGGTCGTCGCGGGCACTCAGCACAACGTCCGCGCGGGCGGGCTTGCCCTGCCCGCCGGGATGATCGAAGGCCCACCCGTACGGGTGGGAGGAGCTCGCGTGGACGAATGTTGGGGTTCCGCTGCCCGTTCGTCTCGTGGATAGTGCCGGAGCCTTCCTGGCGCCCGATTCTCTCGACGAGAGGCCGTAACGACGTGACCGAGCCGGTTGCACGCCTGGCGCCAGCGCCATTGGAGGTCGCCGCCTTCGCGGGCTGCCCGAGCGAGCACAGCGAGGAGTTGCTTGCGATCGTCGGCGCGGGTGGGCGGCTCGAGCAGGTCAGCCGATCGTGGGAACACGTGCTGGGATGGCCGCTCGCGCAGCTTCAGGGCCGCTTGCTGCTCGACCTCGTCCATCGCGACGACGCCGCCGCTACTGCCGCCGCCTTCGCGCAGCCGCCGGCGGCTGGCACCGAGATCTCCGGCCTCGAGAACCGCTGGCGCCATAGCGACGGCAGCTGGCGCTGGCTGCGTTGGTTCGCGCGGTCTGACGGTCAGCGCTGGCACGCGCTCGCCAGCCATGTCACCCAGCGCCGAGATCTCGAGCGGCGGGCGCTGTACGACGCTCTCACCGGCCTGCCCAACCGCGGGCTGCTGGAGGACCGCCTCGCGCAGGCGCTGGCGGCGCTCGGTCGCTCGCCCGGTTGGCTGGCGCTGCTGTTCATCGACCTCGATGGCCTGAAGGTCGTCAACGACACCCTTGGCCACGACGCCGGCGACGAGATGCTGCGCGAGACGGCCCGGCGGCTGGCCGGCGCTCTGCGCGACAGCGACACGCTCGCGCGGATTGGCGGCGACGAGTTCTTGGTCGTCGCGAACCGATTGCGTAGCGTGAGCGAAGTCGGCGGCGTCGCACAGCGCCTGATCGATGCCTTCGCGGCTCCGCTGCGCCTTGGGGGCGAGGAGCTGCCGTTCGCCACGAGCATCGGCGTCGCCGCGACGAGCGAGGCCGGCACCGCCGCCCGGGAGCTCGTCCGCCGCGCCGACGTCGCGATGTACCGCGCCAAGGGTCGCGGCGGCGGCTGCTGGGTGCGTTTCGACGAGCAGATCGCCGGCGAGGTCGACGCGCGCCTGCAGGTCGAGAGCGAGTTGCGGCTCGCGCTCGCGCACGACGAGCTGCGGGTTCATTACCAACCGATCGTGCGCCTCAGCGACGGGACGACCGTCGGCTGCGAGGCACTCGTGCGCTGGCAACACCCGGCACGCGGTCTCGTCGGGCCATCTGAGTTCATCGATCTGGCCGAGGAGAACGGGCTCATCGTCCCGATCGGCGCATGGGTGCTCGACGAGGCGTGCCGCCAGGCCGCGCAGTGGCGGCGCGAGGGGATCGACCTCACGGTCTCGGTCAACGTCTCGCCGCGCCAGATGAACCAGCCGGACTTCGCCGAGCTCGTGCGCGCCACGCTCGCGCGCCGTGGCCTGCAGGCGCCGTCGCTGTGCTTGGAGATCACCGAAACGGCTGTGCTGCGGCGCCTGGAGCGGCTCGCGACGCTGCTCGGACGGCTCAAGCGCCTCGGGGTGCGGATCGCGATGGACGACTTCGGCAGCGGCTTCTCGTCCCTGAGCCACTTGCGCGGCCTACCGATCGACGTCATCAAGATCGACGGGTCGTTTGTGCGTGCGGTCGCGTCGGCAGGACCGGATCGGGCAATCGTCGCGGCGATCCTGTCGCTCGGCGAGGAGATGGGCCTGACCGTCATCGCGGAGCGCATCGAGGACGAGACCCAGCACGAGGCCCTGCGCCGGCTGCGCTGCCCGCTCGGTCAGGGCTTTCACTTCGCGCGGCCCGGTCCGGTCGGCGAGCTGCAGCTCGATGGCTTCGACGCGCGCGGGCGGCCGGGCTTCGGCGATCCCTACGTCATACGCGAGTTCATGCGCCAGATCGGGATTCCCGCACGGATGGACCGCTGACATGACCGCCGCCGTCGCGGCGCTGAACATCGTCGTCGGTCTCGTGTACTTCCAGTACGGGACGATGACGGCCATCGAAATGCGGCGCAACTGGCGCGAGATGGGCTGGTCGCGCTTCGGCATCGCTTGGATGCTGATGGCCTTCACCTGCGGTCCACACCACCTCGTCCACGGGATCCACATCGCCGCCGAGGGCCGTCCCGCGGGTGGCCTGGACCTCGTCGCGAGCGTGATCGCGTTCCCCGCCGCCGTGACGTGGTTCTGGCTGCGCGTCGAGGTCTTCCGCGGGGGACGGGGCGACCGCTTCATCCACAGCAGCCCCTTGTGGATCCTGGCCATGCCGACGGCGTTTTGCGTTTACGTCACCGTCGTAGTCATGACGATGATCCACGACGGCGGCGTCGCCGCGCGAGGGCTGCAGATGGCGATCCCCAACCTCCTGCTCGTCGGTACCTACGGGATGGTCGGCCTCTACCTCACGCGAACGCAGCTGCACAATCGCCGCCCGCTCGGAGGCTGGTCGCTGTCGGGGCTGTCGCTCACCCTGATCTTCGCGACGTGCTCGGTGATGCACGCGGTCTTCGCCGTCTACACGCTGCGGGGGATCTACCCACCAGACGCACACCACGTCGTCGTGGACTGGCTGGGGGTGCCGGCGGGGCTGTACTTCCTGTACGTCGTGCGCTCGCTGTACCGCGGCGGCGCGACCGACTGGAATCGGACCCGAGCGCCGCGCGCGGTGCCACCGGCGATCGCGGACGAGACCGCGCCCGTCGCGTTGCCTGCACGCCCGGCGCCGCCCTGGCGACCGAGCCGCGCCGGCCGGCTCCTGAGCATGGATGCGCTGCAAGGACGACAGAATGATCGAGAACTAGAGAGCACAATTCGGGAACGCTCGTAAGCACTACTCCTTCTGGGTAGACGCGGCGTGAGGCCGTCCTCGGTCGAGCCTTCGCGCAGCCCAGCGTCGGCTCATCCTCTCCTCGCCGACCTTCCGGACGGCGCGAGCGTGGCGAGAGAAGCCGTCTGACCGGCGGCTACAGGCCCGGCGGATGGACGATCGTGTACCCCTTGTCGGGGCGCATCTCTGTCTGCCAGCGCGTGCCGGCCGTCCTCGCACCGCTCGTGTCGAAGCGCAAGCCGGCAACGACCATGAACGCGTGCCCGCCGTTGGCGTAGACCGTGATCCACTGGCCCGGGCCGGCCTCGCCCCAGCTCATGAAGTTGCCCGAGGGCATCGCCGTTTCGAGCAGCCCGGCAAAGTGCAGCGCGTAGGAGACCGAGCCGGAGCAGTCATAGCCGGCGTCGTCCCACCTGCCGTGCCCGCCGCCATAGATGTAGGGCATCTTGGCGATCACGTTGCCGGCGTTGATGAGCTGCTGGATGAGTGGCGGCGCAAGCGCCGGAGCGACGGCAAGGCCGTCCGCGCCGACGGTCGCGACCATGCCGGGCCCGAGCTGAAGCGGCGGCGGCGGCGGGGGTGCGGGCGGCGGCTGGTTCTTCGGGAGCGC
>Ga0307502_10000083_pt1 | contig 24715 bp, 13 predicted proteins | sample 16_S_MG_FD_201364 | JGI IMG/M metagenome (GOLD analysis project Ga0307502, IMG submission 201364) | Soil microbial communities from Populus trichocarpa stands in riparian zone in the Pacific Northwest, United States - 16_S | ecosystem: Environmental > Terrestrial > Soil > Riparian zone > Trees... | reverse complement strand
GCCGAGGCGTTGGCCATCAGGCAGGCGCCGCCGATGCCCTGGACGATGCGAAACACGATGAGGTACGTCGCGCCCTCGCGGCCGGTCATCCAGTCGACCGCGAGCAGCAGCGACGCGACGGTGTAGACGACGAAGCCGAGGTTGTAGGTGCGCACGCGCCCGTACATGTCGCCGAGGCGGCCGAGGCTGACGATCAGCACGCTCGAGACGACGAGGTAGCCGAGGATCATCCACAGCAGGTAGAAGCTGTTGGCCGGGACGAGCGGATCGAGCTTGATCCCCCGGAAGATGTCCGGCATGGCGATCAGCGTGATCGAGGCGTCGATCGTCGCGAGCAGCACGCCGAGCGTCGTGTTCGACAGTGCGACCCACTTGTAGCGATCCGGCTCCACGTCGGGCAAACTATACAGTCAAACTGCGCAGTTCCCCTGTTGACATGACCGAGCCCCAGCCACCCCCCGACCTCGCCGCCGACCTGCGCGTCGTCCTCGGCCAGCTCCTCCGCCGGCTGCGCGCCGAGCGCGGCGGGCTCCCGCTGGGCCAGATCACCGTGCTCGGGCGCCTCGAGCGCTGCGGCCCCGCCGGCATCAGCGTGCTGGCCGGCGCCGAGCGCGTGCGCCCGCAGTCGATGGCCGCGACGGTGGCGGCGCTGGAGGCCGCGGGCCTCGTCGCGCGCCGCGCCGACCCCGGCGACGGCCGGCGCGCGCTCATCGAGCTGACCGCGCCGGGCCGCGAGGCGCTGCTGACCGACCGCCGCCGCCGCGAGGACTGGCTGGCCGACGCGATCGAGCGCGACCTGTCGGCGCGCGAGCGCCGCGTGCTCGCCGAGGCGACGGAGCTGCTGGCGCGGCTGGCCGACGGCGAGCGACGGCCGTCCGGCTAAGGGATCGTGCGCGCCGCTTGGAGAGCATCGTCGTCGGCTGGAGCCGTGAGGGTTCGACGGCTCCAGCCGGGTACGTGCGGATCCCCTCAGCCCACGACCGCCGGGATGATGAACGTCGCCGAAGTGCTCTCGCCGCTGGCACCCTGACGCGGGAGTCCCTGCTCGTCATATCCGGTGACTGTGTAGTGATACCGGCCTGGCGTACCGTTGCCGCCGTCCATCAGGGTCAAGGTCTGCGGAGTCGTCTGTGATGCGGTGAACAAGACCTCGCCGCCGTCGCTGTCGTCGTCGCTCTGGATCGCGACGCGCAGCGCCGCCAGGCCCTGGGCGCCCAGGTTGGCGCTGGGCAGCTGGAGCTTGATGCGCCGCACCTTCCCCTGTCCGTCCGAGATGACGATTCGCTGCACGTCGGCGGGCGCGGTCTGCTTGCCGGAGTCGTAGATCGTGCCGTCCTGCCGGGCGGCGTTGACGCGGTAGCTGAAGGAGTCCGGAGCGGCTGCGAGCGTGGGGATCGAGACGTCACGCTTCGCGCTCCCCGCCTCGAACTCCTCGCGGTGCTTGCGGGTGTAGCCATGCGCGGCGTCGGTGTAGACGATCTCGATCGTCGCGTCGCTGATCTCCTCCGCCGGCAGCAGCGGCGTCAGGACCAGGTCGATCGACCCGGCGAACGGCGACTCGACGTTGACGTCAGGGCTCGCCGACGCCACCCAGTCGGTCTGCACCCGCCCGTTGCCGGGCAGCAGGTATCTGGCCCGCCAGGAGAACGCCCGTGAGCCGCCCTGGTCGATGCGCAGCGGCCACGACTTCGGCTCGGGGTTCTTCGGGTTGAGCCTCAGCGTCGTCTGCGGCGTCCATCCCGGTTCGCCGTCGTAGCGCAAGTCGACGTGCACCTCGTCGACCGTCTCGGGATCGATGCCCGACAGCATGACGGTGACGGGCAGCAGGTCGACGACCTGCATCGGGTCGATGGCCAGTCGCGGCGAGCTCGCGGTGATCCACGGCGACGTCACGCTCGACTCGCGGCCCTGTGCCCCGACCGCGGCGCCGAACTGGACGTGGACCTGGTAGCGATAGTCGCGCGTGAGGTTTGCTTCCAGCCAGCTCTGGAAGCGCTTGGCCTCCTTGTCGGCGGGTCGGAACTCGAAGCCGCCGGTGGTCGTCGGTGGCTTGCCCTCCGGACGCTCGGCCGGGTACTCCAGGTTGACCGTCACGCTGTCGATCGACAGCGCCGCGAGGTCGGCGCCCATGCTGACGTCTACGAGCAGCCGCTTGAAGAAGTCGTCATCGAGGCTGACGCGGCGGATCGAGTTGTCGAGGTTCAATCCCTCGATGACCGTGGAGAACATCCCCTGCGGCGCGAGGTGCCGGCCGACCGCCTGCTGCATCGTGTACTCGAAGGTGCGCTCCTTGTGCTCCTCTTGGTGGAAGCTCTTGAGGCTGAAGGCGACCTGCAGCGGCCCGAACGCGCTGGAAGTGCCACTCGCGCCTCCTCCTCCGCTTGCGCCGCCTCCCGCGGCCGGCGGGGTCCCGGCCGCGGCCTGGTTGGCCTGCACCGTCGACGTCACGTTGGAGTTCAGCGCCGTCGGCGGCGGTCCCACCGTCGGCGCCGCCGGCGTTGGAGCCCCCATCTGCGGCTGGCTGGGCGCCTGCTGCGGAGTGTGCATGTTGCCGAGCAGTCCCTGCATCGCGCCGAGCAACCCACCGCCGGCCTGCTCCTTCATGAAACTCGGCGGCTGTAGCGCGGACTGGAAGAAGTCCTTGAGGAGCTCCGTCTTGAAGAACGTGAAGGCTTCGTCGGCCTGCTTGCGCAGGCTTTCGTCATCGGTGAAGTTCGTCACCTCGACCTTGATGTGCCCGGCGTCGCGGAGCTTCTGGAAGGCGACGTCGATGTCGACGGCGAGCGCGACCATGTAGATCTGCGCCTTGGCGCCGAACTGGATCTCGAGATGGTCGTAGATGCGGTCGTAGTCGGCCGTGATCTTGACGTTGAACGCCGGGCGCAGACCGAGGAACTCGAGGTCGTAGATCACGCCGATGGGGCTGACGCCCGACCGGAAGCCGGCCTCGAACAGCAGCGCGGACTCGTGGTTGAGCGTGACCGCGAACGTCGCGCGGTTGTCGCCGAACAGCGACGGCGTGCTCGTGCCGTACACGTGCTCGACGAGGCGGTTGCCGGCATTCGTCTCGCCGGGCTGATCGATGCTCAGCCGGACGGTCCCTTCGCGGAAGAGGATCGGGCTGAGCCTCGGCTCGCCGTCGGAGAAGCGTGCGAGCTCCTTGCGCACCTCCTTGAGCGTTTCGTCGTCGATCGAGAGGTCGACCGTGAAGGCGAGGTAGCCCCCGCCGAGCTCGTCCCTGGTCTGGTCGCTCAGCGCGGGGTTGTCGGTGATGTCGTTCTCGTAGACGAGGAAGACGAACTCCGGGGTGCCGTCGTTGCGCGCCAGCCGCGGGCGCTCGACGGCGGTGTGGTAGAGGTCCCGGTCGAGCGAGTCACGGAAGCAGTAGACCCCGTGGAACGGGCCGATCGGCGAGTCGAGGTAAAGCATGGCGTTGGTCCTCTCGGGCGGGCGGGTTAGGCGAGTGGTGACGCGGGGATGAAGTAGCCGCTGATCCACGAGCGCAGGTCGGTGTCGGACACCGACTCCAGGCATTCGCGCGCGGCGTCGTAGTGCCGTGGGGGCTGGGTGGCGTTGCCGCCGGTCGCGACCCACGACGGTGGCGCCGACCCCGGGTACTGGGGGTTCTTGAAGAACACGCGCCCGCCCTCGTGCCGGACGGGCATGACCGCGTGCAGTCCCTCGTCCGCGAGGGGTCCCCAGAACAGGCACAACACGCCTTCGGGGACGGTCGTGAACTTCGACGTGAACTCGGTGAAGATCGACTGCTGCCGCGGCGGGTCGATTTTCGCCGTCGAGCTCGTCTGGAAGTCCACCCCGAACACCGCCTTCAGCGCAACGGAGACCTCCAGATACGTCAGGCCCGCGTCGACGCAGGCCTCGAAGATCTTCCTGGCGGCGGCCTCCGTGCCGTCGTCAGCGGGAAATCGCCCGCCCTGGGCGTGGCGCAGCAGCGCCGTCTGGAATCCGAGCTCCGAGTTGGTGCGGACCTGGTACGACATTGCGACGAGGTTCTGCGGAACCCCCGCCCCTCCGCCGTGGGTCGGCGTGAAGGACGTATAGCGACTCGCCTGAAAGATGCCGCGCGGCACCGTCAGGTTGATCCCCGCCTGCGCGGCGCCCTGCCGCGCGGTCGCCGTCAGGAACCCGCGCACGAGCCGGACATACTCGGCGGGGTTGACCTCGATCAGCATCGTCTGGATCGAGGTGGGGACGCAGGTGCCGGCCTGCCCCTGGTTGTCCTGGCCGTTGGGATCGAGGATCTCGGTCAGGACGTCGTCGAAGAGGTGCTCCTTGCTGAAGACGCCGATGAGGTCCGGATGCGGGGTGATGTCGTTGAGCAGCAGCAGCTCGGCGACCAGCGTCTTGGGCTCGCGCAGGCTCTGCTTCTGGACGATCGGCACGCTCGAGCCGTTGCCGGTGGTGGCGCGGCGGTCCAGGAGCCTCGGCAGTTTGGTGCGCGCGGTGGGGCCGGCCAGCAGCCAGAGGACGAGCATGTTGGCCCGGTCCGCGGGCGGCAGCGCGCGGTAGACCTCATGGTTGACGATGGCGACCAGCGAGAGGCGCTCGGCGTCGGTGGCCGGCAGGCCGTCCCAGAGGTGCTCCAGGAGCGACCGCCACAGGTGTGGGGCGAGCACGGGGATGCCGCCCGCCAGGTCCGCGGCTTCCCGGTCGGGGAACGGTTGCGGTATCGACGCCGCGGTCGCCGGGAGCAGCCCCATGTGCGGCGCTGCGGCAGCACCGCTCGCCGTCAGCACCGCGTCGTTCGGCCAGATCTGCGCGGTCGTCCCGCCGGGCGGCATGACGCGCACGCGGTAGTAGAGGCTCTGCGAGAAGCTCGACGCCGGCGGCGACATCCTGGCCTTCTGCTGCTCCTCGCGGTACGCGTTCCACAGCGCCTGCGGCATCTGCCAGCGCGCCGCGCCGCCTGAGAGCTGAATGCTCTGCGCCGGCAGGTCGACGACGACGTCGGGACGCCCGCCCGCGCCGCGGGCCGTCGCGTGCAGCGGGGCGCCCGTCGAGTAGTAGCGCAGGCGATCGGGATAGGAGGCCGACGGCGCGGAGAGCGCCTGTGGATCCCACGCGAACTCGACGACTGCCGAGCCGTCCTCGTCGGCGGAGATGTCGAACACCGGCGGTGTGTCGCCTGCGGGGAAGTTCTGCAACATGGTGTGGATCCGAACCCAGTTCATCTGGCGTGCTCCTGGTTGAGGTCGAGCCGCGCGAGGCGGCGGGGGCTGCTGGAAGGCAGGCCGAGGTGCACCTCGGCGTCGGTGACGGCGGCCGGGGAGAGGGCAACCTCGACGGCTCGTCCGATGCGCGGCCGGCTCGTGGACCCGTGGCTGGCGGCGACGAGCTTGTACACGGCCTCGGCGTACGCGCCGTCGCCGCCGAGGCACGTCAGCGCCTCGACGAGCCGGCGGCGCTTGGCGTCGTCCTCGAGCTGGCGCGCCCAGGCGGTCGTGCCGAGCCACGCGCAGCGGCTGTCGCGCAGATCCCGTGTGATGCTCCACGGGCCCGAGCGGCCGGCCCCCGGCCAGCCGAGCAGCGCAGACAGCCACGCCAGGGCTGGATCGACCGCGTCGCCGAGCCCCAGCCGCGCGAGCAGCCGGCGCGGGTCGGCATGGCGGTCGAGGTGCCAGCCGACGAGCAGCCGCCCGGGCGCCTCCGTCAGGCGGAACAGCCGGCCCGCGACGCCGAGCACGGCGTGGTCGACGCGGAAGGCGTCGATCAGACCGGCCTCGCGCGCGGCGGCGCATATGGCGTCGTAGGCGGTCGTGTCGGTCCCGTCGAACAGGCGCGTGGTCGCGGCGGCCGTCGGGTCGGCCGAGCGCTGCGCCCAGACGGCGCAGTGGTCGGTCGTGTCGGTGCGGACGTGCACGCGCAGCGCGCGGCCGCCCACCGCGCCGATCGCGAGCAGGACGCGGCTGTCCGCGTCGATGCAGGTGCGCTGGGCCGGTCCCCACGTGGCCCCGCCGAGGATGTCGCCAGGCGGCGTCCCGCGGCCGCTGAGCAGCCACGCGTTCTCGACGAGCCGCTGGGTCGCCAGCTGCGCGGTGGCCATCACGCCGCGGGGATGCTCGGGATGGACAGGAACGTCGTGTGGCCGTCGAGCGGGCCGACGCGCTGCTCGAAGCCGGTGTTCAGGACGTAGCGCAGCGTGTAGCTGTAGTCGCGGGCCGACGGTTCGGTGAGCTGCAGGGCGATGGGCTGGCCTGGGCCGGTGGCCGTGAACTGCCGTTGCACGTCGACGGCGGGCTGGCCGTCGGCCTCGTAGTGCAGGTCCAGGATGATGCGGTCGACGCCCCCATCGTTGAGCGGCGGCCCGACGACCTCGGGCCGCACCTGCCAGCGCAGGATGTTCTTCGGCCCCAGGCCGAGCATCGGGCTCTCGCTCTGGACCCAGCCGGTCTGCAGGATCTCGCCGCCGGTGGTGATGACCGTCTCGGCGTACTCGTAGCGGTGGTCGCCGTCGTGCTCGGGAACGAACGACCAGTCCTGCGAGTCCTGCAGCGCGTCACCCTTGAACCGCAGGCGGCGGTGCTGCCGGCCGTGGCGCAGCTCGACGATGACCTGCTCCGCGTCGCCGGCAGGGATCACGGTGATGTCCTGGACGTCGGCCCGTGGGTCGCTGAGCACCGTCAGGTCCGAGGTCGTGGTGTGGACCTGCGGGGCCAGCTCGCCGTGCGACGGATAGGTCAGCGTCCATTGGACCGCTTCGGGCCCGCCGCGGCGGCGACGGAACGTGACGGACACCTGCTTCGCCGAGCTCTTGAGCAGCGCGGTGTGCTCGTGGTGGAAGTCGGCCTCCGGGTCGGCGTAGCGGAACGTCGCGACGACCTCGGGGATCTCGGCCAGCGGGAACGCGTCGCTCAGCTCGGCGGTGAACGTGACGGCCTGCACGACGTTGTCGGCTCGCAGCACGACGAGGTTGCTCTCGGACTGCCTCCACGGCTGGGCGACGGGGAGGTCGGGCCCGGGCGTGCTGGCCGGCGCGAAGATGACGTCGTACTTGTAGGAGACCTTCGGACCCACCCGCGGGTCGAACCAGGCCGCCCGGCTGGCGCTGGTCGCGGCGGGTGTCAGCTCGAAGGGCCAGATGTCGGCCTCCGGCGTCGGCGTCCCGTCGGCCGCGATCGGCCCGTAGGCGAGCTGCCCCCGGATCGCCTGGATGCCGAGCGTGGCGAAGTCGGCGGGGCAGGAGACGCGCAGCTCGAGCTCGCGCCACATGCTGTCGCGGCCGTCGACGATCGTGACGATGTCCTCGTACTTCAGGTCGTAGTCGGCGAAGAACGTGCTCAGGTGGGCCTGCGGGACGATCCGCCGGGTGGCGGCCTTCGCGACGTCGTAGGTCGCCTCGAAGCTGCGCAGGTCCTCCTCGTGCAGCGAGAGCCGGCTGTAGCCCACCGACGCCGGCCGGGATCCGTTGCGCAGGTCGCGCAGGAACCCGATGACGCCGTCGCCGGCGTTGTGCGGATCGATCTTGTCCGGGAACGGCTCGGGCTTGAAGAACTTCTGGAAGATGAAGTCGGTCAGCTCCTTGCGGACCGCGTTGAACTGACCCTCCATCCCCTCCTCGCCGATGCCCTCCTGGCTGGCTTCGATGCGGATGATCTGCTTGTCCTCGAGCTTGGAGACGATGTCCTCGACGTCGCTGTGGAAGAAGACGAGCCCGACGTCCCAGCTCTCCTTGACGAAGTCGTAGACCTGGCTCCAGTCGACCGTGGCCTTGACGTGGAACGCCGGCTGCAGCCCGGCGAACTGCAGGTCGTAGATGACGCCGGCGGGAACGAACCCGCCGAAGGCGGCCGCGGTCAGCTGGGCGGCCTTCTTGGTGAGCTCGACGCTGAAGATCGCCCGGTTGTCGCCGTACAGCGACGGGACGCCGCTGGCTTCCAGGTGGATCACCCACTCCTTGCCGGGATCCGTCGCCGGGCCACCGGCCGGCGGCGTCTTGCCCGGCGGGACGGACGCCTGGTCGAGGAAGACCAGGCGCACCGTGCCCTCGCGGTACAGCAGCGGCGAGAGGATCGGATCCTCGTCGAGCTTCATCGCACTCTTGACCTTCGCCGCGACCTTGGTGATCGTGTCCGCCGGCCAGGCGAGGTCGGTGTCGAACACGAGGAAGCCGGTCGCGTGCTCGTCGTCCTCGCCGGCCTCGGCGAGGTCGGCCTTGTACACGAACAGGCGGATCGCCGGCCGGTTGTGCTCGTCCACGGCCAGCTGCGGCTGGCGTGGCATGTAGTAGTACTGGCGCGCGTTGGCGCTGTCGGAGAACACCGACACGCCGTCGAACTCCAGGTACGGGGGACGCAGGGCGAGCATGCTTGCGGCTCCTAGACGACCGCTTGGAGGCGCTCGAGCGCGGCGAGGCTCTGCAGCTGCAGCATCGAGCTGGTGAGGTCGCCGGCGTCGCGCACGAAGGTGCTGCCGTCCGCGCGGTAGTAGGTCAGGACGACGTGGTAGCCGCGCGGTGACGTGTCGCGCACGCCGAGCTTCCACGTCTGCGGCACGGCCTCGGTGAACGTCAGCGTGGTCTGGTCGGTCAGCCCATTGGCCGGGTCCTCGTAGGACAGTTGCGCCTCGACCACCGGCGTCTGCACGAAGTCGACGAAGCGCGCGCCGATGGTGCAGGCCACCTGCGGCACCTTGAGGCGCTCGATGACGATCGTCTGGCCCTCGTTGACCCGCTCGGCCACCGCGACCGGCGGCCCGTCGGGCCGGTGGTAGGTGACCTGGTAGCGGTACTGCGTCAGCGCCGCGTCCTTCAGCGGCAGCTTCCAGATCGCCGGCGTCGCCGCCGAGGTGAACGGGAAGCTCTCGACCTGGTGGATGTGGTCGGCGGGGTCGTCGTAGCGCATGACGACCTCCACGACCGGCGTGGTGGTGAAGTCCACCATGCTCGGCAGGATCTGCACGTCGCGCTTGGTCGTGCTGCCCGCGACCGTCAGCGCGATCGTCTCCTTGTTCGTGGGGGTCCAGTCGCTCTCGGTCGGCGGGTTGCCGTCCTTGTACGTCACGAGCGTGTGGTATTCCCACGACCGCTTCGCCGGGTCCTTGAGCACGACGCGCCAGGCCCCGAACGCGTTGATGTCCGCCAGGCGCAGCGAGGACTGCACCGTCCAGTCGGGGCCGTCGGCGTAGCGTAGGTCGATGATCGCCTGCTGCACGTTGGTCCAGTCGCCCGCCGGGACGATGTGGGCGTCGAGCGTGTGTATCGAGTCCGGCTGGTTGACGATGATCTGGTCGTCGTTGGTCTCGTGCCAGTCGCCCTGCACCGTCTGGCCGCTCTTCAGTACGAAGAACGCGCGATAGCGCAGCCGCTGCGTGCGTGGGGTGTAGATCAGGTGGTTGAAGCTCGCGCTGGCCTGGCCGGCGTTGAACAGGAAGGTCTCGCCGATCTCCGCGACGTGGTTCACCGGGTCCGCGTACCTGACCTCGACCTGCGTGGAGGTGATCACGTTCTGGAAGTCCAGATTGCCGGCCAGGACGGTGGCCTTGGCGCGGCCGGCCTCGGCGACGTTGATGTCGATCACCGGTCCGCTCTGCTTGACCCAGCTCGTCCAGGGCCCGGCCTCGCGACCGACATGGGCGACGCGGTAGCGGAAGCTGTACTCGCGCTTGGTGCCGATCAGGCTGGGGTCCCAGCTGTCGGTCAGGTGATCCTTGGTGAAGGTGAAGGACTCGTCCTTGTCGACCTGATGGTCGTTCTCGTCGGTGCCGGTGTAATGGACCTGGCACTCGATGAACTGCACCTCGTCGGTCTCCCAGCGCGCGTAGGCGTTGGCGGTCAGCTTCAGCGACTTGAAGAAGTCGTCGTCGAGGTCCACGACGCGCACGAACTTCTTCATCTCGTCGGCTGACATGCCGGCGAAGAAGGACTGCAGGGTGCCCTGGGGGTTGGCGGGCCACGGCTTCACGCCCTCGATGCGCTCGCTGTAGCCGACGTGCATCGAGGACTCGTCGTAGGTGCTCTTCATGTAGTAGACGTCGGACCCGCGGTCGACGAAGTCCTTGGTCTTCTCGTCGGCGGGCGGGGCCGGCCGCTTCTCGAGGAAGCGGTCCTTGATGGTGTCCTGCACCTGCTTGAGCGCGTCGGAGCGGACCTGCTGCAGGAACTCGTCGCCGAGGTCGAGCATGCCGGTGTCGATGCGGACCTTGATCAGACCGGAGTCGACCGCCATCGACACCTGCTGGTCGGAGTGCGTGATGACGTCGTCGTCGCAGCCGCGTCCGTCGTAGTCGTGGGAGATCGCCTGGGTCGCGGCGAACAGGCTGCGCGAGTCGGCCTCGACGTCGACGGTCATCGCCGGCATGCGCGCCTGGAACTGAAGCTCGTACTCGATCTGAATCGGCGTCAGGTCCGTCGCCCCGGCGCCGGCGGGGGTGAGCAGCGTCTTCTCCATGAACGTCGCGCCCGCGTCGGTGAGATCCATGCTCGCCGAGACGACGTTGTTGCCGGTCAGCGACGCCTTGCCCTCGGCCACGCGGTTGGCGACCAGCGCGGTGCTCTGGGGCGCGGTGATCTTGAAGGTGCCCTCCGACCACAGCGGCGAGGCCAGGACGACCGTCGGTGGCTTGTCGCCGGGGGGCGAGGCGGGGTCGTCCTCGCTCAGCCCGAGCAGGACGTCGTCGACGCCGATGCTGATCGTGGAGTCGATGCCCGGGGCGTTGCTGGGGTGCATGTTGTGCGTCGAGGTGAGGCGGGCGCCCTTCACGGGCTTCCCACCCTTGTCGGCAAGCGCCTTGAGCTCACGGTAGATCGCGTCGACGTCGTTCTGGAGCACCGCTACGATGGCCGCCTCGTCCTCCTTCTTCACAGACAGCTCGGCGTCGAGGACCAGGTAGCCGCCGCCGTGCGGCATGTCCTTGTGCTCCTCGCGATCCTGATCGGAGAACGCGTATTTGATGAGCAGGAAGACCGGGTCGCCGTTGACGTCGCGGCGCAGCGAGGCGTAGTCGGGGACCAGGTACATGAACCACCACCTTGTGTCGTCCTGGTAGGCGGTGACACCCTGTTCGGCGAAGTGGCGAAACGCTGGGATCTTGAGCATCGGATTCTCTCCTAGGAGGGGTTGGGCAGATAGCGCGGGACGACCAGGCGCGGGGCGTCCAGCGGGTGGGCGGGGATCGGGTGGGGCTGACCATCTGGCGTGAAGTAGGTGACCGTGGCGGTGTAGGTGGCCGTCGGATCCGCCCCGGCCGTCGGCTGCCACTCCAGCCGCGGCGTCGCCTCGGCGAGCGACCCGGAGAACTGCGCCGCGGCGCTGCCGGACCGGCCGTAGGTCAGGTCGACCGTCACGATCGGGGTCTGCCGGTAGTCGACCAGCGCGCCCATCACGACCACGCGAGCCGGAACGTCGGCGTCGGTGATCGCCGGGAGCACCAGCAGGTCGCCGGTCAGGCCGGACGCCTCGTGCGTGAAGGACCCGCCGCCCTTGAGGTGATAGCTGGCCTTCCACCCCCACCGAGGGGACGCCCCGATCGGGAGCGTCGGCGCCCACACCTGGGTGCCGGGACCGGTCAGGACGAAGCTCTCGGCCGGCGGATCCGCGGCCGGGCAGCTCAGGCTCACCTCGACGAGCTGGCAGCGCGTCCAGTCCACCGCGTCGCCGAGGACCGCGATGTGCAGGCCGTCGCGCGGGATGTCGATGCGAAGCGTCTGGTCGCCGTGGAAGGGGGTCCACGGCACCTCCGTCGAGTGGCCGTCCTTGAAGACGCGCAGCTGGCGCATCTCGAAGTCCGGGCTCTCGTCCTTGAGCAGGGGGACCGTCCAGTTCGCGAACTCCGCGGCCGAATGCAGCTTGAAGTTGCCGGTGCGATCGCCGGCGGTGGGCGCGGCGTGGCGCAGGTCCACGACCACCTGGCCGATGTCGCGCCAGCCGGCCCCGGTCGGCACGAGGTTGACGTGCAGCGCCCGCGTCTCCGGCTGGTTGACGAAGTGCTGGGCGCCCTTGACCTCCTGCCAGGGACCGAGCTCGCGGTTGCCGTTGGCCAGGACGAACTCCGCCCGGGCCTTCAGCTTCCCCGTGATCGGCACGCCGATCTCCCGCCGGTACTCGGCGACCTGGGCGGTGGGCGTCAGGATCACGGTGTCCTCGACGGCCGCGACCGCGTGCGCCGGGTCCTCGTAGACCATGGTGACCTGCACGCTCTTGACCTGGTCGAAGTCGATCGCTCCGGCCTGAACCGACGCGTAGGCGGTCCCGGGTGCGGTCAGCGCCACGATCAGGCTGGGTGACTCCGCCGCTGCCCAGTCGCTCGGCTCCGACAGTGTGCCGTCCGGCGTGGCGAAGCGGGTGCGGTAGCGATAGCGGCGACCGGACGTCTCCAGCGGGACGCTGATCGTCCGGGGCTTCGCCCCGTCGTCCTTGGTGAACGTCGCCGCGCGGGTCACGCGATCGTCGCTCGCGGGCGGATACTGCAGCTCGAGCTGCACGACCGCGGTCGCGTCCCAATCGCAGATGCACCGCGCCTCGACCGTCAGGTGCGCGAAGAACGGATCGTCGAGGGAGATCGTGCGGACGTGCTCGGCCAGCTGGGCGGGCGACAGGTCCCCGAGGAACTGCGTCAGCGTCGTCTGCGGGTGGATCGGCCATGCGACGACGCTGCTCTGCTCGATGTCCATCGACAACGACATCGACGCGGCCTCGTGGACGGTGCGCAGGCGCTTGGCGGTGGTGCCGGGCGGCAATGGCGTCGCGGCATCCGCGGGGCCGGACTCGTGCGGCACGTCCTCGAAGAAGTTGTCGCCGATCGCCTGCTTGACGAGGTCCAGTGCGAACGCTCGCAGCGCTGCCACCTCCTCGTCCGGGACGCTGCCGGACCCCGTGTCGATCTGGACCGTGATCGCGCCCGACAGCGCCAGCGTCTCCTCCGTCACGTCGGTGTGGTCGAAGTCGTAGGTGGTGCAGTTGTCCACCCCGCGGCCTTCCATCTGCTTGTGCAGGTAGTCGTAGACCTTGCTCGAGTCCGCCTCCACGTGGACGTGTACCGCCGGTAGCCGCGCCCAGAAGGTCAGGTCGTAGCGGACCTGCAGCGGCGCGAGCCCCGTGGCATGACCGGGCTTGGCGGGGTCGGTGAGCGTGCGCTGCAGGAACGTCGCGCCCTCGGGGGTGAGGTCGAGGCTGAACACCGCGGCCTCGTCGCTCAGCAGCGACGGCTTGGCCTCACCGACGCGGGCGGTCACGAGCTGGGTGCTCTGCGGGGCATCCAATGCCACGCGGCCGTCGACGTAGGTGGGGCTCGCCAGCTCGACGGCGGGCGGTGCCGTCGTCCCCGCCACGCCGCGCATCGCCCGCTCGGCGGGGGTTCCCGCGCGCAGCCGCTGCCATTCCGCGTTGACGCGCGGCCGCAGCGCGGCGACGATCGACGCCTGCTCGGCGGGCTCGACCCCGTAGTGGCAGTCGAACGTCAGGTAGCCGCCGCCGCGCGGGCCGGGGCCCGTCGGCGCGGTCTCGTCGGCGTGGCCGTACTTGACCAGCAGGAACACCGGCTCGCCGTCGTCCCCGCGACGGACCTTCGGCCCGTCGGCAAGCGCGTAGAACCGGTTGAACAGCAGATCATCGCCGAAGATCGTGAAGCGATCGACCTGCGCGATCGATGGGATCAGCAACATCAGGGCACCTCAACCGGTTGGACGTCGAAGACAAGGCCCCCACCGTCGATCACGACGGCGGGTGAGCTGACGGCTTGCCAGCGGCTGACGCGCACGCCGGCGCCGGTCACGGGGATCTCGAGCCGGAACGCGGCGTCGACGGGATGCAGCCGATCGCGCGCCCAGAGCGCCACGGTGCGCGAGGATCCGTCGAACGCGATCACGCGCTCGGCCACGACGCCGTCGCGAACCCGCAGCGTCGTGCCGCCCGGCACGGTCCCGGGCTCCGCGGCGAACGTGTGCAGCATGGGGTCGATCGCGGCGACGTCGCCGGCCACCAGCCGCACCGCCGGTCCGCTGACGGCTCGCCGCCAGGCGGCGGACGCCCCGTCGGCGGACCGGGCGGTGATCATCAGTGTCTCGGGCGGCCGCCCGGGGCCGGAGAGATGCCCGGCCGGGGCGCTCGCGGTGAGCTCGACGGCGTTGGCGCGATCCGGCGGCTCGCACGCGACGTCCACCTGCGTCGTCGTCGCGAACACGCTGGGGTCGGCGCTCACGCGGATGCTCCACGCGCCGAGGCCGACGGGATCGAGGACGACGAGATGGTCGCGCGCGCCGCGCGGGGTGGTGACGGTCCGCGGCCATCCTCCCGGTTGCGTCGGCCCGAGCGTCACCGTCGTGCTGATGCCGACGTCGCGGCGCTCGGCGCCGGCGAGCTGCATGATCGACAGCCGCCGCGCGACGGGCTCGCCGGCGGCGAAGGCCACGGGCAGGTAGGCGCGGACGCCGCGGACGTCGACGTAGTCGATCGTGGCGCGCACGCGACGGACGGCGTTGCCGTCCACCGGCAGCGTGTTGGCCACCACGAGCTCCTCGTCGTCGAGGAGGTCGGGAACGCGCAACGTCTGCTGCAGGGTCGCGGCCATCGCCGAGCTCAGCTGCGCGTATGCGTCGCCCAGCGACCAGGACAGCGCCACGGTGGCGCGCTGCACGCGCGTGGTCAGCAGGTCGTAGCGCAGCGTTCCGGCGACCTGTGGGCGCGCCACGAGATCCGTGCCGGCTTCGCCGGCCGGATGGAACAGATCCGCCACGCAGCGGGCCGCCACCTCTCGGCGGAGCTGCGTGACCGCGACGTCGCCGGGGCCGATGACCGTGGCGTGGAGGGGATCGCCCAGGCCCTCGGGCAGCCCGAGGACGGCGGCCTCGACCGCGTCCGCGGTGACCGGCTGGTCGCCGAGCTGGACGAGCAGCGCGTCCTGCAGGGCCGCGGCGTCGGCGTTGACGAGCCGCGGCAGCGGCGGCGCCGCGGCGAAGTAGTCGACCAGGGCATCGATGGAGATCTGGTCTGCGTGCGCGGCGTCGGCGCGCGCCATGAGGGTGGCCTGCTCGGCGTCGAGGGCGATCGGACCCAGCCGCCAGGTGGCGTCCTCGGCAGCCTGCTGGCGCCAATCGCCCACCCCGCGCGTGCCGAGTGCCCGCAGCACGAGGCGCGCGCGAACGGCCGCGGGCTCCACCGGTGCGATGTTGGGGAGCATCGTCGGGTAGCGCAGGCGCAAGGCGATGTCGAGCAGTCCGCCGCGGCCGTCGCCCGTGGCCGTCGTGAACCGGGTGAGGCGCAGTTCAGGACTGCCGTCGTCGCCGGCGGCGAGGTCCAGACCGCGCGGCAGCATCCAGCCGGCCCGGCCATCGCGGTGATCGCGCAGGACGCTGCCGGGAATGGCATCCGGGTCGAAGGTCTGCATGTCGTCAGGCCCCCGCCGGCCGGATCTCGAGCGGCGCGTCGCCCTCGACGCTCGTCCAGGGCCCGGCGACGAGGACCGAGCCGTCGGCGGCGAGGTTCTCCACGCGCACCGAGAACCGCTTGGCGTCCTGTGCGCCCGACAGAAAGCGCGCGAGCGGGATGCCGAGGGTCACGGTCGCGGCCGGGGTCGTCGCGGTCAGGACGACCACGACGACGTCTGCGCCGTCCGGATCTGACGCGAACGACGCCCGCAGAGCCGCCAGCGGTGCCGGGCCGGCGGGGGTTGCGAAGTACGCCGGGTCGGTGCTCACCGCGACCGTGTAGTGGTCGGAGACGTAGCCCGTCGTGCGCAGCAGCTTCGGCAGCAGCGCGTCGAGGTCGACCTCGACCGCGAAGGTCAGCTGCGGCTGCACCGCGGCGATCTGAGCGACCGTGGCACCACCCACCGGCATCAGGTTCAGCGCGAACGTGACGGTCGCTCCGGGCGCGATCGGCGCCGCGGTCAGCGCGTGGTCGGCCGCGGTGAGCACCGCGCCGGGACCAACCGCGGTGGGCTGCACGCCGGCGACGCGAACCGGCATGCTCAGCGGGTTGTGCGCCGTGAACGTCGCGTGCGCCTTGTCGGCGGACACGAGGTCCAGCGCGAGCAGCTGGCCGGCCGGCCGCGCGAAGGAGAGCCGCACCGGCACGTCGGCGTTCTGATCGGCCACGAGGGCGGCGCGGACCGAGCCGAGCACTCCTTCGGCGGCAAGCTGCGGCATCATCAGGTGCAGTTGCTGGAGGGCGAGATCCAGCTGGTCGGCGAGGCCGGAGGCGAAGGCCACCGACGCAGCCGGCCGTGCGGTGTCGACCAGGTGCCCCGTGTCGTCGGGAAGGCGCAGCGTGAGCGTTGACGTCGACGGCTCCAGCGCGATCAGGTCGGCCGGGCATCCGCACGTGGCCGCCGCATCGGAGTCCAGCACCGCCATGTCGCGGGCGTCGATGTGCGGGATGGCGCGAAACGCCACGAGGGTGCGATAGTCGGCCGTCTGGTCCGCGCCGGGCGTGCCGGCCGGGAGCGCGATGGCCACGGGCGCGATCTGCAGGTCCGGCAGCGCGTCATGGTCCCCGACCCAGCCGAGCCGGAACTCCGCCGGCTCGTAGTAGCAGCGTCCGGGACGCGCCGGGTCGCGGTAGTAGCGCAGCGACTGTCCATCCGGCGTGAGGGCATCCTCGGCGAGCAGCAGCTGTGCCGCCGGCGGCGCGAAGCCCTCAGGGAAGAGCGGGCGGTAATCGGGTCCGGAGAAGCAGAACGGGTCAACGATCTGCTCGACGACGGCGACGTATCGGGCGGCGACCGGCTCGCCCGCCATGTCGCGGATGCCATCGATAGGAAGTTCAACGCTGACGGGCTTGGGCGGCACGCCCATGCCATCGCCGATGACGATGCTTTCGCCGTCGCCGGGTCGCTTCAGCGACCGGGCCACGGGTGCCTCCGCGGCGCCGAGTACCTCATCGCTCTCGGTCGGCCGGAAGCTGCGCGGACTGACCGAGGCGCGCAGCTCGGGGCTCAGGGCGGGGCGGGCGATACCGGCCGTCCGCGGGCCGATTGCCCGGAGGCGGCCCGCGTCGACGACGCGGTCGGCGGGCATCAGTTCGACGTTCGGGGCTCCGAGCGTCGGCTCGACCACCGGGACGCCCTGCCTCATGAATTGCAGGTCCGGCCTGATCAGCATCGGCTCGTCCGGCGGTGGCGTGAGGAAGATCGGCCACCAGTCCGTCCGCGCGGCGGGCACGGAGCACAGCAGCTGCAACCGGCACATGTACGCGGGATCAGTCAGCGCGCGGTACAGCTCCTCGAGTTCCCGCTCCTCGGCGATGGAAGCCTCCGCACGCCGGGTGCCGTCGGCGGAGGGCTCGCACGGCCCGAGCTCGAACTCGCATGGCACCCCGGCTGCGGATACCGTGGCGCCGCCTGCCGCGGCCCGGACCGGGAGCGCGTACTTCAGCCGCGCTATGACCTGGTGCTCAGCCGGGGCGGCTCCGGCGATGGACGGGTCGAGGGCGGCGCCGCGCACCCCGACGCTCATGACACCGGCGATGCCAGGCGGGTCCTCCGGGCGGCGCAGGCGCAGACGCAGCGCGTATGTCCCGTTCACCGTTGCGAGCTCGTAGCGCGGCAGGTAGAGCCACGCGGGCGGACCGCTTGTCGCCGGATATGCGACGCCGGCGGCCAGATCCCCGCCCTCGAGCTTCGGAACCGGCGGGCCCTCCTCGCCGACGGCAACGCTGGGAGCGGCGCGGTCGGCCTGCAGAGCCACGAGCGACGGAGCCATGAACTCCGTCGGCCTGAGCCCGGCGTCGAGCATCACCCAGGAGTCAGACACGGCTCTCCGCCGATGACGTCATCGAGGGCGACTCCTGCGGCACGGAGCACGGCTCCCCGACCCAGGACGTCGTCGTGAGGTGGATTGACTGCATGACGGCCAGTCTGCGCCGGAGTGCTTTCAAACCGGTCAAGGGTCGCTCACAGCGCTGTCAGCGGTGGTTGGAGCGCTCGAATATCCGAGTCCGTTGCCCAGGCGAGCCGCGCACGTGTGTGGAGTAATTGCGTCGACGCCCGACGTGCGAGTCACCTCAGTCACGGATCGAGCAAAGGCGGATCGCGGGGTGACTCAGGTGGTGCGGGCTTGTAGTGAGCGCCAGCGTGCGCGGCGGTTTGCGTGATTCCAGCCGGTGTGCTGTGCTTGTTTCCAGATGCGTTTGCGCTGTGTGGTCATGACACGGCGCAGCACCTGTCGGCGGTGGTTGGAGTGTGTGTGGTCGTACTCGGTGATCCAGCGTTGTTCGGTGGGCGTGTAGTGCGCCCAGCGGTCGTGTGGGCGGCAGTCGTTTCCGTGTAGGCGGCGTAGGTACAGCTCGCGTGACGCGAGTCCGTTGGTGGCGCCGTTGATGCGTTTGGTGATGGTCAGGAAGTCGCCGTGGTCGGCGAGTTCGTTGAGGCCGTGTGCTTTCCAGTACAGGCCGGCGATTCGCCAGCCGGTTGCGTGCTGGGCGGCGAGCTCGGGGTGTTGCTCGAGCGCGAGCCCGAGCCTCGTTGCCGCCCAGCGGTAGTTCGCGCGGCCTGTGAGCTGGATCGGGCCGCGGCCCTTGAAGCGTCGGCCGTCACCGGGCTGGCAGTTGCCGAGGTCGCGGCAGCGGCCCTCGTACGCCGCGCCGCTCGCGATCTCCTCGAAGAACCTCAGCCCGGCCGACTCGTGCAGGACCTGCGCCAGGAACATCTTGGCCCGGGCCTGCGACGTGATCGAGAACTCCAGCATCGCCGACTCGGCGAGCGGCGCCTCCCGCAAGGCGATCGATGCCGGGACCCCAGCGACCGTCAGCGCTGTCTTGATGCTCATGCCGGGACTCCGTCAAACCGCGGACTGCGACGGTTGGATCGGCATGTTCGTCTCATCCGGCGGCGGCGCCGCGAACTCCTCGTCGTCGTCGGGCAGGTCCTCGTCGGTCGAGATCAGCTCCTCTTCTGGGTCCAGCCCGGCAGACACAAAGGCCGGCTGCGGCGCCTGGAGTGCGGCGGCCTGGACGTCGGCATCGGCAACCATCGACAGGTGGTGACCCTTGAGCCACCGCAGGTCGCCGATCTGGGTGACCAGCTGCGTGACGCCCCACACGAGCGCGGCGGCGATTGCGATCTGCAGGTCGCTGCCGTGCTCGCCGAGTCCGGGGATCCCGAGCACGTTGGCCTTTGCGATGAGCCATGCGGCGATCGCGCCGGCGAACAGGTTGAGGTACGGCTTGATGAACGTGATGAATCGGTTGAGGGGCATTGCGGTTCTCCTTAGTGGGTGCGGGCCAGTAGCGAGGCGTAGCGGCGCTTGCGCAGGCGCGTCCAGCCCTTGCCGTCGCCGCCGGCAGCAGGTGGCTGGGAGACCTTCCAGATGCGCTTGCGCTGGGCGGTCATGACCACGCGGAGCACATGGCGGCGCTTGGCGTCACCGTTCGTGCGGATCAGCCGGTCGTATTCGTGCAGCCAGCGCCGCTCGGCTTTGGTGTAACCGGCGAGCGGGTCGCGCGTGAGCTTGCGCAGCGCGAGCTTCGATGCCCCGACGTAGCGCATGTGCCAGCGTTCTCCGACGCGGAGACCCTCGTCGTGCGACCAGCCATAGCGGCCCCCGTTGCGCATGATCCACGCCTGCGCGTCGGAGAACGGGACGTCGACCGCGATCCCCCAGCCGTGATTGCTCGTGCCCGGGACAGCTGCCGGTGGCGGCTGCGCCGCGAACAGCTCGCGCTGCTGCCCGGCCGTCCTCGCACTCGATCTCGGCCCGCCCGGCCTGAAATGGGTGGGTTTGCCACCGGCGGCAGTGAAGTCCGCGCGCATCGCATTCCACGTCAGCGCGGCCTCCGGCCACAACCGCCCGCCGGGAATCGAGTCGGTGTTGGCGTCGTCAAAGACGCCGTTACGTTCCACGCCGAGTGCGCGGCCGTTGACCATCGTCGGGCTCACGAGCGATCGCTTTCGTGCATGAAGGCAATCTGCGGCGGCGCTCTTTCAGACTGTTCAAAGGCCTCTAACAGTCCTGTTAGCGATACCTGCTTGATGCGATTCGTGCGTCTGATGTCACAGATGCCGCCAGGTACGCACTGGTAGCTTCGGGCGATGCGGTTTCTCATACTCGGGCCGCTTGAAATTCACGGGGAACAGGGCGCGGTCACGCTGGGTGGGACCAAGCTCCGTGGGGTGCTGGCGGTGCTGTTGTTGCACGCCAACGAGGCGGTCAGTGCCGAACGGCTGGCGCTGGCTCTGTGGGGCCAGGACGCCCCGAGTAGCGCGACCAAGACCGTTCAGGTCCACGTTTGGCGCCTGCGCAAGGCGCTGGGTGATCCGGGCGTGATAGCCACGACGCCCGCGGGGTACTGCCTCCGAGTGCGTCCCGAGGACCTGGATGCCGCTGACTTCGAACGCCTGACGCAAGACGGCCGCCGCGCGCTCGCTGACGGTCGACCCGAACGAGCGGCGAGGATCCTGCGCCAGGCGCTTTCGTTGTGGCGCGGGCCGGCGCTGGCCGAGCTTGCGTTAGAACCGTTCGCGCCTGCCGAGATCGCGCGCTTGGATGAGCAGCGTCTCGCGGCCCTCGAGGTGCGTATCGAGGCTGACCTGGAGTGCGGTCACCACGCACAGCTTGTCGGTGAGCTGCGCCAGCTGGTAACGGTGCATCCAGCGCGCGAGTGCCTCGCCGCACAGTTGATGCTCGCGCTGTATCGCTGCGGCCGCCAGACGGACGCGCTTGAGGTCTACCAAGACGCCCGGCGCGGGCTTGTCGCAGACGCCGGCGTTGAACCGGGGCCCCGGCTGCGCGAGCTGCAGCAAGCGGTCCTGCGCCACGACGCCGAACTGGAGCCACGCGGGCGTGTGACAGAGCTATCGGTCCCGCTTGATTTCACCGGTGCGACGGTCCTTGCCGCTACGGGCGGACCTCGTGACGTGACGAGGCCGATCCCGCTGTCGCTCCCGAGGTCACTGAGCGCGCGGAACCCGACGTTCGTCGGCCGTGAGACCGAGCTTGCATGGCTGCGCGAGCAGTGGACGCAGGTCCGCCAGGGGGACCGCTCAGCGATCGTCATCAGCGGCGAGCCGGGGATCGGCAAGACGCGCCTGGCGGGCGAGCTCGCCCGCGAGGTGCACGAACAGAGCTCGCTCGTGCTCTACGGGCGCTGCGACGAGGGACTGGCAGTGCCCTACCAGCCGTTCGTCGAAGCGCTCCGCAGCCTGTTGCCGACGATCGATGTGGATCATCTGTGCAATCAGCTGGGGGGGCTGGCGCCTGGGCTGGGACGGTTATTGCCTGAGCTGAGCTGCTCGAGCGCGGCGCCGGCTGATGCGGAGTCCGCGCGATTTGCGCTCTTTGAAGCCGTTGTCGCGCTATTGGAGGTCATGACCGCGGGCGAGCCAACGCTGCTCGTGATCGACGATGTGCAATGGGCGGCCCCGGCGACGTTGCTGTTGCTGCGCCACCTGATCCGCTCCGAGCGCCAGCTGGCGCTGCTGCTGATCGTGACGTTTCGAAGCACCGAGTTACAACCGGATGAGCCTCTGGCCCGGCTCTTGGCCGACTTGCATCGCGACAATAGTGCCGACCATGTCAGCCTCAGCGGTCTGGATGAGCAGGCGATCGACACGCTTCTCAGAGTCGCGGTCGGACCCGCGCTGGCAGGCCACGCAACGCAGATGGTCGCGAGGATCCACACCGAGACGGCCGGAAACCCGTTCTTCGTGCGCGAGCTCGTCGCTCATCTGCAGGAGTCAGACGTGTTACACGGCGATGGTCCTGCGGCAGCACGCCTGCCCGCAAAGCTCGGGATGTCCGAAGGACTACGTGGGGTCGTCTGCCATCGCGTCGCCCGGCTATCGCAGCTCACGCGACAGCTCATAACGATTGCGTCGGTCGCCGTAGGTGCCATCGACGTCTCATTACTGGACCCTGTCCTGCCTCACGATGGTGGCCTGCTGGATGCGCTGGACGAAGCGGTCGCCGCGGGGCTGCTGGTCGAGTGCGGGCGTGGAAGGTTCGATTTCGCGCACGCGCTGGTTCGCCAAGCGGTGTACGACGATCTCAGCATGGCTCGGCGTCTGTACCTCCACCGACGACTGGGGGAGGCACTGGAGACGCGTGGCGATGCGCATGAGCACGTCGAGGCGCTTGCGCATCATTTTGCGCAGCTCGCGCTGGATGGCGAGACCGACAAGGCCATCGACTATGCGATCGCGGCCGGACACGCCGCCAACACACGGCTGGCATACGAAGACGCGGCGGCGCACTTTCAGCGCGGCTTGGATCTGCTCGCCCAGATGCAAGAGCCTGACACACGCCGCCACGTCGACTTGTTGCTGGGACTAGGCCAGACAAGCTGGAGCACCGGCGAATCAGACCGCGCGCGCGACGCGTTCAAGCGCGCCGCTGACATCGCGTACTCCATCGGTGACGCAGCCGCCGCGACCGATGCCGCGCTTGGCTTCAGCGGGCCGCCGTTCTTCGAGGTCGGCACGACCATGCGACCGTCCACCGACGTATTGCTGCAACGAGCGCTCGCAATGCTCGGCGAGCAAGACAGCGCGCTGCGCGCACGCCTGATGGGCCGCTTGGCGGCAGCGCGCTCGTACGCCGACGCGCAAGATGACCACCGCGCTCTCGCATACAACGCTCTCGCGATGGCGCGACGAGTGCAAGACCAGCGTGCTCTCGCTGAGGTGCTGGCCACCTGCTACTGGGCGACGTGCGGACCAGACGACTCGGTTCTCCACCTTCAGATGGCGCACGAGCTCACACGTCTCGCCAGGGAAACGGGCGACCTCCGGTTGCTCGTGTACGGGCAGCAGTGGGTCATCGGCCATCTGCTGCAGCGAGGCGATCTCGACGGGGCCCTGAAGGAACTCGACGATCTCGAGCGGACCACAGAGCCGCGAGAGGATCGTTTTGCCCGTTGGCTGCTGCGCGCCATCCGGGCCATGCTTGCGTACCTCCAGGGGCAGTTGGTGCCCGCAGAGTCGTTGGCCCGGGACGCCCTCCAGCAGTGGGGCGAACGGCCGCAGTTCGCGCCCGCGGCGCAGGTGTTCGCAGCGCAGATGCTCCCCCTGCGCAGAGAGCAGGGACGACTCGACGAAGTCGTCGAGCGCATGGCGACCCTTGTCGAGCACACACCTGAGGTCCCGGCATGGCGCTGTGCTCTCGCACACATCTACGCACAGCTCGGCGCGCGCGGTCGAGCCACGCGCGAACTGGAGCTGCTCGGTGATCTTTCAAGCCTTCCCCGCAACGCGTTGTGGCTCATGAGCATGACGCGGGTCGCGACGGTAGCGTCCTGGCTCGACGATCCCAGCCGCAGCCAAGAGGCGTACGAGCTGCTGCTGCCCCACGCGAGTGTCTGCGTGGTTTCGCTGGCGGTTGTGTGCGAAGGGTCGGTGTCGCGGCCACTCGGGATGCTCGCAACGACTCTTGACCGCTACGAGGACGCCGAGCAGCACTTCGAGAACGCGCTGGAGATGAATGCCAGGATCCGCTCGCCTCTGTGGGCAGCCCATACCCAATACGAATACGCTCGCATGCTTCGCCTGCGCGGTAGGTCCGGCGATCACGATCGAGCACATACCCTCCTGGCGACGGCGACCGTGACGGCCAATGCGCTCGGACTCCACGCGCTGAGAACGCGCGCGCTCCTCGAAAGCACGTCTGATCACGACAGCCTCAGGGCGGCGTGACAGGACGTGTCTAGCGGCGCGCCCGCTCTTCGAAGGTGCGGGTCACGATGATCGTTCGACGGGATCGATCAGCCCACAGCCAGCGCGCGGCCGGGTCGCCTTCGTAGGTCGCCTCGTCGTGCTCCAATTCGGACAACTCCTCCGACCGGAATTTGGTAGTTCCATCCCTGGCGCTTCATCGGAGGGGCGGAGATACTTCGGGCTTGGCAGCCGGCGACGACAGCGCGGGTCCTGAGGCCGCACGACCGGACATCTGCCTGGTCGGCCTCACGAAGCGGTTCGGGGACTTCGCGGCGGTGGACGACGTCGATCTCGAGATCGGGCGTGGCGAGTTCTTCACGATGCTCGGACCGTCCGGGTCGGGGAAGACGACGACGCTGCGGCTGATCGCCGGATTCGAGCGTCCGGACGCGGGGCGGGTGGAGCTCGGAGGCGAAGACGTCGCGGGCCGGCCGCCGTTCGAGCGCGACGTCAACACGGTCTTCCAGGACTACGCGCTGTTCCCCCACATGACGATCCTCGAGAACGTGGCCTACGGGTTGCGAATCCGGAAGGTCGCCAAGGCACAGCGGTCGGCGCGCGCCCGCGAGGCGCTGGAGACCGTGCGCCTGCCGGAGGTCGCCGGGCGCAAGCCGGCGCAGCTCTCCGGCGGACAGCGCCAGCGCGTCGCGCTCGCCCGCGCGATCGTGAACCGGCCGCGGGTGCTGCTGCTCGACGAGCCGCTCGGGGCGCTTGATCTCAAGCTGCGGGTGGAGATGCAGACCGAGCTCAAGCGGATTCAGGGCGAGGTCGGGATCACGTTCGTCTACGTGACCCACGACCAGGACGAGGCGCTGTCGATGAGCGACCGCCTAGCCGTCTTCAACCACGGGCGCATCGAGCAGGTCGGGGCGCCGGCCGTGGTCTACGAGCATCCGGCGACGACGTTCGTCGCCGGCTTCATCGGGGTCTCGAACGTGCTCGAGCGCGAGGGCCGCCGCTTCATGATCCGGCCGGAGAAGATCCGGATCCTGTCGGCGGACGAGCCGGGCGACGGCCTGCGCGTCGAGGCCGGGACGGTGCGCGACACGAGCTACGCCGGCTCGGCGACGCGCTACCGGGTCGCCCTGGAGCGGGGCGGAGAGCTGACCGTCGCTCG
>Ga0307502_10000082_pt1 | contig 24719 bp, 23 predicted proteins | sample 16_S_MG_FD_201364 | JGI IMG/M metagenome (GOLD analysis project Ga0307502, IMG submission 201364) | Soil microbial communities from Populus trichocarpa stands in riparian zone in the Pacific Northwest, United States - 16_S | ecosystem: Environmental > Terrestrial > Soil > Riparian zone > Trees... | reverse complement strand
GCCGCGCTGCACGACGGCCGTCTCGGCGGCGCGGGCCTCGACGTCACCGACCCCGAGCCGCTCCCGCCCGACCACCCGCTGCTGGACGCGCCCAACCTGCTCGTCGTCCCCCACATCGGCTCGGCCACGACGACCGCCCGCGCCGCCATGGCCGACCGCGCCGTCGACAACCTCCTCGCCGGCCTCGACGGCAAGCCGATGCCCCACCCCGTGCACCCGGCATGACCGCCGCGACGCTACCCGGCCCCGCCTGACCGCGACCGCCGAAGTACGGTGCCGCCGAGGACATGCGAGTCGCCGTCGTCGACATCGGCACGAACTCCACGCGCCTGCTCGTCGCCGAGGTCGCGGATGACGGCACGCTGACCGAGCTCGAGCGCCGGACCAGGGTCACGCGGCTCGGCGATCGCGTCGAGCAGACCGGCGTCCTCGACGACGCGGCGATGGAGCGCGTGCTCGCGACGCTGGCCGAGTACCGCACGGTCATCGCCGCCCAACGCGCCGAGCGGGCCGTCGCGGTGCTCACGAGCGCCGTGCGCGATGCCGCCAACGGCGAGGCCTTCCTCGCGCGCGTGCGCGGGCACGACGAAGCGCTCGACGCGCGGGTCATCCGCGGCGACGAGGAGGCGCGCCTGACCTTCCGCGGGGCCACGAGCGAGCGAGCGCCCGGCGACGCGACGCCGACCGTGGTCATCGACGTCGGCGGCGGGTCGACCGAGCTCGTGGTCGGTAGCGGCGCGGAGGTGAGCTTCCACGTCTCGACCCAGGCCGGCGTGGTGCGTCACACCGAGCGCCACCTCGCCACCGACCCGCCCACCGCCAGCGAGCTCGACGCGCTGGCCGCGGACGTGCGCTCGATCTTCGAGCAGGCCGTGCCGCCGGCAGCGCGCGACGCGGCTCGGATGGCGATCGCGGTGGCGGGCACGGCGACCTCGCTGGGAGCGATAGACCTAGATCTAGAGTGTCATTCGGCGAACAACGTCCACGGTCATGTGGTGCCCGTGGCAACGTGCCGGCAGATACTCGAGCGCCTCGCCGCCCTGCCCCTGTCCGAGCGCCGCACGGTGCGCGGCCTGCACCCCGACCGCGCCCCCACGATCGTCGCCGGCGTGGTCATGGTCATCGAGGCTCTGGAGCTCTTCGGCCTCGATGCCACCGCGGTTTCTGACCATGACATCCTGCGCGGCGCCGCCTTGGAAGTGGTGCATCGCGGCGGCCTCGGTGGCGCTCCGGCGCCCGGAACCTGAGCCCAACGGTCCAATAAATCGAGTAAATACCGGCGCTCGGCGAGGCTTCCGGAACGTCGGCGGCGCTCCCCACAGCCATCACCACTTCTGTGGTCCGGACTGGACGTATGTTTGATGGCAGGCCATAGTCCGACGACGGACAATCGCTTGCGCTGGCGAAGGGGTGTTCGTGCCGTAGTGGCGTGGGCGCTCCGGCTGCCGGCCTCATAGGTTCGGGCGAAGCCGCATCGAATCGGCGCCTCCCGCCGCTCGGACCGTCGAACCGGCCCCTTCATGGCACGTACCCCTGCCCGTCCTGTCGGGGCCAACTTTGGAAGCCGCCTCCGGGCGGCTTCCATCGCTTCAGGGGTCGCGGACGAGCTCGACGTAGCCCACGCTCGGCGTCGACCGGCCCTGGTCCAGGCGGCGGAACCCGAAGCGCTCGTAGAGGGCCAGCGCGGGCAGGTTGCGCGCGCCCGTGCCGACGCGCACGCGCCGGCCGTCGGCCCGCGCCAGCGCCTGAGCCACGAGCGCCGAGCCAATGCCCCGCCGGAAGGCCGCCGGGGCGACGAACAGGCGCGCGATGACGAGCTCGTCGGCGTGCTGCTCGAGCCCGACGACGCCGCACAGCTCGCCGCCCTCCTCGCACAGCCACAGCTCCTCGGGCGTCCCCTGCAGTCCTTCCAGGGTCTCGTGCAGGGGCGGGAGCTGCGGGTAGCCGATGAGCGCGGCCTCGATCGCGTAGGCCGCGTGCTGGACCTCCAGCACGCGGGCGGCGAGGGCCGCGTCGGCGAGGTCGGCCCTACGCCAGGTTCGACTTGCGCGGGTAGACGACGTCGGGATCGGTGAGGACGTTGACGAGGGCGGGGAGGCCGGCCGAGAACGCGCGCTCCAGCGCGGGCTTGAGGTCCGCGGGACGCTCGACCAGCTCGCCGTGGCCGCCCAGCGCGGCGACGACCTGGTCATAGCGCGTGCCCGGCCGCAGGTCGGCCGCAACGGAGTAGCCGTACAGGAACTCCATCGGGTGCTTCTCGAGCGCCCAGATGCCGTTGTTGCCCATCACGCCGACGACGTTGATCCCATGGCGCGCGAAGGTGTCGAACTCCATGCCGCTGAAGCCGAAGGCGCCGTCGCCCAGCAGCAGCACGACCTGGCGGTCGGGGTGGGCGACCTTGGCCGCGAGCGCGTAGCCGGGGCCGCTGCCGAGGCACCCGAACGGCCCGGGGTCCAGCCAGCACCCTGGCTGGTAGGTGTCGACGACGCGCCCGGCGTAGGAGACGAAGTCGCCGCCGTCGCCGATGACGATCGCGTCGCGGTCGATCACCTCGCCCAGCTCACGGTACAGGCGCATCGGATGCAGCGGGGCGCGGTCGTCGTCGAACTCGGCGCGCTCGGCGGCGCGCTTCTCGTCCTCCGCGGCGCGCAGCGTGCTGACCCACGCGCCGGTGTCCGCGCCGCCACGCGCCTCCGAGCGAAGCGCGTCGAGGATGCCGGGCACCGAGCCGTAGAGCTCGGCCGCCACGGGACGCGGGTGGTCGCGCAGGGGCTCGGCGCGGTCGATGACCACGAGCTCGGTCTCCTCGCCGAAGGACTGCCCGAAGCCCAGCCGGAAGTCCATCGGGACGCCGATGACGAGCGCCACGTCGGCGCCCTTCAGGCCGTTGGAGCGCGCACGCGCGAAGAACAGCTCGTGGTCGGCCGGCACGCAGCCGCGGGCCAGGCCGTTGAGGAAGACGGGGATGCCGAGCTCCTGCGCGAGCGCGAGCAGCGCCTCCTCGCCGTGGCCCCAGTAGAGGTTCGTGCCGGCCATGATCACCGGGCGCTCGGCCTCGCGCAGCAGCGCGGCCGCGCGCGCGACGTCGGGCACCGGGCCGCCGGCGGGGTCCGGCAGGGGCTCGGGCTCCGCGGGCTCGGGCCCTTCGGAGAAGACCACGTCCATCGGGAAGTCGATGAAGGTCGGGCCGGAGTGCGCGGTGACCGCCGCGGTCAGCGCGTCGTCGATGAGCCCCGGGATCTCGGCCGTCGCCTCGGCCGTCGTCGCCAGCTTGGTCAGCGGACGCACGAAGGGCACGTGGTCGAGCTCCTGCAGCGAGCCCTGGCCCCAGCGCATGGCCGGCGCGCGCCCGCCGAGCACGAGCATCGGCGAGCCGTTCTGCTGCGCGGAGGCCATCGCGCTCATGCCGTTGGTGACGCCAGGCCCCGCGGTGAGCGCCGCCACGCCCGGCTGGCGGGTGACCTTGGCCCAACCCTCCGCGGCGAAGGCGGCGGCCGACTCGTGGCGCACGTCGACGAGGTCGATGCCCTCCTCGCGGCAGCCGTCGTAGATCGAGAACAGATGGCCTCCCGACAGCGTGAAGAGCTTGGTGACGCCGTGCGCCTTCAGGCGCTTGGCCACCAGCCTGCCGCCGTGAAGCTGCGTGGACTGCTCGGTCTCGGTGCTCATGGCCGCTGGACCCTATCGACAGATGTCAGCCCGCTGTCGAAGCCACTTGTCGGACCGCCGCGGCGCGCGCACCATGCGGTCATGACCACGACGGTCGACCTTCCCGCGCCCAACGCGCCCAGCGGCTACCTGCTCCCGGATCTCGCCGATCTGGTCCTCGAGCTCGGGGCCTCCTACCCGCTGCTCGGATACATCGTGGCGTCCGACGAGGTGTTCGACGAGCGCACCGCGCTGGACCCGGTCATCTTCGCCGGGCTGCTGCATCCCTGAGCTCCGCCTCGGCCTCCTCCAGCCACGCCACGTGCGCGTCGAGCATGCGGCGTGCGAAGCGATGGTTGATCATCAGCATGCGCGCACGGTGGGGTAGCTGCGGCGCGAGCGCCTCGGCGGCATCGAGCGCGGCATAGGACTCCGCGAGCGGCCCGCGCACCGCCGCGATCGAGCGCGCGAGCACCTCGGGCTCGACGTACTCCGCGGCCAGCAGGCGCACGATCGGCTCGCATTGGATCCGCGTGAACGCGCTCGGCTCGGCCAGCCATGTGTGCAGCGCCTCGCGGCCCGCGTCGGTCAGCGTGTAGTGCGTGCGCTCGTGGGTCTGCCCCGGCGTCCTCTCGGCCTGCAGGTAGCCCAGCTCCGCGAGGCGCTTGGGCTCGGCGTACCACTGGCTGGCCGACGCGGCCCAGAAGACGTGCTGGCCCTGGCGCATCATCCGCACGAGGTCGTGGGCCCCCGCGCCGCCCTCGCCGACGAGCGCGAGAACGGCGAACGAGAACGGGGTGAGTTTGTGCGCGCGTTTTGACATAGCTCCGATTCGGAGGTATAAGGTCCGAATCGGAGCTTATCACTCACCCAGGAGCACCTCCCCCGCATGACCGACATCTGGTTCCTGCACAACCGCGTGCGCATCCTCATCTCCGGCGCCGAGACCGGCGGCGCCTTCGCGCTGCTCGAGATCTCCGGCCCGCCCGGCGACCAGCCGCCGCTGCATGTCCATCGCCACGAAGACGAGGGCTTCTACGTCCTCGAAGGCGAGCTCACCCTGTGGGTGGGCGACGCGGTGCACGTCCTGCACGCGGGCGAGGGTCTCCTCGCGCCGCGCGGCGTGCCGCACACGGTGCGCGCCGGCGAAAGCGGCGGCCGTTGGCTCGTGACCTCGAACCCGGCCGGGTTCGAGGGCTTCGTGCGCGCGGTGGGCTCGCCCGATCCGGAGGCCACGCCCCCCGGCCCAGACGAGCTCACGCGCATCGCCGCCGAGCACGGGATCGAGATCCTCGGACCGCCCGGGATGCTCCCGGGCGACCTGGAGGCTCGGGCGGCGTAGGACGTCGTCCGCCAAGCGGACGAGCCGCAAACGCTCAGGCGTCCAACCGCAGCAGGTCCTCGTAGCCCTCCCGCCGCACCACCACCCGTGCCTCGCCGTCACGCACGAACACCACCGGCGCCCGCAACGCGCCGTTGTACCCGTTGCGCATCGTGAAGCAGTAGGCGCCGGTGGCCGGCACGGCGATCACGTCGCCGACGCGCGGCTCGCGCAGCGCCACGCCGGCCGCGACCACGTCGCCCGACTCGCAGTGGCGTCCGACGAGGTCGACCGACTCGCCGCCGCCCACGCGGTCGGCCACGGTGGCCTCGAAGCGCTGGCCGTAGAGCGAGACCTCGAGGTTGTCGCCCATGCCGCCGTCGACCGCCACGAAGGTGCGCGCACCGCGCTTGACGCTGACCACGGTGTAGAGCGTCACGCCCGCGCGCGCCACCAGGCTGCGCCCGGGCTCGATCACCAGCCGCGCGCCGGAGGGCAGGTGCGCCTTCGCGGCGCCGATGAGCACGTCGAGGTACTCGGCCACGGTCGGCGGACGGTCAACGTAGGTGTAGCGCGCGCCCAGCCCGCCGCCGAGGTCGTAGACGGCGAACTCGCCAACCGCGGCGAGCGCCTCCACGGCCTGCCCGAACGGCGCGGCGTCGAGGATCTGCGAGCCGATGTGGACGTGCAGCCCGTCGAGGCGCAGCCGGTCCGAGCCGCGCACGCGCTCGATCGCCCGCCGTGCGTCGGCCGGCGCCAGGCCGAACTTCGAGTCCTCCTGGCCGGTCGCGACCGCGGCATGGGTGTCGGGGCGCACGCCCGGGATGACGCGCACGAGCACGGCCTGCTCGCCGCTCACCAGCCGCTCCAGGCGATCGACGTCGTCGAGGTTGTCGATCACCACGGTGCCCACGCCGGCCTCGATCGCGCGCGCCAGGTCCTCGTCGGTCTTCGCGTTGCCGTGCAGGTAGATGCGCCCGGGGTCGACGCCCGCGGCCAGCGCGTGCACCAGCTCGCCGGCGCCCGCGACGTCGCAGCCCAGCCCCTCCTCGGCGAGCGCGCGCAGGACTGCCGTGCAGGGGAACGCCTTGGAGGCGAAGATGGCGAGCGCGCCGGGCCAGCGCGCGCTCAGCTCATCGCGGTACTCGCGTGCGCGCTCGCGCAGCGCCGCCTCGTCGACCACGTAGGCCGGGGTGCCGAACTCGGTGGCCAGGTCGCGCAGCCGGCAGCCGCCGACGACGAGCTCGCCGCCCTCGTCCACCGCGGCGCCAGGAGGGAAGAGCTCGATGACGTCGCTCACGCGCGCCCCGCGTCGGTACGGTCGTAGAAGCGCTGCAGCAGGCCGAGCGTCTCTTCCGGGTCGGCGACCGTGTACGCGTTCCAGGCCTCCGTGCGCAGCTGGTCGTCGAGGTCCTTGCCGACGACGTCCAGGATCGTCTCCTTGGCGCTGCGCACCGCGCGCTGGGAGTTGCGCAGGATCTGGCGGGCGACCTGCTCGGCCTCGGCCATGAGCGCGTCGTGCGCGACGACCTGGGTGACGAGGTTCCACTGCAGCGCCCGGCCGGCGTCGATCGGCTCCGCCGTCAGGAGCATGTGGCTCGCCACCCCGACGCCGCACGAGTTGACCAGCCGCACGATGCCGCCGTCGCCGTGGTGGTAACCGCGGCGGGCCTCGAAGGAGCCGAAGCGCGCCCGTTCGGAGGCGATACGGATGTCGCACGCCAGCGCCATCTCCAGCCCGCCCGCCAGCGCCCAGCCGTTGACCGCGGCGATCACCGGCTTGCGGATGCGGTGCAGCCCGCGCGTGAGCCCGCCGAGGCCGACCTCGACGATCTCGCGAATGCTGCGCTCGCCGCGGATGATGGGCGGGATGTAGGTCTTGAGGTCGGCGCCGGCGTAGAACGCCTCGTCGCCTGCGCCGGTGAGGATCGCCACGTCCACGGCGTCGTCGTCGCGGAAGTCGGCCCACGTCGCGCACAGCGCCTCGTGCGTCTCGAGGTCGATGGCATTGCGCGCCTGCGGGCGGTTGATGGTCACGTACGCGATCCGATCGCGCTTGTCGTAGAGGACGGTCGTCATGGGCGCAGTTCACCATGCGACGATGGCGCGGTGCTTCGCGTCGGCGCCCTCGCCATCGTCCCCGTCAAAGGGATGCGGACCGTCGCCGTCGAGGCGCTCGAGCTCGCCGAGAGCGGGCCGGTGGGCGATCGCGCCTTTCACCTCCGCGAACCCGACGGCGCGATCGCGCTGACCAAGCGCTACCCGCGTCTCGTGCAGGTCGTGCCGGCGTGGGACGGCAAGGAGCTCGCGCTCGCCTTCCCCGACGGCCGCCGCGTCGCGGCGGAGGTCGTGCGCGGCGCGGCGGTGTCGACCGCCTTCTACGACGGGCGACCGGTGTCCGGGCGCCTGGTCGAGGGCCCCTTCGCCGCGGCGCTGTCGGAGTACGTCGGACGCCTGGTCGAGCTCGTCGCCCACGACGACGGCGTGACCGGCGGCGACGACCGCGCCGTCACCCTGATGTCCGATGGCTCGCTGGCCGCCGTCTCGGGCGCGCTCGACGGCGCGGTCGTCGACCCGCGGCGCTTCCGGATGACGATCGCGATCGAAGGCGCGCAGGCGTGGGAGGAGGACGGCTGGGCCGGCCGCGAGGTCGCCATCGGCACGGCCACCCTGCGCGTCGCCGTGCCGACCGAGCGTTGCGTGGTGACCATGCGCGACCCCGACGACGGCCACGGCGACCTGCCGATCCTGCGCGCCCTGGCACACCTGCGCGGCAAGCGCGACGTGGCCTTCGGCGTGTGGTGCGACGTGACGGCGCCCGGCGTGGTGCGGGTGGGCGACGCGGTGGCGCCCGCTTAGTCGCTCTCGCGACGCGCCACGGGCTCGCCCGCCGCCGCCAGCGCTGCGTGCAGGGTCACGGGCTCGCTGCGGCCGCGCAGCGTCACGCTGCCGCGCTCGCGAAAGCCGCCGTGCTCGCGCTGCAGCAGCGCCCACGTCGCGTCGGTGACGAGCACCGTGTCGTCGGTCTCGCGCGTTATCGCCTCCACGCGCGCGGCCGTGTTGACCGTGTCACCGATGACGGCGAACTCGACGCGGCCGCCGCCGCCGATGGTGCCGGCCACCACCGGACCGGAGTTGACCCCTATGCCGATGCGCAGGCGCCCGGCGTAGGCGCCGTTCACGACATCGGCGATCTCGAGCGCCGCCGCCACGCCGCGGTCGGCGTGGTCGGCGTGGTGCTCGGGCGCGCCGAACACGCCCAGCAGGCCGTCGCCGACGAACTTGTTGGCGTGGCCGCCGTGGCGGACGAGCACGGGCACGATGAGCTCGTAGAAGGCGTTGAGCTCGGTGACGACCTCCCTGGCGCTGGCGCGCTCGGCGAAGGCGGTGAACTCGCGGATGTCGACGAAGAGCACGGTCACCTCGACCTCCTCGCCCTCGATCAGCGTCCCCTCCTCGAGGACGCGCTCGGCGAGCTGCGGATCGACGAAGGCGCCGAACGCCTCGCGCAGGCGCTCGCGCTCGGCCAGACCGGCGACCATCTGGTTGAAGGACTCGGCCAGGCGCCCGGTCTCGTCGGTCCCCAGCACGGGCACGCGGACGCCGAGGTCGCCGGCGGTGACGCGCTCGGTGCCCTCGCGCAGGTCCTCGATCGGTTCGACGACCGAACGCGCGAGCAGCGCCGAGAGCTCGAAGGAGATCGTGAAGGCGACACCGAGCGCGACCAGCACCCCGATCCCCAGCGCGCGCAGGCTCGGGTCCTCCGACGCCAGGCCGGCGACGACCACGCCGGTGACGACGTTGATGACCGGCAGCGCGACGAGCAGCTTGCCGCGCAATGGCACCGACCGCTCGCCGAGGTCGGCATCGACGGGCAGGTCGCAGGAGATGTCGGCCAGCACCGGGCGCATGGCCAGCTCGGTGACGAAGAAGCGCACGAAGACGCCGTAGGCCAGCACCACGACGGCGCCGGCGGCGATGGCCAGGAAGCTCAGGAAGGTGCCGTCGAGCTCGAGCGTGATGAAGATCGAGATCGGGATCGTGTTGAGTGCCACCGGCACGCCACGGCCGAAGCGCAGCAGGTCCACCGGCAGGCCCGCGAGCGCCGACCACGCGGCCAGCGCACTGTCGGGCGTGCGCTCGCCGCGCAGCCAGCGGTCGGCCGGGCGCGCGAGCCGGTAGGCAAGCCACAGCGCGGCTACGACCTCGATCGCCACGAGGATTCCCGACACGACGAGGATGCGCCAGAACGTGTCCAGCGAGATGTCGACGTAGAGGTTCAGCAGCAGCACGCCGCCGGCCACCACGAAGCACGACAGCAGGAACGCGAGGGCCAGCACCACACGCGGGTAGCGCGGACCGAGCCGGACGTACAGGCGCTGCAGCGGGGCCCTGAGCATCGCCCTGGATCCTCCCAGGCGCGTCAGCCCGCAGCGGGCACCTGTCAGCCCCCGAAGCTGCGGCGCGCCGGCGGCGGCGTCACGCGGCGCCCATTGGCGGCGGCGGCCGCCTCGGCGAGGCGGTGCTCGCCGCAGAACAGGGCGCGCCCGACCACGAGCACGGGCAGGGTGTCGGCGCCCTGGCTCAGCAGCCGCAGCGCGGCCTGCTCGAGCGCGCCGTCACGGCGTTTGTCGCCGGCGGCCTGCAGGCACTCGGCCAGGCCCAGACCGGAGGCGGCGGAGGCCTCGGCGAGGATCTCCGGATCGTCGACGTCATAGCCGCCGCAGAAGGCCAGGCGGCTGGCAGCGAGCACGAACTCCGCCGCGCGGCCATGCTCGGCGGCGAGCGCGGCGACCCGCATGGCGCTGCGCCCGGCCGTGGGCTGCCCCTCGGGCCACACCAGCGGCATCCGCAGCTCGTCGGCGCGCTCCTCGACGGCGTCTTGCTGCGCGCCGCCGTCGCGCCCGCCCGGCAACGCCGCGCCGATGGCCGGCTGCCAGCGCACGTCGGCGAAGCGCTGGTCGACGCGCTCGGCGGCCAGATACGTCCACGGCGACGCGAGGTCGAAGAAGAAGCTCACGCGCGGTCGGATGACCGGCGCGCGTGCCTCCGCGCGAGCGGTCCGTCGCTCTGCCAATGAGATGAGTTCACCCATGTTCGTACCCCTGATGTCTTATCCGGTCGAGGGCTGCAACGCAGGGGCGCGGGGAACCTTGCGGTGGTCCGATATCCCAAAAAACAGACGAACATACGTTGAGAACTGGACCATCAGGGTGTGCACAGGTTCCGGCACGTGGTCTATCTTTGACTCGCCCAGGGTGTCATCCGTCCCCCCGGTCCCCCGCCCTCCAGGAGCGCCCCGCCATCGCCACCACACCACCCCCCAAGCGGCACCCCTACAACCAGTGGGCCCCCGACGCGCGGGCCCTGGACCTGGTGGGCGACAAGTGGACGCTGCTCATCGTCCGCGATCTGGCCGGCGGTCCGCGGCGCTTCGTGGAGCTGCAGCGCGTGCTACCGGGAATCTCCACCGAGCAGCTGCGCTCGCGGCTGAACCGGATGGTGGCCGACGGGCTGCTCACGCGCCAGCGTTATCGCGAGGTGCCGCCGCGCGTGGACTATGAGCTGACCGAGCGCTCCCGCGACCTGCTGCCCGTGGTCGGCGCCCTGGCCCGCTGGGGCTACCGCTGGGCCTGGGGCCCACCGCGCCCGGGCGAGGCGATCGACGTCGGCGCGATCCTGCGCTGCGCTCCCGGCCTCGCCGCGCCGCCCGGGCTGCGGGGCACGGTCGAGCTGCGAATCGCCGACGGCCCTGGCTCCGGCGTGCACGTCCTGCACGTCGAGGACTCGAACGTCAGCTACCAGGAGCGCAGCGCGCCGGAGGCCGACGCCCGCATCGAAGGCCCCGAGCGCGCGTGGGTGGAGGCCTTCGGGCTCGACGCCTCGCGCACCGAGCTCGAGATCTCCGGCGACGCCGCCGTCGCCGACCGCCTGCTCGACTTCCTCGCCGCGGTCGCCGTGCGCGCCGCGGCGGTCGCGTGAGCTACCGGACAACACGCCGCGAATCGATGCGGTAGGTGACCGCGCCGCTCCCGCGGGCGAGCGTGATGACGTAGGGCTGCGACAGCGACCACCCGCCGTCGAAGCCCCCGAAGACGTCGTTGGCGCCGGCGGTGTACCCGGCGTCGAACGCGGCGCGGGCGCCTGGGCCTGCCGAGCCCGTGGCCTGCAGTGCCCGGCCTTCCTGCAGCCCCGCGGCACGGCCCTCGCGCACGCCCGCGTCATGACCCGCATCGGTGTCGGCGCTGGTCCGGCCCAGCGCGAAGCCGGCGACCGCGAGGGCCACGCCGGCGGCTACGGCGGCGACTCTGCTCCACATGGGAACGAAGGTAACCGCGCGCGGGGATCGTCACTGCGTCCAGGCCCGCCCGATCGCGTCCACGTGGCGGTGGTCGGTGCCGCAGCAGCCGCCGAGGACCGACACGGAGCCCAGGAGCGGGCGCAGCGCGCCGTGCTGGGCGCCGAGCGCCGCCGGGTCGCCCTCGTCGAGCACCTCGGCCTCGTCGAGCTCGGCGTGGCTCTTGGCCGATGCGTTGGCGCGCAGGCCGCCGATGCGCTCGCGCCAGGCCCCGTCCTCCTCGAGCGCGCCGGCGAAGTGCGTCGGGTGCGCGCAGTTGATCATGAAGTAGGCGACCGAGCCGCCGGTCTCGGCGTCGACGCGCTCGATGGCGTCGCTCAGCGAGTGGCCGTCGGGCAGGCGCCCGTCGGTCTCCAGCGTGAAGGAGATCACGGCCGGCAGGCCGTGGTCGCGGGCGGCGCGGGCGATGCCGATCGCCTCCTCGGGGTTGGTCAGGGTGACGCCGGTGACCATGTCGGTGGCGGTGTCCGCGAAGGCCGCGACCTGGCGGGCGTGGTAGCCCCGCGCCTCTTCGGCGCTCATCAGCCCGCTCGGGTCGTAGCCGTCGCCGCGCGGCCCGATCACGCCGTTGATGACGATCGGCGTCGCGTCGGCCTCGCCCGCCGCGCGGATCTCCTGCGCCAGCACCACCGCGGTCCGGTTGGCCGCGTCGAGGTCGTCCAGCCCGTAGCCCAGCCACGCCGCCCAGTCCGGGTTCGCGCGCCACGTCACCGTGTCCAGGACGAAGCCCACGCCGCGCTCGCGCGCCAGGGCGACGTAGCGCTCGAAGTAGGTCCGCAGCTCGTCGCGCCCGCGGTCGTCCTTGAGCAGGTCGAAGGCCGCGAAGCAGGGCAGGTCGAGCCCGCGGTGGAAGATCAGCGTGGTCTCGAGGCCACCGTCGGTGAGGAACGGTCGGGCGGCGTCGAGCTGTGGCAGGCGGTGGCGGTGGTTCATCGGACGACCTTGCCAGAGGCGACACTCCCACAACGTGTCGGAGCGCACAGGATGGTGGCCGTTTCCTTGACGAGCCGGGCCCGAATGTATATGCATCACGCATGCACATTGTCTCCGCGGCCCGCAGCCTGGCCTGCGCCGCGGTCACCGCGGGCCTCCTGCTCGCCGGCTGTGGCAGCAGCTCCGACCGCCCCGCGAGCGACCCGGCGAACGCCGTCTGGAACGCGGGCACGCCGCTCGTCGTGGTCCCCCGCCTCGTCGGCCGCCGCCAGGACGACGCGCACCGGATCGTCGCCCGGGCCGGGCTCAAGCTGCGCTGGACCGGCTTCACCGGCAAGCTCGGCAACGGCCGCTACAACGTCTCGTGCGTGAAGGTCCTCAGCCAGTCCCCGGTCGCCGGCGAGCGCCGGCCGCGCGGCGCGAGCATCTCGGTCATCGAGGCGGCCTGCCGCACTCCGACCGCGGCGCCGTACGAGATGTTCAACGAGCCGCGCTGATGGCGCACCGCGTGGCCTCTGACGAGCGGACGGCCAACCTCCTCGGCGCCCTCGCGCTGACCCTCGCCGACCGCGCGGGCGCGGCCGTGCACGCCGGCGCCGGAGTCTCGGGCAGCGACGCCGCCGCGCTGGTGACCCTGCGCAACTACGCCGAGGGCGAGCCGCTGGATCTGCTGCGCCGCGCGCTGGCGCTCTCGCACCCCGCCGTCGTGCGCCTCGCCGACCGCCTGCAGGCACGCGGGCTCGTCGAGCGCCACCGCAGCGACCGCGATGGTCGCGCGGTCGGCCTGCGGCTCACGCCGGCGGGCCGGCGCGCGGCCGACGCCGCGGCGGCGGCGCGCGCCGACGCCATCGCCGCGGCCCTGAGCACGCTCGACGCCGGCGAGCGCCGCGTGCTGGCTCCGATGCTCGAGCGCATGCTCGGCGCTCAGACCACCGACGCCACCGCCAGCCTCGTCATCTGCCGGATGTGCGACCCCGACGTGTGCGGCCACCCCGACCGCTGTCCGGTGACGCAGGCGGCGCGCGCAGCGGCCTAGCCTGCGGGGAGCGGCGGCACGCTCAGGGCTTGGAGTAGTCGGCCGCTCCGACGTGCGGGTAGGGCGACGTGTTGCCGGGCGGCCACGCCGGCGGGGGCGCGACGTAGCACGACGGCGCGTCGTCGGTGTCGGGCACGTTGGTCATGCGCTCGCCACCTGCGTTCTTGCAGTCGAAGTTGCCGAACATCATGTCCTTGTCGCGCTTCTCGCCGGTGAGCGCGTCGGGCGCGAGGTAGGCGTTGCCGCGCGAGGCGGCCGGCCGCTGCGGGTACATGGCGACCGTCTCGGGGCCGATGGGGCCGAACTGGCGCAGGTAGTGGCCCCGCTCCTCGTCGGTGACCGTCGAGGTGGTGTCGGCCAGCGCCGCGGCGCCGTTGGAGATGAAGTCGCTCGTCGTCAGCTGGTTGTACTCCAGCCACTGCAGCACCGGGTTGAGCTGCTCGAGGAAGGGCTGCACCTGGCCGAGCAGAGGCTTGGCCTCGGTCAGCGTGTCGCGCAGGGCGGGCAGCCCCGTCTTCGAGGCGGTGATCAGCGGGTCGAGCTTGACGAACAGGTTGCGCAGGTCGGGTGCCAGGGCGCGCACGTCGCGCAGCGTCGGCGACAGATCGCGCATCGCCGGGCGCAGCTCCTGCACGAGCGGGTCGGTGTCCTCGGAGAAGCGCTCCAGGCGCTGGAAGGTGGCCTTGGACTCGTCGAGGAAGGTCGGGAAGATCCGGAACGTCTCGGCCAGCGCCTCCTGCTGGCGCGAGGTGGCGTCGAAGGTGTCGCCGGCGTTGACGACGAGGTTGTGCAGCTGGCCCTCGTCCTGCGTGAGCGCGCCGAAGACCTGCCCGGTCCCCCGCACGAGCCCGCTGACCTCCTGCGACTGGCCGTCGAGCACGGTCATCAGGTCGTTGGCGTCGTCGGCGAAGGCGGGGAGGTTGCCCAGCGCGTCGTTGAGGTCGCGACCGCGACCCGCGACGGCCTTGGACAGGTCCTGCTGCCAGGAGCGGAAGCTCGCGCGCGTCTTGCGGTCGAGCGCCTGGAAGATCTCGTCGAGCTCGACAGTCTTGCCCACGCGCGCGTCGGCCAGGAAGCCGCCGTCGGGCACCGTGCCCGCCTGGCGCTTGTTCCCCGGCGTGAGCTCGACGTAGGTCTCGCCCAGCAGCGTCTTCTGGCGCAGGATCGCGTGCGCGTCGCGGGCGATCGGCGCGAATTTGCGCGTGAGCTCGATCGTCGCCACGGTGCGGTTGGCGTGCGCGGGGTCGAGCGCCTTGGCGCGCACCTTGCCGACGCTGACGCCCGCCACGCGCACGTCGGCCTCCACGGCGAGCTGCGTGGCCTCCGGGAAGGCGACCTTGAACTGATAGCCCTTGGGCTTCAGCGGGATCGGCCCGCCGAAGCTCAGCCACAGGAAGAGCAGCAGGCCGATGCACGACAGGGCGAAGATCGCCATCGTCAGGATCCGGCCGAATGAGGGAGCTTGCTTCTGCATCTAGTGGGTCTCCCGTGGACGTTGCGCCCGAAAGCCCGGGATGCCGGCGCCGCCCGGCAAGGACGCAGACCCGAAGGAATCCCTCCGGGATTTCGAGGGTCGAGGACGCCGCCTGGCGGTGATCGGCGCCCGGGATCTCGGGTGGAACGTTTGCGGGGGGCCCACTAGTTCGCTCCGCAGATCTTGGGATCGGTCAGCGCGGGCAGCAGCATCTGGTTGAGCGGCGGGTTCTCGCCGGCCAGCGACTTGAAGACGCCGCACGTGCCGCCCAGGGTCACCGGGCGGAAGGGCCCGTTGGCGTCGGAGGTCGAGAACAGCGCGGCGCCGTTGTGCTGCAGCCACGCCAGCCAGAACAGATAGCCCTCCTGGCGGCCGTCCTTGCTGGGATCCTCGCGGCCGCCGGGGTTGTAGCCGGCGAGGTTGAACAGGTGGTTGAGCACGGTGAACGAGCTCGTCAGGTCGGGCGTCGCGCCGGCCAGCTCGGTCACGGGCTTCGTCGTCGAGCGCACCACCGGGCGCGCGTCGCGCACGAAGGGCCGGATCTGGTCGCGGACGATCGGTCCCGCCTCCTTGGCGAAGGGCTGCACCGCGCCGTTGGCGCGGTTGAGCGCCTTCAGCGCGGGCTGCAGGTGCACGGCGGCCGGGCGCAGCGTCTCGGCGAACTTCTGGACGCGGCCGAGCGTGTCGGTCGTCTGGCGCAGCGCGCCGGGCAGGTCGCCCACCGCACGCGTGACGTTGGCCTGCTCGGAGGCGAAGGAGCGGAAGACGGCCGAGGAGGAGTCGACCAGGGCGGCGAGGTCGTCGCTCTTGCCGGCCAGCTCGTCGTTGAGGTCGCCCAGCGAGTGCACGAGCCGGCTGAGGTTCTTGTGGCGCTGGGCCACGAGGCCGTTGACGCGGGCCAGGTCGCGGTGCGTGGGCTCGAAGCGGCGGAAGACCTCGCGCAGGTCGGCGCCGCGCCCCTTCAGGCCGCGCCCGGCGCCGTCGACCAGCAGCGTGAGGTAGTCGCGCGTGTCGGAGTCCAGCGAGGCGAGGATCTCGTCGGGGTTGACGTCGGGCAGCGTGTTGGAGACCGGCAGCGTCCAGCCGCGCTTGGCCAGCGGCGCGCGATCGCTGCCCGGGTCGAGCTCGATGAACATGTCCTTCAGGCCGGTCTTCGGTCGCAGCAGGGCATGCGCATCGGTGTGGACGAAGTCCTTGTACTGCGGGTCGAGGGCCAGCGTGACCACGGCGTGGCCATCCTTCAGGCCGACCTTCGTGATGTCGCCGACGCGCACGCCCGAGACGCGCACCGTCTGGCCCTGGCCCGGCGTGACGGCCTGGGCCGTGGAGAACGCCGCCTGCAGCTCGAACTGCTTGCCCTCCCACGGAAAGCGGAAGCGCTGGTTGTGCAGGATGTAGCCGCCGACCAGGGCGGCGATGAGCGCCAGCCCCAGGACCGCGGCGAAGTGGCCGGCGTGCTTGCGGATCGCCAGCCTCATCGCGACAGCTCCTTGGCCGTGGCCGGCACGTCGGAGACCTTCAGGCTCGAGCCCTGCGCCTTGAGGTCCTTGCTCAGCCAGTCGACGGTCTTCTGCAGCGCCTGTGCCTTGGCGGCGGCCGAGGGGTCGGCGAGGTCGAAGCCCTGCGGCGCGGCGTCGGGGACGGTGCGCAGGTCGGGCGGCTGCTGGGTCTCGCACGGCACGTCGGCGCGCAGCGGCGGGCGCGCGTGGTTCTTGGGGGTCGGCGGGTTGACGCCCTGCAGCGGCTGGCCGGTGAGGAAGAACTTCTCGGTGCCCATCGGGTAGGCGAACTTCGGCGTGGTGACCATCACGCGGAACCACTGGCCGTTGGCGTCGCCCGAACGGCTCTCACCGGCGAGCCCGGGCAGCGGCTTGGTCGCCTCCTGGTAGACCGGGCCGTGGGCCGGGAACGTCTTGTCCTCGATCTTGTCCTTGGTCCAGGGCAGGATGACCTCGTTCTGACAGCTCGAGGCCTCCGAGACCTGGTCGTAGAGCGGAACCGAGCGCTGGTTGAGCGCGGTCAGCGCCGGCACCAGCGGGCGCAGGTCGTGCGAGAGGCCGCGCAGCTCGGGCTGGGAGACCAGGCCGCGCGCCTGCTTGGCGAAGGGCATGGCGGCGTCGATCGCCGGGCCGGAGGAGCGCACGGCGGGCCGGGCCGCGCGGATCAGGCCGCGCACGGCCGGGAAGGAGCGGTTCAGCGCGCCCAGGGCGGGCATCGCGGCGTGCAGCGTGCGCGGCAGCTCGCCCACCGCGGCGGAGAGCTCCCGGTCGCGTGCGGCGAAGGCGCCGGCGGTCGTGTCGAAGTCGGTCACGAGCGACTTGAGCTGCTCGCGGTTGCGGTCGATCGCCTCGGCGGTGACGCCGGCCTTGTCGATATAGCGCTCGAGGTCGCCGTCCTGCGTGCCCTGCAGGGCGTCGGCGACGATCGCGCCATCGCGGTAGGCGGGCTTCCAGTAGGGGATCGAGCGGTTGTAGCCGCGCGCGCCCGCGCCGCGCAGGCCCGAGGACAGCTCGCGCAGCAGCGCCTGCAGGTCCTTGCGCGTGGGCGCCTGCAGCGCGCTGAGGACCTGGTCGAGTTGGACCGGCGCGCTGGTCTGGTTGATCGGCACGCGGTCGCCGTCGCCCAGCGCGGGCGAGGACGGCGAGCCGGGGCTCACGTCGACGAAGAAGTTGCCCTCCAGGAAGATCCGCGGGCGGATCTTGAACGTCGCGTCGCGGTGGATCGGCAGGCCCTTCTTGTCGATCCGCATGGTCACGACGGCCGCCTGCTTGCCGTCCTCGACGTGGCCGACGCCGGTGACCTTGCCCACGTTGACGCCGGCCACGCGCACCGGCGAGCCGGGACGGATGTCGTTGGCCGACGGGAAGACGGCCTGCACGGTGTAGTGGTGCTTGAACGGGATCGCCTTGGTGAAGCCGAAGTACGTCACGACGCAGATCGCGACGAGCGTGAGCAGCCCGGCGGCCACCGGCGACATGCCCCTGCGCTGCTTGCGCCTCATGGCTTCGGCCTCGCGATGTCGACGCCGTGGCCGCCGGGGCGATCGGTGAACGTCTCGCCGGCCGGCACGTGCTCGGGGTTCAGGCCGACGCCCTTGCCCTCGCGGTCGTACTGCGCGTAGGTGGGGCCGAGGCGCCCGGAGACCGGGAAGCGCTCGGTCACGGCCGCCTGGTAGGGGTCGCCCTTGACGCTCTTGTCGCGCAGCGGGTTGTAGGCCTGGATGTAGCCGGTCTGGCCCGCGCCGCAGTCGGCGTTGCCGTTCGCGTCGACGGCCGGGCCGTAGACGTTGTTGTGGACGTACTGATCGGCGCTGCCGGGCAGCGCGCCCTTGCCGTGGGCGAACTCGTTGGCGCCCTGGGACCCGATGGCGTCGGTCCCGGGCTGCCCGCCCGCCTGGTTGAGCAGCGCGCGCTCCGAGGAGCCGGTGTCGTCGGGCGCCGAGAAGTGCTCGGCGGCGAAGGTCCAGAACTGGTTCCAGGTATTGCAGACGGTGACGAACGGGCCCAGGAAGCGCAGCTGCGGCTGCAGCGTGCCGACCGTCGCCGTCAGGCCGCGCAGCGCGCCGGTGGTGGTCGGCGCCTTGACGAGGTCCTCCAGCGCGCCGAGCGAGCCGTCGAGGTTGTCGTTGAGCTCGACCGAGCGCCGCTGCACCGGCGTGCCGATGCGCAGCGCGGCGTTGACCGTGGGCAGCGCGCCGCGCAGCGCGGTGGCCGCCGTGTCGAGATCGCGCGACAGCGCGGCGGTGTGCTCCAGGAACGGGCGCTGCACGCGCAGCGACGAGGTCCCGGCCTGCAGCGTCGACGGGCTCTTGGCGATCGTGTCCTTGAGTGCCTGCGGGTCGCGCGAGAGGGCCTCGAAGGTGTTGGCCATCGTGGTGAACAGGTGCGCGTTGGTGGCCGAGACCGGAGCGATGATCCGCACGGTGTCGTCGAGCTCCTTGAAGAACGAGGGCAGCTCGGTGCGCGGGGACGACAGGTTGGCCATGACCGACCCGAGGTGATCGAAGAGCTCGGGCGCGACCTGGATGGTCTGGTTGATGTCGGCGCCGCGGCCGGCGAGGGCGTCGCCGAAGCCCTGCAGGTTGCCCTGTGAGGCACGCCGGGTCGGCTCGTCGAACATGTTGAAGAACTCGTCGAGCTCGACGGGCACCGACGCCTGGCTGGCGGGCATCGTCGCTCCGTCGGCGAAGACCTTCTTGGAGTGCCCGTCGTCGAGCTCGACGTACTTCAGCCCGAGCGCCGAGCGCGGCCGGATCACGGCCTTGGAGTCGACCGGGACCGCGCCGGCCTTCTTGTCGAGCTTGAGCGTGAGCTTGGCCCCGACCTTGCCGTCGGGGAGCATGACCGGCGTCATCTCGGTCACGACGCCGATGCGGAAGCCGCCCGAGCGCACCTCGTTGCCCTTGACCAGGTTGGCCCCGTTGGACACGAGCACGTTGAGCTCGCGCGTGGGCACGAACGGCAACCCGTTGTTGGCGTTGTAGGCCAGGAAGACGGCCACCACCAGCACGAGCGTCGTGACCGCCCCGATGAGCACGGGGTTGGCGACGATCGAGGCGTTGGATCGGCGGGCGCGCTTCATGGGGCGAGCAGGTAGTCGAGGAGCCTGGCCTGGGCCTGCGGGTCGTTGCTGGCCTTCGCGCTGAGCTTCGGCAGCGGCGGCAGCGGCGGCAGCGGCGTCGAGCCGCCGCGGTCGTTGCCGCCGCCGGTGCCGGGCAGGGGCGGCAGGTCGACGGGCGGCAGGCCGGGCAGCGTGGGCGTCGGCACCGACGGGGTCGACGGCACGCCGGGCAGCGAGGGGGTCGCGGGGGTCGCCGGCGCGGGCGGGTCGACGGGCGCCGGGACGGCGGGCAGCGGCAGGCCGTGGTCGCCGTCGGCGCGCTTGGTCTCGCCGCGAGCGTGGGCCTCTTCGGGCGTCGCGCGCTTGGTGACGTCGGGGTAGTTGAGGCCGGGCTGGATCGGACCCAGGCGCGAGCCGCACTGGCGCTCGAGGCTCGGGTCCTTCTTCAGCGTCTCCTCGCTGGCGTAGTTGGCGCACGGTCCGACGAAGGCGCCGACCTTGAGGATGTGGTTGTTCTGGTCGAAGATCGACGTCGACGTCGTCTGGTCGTAGACGTACTGCAGCAGCGCCTCCAGCCCCGTGTAGCCCTGGCCGCCGGGGCTGCGCGGGTCCTTCTCCACGGCGTGCTTGCGGTCGTCGAGATGCTGCAGGACGATCGAGAGGTTCTTGCCGAGCTCCGGCGTGCCCGCGCTGAAGGCGCCCAGCTGGGCGATGACCGCCGGCGCCGCCTTGACCGCGCGATCGCCGGTCTTCGACGCCTTGCCCAGCGACCTGAAGGCCGGCCGCGAGGCGTCGGCGAAGGGGCCGAGCTGGTCGAAGAAGGTCGTCAGCTGCTGGGAGGAGGCGTCGAGGTTGTGCAGCGCCGAGCCCTGGTCGTCGGCCACCTCGCCGAGCGCCTTCATCGTCGGCTGCAGCTCCTCCAGGAAGCCCGGCAGCGCCCGGAAGCCCGCCGCGATGTCGCCGCGGCGCTCGGCCGACGCCTGCGCGGTCTCCTTGGCCTCGGTGACGAAGCGCCCGACGTCCTTGCGGTTGGCGGCGAGGTCGCCGACGACCTTGTCGGCGTTGACGGTCAGGTCGGCCAGGATCCTGTTCTGCGAGCCCAGCGTGGCGAGCACCTTGTCGGTCTCGCGCAGCGCCGGGCTGGCGCGGCGGATGGCGGCGTTGAGGCTGCCGGCGTTGCCGGCCACGCCGGCGCCCAGGGAACCGATGATGAGGCTCAGGCGCTCGCGATAGGGGCGGCGCATGATGTCGGTGACGAGGTCGGGCGCCACGGTCGAGGCGGTGCGGCTGACTCCGATGACGGCGCCGGGCTTGAGCTTCTGCTTGGCCGTGCCGGGCAGGCAGTCGACGAAGTACTCGCCGATCAGCGACTGCGGGCGCGACTCGCAGAAGGTGTCGCTGCGCAGCGAGCCGAAGCCGTTCTTGTCGATCTTGAAGCCGATCAGCGCGTGCTTGGTGCGCTTGTCGAGCCTGATGTCGGTGATCGTGCCCGCCCGCACGCCGGCGACCTTCAGGTCGCCGCCCTGGATGAGGCCGAACGCGCTGTCGAACTGGACCCAGTACTTGCCCTTGTCCGGGTTGGACCCCGCGCCGGTCATGGCCATCCAGGCGACGCCGATGCCGGCCACGACGAGCAGGCTGAGCAGCGCGCGCTTCACGGCCCCAGCGGCCCTTCGGACGCATCGCACGGGAAGTCGCCGGTCGGCTTGAACGTCGCGCCGCGCTCGATCGCGCCGGGGCAGCGCCAGCGCTGGTCCAGCGACGTCGCGTCCTTGAACGCCTGCGACTGGGTGGCCGGCTCGAGCAGCGGCTTGAGCACGCCGTTGACGGGGGCGAAGAGGTTGACGTAGAGCCCCGCGCGGCTGGCCCCGCCGAGCGCGTCGTAGAGCCCGGAGTGGCTGAAGTCGTCGAACCAACCGGTGAGGTCGGGGGCGTAGGGGCGCGCCGTGGCGAGCTCGGGGGCGGCGTCCTTCAGGGCCCGCGTGGAGCCCGGGAACGCGCCGTCGCGCTCCTTGCCGTTGCGCTTGGTCGGCCCCACGGCCGCGGCGCGCAGCGGAACCGAGGACTTCGTCAGCTCGATGAGGTCGTTGCCGTCGCCGGGCGAGCGCAGCAGGCGCGAGAGGTCGCGCAGCGTCGGGCGCGCGTCACGCGCCAGCGGGCGCAGCTCGGCCAGGAAGGGCCGCAGCTTCTTCGCCACCGGCTTGGACTCGTCGACCAGCGGCTCGAGGTCGTCCAGGGTGGCGCGCAGGTTGACGAAGGTCGTGTCGGCGCGGCGCATGAAGTCCGGCAGGTCGCCGATCGCGGTCGAGAGCGCCTGCTTCTGGCCGCCGATGGCGCCGGTGGTGATGGCCAGGTGGTCGACGAGGCCGGCGAGGTCCGAGCGCCGGGCCGCGAGGTCGCCGACCAGCTGCGAGGACGCGCTGACGAAGCGCTTGAGCGTCGGCGTGTCGGCGTCGAGTGCCTTGAACAGCCGGCTCGACGCCGCCAGCGACGGGTTCAGGTAGGCCCATGCCGCGTTGGCCTCCTCGCCCTTGCCGGCGTAGGACGTGCCGAAGCCGCGGATGACCCCGCTGAGCGCCTTGCGTGTCTTGGGGTCGAAGGTGTTGAAGAGCTGGTCGAGGTCGACGGCGGTCGTCGTGTCGGTCTGGTCGATGACCCCGCCGGGAGGGATCGTCTGCTGGTGGTCGGCGGGCGGAAGCTGCAGGTCGACGTAGCGATTGGCCACGCCGGACAGCGAGGCCTCGCGGATGATCGCCTTGGTGCCGCGCCGCAACGGGCGATAGCCCGCGTCGGTGATCTTCATCCGCACATCGGCCTGGCCGTCGGGCGTCAGGTCGATGTTCTCGATCTTGCCGACCGAGACGCCGGCCACCTGCACGAGGTTGCCCTTGACGAGCTGCGACGCGTTCTGAAAGCGCGCGTGGACGGTGTAGGAGCCGCCGCGGTTGCCGAGCATGACGACCGCCACGACCGCGACCGCCGCGAGCAGCGCGGCGGCGGCGAGAACCCGTCGGAAGGTGTGGGACGCAAGCAAGCGAGACTCCATCTGCACCGGTCCCCAAGACCGGCGCGTATCTCTCCTTGGCAGCCCCCAACGAGGCGCAGAGCCAAAACTTGCGCCTTCAGGCGAGCAGGCGTCCGCGCAGGTCGTCGGCGTCGACGCCTTGCACGCGCACCACCTTGTCGCGCGCCTTCGCTCCGCGCACGACGCTGACAAGCGACGGGGCGACGCCCGCGCGGGCCGCGATCAGGCGGCACAGGGCGTCGTTGGCGCGGCCGTCGACGGGCGGCGCGTTGACGCGCACGGCGTAGGCGCCGTCGGGTCCGGCGGCGATCTGCTCGCGCGCCGCGCGCGGCGTCAGGCGGACCCGGATGTCGGCGTGCTGCGCCACCGCTGCCGTGAGCGTGTCACAGCGTCGCGACGGCGGCTTTCGGGTGAGGCTCCTCGTCGGCGAGGAAGGCCGCGAAGGCGTCGCCGGCCAGCGGGCCGGAGAAGAGATAGCCCTGCACCGCGTGGCAGCCGAGCTCGCGCAGGCGCTCGAGCTGGACCTCACCCTCGACGCCCTCGGCGACGACCTGCAGCCCGAGCGAGCGGGCGATCTCGACGATGGCGGCGACGATCGCCGTGTCCTCCTCCTCGGCGCCGACGCCGGCGACGAACGAGCGGTCGATCTTGATGACGTCGAGCGGGAAGCGCTTCAGGCGCGCCAGCGACGAGTAGCCGGTGCCGAAGTCGTCGATGAGGACCTTGACCCCGATCTCGCGCAGGGCCTCGAGCGTGGAGCGCGGCGAGCCGGTCTCCTTGATGAGGATCGACTCGGTGATCTCCAGGCCGAGCCGATCGGGCGGCAGGTCGGAGGCCTCGAGCGCCGCGCGCACCTCGTGCAGGAACTCCGGGCGCGCGAGCTGCTGGGCGGAGACGTTGACAGCGACGCGCAGGGGGACGTCGGGGAAGCGCTCGCGCCAGCCGGCGACCTCGGCGACGGCGTGCTCGAGCACCCAGCGCCCGAGCGGCGCGATGAGGCCCGTCTCCTCGGCCAGCGGGATGAACTCGACCGGGCCGACGACACCGCGCGTGGGGTGCTGCCAGCGCACGAGCGCCTCGACGGCGATCGGACGCAGCGTCACGGTGTCGAAGATCGGCTGGTAGAGGACGCGGAACTCGTCGCGCTCCAGCGCGCGGCGCAGATCTGACTCCGTGCGCAGGCGCTCGAAGGCGTCGCGGCGCATGACCTCGTCGAACATCTCCGAGCGTCCGCGGCCGCCGGCCTTGGCGCGGTACATCGCGGCGTCGGCCTCGCGCAGCATCTTCGCGGGGTTCTGCGTCTCGCGCCCCACGGCGATGCCCACCGAGGCCGAGCAGAAGACCTCGCCCGAGGCGACCGCGAACGGCTGCTCCCAGACCTGCGCGATGCGCTCGGCGATCTCGAAGGCCTCCTCGTCGGACTCGACCTCGGCCAGCACGACGAACTCGTCGCCGCCCAGGCGCGCGACGGTGTCGGAGGTCCGCACGACCTCGGTGAGCCGCGAGCCGACCTCGATCAGCAGCTCGTCGCCGGCCTGGTGGCCGAGCGAGTCGTTGACCGTCTTGAAGCCGTCGACGTCGAGCAGCAGCACCGCGACGCCGAAGCCGAAGCGCGCGGCGCGGCCGAAGGCGTGCTCGACGCGGTCGAAGAGCAGCGCGCGGTTGGGCAGGCCCGTGAGCGCGTCGTGCAGCGACTGATGGCGCATGACCGTCTCCGAGCGCTCGCGGTCGAGCGCCGAGGCCAGCAGGTCGGCGATCGACTGCAGCCACTGGCCCTCCTCGCCGGAGAAGGCGCCGACCGTCGCGGAATGCACGCCGATGACCCCGAAGGCGCCAGAGCGCCCGCGGATGGCGGCGGCGGCGGTGGCGCGGATGCCCCGTTCGCGCAGGCTGGCGACGGCGAAGCGCCGTTCGCTCGCCCACTCCCAGACGATGATCGGCTCGTCGGCGGCGAGCACGTAGCCGGCGAAGCGCTGCTCGTCGGCGGGAACCTCGGCGCCGACCTCGAAGCCGATCGCGGCGACGGCCTCCATGTGGGTGCCGTCGGGCTGCAGCTCGCGGATCGCGCAGTGCTCGACGCGCAGGGTCTCGGTGAGCACGCGCACGGTCTCGTCGAGCAGCAGCGCGCGGTCGGAGGCGCGCAGTGCGAGGCCCGCGAGGCGCGCCATGGCCGCCTCGCGGTGGGCGCGCTCGCGCTCGGAGGCGGCGCGCCGCGTCTCGGCCTCGGCGCGCTCGCTCTCGGAGACGATCCGCTCGCGGTCCGAGCGGCCGAGCTCGCGCGTGAGCTGGTGGACGATCGAGGCGACGACGATGATGGTGGCCGCCGGCAGCAGCCACGTGCCGATCTCGCTGGTGTTGAAGTGC
>Ga0307502_10000081_pt1 | contig 25066 bp, 25 predicted proteins | sample 16_S_MG_FD_201364 | JGI IMG/M metagenome (GOLD analysis project Ga0307502, IMG submission 201364) | Soil microbial communities from Populus trichocarpa stands in riparian zone in the Pacific Northwest, United States - 16_S | ecosystem: Environmental > Terrestrial > Soil > Riparian zone > Trees... | reverse complement strand
TGCCGGCTAGGCAGCGGCCGGGACGAGTGGTTGTGTCAGTGACGTTCCATTGTTCATTTGTCACATTGGAGTGGCCTAATGCGAAGATTGTTTACGATACTGGCCAGCCTGGCCTTCCTCTTCGGCCTCCCGGCCGTCGCCTCCGCCGCCGCGGCCGAGCCGCTCGGTAGCGGCAGCGTGCTGTTCGACCCGGCCGCACCGGCCAACCGGCAGTGCACCGCCGCCTTCGCGGTCACCGACGGCAAGGACAACTTCCTGCTCGCCGGGCCCGCATGCACCAGCGGCACGCTCTACAGCACTCGATCCGGCGGCGGCTTCGCCGTGGTCGGACCGATCGTTTCCAAGTCGATCGTCTCGTACAACGGGTGGGCGCTCGTCCAGGTGACCAATACGACTGACTGGGAAGTCGTGCCGTGGGTGATCTCCAACGGCGACAAGGTCGTGATCACCGGCTCTAAGGAGACGCCGGTCGGCGGCAAGGTGTGTATCGCCCGGCCCAAGGTCGCACCGCAGTGCGGCTCGGTCGACGCGACGAACCAGACCGCCACCTTCCCCTGGGGGACCGGGACCGGTCTCACGCGCACGGGCATCTGTGTCGGTACGACTGACCTGGGCAGTGCCTACCTGACCGACGACCAGGCCCAGGGCATCCCGCTCGGCGGCCCGTCGAACTTCTGCACGACACCCGGTACCAGCTACTTCGTGCCGATCAACCCGATTCTCGACAAGTTCGGCCTGAAGCTCGTCACCGGCTGACTGGGGCGCTCCTACTCCTGGGGAACATCGCGAGCTGGCCGGTTCAGCCGCCGGCCAGCTCGCTCCGGCGAGTCAGACAGCCACGCGAGCACGCATCGCCTTGTGTACCAACGCGTCGCACAGCGCCAACCAGCTCGCCTCGACGATGTTGCCGTGCACGCCGACCGTGGTCCACTCACGTTCGCCGTCGCTCGACTCGACCAGGACCCTGGTCACGGCGTCGGTGCCGGGGTGGTCGACGAGAATGCGGACCTTGTAGTCGGTCAGTTGTACCGCCGAGAGCCATGGCAGGTGCGGCAGCAAAGCCTTCCGTAGTGCGGCGTCCAGGGCGTGGACCGGACCGTTGCCCTCCGCGGTGGCTAGCACGCGCTCGTCGCCGACGTGCAGCTTGACCGTCGCCTCGGCGACCACCGCGCCGTCGACGCTGTGGTCGATGATCACCCGGTAGGACTCCAGCCGGAACGGCGGCTCGTCCATCTCGGACAGCTCGTGCCGCAGCAGCAGCTCCAGCGACGCGTCCGCCGCCTCGAAGGACCAGCCGCGCGACTCGAGCTCCTTCACCTTGCGCACCACGGTGCTCAGCACCTCCGGCTGGCCGGCCAGGTCGACCCCGAGCTCGCGTCCCTTGAGCTCGAGGCTGGCCCGGCCGGCCATCTCGGTGACCAGCACCCGCATGTCGTTGCCGACGACGGTGGGATCGATGTGGTTGTACAACAACGGATCCACCTTGATCGCGCTCGCGTGCAGCCCCGCCTTGTGGGCGAAGGCCGACGACCCGACGTAGGCCTGGTGGGTGTCGGGTGCGATGTTGGCGATCTCGGCAAGGGCGTGCGAGACCCGCGACAGCTCCGGCACGGCGTCCGCCGGGATCACCGGCATGCCGAGCTTCGTGACGAGGTTGCCGACGACCGCGAAGAGGTCCGCGTTGCCGGCGCGCTCGCCGTAACCGTTGGCGGTGCACTGGACGTGTGTGGCGCCGGCCTGGACGGCGGCGACGCTGTTGGCGACCGCGCAGCCGGTGTCGTCCTGGCAGTGGATGCCGACGCGGAACCCGGTGCGGGCGATGACCTCGCCGACGGTATCGGCGAGTTGGAGGGGCAGCTGGCCGCCGTTGGTGTCACAGAGGACGGTGACGTCGGCGCCGCCCTCGACCGCGGCCGTCAGGACCTTCAGCGCGGTGTCGGGGTCGTAGGCGTAGCCGTCGAAGAAGTGCTCGGCGTCGAGGAACACGCGACGACCCTCGGCGCGTAGGAAGGACACGGTGTCGCGGACCATGGCGGCGGCCTCGGCGACGTCCGTGCGGAGGGCGCGTTCGATGTGGCGGCGGTCGGACTTGGCGACCAGCGTGATCACCGGGGCCTGGGAGTCGAGGAGGGCGCGGACCTGAGGATCCTGGTCGGCGGAAGTGCCCGCGCGGCGCGTGGCTCCGAACGCGACGAGTGCCGCGTGCTTGAAGTCGAGCTCGCGTGCCTTCCGGAAGAACTCCGTGTCCTTGGGCAGCGCACCCGGCCAGCCGCCCTCGATGAACCCGACGCCGACCTCGTCGAGCAGGCGCGCGACAGCGAGCTTGTCCGCGACCGAGTACGTGATGCCCTCGCGCTGGGCGCCGTCCCGCAGGGTCGTGTCGAACACGTGGAACGAGTCGCCGAGCGGTGTGCCGGCCGGGGTCGTGCGGCTCACGACGGGTGCCTTTCTGCTGAGCGGAGCTTGCGGAGCGAGCCATTTTCGCTGTAGGGCAACAAAAAACCTCCCGCAGGATGCGAGAGGTCAGCGCGTCGGGTGAAGTAGCTGTGCTACCCGACGCGCTCAGCGATAATGATCACGGCAAAAGTGGTCACGGGGGCATACTGCCACACCGATCCGCCGGCTACCACCTTCTGGGCCGCCGGTTCCACCTACTGAGAAGAGTCAGAATGCCCCGCACCAACTCCATCTGGTACCCCGAGCCGAGCCACGCGCTGCGCGACGCGGACGAGGACCAGGTGGTCCGCTGGATCGGCGGCTGGCTGATGGACGCCGCGCCGGACGGCTGGCGGCGGGTCGACCTGACGGTCCGGCTGACCTCGATGGTCGAGGAGATCGTGCCCGTGGCCGTCCTGGCGGACGGCAGCACGCAGGAGATGGAGCCGCCGCCGGACGTCAGTCCGCTGCTGTTCGAACTGCGGAACAAGAAGTACATGCGTGCCCGCGGGACCTGGCTGTCGCTGCGCATGCTGATCGAACCGACCGGTGACTACGGCATCACCTACAACTTCGACCTGGATCCGTTGTGGGACCCGCCGGTCGGGGCCGACGTCTACGAACACGACCTCGACACCTTCTTCCGCGACGACGAGTGGGTGCCGGAGTGGTACCGGAAGCGCATTAACGACGAGAAGCCCGGAAAACGCACCCCCGATGAACCGGACGCTCTCCTGGGGGACATCAAGAACTACCTGACGTTCGCACTCCCGCCGGGCTGGGACCACCTTCGGCTCGAGTACGACGGCGAGACCACGGCGACCGTCACGTCGATCACCGGCGCCACGCAGCCGTGGACGCCGCCCGAGCAGGTGATCGACCTGTTCCGCCGCTACCGCGAGGTCGACGGCAACTGGCAGCGCATGACCTATGAGATGCGCTGCCCACACACCGTGGAAACCCGGTTCGAGTAACAGCAATGGGCGCCCCGGCCGAAGCCGTGGCGCCCATTGTGCCGAAGAAACTTACAGCTCGACGTTCGTCGTCGGGTTGTTGGACGACACCAGAGCGGCGAGCCGGTCGCCGATCGCGTAGGTGTTGCCCGGGTTCGGGTGGTCCCGGGTGGCCAGGTCGAACGCCACCGACGCCTCGATGCGGCGGGCCGCCTCGTGCTCGCCGAGGTGGTCCAGCAGCAACGCGACCGACAGGACCGCCGCCGTCGGGTCGGCGACGCCCTGGCCGGCGATGTCCGGCGCACTTCCGTGCACCGGCTCGAACATCGACGGGTTCCGCCTCGTGATGTCGATATTGCCGGACGCCGCGAGACCGATGCCGCCGGTCACCGCGGCCACCAGGTCGGTGAGGATGTCGCCGAACAGGTTGTCCGTGACGATCACGTCGAAGCGGCCGGGATCGGTCACCATGTGAATGGTGGCCGCGTCGACGTGCTGGTACGCCACCGTCACGTCCGGGTGCTGGAGCGAGACCTCCTCCACCACCCGTGACCACAGCGAACCGGCGTGCGTGAGCACGTTCGTCTTGTGCACCAGCGTCAGGTGCTTGCGCGGACGGGCCACCGCACGCGCGAACGCGTCCCGCACGACCCGCTCGACGCCGTACGCCGTGTTGACGCTGACCTCGGTCGCGATCTCGTGCGGGGTGTCCTTGCGGAGCAGGCCGCCGTTGCCGGCGTACAGGCCCTCGGTCCCCTCCCGGATCACGACCATGTCGATCTCACCCGGGCTGGCCAGTGGACTGGACACCCCCGGGTACAGCCGCGCCGGGCGCAGGTTGACGTGGTGGTCCAGCTCGAACCTCAAGCGCAGCAACAAACCACGCTCGAGGATGCCGCTCGGCACGGACGGGTCACCGACCGCGCCGAGCAGGATCGCGTCGTGCTGCCTGAGCTCGCCGAGCACCGACTCCGGCAGTAGTTCGCCGGTCGCGTGCCACCGGGTCGCGCCAAGGTCATACTTCGTGACCTCGACGTCCGGCACCACCTCGTTCAGCACCTTGAGTGCCTCGGCGATCACTTCCGGCCCGATCCCATCTCCTGGGATCACCGCGAGCCGCATGCACACCTCCCGGAGTCTCGGGCTCTTTTAAGTAGCTCGTGAAGGCTACCGGGAAGACGTCGGATCTCCTGCGCTGGCCACCCGACTAGGTGGTGTCGGCCTAGCCGAAGTCCACCGTCCGGATGATGGTGGCACGCACCGAGGCGCCGATCGACTCCAGTACAGAGGGGTCAACCGGGCGGTCGACACGCAGGATCATCACCGCGTCTTCGCCTTCACTCATCTGGCTGATCTGCGCGGCCTCGATGTTGATGCCCACCTTGCCGAGCAGCGTGCCGACCACACCCATGACGCCGGGCCGGTCCTCGTACTCCAGCAGCAGGTTGACGCCCTCGGCACGCAGGTCGAACGACCGGCCGTGCACCTCGACGACCTTCTCGACCTCCGCGATGCCGCTGACCGTGCCGCTGACCGTCAGCACGTCGCCGTTGGGGTAGACCCCACGCAACGTCACCAGGCTGCGGTGGTTGGGGCTCTCGGCCTCCTTGGTCTGCGAGACCTCGACCCCACGCGCCTCGGCGATCTGCGTCGCGTTGACGAACGTGACCTGGTCCTCGACCACACCGGAGAACACGCCGCGCAGCGCCGCGAGCGCCAGCACCGAGGTGTCCTCGTTGGACAGCTCGCCACGCACCTCGATCGCCACCGACGTCGGCGTGCTGGCCGAGAGCGCCGACAGCACGAGACCGAGCTTCTGGGTGAGCCCCAGGTACGGCCGCACCTCCTCGCCGACCACGCCGCCGGCCGCGACGTTCACCGCGTCCGGCACGAACTCGCCGCGCAGCGCCAGGAGCACCGAGCGGGCCACGTCCGTGCCGGCGCGGTCCTGCGCCTCGGACGTGGACGCGCCGAGGTGCGGCGTGACGACCACGTTCGGGATGCCGAACAGCGGGCTGTCGGTGGTCGGCTCGGAGGAGAACACGTCGACGCCGGCGCCGCCGATCCGGCCTTCCTTCGCCGCGTCGGCCAACGCCTGCTCGTCGATCAGGCCACCGCGGGCGGCGTTGACGATGATCACGCCGGGCTTGACCTTCGCGAGCTGGTCGGCGCCGATCAGGCCCTTGGTCTCGGGGGTCTTCGGCAGGTGCACGGAGATGAAGTCGGCGCGGGCGAGCAGCTCGTCCAGCGTGACCAGCTCGACACCCAGCTGCGCGGCACGCGCGGCGGAGGCGTACGGGTCGTAGGCGATCAGCTCGGTGCCGAACGCGGCGAGGCGCGCCGCGAACAGCTGGCCGATCTTGCCGAGGCCGACGACGCCGACGATCTTGCCGTTGATCTCCACGCCGGAGAACTTGCTGCGCTTCCACTCGTGGTTCTGCAGCGTCGCGTGCGCGGCCGGGACCTGGCGCGCGGTGGCGAGCAGCAGGGCGACCGCGTGCTCGGCGGCGGAGACGATGTTCGAGGTCGGCGCGTTGACGACGAGCACGCCACGGGAGGTGGCGGCCGGCACCTCGACGTTGTCGAGCCCGACACCGGCACGGGCGACGACCTTGAGCCTGGTCGTCGCGCCCAGAACCTCGGCGTCGACCTTGGTGGCGGAGCGGACGAGCAGGGCGTCCGCGTGCGCGACTGCTTCGAGGAGGGCGGGCCGGTCCGTGCCGTCGACGTGCCGGACCTCCACCTCGTCTCCGAACACGTCGAGCACCGAGGGCGCCAGCTTCTCAGCGATGAGGACTACGGGGCGAGACTGCTGGGTCACGCGAGCTCCAGGATTGCGCGGCTGTTGAGGGCGCGGTTACGGCGCTGTAACCAACCGAGGGCAGTCTAGGAGGTTTGCTGAATCGTTTCCTCCCCTGGTGAGCGAGGCGACAGCCCAGTGCGAGTGGTATCCACCCGAATGCGAGGGCAGCTGTCCGGTTCCTGTGGCCATATCCAGTTCACCGGCTGTTCACGGACTGGATTCGGGCAGATCTGCACGAAACCGCGACTCGGTGTGTGCGAACGCGGGACTCGCGGTGTTTGAACGCGGGACTCGCGGGGTTATCTCGGGCCGGACAGTTCCTGCAGTGCCTCGGCGATGCCGGCCAGGCGCTCGGTCTCCTCCGCCAGCTCGCCGTGCGGGGTCGGGGTGCTCGCCAGCAGTGCGCGCCCGGCGGCGGCTATCAGGTCGCGGTAGCCGTCGAGGCCCTGCTCGATGTGCGCACGCAGGTCGCGGGCACCGTCTTCCAGCGTGGTGCGGGCCGGTGGCGACAACTGCTCCACGGCGACCTCGACTGCCTCGAGCTTGGCCGCGGCCGCGCGGAGGCCGGCCGCGGTCGCGGTGGCGGTTCGCCACGCCTGGTCGACGGTGTCCGCCGGGACCGCCGAGTCCTTCAGCTGCCGCAGTAGTTCCGCGAGGGCGGGCTCGGCCCCGGCGAGCTGCCGCATGGGTTCGTACGCGGCGGATCCCGTGCGGGGCAGGCGACCCCGCCGTCCCCGCCCGACTCGCGCCAGCGGGGCCGAGCCGGGCCGCAGCGGTTTCCCGCCGCCGATGCGCGGATGGAGGGGCACCGTACCGGCGCCGGCCATGAGCGCGCCGACGCCCGCGGCCACGCCGGCCGGGTCGCTGCCGCCTATGGCCGCGACCACCATCGCGAGGGTGAACACACCCCAGCCGCCCACCCAGATCAGGGCGAACGTGCTGCCGAGGCTTCGCGGCCGGGTGCGACCATCAGACTCTCCGTGCTGGACCACGGCGCGATTATCCGCCGGTGTGACCCGGCTCCACCATGAGAATCACCAAGGTTCGTCGAACTCGCCGGCCTTGGCGCCGGCCACGAAGGCGTCCCACTCCGACTCGGTGAACACCAACACGGTGTCGTCCGGGCCCGTGTGCTTGGAGTTGCGCATGGCGATGTAGGTCTTGTCATCCGTGTGGGGGACGAACGCGATCTCCACGTACTCGCCGTCCGGGTCGGCGTCCGGCTCCGCCGCGCGCTGCCACTCCGCGTTGGTGAGGTCCAACTTGCCCCGGACGTGTGCCTTGTCGTCGAAGATCGGGGCCGACGCGCGGGTGGTCGGTTCGTTACTCATAGAAGTGAACGTAACGGATGGCCCGGTACCCCTGAAGAGGGACACCGGGCCACCGAAAGAAGTAAAACTCAGGCGGTTTCGGTGATCGGACGGTCGACCCACGACATGAGGCCGCGGAGCTTCTTGCCGACCTCCTCGATCGGGTGCTGCTCGCCCTGCTCGACCAGCTTCTGGAAGTTCGGGCGGCCGGCCTCGTCCTCGCCGACCCACTCGTTCGCGAAGGTGCCGTCCTGGATCTCGGTGAGGATCTTCTTCATCTCCTCACGCGTCGAGTCCGTGATCACCCGCGGGCCGCGGGTCACGTCGCCGTACTCGGCGGTGTCGGAGATCGAGTACCGCATGCGCGCGATGCCACCCTCGTACATGAGGTCGACGATCAGCTTCAGCTCGTGCAGGCACTCGAAGTACGCCACCTCCGGCGTGTACCCGGCGTTCACCAGCGTCTCGAAACCGGCCTGTACCAAGGCGGTCGTGCCGCCGCACAGGACGACCTGCTCACCGAACAGGTCGGTCTCGGTCTCCTCCTTGAACGTCGTCTTGATGACGCCGGCACGCGAACCGCCGATGCCCTTCGCGTACGCCAGGGCGAGCGCCTGGGCCGAGCCCGACGCGTCCTGCTCCACGGCGATGAGGCACGGCACGCCCTTGCCGTCCACGAACTGCCGGCGCACCAGGTGACCAGGGCCCTTCGGCGCGACCATCGCGACGTCCACGTTGGACGGCGGCGTGATCAGGCCGTAGCGGATGTTGAAGCCGTGCCCGAAGAAGATCGCGTCGCCGTCGGCGAGGTGCGGCGCGATCGACTCGGCGTAGATGCTCCGCTGCTTGGTGTCGGGCGCCAGGATCATGATCACGTCGGCCCATTCGGAGACCTCGGCGACGGACCCGACGGTCAGGCCCTCCTCCTCGGCCTTGGCCCGCGACTTGGAGCCCTCGGGCAGCCCGATCCGGACCTCCACGCCCGAGTCACGCAGCGACAGCGCGTGCGCGTGCCCCTGGCTGCCGTACCCGACCACCGCCACCTTGCGGCTCTGGATGACCGAGAGGTCCGCGTCGTCGTCGTAGAAGATCTCGACTGCCATGCTGGTTCTTACTTCCCTTCCTAAAAAGAATTCTCGAAAAAAGCTAGCGGACGCCGGTCGCGGTGATGGAGCGTGGGCCGCGGCCGATCGCGACCCGCCCGGACTGCACCATCTCCCGCACCCCGTACGGCTCCAGCATCCGCAGCAGCGCCTCGAGCTTGTCCTCGGTGCCGGTCGCCTCGACGGTCAGCGCCTCCGGCGACACGTCGACGACCTTGGCGCGGAACAGCTGCACGGTCTCCAGCACCTGCGTGCGCACGGTCGCGTCCGCCCGCACCTTCACGAGCAGGAGCTCACGCTGGACCGAGATGGCCGGGTCCAGCTCCACGATCTTGATGACGTTGACGAGCTTGTTGAGCTGCTTCGTCACCTGTTCGAGTGGCAGCTCGTCCACCGCGACGACGATCGTCATGCGGGAGACGTCGGCGTGCTCGGTCGGGCCCACCGCGAGCGACTCGATGTTGAAGCCACGCCGGGAGAACAGCCCCGCGACGCGGGCGAGGACACCTGGCTTGTTCTCGACGAGAACTGAAAGTGTGTGTGTGCTCATCGCTGCATCAGTCCTCGTCGAACAGCGGCCGGATGCCGCGGGCCGCCATGATCTGGTCGTTGCCGGTGCCCGCCGCGACCATCGGCCACACCTGCGCGTCCTTGCCGACCACGAAGTCGACCACCACGGGCCGGTCGTTGATCTCCATCGCGCGGTTGATCACCCGGTCGACGTCCTCTTTGGACTCGCAGCGTAGTCCCGCGCACCCGAGCGCCTCGGCCAGCAGGGTGAAGTCCGGGATGCGGTGCTTGTGCGTGCCGAGGTCGGTCTGCGAGTACCGCTCCGAGTAGAAGAGGTTCTGCCACTGCCGCACCATGCCCAGGTTGCCGTTGTTGATCACGGCCACCTTGATGGGGGCGCCCTCGATCGCGCAGGTCGCGAGCTCCTGGTTGGTCATCTGGAAGCAGCCGTCGCCGTCGATGGCCCAGACCACCTTGTCCGGCATGCCGAACTTGGCGCCCATGGCCGCCGGCACCGCGTACCCCATCGTGCCGAGCCCGCCGGAGTTGAGCCAGGTGGCGGGGTTCTCGTACTTGATGAACTGCGCGGCCCACATCTGGTGCTGACCGACACCCGCGGTGTAGACGGCGTCGGGGCCGGCGATCTTGCCGATCCGCTCGATGACGTACTGCGGGGACAGCGAGCCGTCGCTCGGCTCGTCGTAACCGAGCGGGAACTTCTCCCGCCACTCGTCGAGCTGCTGCCACCACCTGGCGAGGTCGGCCTGCTTGCCGTCGGCCAGCTCCGCACGGACCGCCACCACCAGCTCGGTGATGATCTCCTTGCAGTCACCCACGATCGGCACGTCCGCGCGGCGGTTCTTGGAGATCTCCGCCGGGTCGATGTCCGCGTGGACGATCTGCGCGTCCGGCGCGAACGTCGACAGCTGTCCGGTGACGCGGTCGTCGAACCGGGCGCCGAGCGCGATCAGCAGGTCGGCCCGCTGCATGGCGGCGACCGCGGCGACCGAGCCGTGCATGCCGGGCATGCCGAGGTGCTGGTGGTGCGAGTCCGGGAAGGCGCCCTTGGCCATCAGCGTGGTGACCACGGGGATGCCGGTCAGCTCGGCCAGCTCACGCAGCTCGGCGGACGCCGCCGCCTTGAGCACCCCGCCGCCGACGTAGAACACCGGCCGCTTGGCGTGCGCGACCAGCCTCGCGGCCTCGCGCACCTGCTTGCCGTGCGGCCGGGTCGTCGGCTTGTAGCCGGGCAGCCGCATCTCGGGCGGCCACGAGAAGGAGGTGGCCTCCTGCAGCACGTCCTTGGGGATGTCGACGAGCACGGGGCCGGGTCGGCCGGTGCTCGCGATGTGGAACGCCTCAGCGATGGCCCTCGGGATCTCCGCCGGGTCCTTGATGAGGAAGTTGTGCTTGGTGACGGGCAGCGTGATGCCGCAGATGTCGGCTTCCTGGAACGCGTCGGTGCCGATCAGCGCCCTGGACTGCTGGCCGGTGATCGCGACGATCGGCACGGAGTCCATGTTGGCGTCGGCGAGCGGCGTGACGAGGTTCGTCGCGCCGGGCCCCGAGGTGGCCATGCAGACCCCGACCTTGCCGGTGGCCTGGGCGTACCCGGTGGCGGCGTGGCCGGCGCCCTGCTCGTGGCGGACGAGGATGTGCCGGACCTTCGTGGAGTCCAGCAGGGGGTCGTAGGCCGGGAGGATCGTCCCGCCCGGAATGCCGAACACCACCTCGACGCCTACCGCCTCGAGGGATCGGACGAGCGACTGCGCGCCGGTCACCTTGACCGGAGTGCCGGTCGGCGGAGCTGGTTTGGGTCGGGGGGCCGCTGGGCGCGGCCCGGGCGTTGCGGCGGCCGGGGTCGGCCGCTGTGTCGCACTGGTCATCGGTCTGCCTCTTGTCGGGTTCTGTACCAGGCTCTCAGACGTCCTCGAACACGAAAAAACCCCCGCCGACCGGTGTGGTCGTACGAGGGTCGCGCGTTCGACGCAGCTGGCTTCCTCAGCGTCGAACGCGCTGGGGAAGTACGAGACCGGTCTGCTGGGGCACGCCTGCAGACGTTAGTGCGGGCGGCCTAGGGCGTCAACTCTGCGGGATTGTGATCTCACCCATTGGACGTGGCACGATAGTGGACGTGACCGTTCCGGAGGTGCCGTCCCGGCTCGTGTTCCGCATCCCGGCGACCGCCGTGTTGGGGGCACTGCTGTTCGCCATCACGGCGACGCCCTTCGCGTGGGCGGCGCCCGGCCTGGCCGTCATCTACGTGGTGCCGGTCGCGGCCATCGTGTGGGTGCTGCGCGTGCGGACGACCGCCGACGGCGAGGAGCTGGTCGCCCGGACCCTGTTCGGCCGGCACGTCGTGCCGTGGTCGGACCTGCGTGCGTTCCGGGTGTCCGAGCGGTCCTGGGTACGCGCCGTGGTCGAGGACGGGAAGGAACTCCCCCTGCCGAACGTGCGCACCCGCCACCTGCCGGCCCTGTCGCTGATCAGCGGCGGCCGGCTGGCAGACCCGACCGAGGAGCCCGCGGAGGAGGAGCCGGTCTCCGTGCCGGCGGCGGAACCCCGGGAAGAAGACGCTGAGTAGAACTTGGAGGAGCCGTGCCTGAGCTCCGTTCCCGCATCACCACCCACGGTCGCAACGCGGCGGGCGCACGTGCGCTGTGGCGCGCCACCGGCATGACCGACGGCGACTTCGGCAAGCCGATCGTGGCCATCGCGAACTCGTACACGCAGTTCGTGCCCGGTCACGTGCACCTGCGTGACCTCGGCGACATCGTGGCCGAGGCGGTCGCCGCCGCGGGGGGCATCGCGCGGGAGTTCCACACGATCGCCGTCGACGACGGGATCGCCATGGGGCACGGCGGGATGCTCTACTCGCTCCCCTCGCGGGAGATCATCGCGGACAGCGTCGAGTACATGGTCAACGCGCACGCGGCCGACGCGCTCGTGTGCATCTCCAACTGCGACAAGATCACGCCGGGCATGCTCAACGCGGCCATGCGGCTGAACATCCCGACCGTGTTCGTGTCGGGCGGGCCGATGGAGGCCGGCAAGGCCGTCGTCGTGGACGGGGTCGCGCACACGTCATCCGACCTGATCACGGCCATCTCCGCGTCGGCCAACGACAACGTCGACGACATCGGGCTCACCGCCGTCGAGCAGTCCGCCTGCCCCACCTGCGGGTCCTGCTCCGGGATGTTCACGGCGAACTCGATGAACTGCCTCACCGAGGCGCTGGGGCTCGCGCTGCCGGGCAACGGCTCGACGCTGGCGACGCACGCCGCCCGCCGGGACCTGTTCTCCCGCGCGGGGACCACGGTCATGGAGCTGGCCCGCCGGTACTACGGCTCCGACGACTCGTCGGTGCTGCCGCGGTCGATCGCCACGCGGGACGCGTTCGTCAACGCGATGGCGCTCGACATGGCGATGGGCGGGTCCACCAACACCGTGCTGCACGTCCTCGCGGCCGCGCGGGAGGGTGAGGTCGACTTCACGCTCACGGACATCGACGAGATCTCCCGGCGGGTGCCGTGCCTGTCGAAGGTGTCGCCGAACTCCAGCTACCACATGGAGGACGTGCACCGGGCCGGCGGCATCCCGGCGATCCTTGGCGAGCTGTGGCGCGGCGGGAAGCTGAACGAGGACGTGCACACGATCCACTCGCCGTCGCTGTCTGAATGGTTGTCGGAATGGGACATCCGGGCGTCGTCGCCGTCCGAGGAGGCCGTGGAGCTGTTCCACGCGGCGCCAGGCGGGGTGCGGACGACGAAAGCGTTCTCGACGACCAACCGGTGGTCCTCACTGGACACCGACGCCGCCGGCGGGTGCATTCATGACGTTGCTCACGCCTACACGGCCGAGGGTGGCCTGGCGGTGCTGCGCGGCAACCTGGCCGAGCAGGGCGCGGTGATCAAGGCGGCCGGCATCGAGGAGGAGCTGTTCCGCTTCGAGGGGCCGGCGCGCGTGGTGGAGAGCCAGGAGCAGGCCGTGTCCGTGATCCTGAAGCGGGAGATCCAGCCGGGCGAGGTGCTGGTCGTGCGGTACGAGGGGCCGGCGGGCGGGCCCGGGATGCAGGAGATGCTGCACCCGACGGCGTTCCTGAAGGGCGCGGGCCTTGGCAAGAAGTGCGCGCTGATCACGGACGGCCGGTTCTCGGGCGGCACGTCGGGCCTGTCGATCGGCCACATCTCACCGGAGGCGGCGGGCGGCGGCCTGATCGGCCTGGTCGAGGACGGCGACCGGATCCTGATCGACGTGCACGAGCGGCGGCTGGAGCTGCTGGTGTCACCGGAGGTCCTGGCGGATCGCCGGGCGAAGATGGAGTCGAGCGAGCGGCCGTGGCAGCCCGTCGACCGGCAGCGCCCGGTCACGGCGGCGCTGCGCGCCTACGCCCGCATGGCGACGGACGCCTCCCAGGGCGCCGTTCGCGACGTCAACCGCTGAGCAGCCGGCGGAGCGCGGTCGGCGAGTGGCCGACGTGCGCACGCACGGTCCGGCACAGGTGTGCCTGGTCGGCGAACCCGAGGTCGGCGGCGAGCGTGGCCAGTCCACGCTCGCCGGCCTCGAGCCGGTCCAGCGCCCTACCGACCCGCAGCCGGTTGCGGTAGCGGGTCACTGACACGCCGACCTCGCGGGTGAACGCCCTGCTCAACCGGTAGGGCGACACCCCGAGCGCGGCGGCGAGTGACAGCAGGTCGGTCGCCGCCGGATCGTCGGTGACCAGCGCCTCCCGCGCCCGGGCCACCAACGTCCGATCGGCCGGCAGCGACCGCGCGGGGCCGGTGGTCAGCAGTCCGAGCAGTGCCTCGACGAGCCCGTACTCGACGTCCGCGGACGCGGCCGCGAGCAGGCGGCGATGTGCGAGGTCGACCCGGGCGTCGACGTAGACCACCGGCCGGGCGGCCCCGGCGAGCCGTTCACCCAGCGCGGCCGACATCGACACCGACGTGCACACATCCCCGCCTGCCGGGTGCGCGAAGCTCTCCTCCTCACCGGGCGTGCCGAGGTAGGCGACCGTCGGGTCCAGGTCGACCACCGTCCCGTCCACCCGCCGCCGGAACCGGCCGCGCCGGACCAGCACCAGCCGGTAGTCACCCCGCACCTCCGACGCGGACCAGCCGGCGTGCCCACCCGGGCAGCGCGCCGCCCAGACGCCCAGGTCAGCCCGCGCCGCCAGCGCCGTGAACTCCACGCGCCGGACGCTACAAGAGGGCACCGACAGTGCAAGGAAGTTCAAGACCACGGGTCCCGTACGAACAAGACTGCGGAACCATGGCAACGCTGCGACAGGACATCGCGCTCGACATCGACCCCGACGCCGCCTGGGACGCGTTGCGGGACTTCGGCGCACTGCACGAACGGCTGGTCAAGGGCTTCGTGACCGCCTGCGAGTCAGACGGCCGCGAACGGGTGATCACCTTCGTCAAAGGACTCACCGTGCGTGAGCTGCTCGTCGGCGTCGACGACGCACACCGGCGTCTCAGCTACGCGATCGTGGACGGTTTCACCCACTATCAGGGCACAGCACAGATCGTCCCGGAAAAGCAAGGGTGCCGGTTCGTCTGGCATGTCGATCTGCTGCCCGACGAGCGGGCCGGCGACGTAGCGCTACTCATGGAGCAGGGTGCCTCCGCCATCCGGCGTACCTTGGGCCGCGCCGGAGTATGAGCCGGGTCACCGTGTCTCACGATACGGATCGCATTGGACCACAACGTGGGCACGTGGCACGCTGAAAAGCGTGTTGAGTGCGATCGAGATCCTCCTCGTGGCCCGCCGCCACGTGGATTTCGTTCGTGTCTCCAGCGCGATGTGCCGTCGGGTCACGTAACCCGTCGCCGCCGTATTGATCAAAGCCGGCGCCCGGGTGCGTCGGTTCGACCCCCATGTTCCCGAGGGTTCCGGCGCGCGCGAGTGCCCTGGAAGTCCCGGAGGACCGACGGGTGTCAACTCCCACCACGCCCAAGCGAGCGCCAGCACGTCGCCGCGGTGAGGGCCAGTGGGCGCTCGGGTACCGCGAGCCGCTCAACCCGAACGAACGCAGCAAGAAAGACGACAACCCGCTCAACGTCCGCGACCGCATCGAGAACATCTACGCCCACACCGGTTTCGACGGCATCGACCCCGGCGACCTGCGTGGCCGCTTCCGCTGGTTCGGCCTGTACACCCAGCGCAAGCCCGGCATCGACGGCGGCCGCACCGCCACCCTCGAACCCGAGGAGCTGGACGACAAGTACTTCATGCTCCGCGTCCGCGTCGACGGCGGCGCCGTCACCACGGAGCAGCTGCGCGTCATCGGCGAGGTGTCCGAGCAGTACGCACGGGACACCGCCGACATCACCGACCGGCAGAACATCCAGTACCACTGGATCCGGATCGAGGACATGCCCGCGGTGTGGGAGGCGCTCGAGGGCGTCGGGCTCACCACCATGGAGGCGTGCGGCGACAGCCCACGCGTGATCCTCGGCTCCCCCGTCGCCGGCATCGCGACCGACGAGGTCATCGACGGCACGCCGGCCATCGACGAGATCAAGAGCAGGTACATCGGCGCCAAGGAGTTCTCCAACCTCCCCCGCAAGTTCAAGACCGCGATCTCCGGCCTGCCGGACGTCGCCCACGAGGTGCACGACATCGCGTTCGTCGGCGTCGAGCACCCTGAGCACGGCCCCGGCTTCGACCTGTGGGTCGGCGGCGGTCTGTCCACCAACCCGATGATCGGCGTGCGGCTCGGTGTCTGGGTGCCGCTCGACGAGGTGCCCGACGCGTGGGCGGGCGTGATCAGCATCTTCCGCGACTACGGCTACCGCCGCCTGCGACACCGCGCACGCCTGAAGTTCCTCGTCAAGGACTGGGGCGCGGAGAAGTTCCGCGAGGTCCTGGAGACCGAGTACCTCGGGCGCAAGCTCGTCGACGGCCCCGCGCCGAAGGTGCCCGAGCAGCCACGCGACCACGTCGGCGTGCACGAGCAGCGGGACGGCAACGTCTACGTCGGCGCCGCGCCCATCGCCGGGCGGGTGTCCGGCTCGACGCTCGTCGCGGTCGCCGACGCGGCCGAAGCCGTCGGCTCGCACCGGGTCCGGTTCACACCGCTGCAGAAGCTGATCGTGCTCGACGTGCCCAAGTCCGAAGTGGACAACCTCAGGACCGCGCTCGCCGGGCTGGGTCTGCAGACCGACCCGTCGCCGTGGCGGCGCGGGGTGATGGCCTGCACCGGCATCGAGTTCTGCAAGCTCGCGATCGTCGAGACCAAGGCCCGCGCGGCGAACCTGGTGTCACAGCTGGAGGACCGGCTCAAGGACATCACCGCCGACGTGACGACGCCGATCAGCGTGCACATCAACGGCTGCCCCAACTCCTGCGCCCGCATCCAGACCGCGGACATCGGGCTGAAGGGCCAGATCGTGACCGACGCGGACGGCAACCAGGTCGAGGGCTTCCAGGTCCACCTGGGCGGCGGCCTCGGCCTCGACGCCGGGTTCGGCCGGAAGCTGCGTGGCCACAAGGTGACCGCGGAGGAACTGCCGGACTACGTGGAACGCGTGGTGCGCAACTACATGGCCGACCGCAAGCCGGACGAGCGGTTCCCGCAGTGGGTGGCCCGCGCGCAGGAAGACGACCTGAAATGACCGAGCGCGCGGCTCCGTTCTACTGCCCGTACTGCGGCGACGAGGACCTTCGTCCGCATGAAGAACCCCATGCCGCGTGGCTGTGTACCGGCTGCCGGCGCGTGTTCACCGTCAAGTTCGTGGGGCTGAACCTCGCGAAGGAAGAGGTGACCAAGTGACCACCGCGACCAAGGACTTCAAGCGTCTCGCGGAGGAAGCACAGGAGGAGCTTGCCGACGCGACCGCGGCGGAAGCCCTCGAATGGACGGCGAGGACCTTCGGCGACAACTTCATCGTCGCCTCCAACATGCAGGACGCGGTGCTCATCGACCTGGCGGTCAAGGCCAAGCCGGACGTGGACGTGCTGTTCCTGGAGACCGGCTACCACTTCGCCGAGACCATCGGCACCCGCGACGCGGTCGAGGTGACCTACCCGGGTATCCGGATCGTGAACGCCGAGGCCGAGCAGTCCGTCGCCGACCAGGAGGCGGAGTTCGGGCTGCTGAACAAGACCGACCCGAGCCAGTGCTGTTTCCTGCGCAAGGTGGTGCCGCTGCAGAAGACCCTGGCCGACTACGACGCCTGGGTGACCGGCGTGCGCCGGGTCGACGCGCCGACCCGCGCGAACACCCCGATCGTCCAGTGGGACGACCGCAACGGCCTCGTGAAGATCAACCCGATCGCGCCGTGGACGGACGAGGAGTTCCGGGAGTACATCGACAGCAAGGGCATCCTCGAGAACCCGCTCGTCGGCGAAGGGTATCTGTCGATCGGCTGCGCGCCGTGCACCGCGAAGCCGTTGCCGGGCCAGGACGCCCGCAGCGGCCGCTGGGCCGGCTCCGCCAAGACCGAGTGCGGGCTGCACGGATGACCGCGACCGTGCCGGTACTCGACTCCTTGGGGCGGCTGGAGTCCGAGGCGATCCACATCATGCGCGAGGTGGCCGGCGAGTTCGACCGGCCGGTGATCCTGTTCTCCGGCGGCAAGGACTCGACGCTGTTGCTGCACCTGGCGGTCAAGGCGTTCTGGCCGGCGCCGGTGCCGTTCCCGTTGCTGCACGTGGACACCGGGCACAACTTCGACGAGGTCATCGAGTTCCGCGACCGGGTGGTCGAGAAGTACGGCCTGCGGCTCGTCGTCGCGCACGTCCAGGACTGGATCGACGACGGCCGGCTGACCGAGCGTCCGGACGGCACCCGCAACCCGCTGCAGACCGTGCCGCTCCTGGACACCATCACCGAGAACAAGTTCGACGCGGTGTTCGGCGGCGGGCGCCGGGACGAGGAGCGGGCGCGCGCCAAGGAGCGGATCTTCAGCCTGCGCAACGCGTTCGGCCAGTGGGAGCCGCGCAGGCAGCGGCCGGAGCTGTGGAACCTGTACAACGGGCGGCACCGGCCGGGTGAGCACGTGCGCGTGTTCCCGCTGTCCAACTGGACCGAGCTGGACGTGTGGCGCTACATCGGCCGCGAGGGCATCGAGCTGCCGTCGATCTACTACGCGCACGAGCGCGAGGTCTACCTGCGCGACGGCATGTGGCTCGCCGAAGGCCCGTGGGGTGGCCCGCGCGGCGGGGAGACGTTGGCCCGCAAGACGATCCGCTACCGCACGGTCGGCGACGGCTCGTGCACCGGCGCCGTCGAGTCGACCGCGACGACCCTCGACGAGGTGATCGCCGAGGTGGCCGCATCGCGGCTGACCGAGCGCGGCGCGACCCGCGCGGACGACCGCATGTCCGAGGCGGCCATGGAGGATCGCAAGCGGGAGGGCTACTTCTGATGAGCGGAGCTTGCGGAGCGAACCATCGATACGCAGGACGGCACCTCGACCGCGGAGGGCGCCGGAGGAGCGGAGCCTGCGGAGCGTTCCGGCGCCTGGGAGCGGGCGAGGGGGCGTCATGAGCGATCTCTTGAGGCTCGCCACCGCCGGGAGCGTGGACGACGGCAAGTCCACGCTGGTCGGCCGACTCCTCTACGACACGAAGTCCGTGTTGGCCGACCAGCTCGACGCCGTAAACCGAGCAAGTGTCGACAAAGGACTGTCCACACCGGACCTGTCGCTGCTCGTCGACGGGCTGCGCTCGGAACGCGAGCAGGGCATCACCATCGACGTCGCCTACCGCTACTTCGCCACCGACAAGCGGACGTTCGTGCTCGCCGACACCCCCGGCCACGTGCAGTACACCCGCAACACGGTGACCGGCGCGTCCACGGCCGAGCTGGCGATCCTGCTGGTGGACGCCCGAAAAGGCGTGCTGGAACAGACGAAACGGCACGCGGCGGTCCTCGCGCTGCTGGGTGTGCCACGCCTCGTGCTGGCGGTCAACAAGATCGACCTCGTGAGCTACGACGAAGGCACGTTCGAGGTGATCGCCAAGGAGTTCGCCCACCACGCGACCACGCTCGGCTACCCGTTCGGCGCGGTCATCGCGATCCCGGTTTCGGCGCTGGTCGGCGACAACGTGGTGGAGCACTCGGCCAACACACCGTGGTACGCGGGACCGACACTGCTCGAACACCTGGAAACCGTGCCGGTGGAACCGGATCCGCACGACGCGCCGTTCCGTTTCCCCGTCCAGTACGTGATCCGCCCGCGCACCGAGGCGCATCCGGACTACCGCGGCTACGCCGGTCAGGTCAACGCCGGCACGATCCGGCCAGGGGACGAGGTGGTCGTGCTGCCCGGCGGCGCGCGGACCACGGTCACGAAGATCGACACGCCGGACGGTGAGCTGCCGGAGGCGGTCGCGGGTCGCTCGGTCACGCTGCTGCTGGCCGAGGACATCGACATCTCACGTGGCGACGTGATCGCGAGTGCCGCGGAACCACCGGAGCTGACCGACGAGCTGTCCGCGACGCTCGCGTGGCTCGCGGACAAACCGTTGCGGGCCAACGCGAGGGTGCTTGTCAAGTCCGGGGCCAAGACCGTCCAGGCTGTGGTCACCGAGTTGCGCACCCGCTTCGACGAGCAGAAGCTGTCCACGCACGACAGCCCGGAAACACTGGTACTCAACGAGATCGGGCAGGTGTCGCTGCGCTTGGCAGAGCCGCTGCCCGTCGACCGCTACACGAGCCACGGCCGGACCGGCGCCTTCCTGGTGATCGACCCGGCCGACGGCACGACCCTGGCGGCAGGGTTGGTCGGGGCGCCGCTTCCGTTGCTGGACAAGGACTAGGAGACCCCTGTGCGTACCCGCTCAATCCTCGCCACTATCGCCGCGTTATCCCTGCTCGCGACGGCATGCTCGCGAGCTGACGAGGGCGAGACCAGCACCGACACGACAGCAGCGGCACAGGACACCAGCCCCGCGACGGAGCTGCGGCTGGGCTACTTCCCGAACGTCACGCACGCGCCCGCGCTGATCGGCACGGAGAAGGGCCTGTTCGAAAAGGAGCTGGGTGACACCAAGCTCACCCTCCAGCAGTTCAACGCGGGCCCCGAGGAGGTGTCCGCGCTGCTCGGCGGCTCCCTGGACATCGGCTTCATCGGGTCCGGCCCGGCCATCAACGCCTACGCCAAGTCCAAGGGCGCGGCGGTGAAGCTGATCTCCGGCGTCACCTCGGGCGGCGCGCAGTTCGTGACCACCCCGGACATCACCAAGCCCGAGGACCTGGTCGGCAAGACGGTCGTCACCCCGCAGCTCGGCAACACGCAGGACGTGTCGCTCAAGAAGTGGTTGGCGGACAAGAAGCTCACGGGCAAGGTCCAGGTCACCAACATGGAGAACGCCCAGACGCTGGACGCCTTCAAGGGCGGTCAGGTTCAGGCGGCCTGGCTGCCGGAGCCGTGGTCGTCGCGGCTCGTGCTCGAGGCCGGCGCGAAGGTGTTCGTGGACGAGAAGGACCTGTGGAAGGACGGCAAGTTCCCGACCACGGTCCTGGTCGTACGCACGGAGTTCCTCGAGCAGCACCCGCAGACCGTGAAGGCGTTCCTGAAGGGCCTCGTCGCGTCGATCGACTACGCCGACGACAACGAGGCCGACGCGCAGGCCGCGGTCAACAAGCAGCTGGAGGCGTTGACCGGCAAGGCACTCAAGCCGGCGATCATCGAGCGGGCGTGGTCGAACATCAACCTCACCTTCGACCCGGCCGCCGGCCAGTTCAAGCAGCTGGCCAAGGACCAGGTGACCGCGGGCATCGCCGAGACGGCGCCGGACGTGGCCGGGTTCGCGGACCTGACCCAGCTCAACGCGGTGCTCAAGGAAGCCGGTAAACCGGCCGTCGACGCCGGCGGGCTGGACAAGAAGTAGTTAGGGGAGGCGCGACATGACCGCGACACTCGAGGTTGGGGTGCGGACCGAGTACGCCGTGCGCCTTTCCGGTGTAGGCAAGACTTTCGGGCAGGGCAGGCGTGCGGTCACCGCACTCGACGGGGTGGACCTCGACGTCGCGCCCGGCGAGTTCGTGTGCCTGCTCGGCGCGTCCGGGTGCGGCAAGACGACCGTGCTGAACCTGGTCGCCAACCTCGAGAAGGCGACCGCGGGTGAGATCGAGCTGAACACCTCGCGGCCCGCGGTCATGTTCCAGGAGGCCGCGCTGATGCCGTGGCTGACCGCGTCACGCAACGTCGAGCTGCCGCTGCGCCTCGCGGGCGTCGGGCGCGCGGAGCGGCGCGCGCGAGCCGGCGAGCTGCTGGAGCTGGTGCGGCTGAACGGGGTCGGCGACAAGCGGCCGCACGAGCTGTCCGGCGGCATGCGGCAGCGCGTGGCACTCGCCCGCGCGCTGGCGTCCGCTGTGGACGGTGACGCGAACTCACTGCTGCTCATGGACGAGCCGTTCTCCGCGCTCGACGCGATCACCCGCGACGTGCTGCAGTCCGAGCTGCTGCGCATCTGGCGGACCACCGAGACCGCGGTCCTGTTCGTGACGCACGACGTCCGCGAGGCCGTGCGGCTCGGGCAGCGGGTGGTGCTGCTGTCGTCGCGGCCCGGGCGCGTGGTGACCGAGTGGGACGTCGCCGACCTGAACCCGGCGGCGCAGGCGGCGGTCGTGGACGAGATCAACGGGCGCCTGCACGAGGTGATCAGCGACCATGCCTGAGGGCGCCGGCCAGATCGAGACCGAGCTGACGGACGCGGTGGGTGAGGACACCACGTCCGTCGGCGCCGGTCTCGACGCGCTCGACACCCCTCCACAGTCCACATCGGACACCAAGAGCTGGGGGCGCAGGTTCCTCAGCCAGCTGTGGCCACCGGTTCTCGTGCTGGTCCTGGTCGTCGTGATCTGGCAGGCGTTGTGGGCCGCCGCGTTCTGGCCGGAGTTCAAGCTGCCCGCGCCGGCCGACGTGTGGGCGGCGATCTGGAAGATCACCTCGAACGGCGACCTCCTCGGCTTCCTGTGGGTCTCCGTGCACCGCGCGGTGATCGGGTTCGTCATCGCGGTGGTCGTCGCCATCCCGCTCGGCCTGCTGATCGCGAACTTCAGCCTGGTACGGCGTGGGATCGGGCCGATCGTGTCGGGTCTGCAGAGCCTGCCGTCGGTGGCGTGGGTGCCGGCCGCGGTCCTGTGGTTCGGCCTGACCGACGCGTCGATCTACTTCGTCGTGCTGCTCGGTGCGGTGCCGTCGATCGCGAACGGGCTCGTCTCGGGCATGGACCAGATCCCGCCGATCCTGCCTCGGGTCGGGAAGGTGCTCGGCGCGGGCCGGTTGGCCTCCGCGCGCCACATCCTGCTGCCGGCCGCGCTGCCGGGGTTCCTCGGTGGGCTCAAGCAGGGCTGGGCGTTCTCGTGGCGCTCGCTCATGGCGGCCGAGCTGATCGCGACGTCGCCGCAGCTCGGTGTGGGGCTCGGCCAGTTCCTGCACAACGGGATGTCGCTGTCGGACATGCCGATGGTGATGGCGGCGATCATCCTCATCCTGTTCGTGGGCATCGGGATCGAGCTGCTGGTGTTCCGGCCGCTGGAGCGGACCGTGCTGCGTGCCCGCGGTCTGACTGGAGCGATGTGACCCCTCCTCTCGTCGCCGTCGCGCACGGCAGCCGTGACCCGCGCTCGGCCGCGATGATCACCGAGCTGCTGGACGTCGTGCGTGCGCGGCAACCCGGCCTGGACGTCCGCGCCGCGTTCCTGGAGCTGTCCGCGCCCCGGGTGTTCGACGTGCTGGCCGCGGTCGCGGCGGAAGGGCACCGGCACGCGGTGGTCGTGCCCCTGCTGCTCGGGTCGGCGTACCACGCGCGCGTCGACCTGCCGGGACTGGTGACCGAGGCGCACGCCAGGCTGCCTCGGCTGTCGGTGTCGGTGTCGGGGGTGCTCGGCCCGGACGAGCGGCTCTCCGCGGTGGCCCTGCGCCGGCTGGCCTCGACGGGTGTGTCGCTCGACGACCCGTCGCTCGGGGTGGTGCTGGCGGGCGCCGGCTCGTCGCACGCGCCGGCCAACGCGGCCGTGGCGGCGGTTGCCAGGTCGTGGGCGCGACGGTTCCCGGTCGCGGGGGTGCGGGCGGCGTTCGCGTCACAGGCCTCGCCGTCGGTGCCCCAGGCCGTCGCCGCCCTGCGTGACCGTGGCGCGCGGCGGATCGCGGTGGCGTCGTGGTTCATCGCGCCGGGCCGGCTGCCGGACAAGGTGGCGGCGCTGGCGGGTCCCGCCGCCTTGGTGGCCGACCCCCTGGGTGCCGCGCCGGAGCTGGCCGAGCTGGTCCTGGAGCGGTACGAGGTGGCCGCGGCGGAGCGGTCAGTCCAGTACGCCTGAGCTGCGGAATGTGGTCGGTCGCATACCTTGGGTGAGCACTGCCTCTTGACAGCGATATCTACTCACCAGTAGACAAGAGGTTGTCGCGACATCACCCGGCGTCGGAACCCCTTCCCCTGCAACGGTTCCCAAGGTGAGGACAATGAAGTTCGCCCTTCTCAAAGCCGCCACGGCCGTGCTCGGCACCGCCGCGTTGGCATTGGTGAGCGCCCCCACAGCGCTCGCGGCAACCGACATCAACTACGACTGTCAGGCCAGCACCCCGCTCGGTCCCCAGACCAGCTCACTGACCCAGACGGTCGACGCGACCGCGCCGGCGACCGTCGCCCCCGGCGCCGCGTTCGACGTGGTCGTCGACCCGGCCCCTGGCCAGGTCCCGACCGAGGCGGCCGGTTTCACCGTCAAGAACGTGAACACGTTCTCGCTCAAGGTCCCGGTTCCGGCGAACGCGTCGTTCGCGGGCATCGACCTGGCGGGCGGGTCCAACCTCGGCGGCACCCCGACCGCGTCACAGTCCGGCGGCGTGATCACGATCAAGTGGCCAGGCCCGATCGCGGGCGGCTCGTCCTACGAGCTGCCGACGATCACCGCACACCTGACGGCGGGGGCGTCAGGTGTGGTCGAGTCCACCCTGGGTGGCACGAGCTACAGCGACCCCGGCCTGACCTTCACCACGGTCGTGTCGACGTTCCTCGGTGACATCACGGCACCGACATCGTGCTTCCCGAACCCGAACCCGGTGCTCACGTCGACGACGATCGGCTGAGCCGAAACCGGGATCACACGTGAGGCGTTCCCCCTCAACGGTGCGGGGGAACGCCCTCACTTTCTGTCCTACATCTGTCAACTAATCCCGCAACCCCGTCATTTATGATTTTCAACGCAGCGTCGATCGGGTCGAGGAGAGCGGCGGGGGCGCGGTGACCGACTACGAGTTCGACGTGTTTCTCAGCTATTCCCGCAAAGGCGGTTCACCGGGCTGGGTGCACAACCACTTCTACCCGAGGCTGCGCGACTGCCTGACCGACGAGATCGGCGACGTGCCGAGGATCTTCCTCGACCAGGACATGAACCCGGGCACCGTGTGGACCTCCGACCTGGAACGTGCCCTGACCAGGTCCAAGATCCTCGTTTCGGTCTACTCGCCGCAGTACTTCCGGTCCGACTGGTGCGTCGCCGAATGGCAGTCGATGGCGGAGCGGGAGAGGCTGCTCGGTCTCGCCTCCCGGGACCTGACCCGCGGCCTGATCATTCCGGTGCTGTACTCCGACTCGGCCAACTTCCCGGATTACGGCAAAGATCGAATGTGGCACGATATGAAAGGGTTGGACAGCCCGGATCCCATGTTCCAGCAGACGCAGGACTGGCTGAAGTTTCACAACAAAATGCGCACAGTCGCGGCCAATCTCGCGGAGCTGTTGGAACAGGTGCCCGTTTGGCGACCGGACTGGCCTATTGTGCGTCCGGCCGTGCCCATCCCCCCGGCCACGAAATTCCCGGGATGGTGACATGGACGGCACGGTTATCACCTTCTACTCGTACAAGGGCGGTGTGGGTCGCAGCTTCACACTGGCCAACGTCGCGATCCTGCTGGCGCGCTGGGGACATCGCGTGCTCGCGATCGACTGGGACCTGGAAGCCCCCGGGCTGCACCAGTACTTCGCCCCGCT
>Ga0307502_10000080_pt1 | contig 25205 bp, 22 predicted proteins | sample 16_S_MG_FD_201364 | JGI IMG/M metagenome (GOLD analysis project Ga0307502, IMG submission 201364) | Soil microbial communities from Populus trichocarpa stands in riparian zone in the Pacific Northwest, United States - 16_S | ecosystem: Environmental > Terrestrial > Soil > Riparian zone > Trees... | reverse complement strand
GCGATCTGCGCCGTCTCGCGGTCGCGGATCTCGCCGACCATGATGATGTCGGGGTCGGCGCGCATCATCGAGCGCAGACCGGTGGCGAAGTGCAGCCCGGCCTTCGTGTTGACCTGCACCTGCGTGATGCCGTCGAGCTGGTACTCGACCGGGTCCTCGATCGTGATGATGTTCTTCTCGATCGTGTTGAGGTTGCCCAGCGCGGCGTACAGCGTCGTCGACTTGCCCGAGCCGGTCGGGCCGGTCACGAGCACCGCGCCGTACGCCTGATGAAACGCGCGCTCGAAGCGCGTGCGCTCCTGGGCGGCCATGCCGAGCTTGTCGAGGTCAATGACGATGTTGGACTTGTCCAGGATGCGCATGACGACCGACTCGCCGTGGACGCTCGGCAGCGTGACCACGCGCAGGTCGATGTGGTGGCCGTCGATCGTCAGGCCGACGCGGCCGTCCTGCGGGACACGCCGCTCGGAGATGTCCAGGTCGCTCATGATCTTCACCCGCGAAACCACGCCGAGCACCATCCGCCGCTGGACCTGCGCGGCTTCGATCAGCACGCCGTCGATGCGGAAGCGCACGCGCAGCCCGCTGGCGTTGGGCTCGAGGTGAACGTCCGAGGCGCCCTGCTCGACTGCCTGGGCGATGACCTGGTTGACCAGGCGGATGACCGGCGCGTCGTCGGCGGACTCGCGCAGGTCGACGACCTCGGCGACACCGGCGTCATCGGCGTCGAGGAACTGGGTCTCGGAGACGACGTCCTCCAGGCGCGACAGGCGCGAGATCAAGCCCTGGATGTCCTCGCGGCTGGTGACGGCGGGACGGATCTCCTTGCCCGTGAGCAGCGCGATGTCGTCGACGGCGAGGACGTTCGCGGGATCGGCCATCGCGACGATCAGCGTGCGCTCGTCGACAAACGCGACCGGTACGGCCTCGTAGCGCTTCGCGGCCGGGATCGAGATGAGGTTCGCCGCCTGCATGTCGGGCCGGAAGATCGCGAGATCGAGGTGGTCCAGGCCGTGGCGCTCGGCGAGCGCGCGCGCGAGCCCGTCCGCCGTCAGCGCGCCTTGCTCGACGAGGACGTCCTCCGGCATCGCGCCGGTGCGCCGCGCCTCGTCGATCGCGGCGCTGACGCGCTCGCGTTCCACGAGGCTCAGATCGACGATCACGTCGGTGAGAAAGCGCGCCGGACCGCCCGCATGGCGCGGCTTGGTGATCCCGTTGGTCTCGCCCGTGGCGAAGTCCGTCTGCAGTGGTATGGGTTCAGGGAGCACGGGTCTGGGATCCGGTATCGCGCACGGCGTCTCGCATGGTCTGCAACGGCGCGGGCAGCCCGGTCCAGAGGGTGAAGCTCAACGCGCCCTGGCGAACCAGGATCTCGAGGCCGTCGACGGTCCTGATCCCGCGCTGCCCGGCCTGTCGAATCAGCTCTGTCCCGCCTGCCCTGTACACCAGGTCAACCACGGTCGCGTATTCGCCTAGCGCATCGGCGTCCAGAGGAAGTGTCTTGAACGGACTCGACGAATGGTCGAGGCCGACGCTCGTGCAATTCACCAGTACCTCGGCGCAAACCGGACGCGTCACGACGCGCGCGCCGAGCCCCTCCGCGCGCTGCGGCGTGCGGTTCCAGACCGAGACGTCGGCGCCCGCCCGCGTCAGCGCCCACACGACCGCCCGCGCGCTGCCGCCCGCGCCGAGAACGAACGCCGATGCCGGCGCAGCGTCGCCGAGGGCGGCCAAGAGCCCGGGGGCGTCGGTGTTCTCGGCAGCGATCTCACCGCCGTCGCCGAACGTCAGCGTGTTCGCCGCGCCGATCTCGCGAGCGGCCTCGCTGGCGGTGCTCGCCAGCGCGAGCGCGGCCTCCTTGTGCGGGATCGTGACGTTCGCGCCGCGGAAGCCGGCGCCGCCGAGCGCGCGCACCGTGTCGTCGAACGCGCCCGCAGCGACCGGCAGGCGCTGGTAGTCCTTCAGGCCGGCGGCGCGCATCATCGCCGGGGAGCGGCTGTGGGCGACCGGCCAGCCCAGGACTCCGTAGCGGGCCACCGACTTCTGGTCCCTTAGCAGGTCGTCGGAGACCTGTTGCCGGCCCTGGCGCGCGCTTGCTTGTAGATCTGCGAGTCGCGCTGGAACGTCGCCGCGTCGCTTGAGAACGCGTGCTGGCCGCATTTGCCGGGTTTGACGACGAAATAGCGGTAGCTCACCTTGGCCGGATTGGAGGCGGCGCGAATCGAGTCCAAGCCGGGGTTGCCGATCGGGGTCGGCGGCAGTCCCGCGCGCTTGCGCGTGTTGTATGGCGATTGCATCTCGAGGTCGGACTCCTTCAGCTCCCCGCTCCACTTGTCCAGCGCGTAGCGGGTCGTCGCATCGATGCCGAGCGGCACGCCGTCCTTCAGGCGGTTGTAGATGACCGCGGCGATGAGCGGCCGCTCGCGGGCAAGCCGGGCTTCGCGCTCGACCATCGACGCGATGATGAGCACGTCGTAGCCGCTGAGGTTCTTGCGCTTCGCGCGGCGCAGGTCGATGCTCGCGACGTTGTCCTTGAAGGCCTCAAGCTGGCGGTCCACGAGATCGCGCGCCTTGGCGCCGACCGTGAGCTCGTAGGTCGCCGGAAAGAGGAATCCCTCGAGCGAGCGCGTGCCGCTCGGCGCACCGTAGTCGAAGGGGTTGAGCTTGCCCGAGAAGCGCCTGGAAGCCTGAAGGTAGTCGCCGCTCAGGTCGGCTTTGCGCGCGATCGGGACGATCTCGTTGCGCGCCAGGCCCTCGGGGATCGTCACCTTGGTCGTCGCCGGCTTGGTCGAGACCGGCGCGGTGGTCAACTGCTGGATCGCCGCGCCGTAGGTCATGCTGCGCCGCAACGCGTGCGGTCCCGAGCGCAGCGAACCGCGCTTGCCGGCGAGCGTCGCACGGACGGAGAAGAGCACGCCGTTGTCGATGACGCCGGCGGCGGCGAGCCGGTCGCCCACGTCGCCCGCGCTCGAGCCCGGCGGGATCGTGACCCTGACTTGCGCGCCCTCCACGCTGCCAAACGGCTGAAAGAGCAGGATCGCGCCGATCACGAGCGCGGCGAGCAACACCAGCGCGAAGATGCCGAACATCCGCGTTCGCAGGCGACGAGCGCGCGCGGGGCCTTTGTCCTTGTCACCGGGAGGCGTCACGACCGGGCGCACCACACGGCGCGCGCGACGGATGCCGATCGGGCGCTCGGTCTCGTCGTCCAGCGCGCCGGCGGGCGCGGCGGGCGGCGCCGGCGGTTCGGGCTGGATGCGGCGCAGCGAGCGCTTGTACGACGCGGCGGGCGGCGCCGGCGCGGGGCCTGGGCGGTCATCGCGCTCGCGGTCCGGTGCGCGCGCCGCCGGCGCCGGCCGCTGCCGTGCTTGGCGGCCGGACGGGCGATCGGGGGCTTTCGGGATTCGGGTGGCACCTGATTGGACTCCGGGCGTCGGCTGCGGAGCGAGCGGTTGCTCGGGGCGTGCGGCGGGCGCCGCCGGCGACGACGCGGGCGGGCGGGCCTGTTTGGTCCTGCGAGTCTCCCGCTCGAGACGCGCGCGCTCGCGCTCCTCGGCCGTTCGCTCGCGGCTCCCCCCGCGCTCGTCTTGCCGTTGCCTGCTCATGAAGCTCTGACCTTCGCCATGAACGCTATCCGGCCTGCTGGTTGCACCGCGCGGCGAGCCAGCCCTCGAGCAGGTGCGCGGCCGCGCGGGAGTCCTCCGACGCGGACGGGTCGCCCGGGTCGCGGCTGGCCATGAGCGTCGTGAAGCGCTCGTCGCAGAGCTCGACCGGGACGTCGAGGCGCTCCGCCAGGCGTGCCGCGAACGCACGCGTCTCGGCGGTCTGGTCGGAGTCGGCGCCCGACAGCGACAGCGGCAGGCCGACGACGACGATCTGCGCGCCGCGCTCGCGGACGAGATCGCCGATGCGAGCCAGCCCCTTGCGCGTAGCGGGCCTCAGCACCGGCTCGATCGGCGTCGCGAGCGTGCCGGTCGGATCGCTGACGGCGCATCCGCAGCGAGCGCTGCCGTAGTCCAGCGCGAGAACCCTCACGGGTGGCTCAGCACGGCCTCGATCGCCGCACGCGCGGCGGCGATCGCGTCGGGGAGCTTGTCGGGGTCGCGGCCACCGGCCTGCGCCATCGTGTCGCGTCCCCCTCCCCCACCGCCTGCGACCGCGGCCGCCGCCTTGACGATCGCGCCCGCCTTGACGCCGCGCGCCACGAGCGCCGGCGTGACCGCCGCGACGAGGTGCACGCGTCCGTCGACGACGGCGCCGAGCACCGTCGCCGACTGCTCTCCGAGCTGTCCCTTGACCCGGTCGGCGACATCCATGAGCTCCTTCGCGCCGCCCGCCGCCACGACCTCCGCGACGACGTCGGCCCCCGCGATCTGACGCGCGGTCGCGGCCAGCGCCCCGGCGTCGACCGTCTCCGTGCCGCCGTTGGACGAAGCCTTGGCGGCGGCCTGCTTGGCGCGATCCTGAAGGGCGCTCACCGCCTCGGGCAAGCTGTCGACGCCCGTCCGCAGCAGGGCCGCCGCCGCGCGCGCCTTGGCGTCTGAGCCGCGCAGCTCGGCCACCGCGGCAGGGCCTGTGATTGCCTCGATGCGACGCACGTTGGCCGCGCTGGAAGATTCGCCGAGCAGCTTGAAGACGCCGATCTCGGCCGTCGAGCGCACGTGCGTTCCGCCGCACAGCTCGCGCGAGTAGTCGCCGTCGCCGATCTGGACCATCCGCACGATGTCGCCGTACTTCTCGCCGAAGAGCGCCATCGCACCGAGCGCGCGGGCCTCGTCGAGCGTCGTCGTGATCGGGCGGACGGGGTCGTTGCGCAGCACCCACTCATTGACGCGATCCTCGATCGCCTTAAGATCCTCGGGAGCGATCCGCTCGCCGTGGTTGAAGTCAAAGCGCAGCTTGTCGGGTCCGACGTAGGAGCCGGCCTGGCGCACGTGCGTGCCGAGGCGCTCGCGCAGCGCGGCGTGCAGGAGATGGGTCGCGGTGTGATTGGCGGCGGTGGCGGTCCGGGCCGCGCGGTCGACGCGCGCGACGACGCGCTCGCCGGGATGCAGCTCGCCGCGCTCGAGGGCCACGACGACCGCCTGGTCGTCGCCGACGCGCACGACGTCGGTCACGAGCGCGGCGCAGTCGCCGCGCTCGCACTCGATCGTGCCGGCGTCCGCGACCTGGCCGCCGCCGGTGGCGTAGAACGGCGACTCGGCGAGCTTGACCAGCAGCTCGTCTCCATCTTGGGAAAGGGTGCTCACGGTCGTGTGCTGCTCCAGCGTCTCGTATCCGGTGAAGTCGGTCTGCAACCCGGCGGCGCGCGACAGCTCGCGGGCACGCTCGCGCCGGTCGCCGCCGAGCGCGGCTCCGCGCGCGCCCTCCTGAGACTGCTTGCGCTGGCGGTCCATGAGCACGTCGAAGCCCTCGACGTCGACCTCCAGCCCCTGCTCGGCAGCGAGCTCGCGCGTGAGGTCCAGCGGGAAGCCGAACGTGTCGTGCAGCAGGAAGGCGTCGGCGGCGGCGATCGTGCCCGCGTCGCGCGAGCGCTGCATGAACTCGTCGAGCAGCTTCGTGCCCTGCTCGAGCGTGCGACCGAAGGCCTCCTCCTCCGAGCGTGCCCAGAGCAGGATCGGCTCGCGCTCGCGGTGAAGCTCCGGATAGGCGGCGCCCATGATCTCGATGACCTTCTCGGCGAAGACCGCCATGAAGCCGCGCTCCATGCCGATGCGGTTGCCCTGCTGGATCGCGCGGCGCATGATCCGCCGCAGGATGTAGCCGCGATCCTCGTTGGATGGCACGACGCCGTCGGCGATCAGGAACGTCATCGCGCGCGAGTGGTCGGCGAGAATCCGCAGCGCGCGCTCGTCGGGATCCTGCTTCGCGAGCCTGCGACCGAGCGCCATCAGCGGCGCGAAGGTGTCCGTCTCGAAGACCGTCTCGACGCCCTGCTGGATGACGGCCATCCGCTCCAGGCCCAGGCCGGTGTCGATGTTCTTGGCCGGCAGCAGCGCGAGCGTCGGCTTGCCGTCGTCGTCGCTGCCCAGCTCGTACTGCGTGAAGACGAGGTTCCAGTACTCCAGGAAGCGCTCGTTCTCGCCGCCGGGCAGGTCGTCCTGCTCGCCCCAGTCCAGGCCGCGGTCGATGTACAGCTCGCTGGACGGACCGCACGGCCCGGTCGGCCCGCCCTGCCAGAAGTTCTCCGAGCGCGGGCAGAGCACGATCCGCTCGCGCGGCACGCCAACGGAGATCCAGGCCTCGATCGCCTCCTCGTCGGGACCCAGACCGAGCTCCTCGTCGCCCTCGAAGACCGTGATCCAGATGTCGTCGGGGTCGAAGCCGAAGCCGTTGAGCGACAGCTCCCAGGCCATCTCGACGGCTTGGCGCTTGAAGTAGTCGCCGATCGAGAAGTTGCCGAGCATCTCGAAGAAGGTCAGGTGGCGCGCGGTGTTGCCGACGTTCTCGATGTCGGTCGTGCGAAAGCTCTTCTGGACGCTCGTCAGGCGCGGGTGCGGCGGCTTCTCCTCGCCGCGGAAGTACGGCACGAGCGGGTGCATCCCGGCGGTCGTCAGCAGCACCGACGGGTCGTAGGCCGACGGCACGAGCGACGCGGACGGCAGGCGCTTGTGGTCGTGTTCCTCGAAGTAGGAGAGGAACGTCTCGCGGATCTCGTCGCTGTTCACGCGGCGATTGTCGCGCATCCGACGATCGCGTCTCCGGAGAGGAAGACCGCGGTCTGACCGGGCGCCGCGCCGTCGAACGGCTCGTCGAGGTGGATCTGATCGCCCTGCAAGCGGCAGGGAACCGCCTTTGCCCGGTAGCGCAGGCGCACGGCGTCGGGCTGTGTCCCAGCGGCATGCAGTCGCACCCCGCGAACGCGGACGGTCTGCGTCGCAAGCTCGGCGCGCGGGCCGACCGTGACGGTGTTCGCGCGCGCGTCGGTCGCCAGGACGTAGAGCGGCTGGCTGCCGGCGATGCCCAGGCCCTTGCGCTGGCCGACGGTGAAGCCGTGGTGGCCGCGATGGCGGCCGAGCACGCGTCCGCCGAGATCGACGATGTCGCCCGGGCGTTCGCGCAGGCCGCCGTGGCGAGCCAGGAACGTCGCGCGACCGGTGCCGGCGAGGAAGCACAGATCCTGCGACTCGGGCTTGCGGGCGACGTCGAGGCCGGCGTCGATCGCAAGCCGGCGGACGTCGGGCTTGCAGTGCTCGCCGAGCGGGAAGCGCAGGCGGCTCAGCGCGCTGCGGGAGAGCGCGGCGAGCATGTAGGTCTGGTCCTTCGCCGGGTCAGCGGCGAGGCGCAGCAGACCGTCGGGCGTGCGGCGCGCGTAGTGGCCGGTCGTGAGCGTCGGCGCGCCGATGCGGTCGGCGAACTCGAGCATCGCGTCGAGACGGACGTGGCCGTTGCAGCGCACGCACGGGTTCGGGGTCTCGCCCTCGGCGTGCTCGCGCAGCCAGGGATCGACCACACCCGCGCGGAACTCGTCGCGCAGGTCCAGCGTGAAGTGCGCCATGCCGAGGCCGTGGGCGACCCGGCGCGCGCCGCGCACCGCCGCCGCCGAGCAGCACGAGCGATCGCCGTCGTTGTCTTCGTCCGCCCACAGCTCGAGCGTCACGGCCGCGACGTCCGCGCCGTCGCGGGCGCTGAGCAGCGCGGCGACCGCGCTGTCGACGCCGCCGGACATCGCCACGAGCGTGCGGTTCTCGTCTCGCTCGAGCGCGCCCTGCGCCCGCGCCGCAGTGCCGAGTGCGCGGTGCAGCGCGTCGGACGCGAGGTCGGAAGCGTGCAGCTTGCCTGCGCTGAGGCCGCCGAGCTCCGCCGCGATCTGCGGCGAGCCGATCCGCGCCGCGTCAAGGATTCCGACCCCCTCGACGAGCTCGACCGCGGCGCTCGCGGCCGCAATCATCGAACCGCAGCCGGAGGCCTCGAAGCCGGTGGCGACGACACGCTCGCCGTCCACGGTGAGCGAGAAGCGCACGAGGTCGCCGCAAGCCGCACCACCGGCCGCGCCGTGAAACGCGGACTCGAGCTCGCGGCCGCGGCCGCGCGGGTGGCGCAGGTGCTCTTCGAGGCGTTCGTCGGGCATCGCGTACGAGTCTAGATCGGACACGCTGGGTCCGGGACGGCTCGGGGCGGCGCCCGCGGCGGGTCCTACATCGGTGAGTCGCGAACACCCGTCGACGCAAGGGATGAACGTCAACTTTGCGAACTGCGTCCAGTCCGTGGCGACTCCACGCTACGCGGCGACCCAGGTCACCGAAAGGCTGGTCTCGACATGCGGTCCGCCGCCGAGGTCCAATGGCGAGCCGCAGTTCTGTCGCACGATCAGCTCGACGGAGTCTCCTTGCTGGAGCAGATGCTGCGCCGTGATCGAGAGGATCGTCTCGGCTCTGTTGACGGCAAGGCGCTGGTCGTAGGCTGCGTTCGTCGCGTTGTTGACGCGAAGCAACGCGGTCCGCCAGCCGATCGGGTTGGACGCCCACTCCAAGCTCGCGCTGATGATGTAGAGCCCGGCGGCAACGCAGGTCATACGCGTGTTGTCGACGACGTCGTCGTGCATGCCGTGCGTGTCCCAGGCAGTGGCGTCGAACGCCACCGCCGTGTAGCGCTTCGCCGCGATGGTCTGTGGTTTCCCTCGCAGCGCACGCGCGCGCGGAACGCCGCCAGAGCACCCAGGGCCGTCGGCGCTGGCGAAACGGGGTGCTCGCGCTGTTGACACCCCCGTACAAGTAGGCCGCGGCTACCTCAACCCCGGCGACGTCCTTCTGGATGCCGGCGTCGAAGCCTCCGTACGCGCCGCCCGCGAAGCGCTGCTCGACCTCCGCCGAGGTCCACCGACCGTGCGCTGACGTTGCGGGAGCGCATCGTTCGCGTCAGCCGGTGCAGCGTGGGAGTCCGCCGGCGGTGGGGCGACGATCAGGCTGAGCCAGACCTTGGACGAATCCCACTGGCTGCGGTCGCGGCAGCTGCTGAGGAACTGGCCGCGCAGGGTTTCGCAGGCCGCCTCGAGCTCATGCAGCGAATCGCCCCTCAGGGAACCGCGCGCCGCCAGGAACCGGAAGAAGACGGTGGCGCAGTCGGGCACGTCGCGTTGGAGATCCTCGTCGGCGTAGACCGTCCGCGGAAACCAGCCGAGCAGGAACTCGCGTAGGTCCTCGACGGTCCAGTGGTCGAGCCGGCCGTCGCCGTGGCGGCCTTTGAACTCGAGCAGCGCGCCGGCCGCGAAATCGCCCGAGCGCCAGCTCGGGCTGTCGTACCCGTGGTGCTCGCGTACGAAGTCCTCCATCTCGCAGAGCAGCGCGTCCATGCACGTGTAGAGGTTCATTGTTCCGTCCTGAGGTAGCGGTTCGTCATGCGAGAGCGAGTCATGCGGCTGGTCCCGCCGGCGGCGAGCCGGATGACGTCAGCCATTCGCCTATATCGGCACGTTGGACTCGGCGCATGAGGCCCTGTGTCAAGCCGTTGAGGAGCGCTCCCCGCGCTGCTTGATCGCACGCCTCGCGCACGCGTTGCGTACGGTCTGTGCGGCAATGCCCGCAGGACCCAGCCGATCTCGCCCGAGCGCCGTCCGGCGATCGTCGCCGTCGATGACGAGCGGGCGGTAGTCGCTGCCGTGGCTCGCGGGGCGTATCACCTCCTGAGCGAGTCGTGGGCGTGAGCGCGCGAGCTTCGATCGTTTGAGTCTCGCGCGCGCGAGCGGCTCATGTCGCGGTCGCGGTGCCGCCGCCTTCCTTCTCCTCGTCGCGAGCGAGCACCCCTGGCGAAGGCGTGGTTGCTCGCAGGCATGCGCACCGATCAGCGTGCCGCGCGCGGCCACCGCGTTGGCCCTCGCGTGGTTTAGCTGACGGGCGGTGCGAGCGGCTGCGCGCCGGCCCTTCTCGGCGGCGCGCTCTTCTCGCTGCCTCTGCTCTGCACCGGTCATCGGCCCCTGATCCAGCGGGCCTCCGGCCCGACGGCGCCAAGGCGCCTTGACCGCGCGCGTCTGATGCGGTCTCATCGTGGGGTGGTACACGATCGGCACGTGCGCAGGAGTGAGGCCTCGGAGGCCAAAGAGGACGCCGCACGCCCGTACGCACCCACGCCCGATGGCGTGGCGCAGGTCTTGGCGCTTCAGCGCGCCGCCGGCAACGCGGCCGTCGCTCGCATGTTGGCCGCGCCGACCGTGATGCGGGCGGGCTGGAGCAAATCAAAGCCCGGAGGCTGGAACGAAAGGGAGAAGGAGGTCCAGGGCACGCTGCGGATGCCGATCGAGGGATTGCCGGTCGGCAACAATTCCGCCGCCGAGGACAAGAAGCAGACGAGCGAGATCGCTGGCGGCAAGGACTCTGGCCGGGCGGTGGTTATCGTCCCCCACGGGACGGATCTCGTCGGCGGCAAGCTCGAGGTGCTGCTGCACTTCCATGGCCACGGGGTCGGCTTCAGGCAGCGCTCGGCCGACCACAAGGGCGGCGCCGGCGCGGCCGGCGAGGTACGCGACGTCGCGGTCGACGAGATCCCCAAACAGCTGGTGAGCAGCGGCCGCAACGCGATCGCGATCCTGCCGCAGGGGACGCTCAAGTCGGGATTCTCCACCGGCCCCGCGCCGGCCTACATCGTCGAGGTCCTGGCCAAGCTGCGCGCCGAGCTCGCGACGCTCAAGCCAACGCTTGCACTGCCCCCGACGCTCGAGCCATACCGGGTGATCGTCTCCGGTCACAGCGGCGGCGGTCCGACGGCGGTGGCGACCGCGAAGGCGCTGCAGGGCGGCGACTGGCATCGCGCCGCACCGTTGCTGCTGTTCGACGCGATCAACAGCACACGCGAGCTGGCCAGCGTCACGACGGCGCTCAGTGCGTGGCTACAGGCGGATCTTGCGCACCTGCAGGCGGCCGCCGATCCGGACGCGGAGCTCACGAAGCGGGGGCTCCGCTTCCGCAGCACATACTCAAGCGGCGAGGGCTGCTACCCGGGGACGAACGTCGGCGGGACGTTCAAGCAAGGGATTTTCGAGAATGGCAAGAAGATCGGCGAGGAAGAGGTGACCGTCGGCCCCAAAGAGTCGGTCAAGGGCGTCCTCAACGCCTGGTTTGACAAGCAAAAGAAGGGAGCGCTGGCGGCGCACGTGCCCGAGTGGGAGGCGCAATACCGCGTGGAGGCCGTGGAGAGCCAGCACGAAAAGGCGCTCGGGACCGCCAGCCCGGCCAAGAGCAAGGTCGGCAAGGAGGTCCCCGGCTACAAGGCGGGCTCCGGGAACCTGGAGAAGTCGCTGCAAGGGCTGCCCAAGGATGCCACTCGTCCCGCCGGCGGCGGCGCGGCTCCCGCCAAGGCGGGACTGCTCGATTTCGTGCCCGACGACGCAGACAACCTGTCGTACGCGTAACGCTCTTGGTCCGGTGCGGCAGTGTCGCTCCATTCGTGCGGGTGAGCGCATCAGCGCCGCTACGACTCGTTCCCCGACCCCGTGGCGCCTGTCCAGTCGGTCACCGACGCGTCCGCGTCGGCGGACTGAATCCAGCCCTGGGCGGCGTTGATCTCGACCAGCTTCTCGTTGACGAGCTGGATGCCGCCCGTCAGCAGCTCCGCTGAATAGAGCGCGCTCAGCACGGCGGTGACGAGGCCGCCGAGCAGCCCCGGGCCGCCGGCGGTCGATGTCCCGGTCGCTCCGGCGCCGCCGGCCGCGGTCGCGTCCTTTCCGAAGAACTGCGTGCCCATGCGGGTGAGGAAGACGATCTTGGACACGTCGACCGCGTTGGTCAGGTCGATCGTGCGCCCGCCGACCTTGTCGCCGACGTTGCCCTCGATCGTGTGGATCTGGTACGTCGCAGTGTCGAAGCTCTCGACGAGCATCGTGTGGCTCTGGCCGCCCGTGAACTCGTTGCTGCCCTCGGCGTCGCCGCGCGGCTTGACGACGATGTCGCCGGCTTGGGGCAGCGGATGCGAGGTGAAGAAGGCCTCGGTCGCCGCCGTGCGTTCCTCGGCGGTCTTCGCCTTCTTGAGGTCCTTGCGCAGCTCCTTCCACGCGTCCTTGTCGATCAGCGCGCTGCCGGTGCCGGTCGCGTCCTCTGCGGTCTGGTCGGCCGAGGTGATCTCCTTGCCGTCGACGCCCTTGCCCTCGGCCGACCACTCGCGCAGCCGGTAGCCGGACATGAACTCCGACGTCGTGCCCTTTTTGTTGGCCTGGAAGCCGAGCCGCGTGTAGGCGTAGCCCGCGAACTTCGTGCACCACGGCTGCGCGCCGCCGCCGACGGCCGCGTCGTAGGTGTCCGGAAAGACGCCGGTGTTGGCGGTCTCCCACTTCTCCGTCGTGCCCTGGTGGTACATCGTGCCGAGCAGGAACTCCATGCGGGCGACGCCCGCCGCGAGCTGCCCGAGCGTCGCCACCTTCTCCTCGGCGGTGACATCCGCGCGGTCCAGGTAGCCGTCGAGGATCGCGCGCGGGGGCATGTTCTCACGCGTCCAGGTGGCGAGCCCGAGGACGGCGGTACGGTGCGCGGTGACTGCCTTGTCGCGCTCCTTCTTGGCCGCCGCCTTGCCCGCCTTGGCCGCGGACTTGTACGCCGCTTCGGCGGTCTTGAGCGCCTCGATCTTCGACTTGACGTCGTCCGAGAGCGCGGCGAAGGAGCCGGGCTCGGCATGGACGGGAGCCGGCGCCGGCGCCGGCGCCGGACCGGGCGCAGGGGCCGTGACCGGCTGGCGCGCGATCAGCCGCCCGACGGCGGCGTTGCCCGCGCTGCGCTGCAGCCGCAGGAGCGCTTCGTGCGGCGGCGCGGCCGTCTGTGGTCCCCGCTTACGCTCCGGCCCGGGCGCGTTGCGCCGCTCCTGCTCTCGTAGCCACATCCAGGGCGATGCTCCCCGACGAGCGCCGGCGAAACAAGGGCCGTTCGGTCATCCCTTCGGGACGCGCGCCTCGTGCCGACACCGGCGGATCCCGGGCGCTGTGGAGGAGATCCTGCGCTACGACCGGATGGCTTCGCTGCACCACGCGATCAGCCACTGTTGAAGACGTCCTGATCCCCGCCGGGCAGCGACTCGTGCTGCTGCTCGGCTCCGCAAATCGCGACCAGCGACGCTTCGCCGACGCGCAGGACTTCGACATCGACCGGGCGATGCCGGCGCGCTGACGTCCTGGCTAGCGTCCGGCGAGCGCGTCGCCGACAACCTGCTTGAGCTCCTGCGACTCGGTGAGCCCGGTGATCACGCGGGTGCGACGCTTGCGGTCGATCACGACCGTAGTGGGCGACTGGATGATGCGAACCCCGCGCGTGACCGAGTCGTACTGGCCGACGCGGCTGATCGGGGCGACGTGGACGGCGACCTTGCCGTTGCGGCGGTCAAGGCGGCGGATGGCGCCGCGGGTTGCGATGTCATCAGAGCCTTTGGCGTTCCAGAAGAGCATGACGACGACCTTCTTGGCGCGGATGTCGCGCAGCACGGCGGCATCGCCGCGGCGGCCGGCCTTGGCGGACGCATCGACGGACGGCTTGGAAGACGTGGGCGCAGCGCCCGACTTCGCCGGGCTGACGGCGGCCGCGGCGGGCGTCGCCGTGGCGGACGTGCCATCAGCGGCGTTGGCCGCGGCGAGCTTGGCATTGGCGGCGTCCGACGCGGCCGCGGCCTGCTTGGCCAGCGGAATGGCCTTCGTCGGCGCCAGCGGCGTGCTCGTGACGGCAACGGGCTTGGGCTTCAGTACGACAAGCCAGACGGCGAGCAGTAGAACCATCGCGCCGAGGGCGATGAGTAGCGGGCGCGATACCTGATCCATGGTGGGCGTTTCGGCAAGCCGCCGTGCTCGCGTTAGAGGGGCTTCGTGACCTAGTACACGTGTCCGCCACGCGCGCGCGTGAGCGCTACCGGCCCTGCCCAGCCGCCCCCAACGTCCGCACCCCCAGCTCGCGCAACTGCGCGTCGTCGACCGGCGCCGGGGCGCCCGTCAGCGGGTCTGACCCGCTCGCGGTCTTCGGAAACGCGATCACGTCCCGGATCGAATCGCGGCCCAACAGCAGCGCGACGATCCGGTCGATGCCGAAGGCGATCCCGCCGTGCGGAGGCGCACCGTACCGCAGTGCGTCCAGCAGAAAGCCGAACCGCGCCTCGGCGTCATCCTCATCGATCCCGATCGCCTCGAAGACCTGGCGCTGGATCGCCGGGTCGTGGTTGCGGATCGAGCCGCCGCCAAGCTCCCAGCCGTCGACCACCAGGTCGTATGCGCGCGAGCGCAACGCGCCCGGATCGTCGAAGGAGCCGATCGGCGCGGTGAACGGGTGATGCAGGGCATCCCAGCGCGCCTCCGTCTCGTTCCAGCCGAACATCGGGAAGTCGACGACCCACAGCACATCGTGGGCGCCCGCGGGAACGAGGCCCCAGCCCGCGGCGAGATGCAGGCGCAGCGAGCCCAGCGCCCCCGCCGCCACGGCTGCGGTGTCGGCGACAGCGAGCAGCAGGTCGCCCGGCGAGGCGTCCAGCGCCGAGGTCACCGCGGCGATCTCCTGCGCCGACAGGAACTTCGCGATCGGCGAGCGCCAGCTGCCGTCCTCCTGCACGAACGCCCACACCAGACCGCCCGCGCCGGCGCGCTTGGCGACCTCGGTCAGCGCGTCGAGCTCCGAGCGCGGCACCTCGCGCGCACCCGCGTTGATCGCGCGGACCACTCCCCCGCTGCCGAGCACCGACGAGAACACCTTGAACGCCGAGTCCCGCAGGGCATCCGAGACGTCCGTGATCTCCAGGCCGAAGCGCCGGTCAGGACGATCGGACCCGTAGCGCAGCATCGCCTCGTCGTATGGCACGCGCGGATACGGGGGTGGCGGCACATCCAGGCCGCCGAGCTCGAACACCTTTGCCATCAACCGCTCGTTGACGTCGATCACGTCGTCCTCGGCCACGAACGACATCTCCAGATCGAGCTGCGTGAACTCCGGCTGGCGGTCGGCGCGCAGATCCTCGTCGCGAAAGCAGCGAGCGATCTGAAAGTAGCGCTCGTAGCCGGCGATCATGAGCAGCTGCTTGAACAGCTGCGGCGACTGCGGCAGCGCGTAGAACGACCCCGGCGTCATCCGCGCGGGGACGAGGAAGTCGCGCGCCCCCTCCGGCGTCGAGCGGGTGAGGACCGGCGTCTCGACCTCGAGGAAGTCCTCATCTGACAGCGTCTCGCGGATCGTGCGCACGACCTCGTGGCGCAGCACGAGCGCCTCGACCATCGGGCGGCGGCGAAGGTCGAGCGTGCGGTTGCGCATGCGCAGCATCTCGTCGAGCTCGACGTCGCCGTCCAAGGGAAACGGCGGCGTCACGGACTCCGCCAGCAGGTCCATCGATGTCGCGCGCAGCTCGATCTCGCCCGTGGCGAGCTTCGGATTGACGGTCTCCGGGTCGCGCCGGACGATGTCGCCGGCGACGCTGATGACGTACTCGCCGCGCAAGCGCTCGGCGCCGGCGAACAGCTGCTCACCGTCCTCGGGATGGAAGACGAGCTGCACGATCCCCGAGCGGTCGCGCAGGTCGATGAAGATCAGCCCACCGAGGTCACGGCGGTTGTGAACCCAGCCGGAGACGCGCGCCGGCGACCCGGCGCGCGACAGATCGAGGTCTCCCGCCCACGTGTCGCGGTACGGGTTGGCGCGCGGCGGCTGCCTCACCGCAGGCCTCGCCCGCGCAGGATCTTCGCGACGACATCGCCTGCCGCGACGTCCCGCTGCTCCCCTGCGTGCATGTCCTTCAGCGCGGTGCCCTCGGAGCTCACCAACGCAACGTACCGGGCGCCAATCCGATCGGCCTGCTTGAGCTGACCCTTGCGCGAGCGCCCGGCGAGCTCCATCTGCGCGTTCAGCCGCGCGCGGCGGGCCTCGGCTGCGATCTCGAACGCGACCGCCCGCGTCGCAGGGCCGTCAAACGCGACGTACAGGTCGACGGGCGGCGGCGCGACCGGAACTCCCGTCGACGCCAGCAGCATTCGCTCCACCCCAGCGGCCCAACCACAGCCGGGCGTCGGCGGGCCGCCGAGCTGCTCCACCAGGCCGTCGTAGCGTCCGCCGCCGGCGACGCCGCTCTGCGCCCCCAGCGCATCGGACGTGAACTCGAAGACCGTCCGCGTGTAGTAGTCCATCCCGCGAACGAGCGTCGGGTCGATCTCGTATGCAAGCCCGGCGCTGTCGAGCAGCTCGCGCACCGTGGCGAAGTGCTCGGCGTCGTCGGCGTCGAGGCGATCCAGCAGCGTCGGCGCGGACCCCATGACCTCGCGCGTGCCGGGGTGGTCGGAATCGAATGCGCGCAGCGGGTTGAGCTCGATCCGCGCACGGACCTCCTCGCTCAGCCGGTCGGCGTGCGCGCGCAGGTGCTCGGCGAGCTCTTCGCGGTAGATCGCGCGGGTGCCGGGCGTGCCGAGGCTCGACAGCCGCAACCGCAGGCCGCCGACCTCGAGCTCCTCGAGCAGCGTGGCGAGCAGCAGGAGCGTCTCGGCGTCGACGGCGGGATCATCGGACCCGAGCGCCTCCGCACCGACCTGCCAGAACTGCCGATAACGCCCCGCCTGCGGGGCCTCGGCGCGGAAGAAGCTCGACAGGTACCAGAGCTTCACCGGCTGTGGCAGCTTGTGCATGCCGTGCTCGGCGTAAGCGCGACAGATCGGCGCGGTGCCCTCCGGACGCAGCGTCAGCGAGCGCCCGCCGCCGTCGTCGAAGGTGTACATCTCCTTCTGGACGATGTCCGTCGATGCGCCGACGCCGCGCAAGAAGACGTCCGTCGCCTCGAAGGTCGGCGTCTCGATGCGCCGATAGCCGGCTCCCTCCAAGATGCGCCGCGCGGTCGCCTCGAGCGCCACGCGCGCGTCGGCCGCCGCGGGCAGCACGTCGTACGTGCCGCGCGGGACCTGCAGTCGCTCGCTCACCGCCTGGAGAGCGCCGTCAGGAACGGGTTGGTGGCGCGCTCGCGACCGAGCGTGGTGATGCCCATGTGCCCCGGATAGACGGTCGTCTCGTCCCCGAAGCGGTCAAGCAGCGTCGCGATCGAGCGCATCAGCGTCGGCCCGTCGCCGCCAGGCAGGTCGATCCTGCCGACCGAGCCCTGGAAGAGGACGTCGCCGGAGAGCAGCGCGTTCTCGTCGCGAACCGCGTAGGTCACGTGCCCGGGGCTGTGGCCGGGCGTGAAGATCACGTCGAACGTCAGCCCCGCGAGCTCGAGCGTCTCGCCGCCCTCGACCGTGTGCTCGGGATCCCAGGACTCGAACGGACCGAACTCCGGCCAGGGCACGAAGGCGTTGATGTCCTGCAGGACCGGGACCTCCAGACGCGGGCAGTACACGGGTGCGTTCGTCGCGCGCGCGAGTGGTGCGACCGCGCCGACGTGATCGAAGTGCGTGTGCGTGAGCAGGATCGCCTCGAGCGTGAGGCTCGCATCCTCGATCGCCTCCAGCAGCCGCGGCGCCTCCTCGCCGGGATCGACGATCACGGCCCGGTCACCGCCGTCCGCCCAGACCAGAAAGCAGTTCTCCTGCACCGCGCCAACCGTGAACATTCGCACGTTCATCGGACTTCCTTCTTCCGAGCAGGAGGCTTCGAGCCCTTCTCGTCCGCGCGCGCGGCCTTCGCCTTCGCCGCCTTGCTCGCCTCGCTGCGAACCCTGCGCTTGTAGATGAAGCTGTCGGTGTAGTACCCGAGCGGGATGTAGAAGAGGAAGACGAGCGCAGTCAGCGTGATCGCCTGACCAACCTTCTGCTTGAACGCGAAGACGAGCAGGAGGCCGAAGACGACGGCCGCCATCGCAGCGCGGGTCGTCGCCGAGCGCCACGACGGCGCGCGCATCATACGGTCCTTGCGCGCCTGCGCAGCGCGCTCCTTCTCGGAGACCTTGCGCTCCTCCGCGGTCGGCTTTCGGCCCGTGCGACCGCGTGCCTCGACAACGCCGGCGGCGTTTCCGCGGTGCTTGCTGCGGCGCTTCTTCTTCGTCTGAGCCATGCCGTGATTGACGAGCTTAGCCGGGATCCGCCGAAGGTCGTGGATGGCTCGGCGTCGGGCTGCGCGCGAGCTCGAGCGTGCTCTTTGGAGCTATGCCCCAAGCGCGTCTTCGACGGTGCGACGGTTGCGCACGTGCACGTCGCTCGGGAAGCCGTCGAAGGCGACGGCCGGCGCGAGCCCGACGAGCTCGCAGCCCGCGACGGGAAGGTGGCGCGCGACCGCGGCGACGACCCGTGCGAGCGGCACGGCGAGGTGGTCCTCGACGTTCGTGGAGACCTGGGCGATCCCGCCGCGCGCGGGCAGTTCCAGGCCGATCGCGCGCACGCCCGGCAGGCCCTCGGGTCCGGTCTCGCGGATCGCCGCGGCGATCGAGCGAGCGTCCTGCACCGTCGCCGGCGGCGCGAGCTCGATGTTGAACGCGACGAGCGGCGGGCGCGCGGCGACGAGTACGACCCCGTAGCGCGGATCGATCGCATCGGGCCCGAAGTCCGCCACCAGGTCGCCTGCCGCGACGCGCTCGACAAGCGCGCTCAACCCCCCGCGGCGAAGCTGCGCGCGCGTGCGCCCGTCGACGAGCTCGCCGTAGAGGAAGACCGGCAGGCCGGCGCGGCCGAGCTCCTCGCCCGCGACCAGTGCCTCCGCGCACGCGGGCCCGCGGCGGCCTGCGTCGAGGTAGACGACCGGCGCGACGTCGAGCGCACCGACGTGCGGATGGCTGCCGCGCTCGCGCCGCAGGTCGATGTGCTCCCGGCAGGCGCGCGCGCCCGCGACGAGCGCCGGAGCGATCTCCCCCACCGCGCCGGCGAGCGTGTAGACCGTGCGGTGGTGGTCGGCGTCTGAGTGGACGTCCAGCAGCCGCGCACCCGTCGAGCCGAACGCCTCGCCGATCGCGCTGATCACGTGGTGATCGCGGCCCTCGGAGACGTTCGGGATCGTGAGGAGGAGCTCGTCGGAGGCGTCGAGGGGCATCGGTGGCGGCCGGCCACCGCGCTCAGCCCGAGATCACCGACACTTTCACGCGGCCCGTGCCGTCGACCTTCGTGAGTCCCGCGGTGGCCGTCGCGATGCACGTTTCCGCCCCCTGGATCGAGACTGGGATCGCGCGCACGTTCGGCGTCCGCGTCCGGTACCTGCCGCGACCGATCTTCGCGCGGCGGTTGAGGAAGCAGCCCAGCTGCCAGTCGACGATGACCCTCTGCCTCGGGGCCGCGCTGACGCGCAGCCGGATCCGGCGCGGCTTGACGACGGTGCCACGCGCCTGCGCGAGGACGAGTCGCCCCTGCTGGCGCGCCTCGTCGACGACCCCGGGAGACAACCGGCGCGGTGGCGGCTTGACCCGGCGGCCCTTGAGCTTGTTGGCCTTGAGGTGCTCGGGGGTGAGGACCGGCTTCGGCGCGCCCGCTTGGTCACCGCCGAGGCCACCGCCGCCGGAGAACACGAAGTACCCGCCCACGATCAGGCCCACGACGAGCACGATCAGGATCGCGATCGTCGGGCTGAGCTTCTTCTTGAACGTCGTCACGCAGTTCCTTCCGTACAGCCTGTTGTCGGGACAGCCGGGCCCGCTGTATATCGGCATTCTCTCCGAATGCGCTAAGTCGGAGGTCGTGGGCGCCAACAACCAGCCCACCTGACCCCCGGCTACACTTCGCGCGCACCCGCCGGAGTAGCTCAGTCGGTTAGAGCAGCGGAATCATAATCCGCGTGTCGGGGGTTCGAGTCCCTCCTCCGGCATCGTCAGAAAGCCCTGCAAATGCACGGTTTTCGTTCGTTCGGACTAGGTCCGGAAATCGGAGATCGGGTCCCGAACCAGTCCCGAGATCGGTCGGGATCGACGCATGCGGCCAGGTCGTAGCCGTGCCGCGCTCGCACAGTGGCCGCCAGCAAGCGCGACACGGCGCTGTCCGAGGCCGAGACCAAGCAGCGCAAGCGGATGGGCAGCTCGCGCCGATCGATGCGGGGCACGAGACGGTCGCTGGGTTCGCGCGGGGAGGTGGCGCATCCATGCCGTCCCGAACCGGCGCGGCGCACCCGCGAGGGCCACACGATCAAGCCGGGTCAGCGGAGTGTGGGAATCCAGCCGGCTAGGGGCGCGCGCACCGAAAGAACATCGCTGAACCCAGCCATATTCGTGCAAGCCGTTGTTCGTCCGGCCGCATCGCGCTAAGCCGTTTTGCGGGAGACCGGCGCCCCGTCGTGATCTGTGAGCGCGGCGGGTATTGCCCAAGCAGCAGCCTCGCGTCCAAGGAGTAGACATGCGCATCGACGTTCACGCCCACCTCTGGACTGACGATTATCTGGATCTGCTCGTCCGCTACGGCAAGACAAGTGCCGAGGAGCACCGCGGGCTGGGAGCCGACGCCACCGCGCGCGACCTCGATGCTCGTTTTATGATGATGGACGCAGCCGGCGTGGACCTCCAGGTCCTGTCGGCTTCGCCGCAGTTGCCGACCTTCGCTGAGGAGCCTCACGCCGTCGAGGCCGCCCGGCACGTCAACGACCTCTACGCCGATATCGTGCGTGAGCACCCCGGGCGCTTCGCCGCGTTCGCCGCCGTTCCGCTGCCTCATGTCGAAGCCGCGCTCGACGAGCTGGGCCGCGCGCTGGACGATCTCGGCATGATCGGCGCGGCGGTCGCGACTTCGACGCTTGGCCGATCCATCGCAGACCCCGCCTGGGATCCGTTGTTCGCCGAGCTGGACCGTCGCGGCAGCGTCCTGTACGTCCACCCAGCGGGCTGCGGCGCTGACTCACCGCTGATCAGCCCGTACAACATAACCTGGATGATCGGCGCGCCGGTCGAAGACACGATCGCGGCCGCGCACCTCATCATCAGCGGTATTCCCAGCCGGTATCCGAACATGAAGATCATCAACTCCCACCTCGGCGGCGCGCTTCCGATGCTCGTCCAGCGCATGGACAACCAATTTCGCTGGCAGGTGCCCGCGACTCCGGAGACGCCGAGCATCGCCGCAAAGCGCATGTGGTCCGACACCGTCAGCCATGCACACGCGCCCGCTCTGCGCTGCGCATGTGACAGTTTCGGCGCCGACCGTCTCCTCCTGGGCACGGACTTCCCTTACGAGTCCGGCGACCTGTTCCAGCGCGCGGTCGACTACGTCGCGCAATCCAGGCTTGCCGATCGAGATGCCGAGCGCATTCTCGACACCAACGCCACGCACGTGCTCGGACTCGATCGCGCTGGAACACGCTTGGCAAACACCTAAGGCGTGCATGCGGTTTCACCGCCAGCTCGTCACGTGAAACGCGAAACGGTCACGGGCTATCTACCGCCTACAGGACGATTCAGACGTTCCAGCGATCGAGCGCGAAGAGCCCGACGGAGACGAGTTGGAATACGGCGTCGGCGATGTCGTGCTCGGCGAGCCGCGGGTAAGACGCCCGTAGTTCGGAGTACAGCTCGGTCGTGCTGCGCGTACCGTCGGCGAGCTCGAAGAGGCGGTGGATTGCGCCGTCGGGATCGGGGAGCGATGTGATGTCGTGCCTGCCGACGATATGAAGCTCGCCGCCACCGCGAAGCAGGGGGCACTTGGTCTTCACGCGAGGTCGCGGTTCGACGAAGACGGTGCCGCGTCGGAAGACGGCGTCGATGCCGTGCCGCTCGGCGGGCTTCTTATGCAGTTCGCGATACACCTCGGGCGGCCTTCGGGAGCCGTCGCCGAGGTCTGGCCGGGGCGCGGCACCACCCGGGTCCGGCGGTGATCTGACGTCGTCGTTGGCGACGACATGGAGGTCGGCGTTACGGCGCCGAAGCACAGTCGCCGTGCTGTTCAGGTGAAGTCGAGGTCGGGCGGACATCGTTGCACCACCATGTTCTCGGGAACGAGGAGAGATCAAGCCATCGCGACGAAGGACGCCGTAGGACATGAACGTGTCTTGCAGTGCGGCGTTGCGATGCGCGACCGCTCGCCCAGCGGTCGACCTGCCGGGCTCGAGTGAGCTAGAGCACGGGCAGGTGTCGGGGCGCGAATTGCCGTGTCGGACCCGACGCGGCGACGGTCAGCCGCTGGTCGGCGCTAAGCGTGCGGGCGGGGTGCGGTCACGCCCGCCCGCAGGCGCGGCAGCCGACGAGCTGGGCTTCTGGGGACATCCTTGGCTCTGAGTCGACAGATCATCGACGCGCGTCAGCGACCGCCAACGCGTCCGGAGCCGAGCTTCAGCTCGGAGGCCGGCTAGGGCCGAGGTGATGGAGATGCGGTGCTGCATGCGGTCCTCCGTTGGGTCGCTTCATTTCCCGGTGCTCGGACGCTATCATCACCTGCAAACGCACGATGAGTGGTGAGAATCCGGATACTGAAGCGCCCCAGCCGGGGGGACGGTCACCGGCACCGGGCGGGCTCGCGCTCGTGCAGGCGTTCATGAACACCCACTTCGACCTCGAGGCGGACGACCATGGTGAGCGCCTGGTCAGCGTCACGGCGCTGACAGACTGGCTGACCACCCACGCCCTCCTGCGCGGACAGCGCAGCCTTCATGCCGCAGACCTCGAGCGCACGATCACCGTCCGCGAAGGACTCCGTGCGCTGGCGCTCGCACACAACCACCACGATGTCAACGACCGCGCGGTCGACGCGATGCGCCGAGCATCCGCGGGCACGCGCTCGGAGATTCACGTCGAACCAGACGGCCCCCGCCTGGTTATCGCCGTCAACGCCGGCGTCGATGCCGCGATCGGCGCCCTGCTTGCGATTACCGCGCGCGCGATGATCAACGACACGTGGACGCGCCTCAAAGCCTGCCCCGGCCGTGACTGCGGCTGGACGTTCTATGACCACTCGCGCAACCAGAGCGCTCGCTGGTGCTCGATGAAGGTGTGCGGCGATCGCCAAAAAGCGCGCGCGTACTACCAGCGAAAGGCCGCCCATCAAGACTGATAGCGCCGGCGGCTCCTCGGACGCTTAGCCCTTGCCCGCTCGGCGGCTTCTACCAGACCTTCAGACGCCTCCGTCGTGGCCGACGACCTGGGCACGAGCAGTCCGTTGATCGCGGCAGCCGTCTTCGCCTCGCTGGTGGCGCCAAGCGCCATCGGCGCACCGCTCTGCGGTCGCAACACGCCAGCGATGGCCCAGCGCATGTGCATGGTCATCTTCTTCCCGGGCGTGGTCGTCATCCTCGTCTCGCTACGGCCTGTGATCCCCGCCCCGCGCCACCGGCTCGGGACACGAGGAACCAGACAACGGCCGAGAGCATTTCCTCCGCCGAGCCACCACGACTCACGAGAGCATTTCCTCCGCCGAGCCACCACGACTCAAGGAGCGCGACATGCGGATCACCCGCAACTCCCTCGACACCAACCCAGGCCCCAGCGACTGGTTCACCGGCACCGTCTACATCGACACCGTCGCCAGCCCGTCCGAGCCCTCCCGCCTCGGCGCCGCCTGTGTGCACTTCACCCCGGGCGCTCGGACGGCGTGGCACACCCACCCCTTCGGCCAGACCATCTACGTCACCGAGGGCATCGGCCTCTGCCAGCGCCGCGGCGGCCCGATCGAGGTCATCCGTCCCGGCGACCGCGTCTTCTTCGAGCCCGGAGAGGACCACTGGCACGGCGCCGCCCCCAACCGCCTCATGACCCACTTTGCGATGCAGGAGGTCGACGACAGCGGCAGTCCCGTCACCTGGGGCGATCACGTCACCGACGAGGAGTACAGCGCTGCCGCCACGAGCGAGCAGTGACCCAGCCATCGCTCCCCTCTCGCGTAGCCCGTGATAGGTCACAACGACGGTGATCGACCTTCCACAAGACGGCTCAGACGTTCCAACGATCGAGCGCGAAGAGCCCGACGGAGACGAGTTGGAATACGGCGTCGGCGATGTCGTGCTCGGCGAGCCGCGGGTAAGACGCCCGTAGTTCGGAGTACAGCTCGGTCGTGCTGCGCGAACCGTCGGCGAGCTCGAAGAGGCGGTGGATTGCGCCGTCGGGATCGGGGATCGATGTGATGTCGTGCCTGCCGACGATATGGAGCTCGCCGCCACCGCGAAGCAGGGGACACTTGGTCTTCACGCGAGGTCGAGGCTCGACGAAGACGGTGCCGAGTCGAAAGACGGCGTCGATGGCCTGCCGCTCGGCAAGCGGCCGCGTCTGGGGCAGTTCGCGATACACCTCGGTCGGCCTTCGGGAGCCGTCGCCGAGGTCCAGGCGGGACGCGGCACCATCCAGGCCAGACAGCGAGCTGACGTCGCCATTGGCGAGCGCAGGGAGGTCGGCGTTACGGCGCCGAAGCACAGTCGCCGTGCTGTTCAGGTGAAGTAGAGGTTGGGCGGACATCGTCACGTCACGGTGTTCTCGGGAGATCAAGGCGGCGCGTCGCGGGGCGCCGTAGGACATGAACGCGACGTGCGGTACGGCGTTGCGTTGGGCGATCGGGCATCCAGGGCCACTGCCGAGGCTCGATTGGGCTAGAGCCCGGGCCAGTGCCGGGGCGCGAATTGCTGTGTCGGACCCGGACGCCGCGACAGCCAGCCGCTGTTGGGCGCTCGACGTGAGGGTGTGGGAGTCAAAGCGCTCGCCGTGATCCGCGTCGAGCTTGAATTCGACCCAGATGTGCTCGCCGTTTGCCCAGACGGTGAGATACCGACCTCGCCGGGTTCTCCCATTCATCAGCCAAAGGGCGCGACGTCCAGGCCTGCGCGGGCTCGAACAGACCTGCGTGAACCAAGATCAGGCTGGCCGATGAAGAGCAGTCCAGGGCCTGGCGCGGGCCGAACGAGGACAGGACGGCCCCATAGCCGCCGCCGTAGCGGTACGCGCGATCCTGGCGAGCGAGCTCCTGAGCGGCGCGATAGGCGCGCAGGGCGCTGAGGCCGCCTGATACCCGCTGACGTATCGATGTTTCTGAGGTCTGCATCTGCGACGCGAACTCCGCGACGGCTTGACGCTGGTGCGCTGACATATGGCGCAGCAGCCCGACGTCGAACTCGTCGGTGAGAACCGGCGACGCCGCGATCCCGCGCCGGTGCGCGGCGGCGGCCTCTGAGCCGGCCGCGTCGCACGTGCGCTGCGCAACAGTTCGGCTACGCGATTGGTGATGTGGCATGCATCTAGCTCGCAGCAGCGTGTCGCGCTGTGACATCGCAAGCAGTCACAACACCGAGTAGGTGTTAGCCTGGATCCACCGTTTCTTCGGGTCGCGGTCGATTTGGGCCAGTTGCGGCTCGGTGGGGGGGGTGATCGGCCGCTGGCGGGGCGTCGTGAGCGCGGGCGCGGCCTTGTGAGTCCGCGGGGGCGCGACTGGGTGCGGTGTGTCGCGGTCTTGGGGCAGGGGTCTGCGCCCG
>Ga0307502_10000079_pt1 | contig 25655 bp, 24 predicted proteins | sample 16_S_MG_FD_201364 | JGI IMG/M metagenome (GOLD analysis project Ga0307502, IMG submission 201364) | Soil microbial communities from Populus trichocarpa stands in riparian zone in the Pacific Northwest, United States - 16_S | ecosystem: Environmental > Terrestrial > Soil > Riparian zone > Trees... | reverse complement strand
CACGGCGAGCAGCGCGCGCTCGCGCGCGGGGCTCAGGCCGCTCGGGCGGTTCTCCGCGCGCCAGTCGCCGATCGCGTCGGCGCCGCCGTCGCGCAGCCACGCCCACGTGTCGGCCACGGTCTCGGCGATCGGGCGGCACCGCAGCCCCGCCGCCTGCGCGCGCTCGGTCCCGACCGCCCATGTCCCCGCGCCGGTCGCGGGCGGGATCCAGAGCGGCAGCTCGTCCCATTCCCCGACCTCGTGGGCCACCAGGACGTCGTCGGGCACCCAGTGCAGGCGCGCGTCGCTCCCGGTCGCCTCCACGGCCGCCTCGAGCACCTCGCGCATGGTCGTGCGCCCGGGCGGCGCCGTGCCGTTGAAGGGGCCGGCCACCCGCTGCTCCGCGAGGTCGAGCATCCAGCCGGCGAGGTCGCGGGCGTCGACCAGCTGGACCGTGCGGTCGGGGTCGCCCGGGGCGACCGCGTCGCCGCCGGCCGCGATCCGCTGCACCCACCACGGCAGGCGGAAGATGTTGTCGTGCGGCCCGCAGATCAGCCCGGCCCGCACGCTGGCGACGCCCCCGGGGATGGCGTCCCGCGCGGCGCGCTCGCAGGCCGCCTTCAGCGGACCGTAGTCGTCGCCCTCGGTCCACACCGGGCTGTCCTCGTCGACCGCCTCGGCCGGCCACGCCGGGTAGACGTTGCAGGTCGAGACGAAGACCAGATGACCGAGCTCCAGCGCGCTGGAGCGCGCCACGTCAGCGGGCTCGTAGCCGCTCGTGTCGACGGCGGCGTCCCAGGCGCGTCCGCGCAAGGCGGCCAGGTCACCGGCACGGTCGCCGAGTACGTGCTCGGCCTCGGGGAAGAGCTCGGCGCCGTGGCGGCCGCGGTGAAACAGCGTGACCTCGTGGCCGCGGCGCAGGGCCTCGGCGGTGACGTGGCGGCCGAGGAAGACGGTCCCGCCCAGGACGAGCAAGCGCATTACTCGCAACCTATCAGTTGCGCTTACTCGCGCCCGTTCAGCAGTCGGAGTACTCTCGAAAGGACGATGCGGCGATGTCGCCGGCCCGATCTGCTCCGGCCCGACCGCGGCCTTCAGGCCCGGATGCTGCTCGTCGCGGTTGGCACGCCGCTGATCGTGCTGGCGTGCGTCGTTGCTCTCGTCGCCCTCGCGCCCTTCAAGCTCGTCGCCGCCTTCACGATCGCCGCGGCCATCGGCATCGGCGGATCGATCACCGAGCGGCGCAACCGGCCGCGCGCAGAGCCCGTCACACCGGCACAGGCGCCCGAGCTGCACGCGATCGTCGATCGTCTCTGCGTCCTCGCCGACGTGGCCAAGCCCGAGATCGTCATCGAGCCCGAGCAACAGCCCAACTCGTGGCTCGTCGGGATCTCGCGCGAGCGCGCACGCCTGCACGTGACCCGCGGGCTGCTCGAGCTGCTCACGCCCACCGAGCTCGAGGCCGTCGTCGGGCACGAGCTGGCGCACCTCGTCAACCATGACGCCGCGGTCATGACCGCCGTCGGCGGGCCGGGTGCCGTCCTGCTCGACGGTGGGAGGCGAATGCTGCGCGGAGGCTGGTGGCCCGCCCTCATGGGCGGCGTGGCCGCCACGGCCGTCGGACGGGTCTCACTGCTCGGCACGCAGGCCCTCTCGCGCGATCGCGAGCTCGCGGCCGACGCCGGATCGGCCGCGCTCACCGGCCGGCCGGCTGCCCTGGCCTCGGCGCTGCGGCGGATCTCCGGCCAGCTGCGGCTGATCCCGGAGGAGGACCTTCGCGTGGCGGCCTGCCGCGACGTCTTCCACCTGCTGGCGGTCGAAGCGGAGGGCGATGGCTGGGCCGGGCGCCTCGGGGCGACACACCCGCCGCTGGAGCACCGGATCGAGCGCCTGGAGCGCATGGAGCGGGCGATGCAGTCGGCGCGTTTGCGGCCGCCGGGTTCGTAGAGCCGGCGGCGCTTCGTCGCCTCGTCCGCCAATGCCGGCGGACGACGAAAGCGCTACGCCCCGACGTCCCAGGCCTTCAGGCTGGGCAGCGGATCGACCGCCTGCCCGCCCGTGTACCACCCGGGTGCCGGCCACAGCTCGAAGTGCAGGTGGCAGGCGGTGGCGTCTCCCGTGCGCCCGACGAAGCCGATCGTCTGGCCGGTGGTGACCGCGTCACCCTTCTTGACCAGCGCTGGATCGCGCAGGTGCATGTACACGTAGTCGGCCGTGCCGTCGGCGGCGCTGATGACCACGTAGTTGCCCGCCAGCGCCTGGCTGCCCGCGAACTTGACGGTGCCCGTCCGCGTCGCCACGAGCGGGAGGCCGCAGTCGGCCATGATGTCCTGGCCCTCGTGCACGTGGCCGCTGCGCTGCGCGCCGAAGCCCTGGCCGTAGGTGTGCGGCCCGGCGATCGGGAAGACGTCATGCACGAGCCAGAAGCTCTCGCGCCGCGGCGCCGGCGCGCCCGCCTGGGCAGCGCGCGCTCCCGCGCCGCCCGCGATCGCGGCGGCGACCTGGAAGACGTAGCGGCCCTCGGGCTGCGCCACGCCGGCGATCGTGCCGTCCCAGTCCACGCTCTGCACGCTGCCGGGCTGGGTGGCCGGCACGGCGAAGTGCGCCACGGCTACGCGGTCGCTTGCCCGCACGACGTCGACCGCGACGTCGACGGGCGCCACGCCGCGGACGTAGAAGGCGACGGTCGCCATGCGCCCGCCCTCGAACAGCAGCTTGCGCGTCTGCACCTTGGCCTCGACCACGGGCCCGCCCGGGTCGTGCGTGCCCGTCGGGCGGATGACCAGCCGCATGCGCGAGCGCAGCGATCGCTGGCCCGCGGCGGAGATGGCGCGCACCAGGCCACCATGCGCGCCCGCGGGGACCGTGGCCTCGACCGCCGTCGGCGACACCGCGGTCGCCGCCACGGTCACGTCGTCGCGATAGCCGCGGCGGCCAAGCAGGACGATGCTCGTGACCGTCGCCATCCCTTCGCCGCTGACGCGCACCACGCTGCCCGGCGTGGCGCGGGCGATGCCCAGGCACCCCGTCCGGCAGGTGATCGCATCGACGACCGGGCGCGCGGCCGGCACCGACGCGGCGACGGCGGGCACGGGAGCCTGCGTGGGTGCTGTGCCACCCGTTCCCGCCTGCGACTGGGCGAGCGCTGTGCCCGGCAGCAGGACGGCGGTCGCGAGTGCGCCGATGGCGATCCACCGCTGGGCAGCGGCCAGGGGTACGGGGGAGCGCGCAGGCAGGTCCACGGGTCGGTTGGCCGCCTACGGGGTGAGCTGACGGGCTCGCGCGGACCGACCGCGCTACCGGGCATCCATCCCGGATTCGCCCCAGGGACGCGCACGCGCGCCCCAGTGGGTCCCCCGCTCTGCCGACGACCGGTGTTGACGGCCGACGCCAGACTCGGCGTATTCACTGATGTTGGCGCGGAACCCTATACCCGCTGGCGGATGTCAGGAAGCTGACTTCGCAGCGGACGGCGGATGCTGCGGGGATTGCCCTATCATGCGCCCTCGCGCCGCGCGGACAACCGCCGCGCGGCTCTTTCACGCTGTCATGAAGACCTACGTCGCCACCCCTGCCACCCGCGAGCGAAACTGGCTCGTCGTCGACGCCAACGGGCAGACGCTCGGCCGGCTCGCCACCCGGATCGCCGATGCGCTGCGGGGCAAGACCAAGCCGGAGTACACGCCGCACTGCGACACCGGCGATTTCGTCGTCGTCGTCAACGCCGAGAAGATCTCGGTGACCGGCAACAAGCGCGCGGCCAAGAAGTACTACCGCCACTCCGGCTACCCGGGCGGACTCAAGGAGCGCACGCTCGAGGAGATGCTGGCGCGCCGCCCCGAAGAGGTCATCCGCCACGCGGTCAAGGGCATGCTGCCCCGCAACCGGCTGGCCCGCAAGCAGCTCACCAAGCTCAAGGTCTACGCGGGTCCCGACCACCCGCACGTGGCGCAGAAGCCCACCCCGATGGAGATCGAGTCCTGATGTCCGACGACCGTACGCCCGCCGACGAGGAGACCCCGCAGGAGCCGACCGCGGGCGAGGAGCAGCCGGTGCAGGAGCCGGCGGCCGAGCCGCCGGCCGGCGAGGAGCAGCCCGCGGCCGAGGAGCCCGTGGCGGCCGAAGAGCCCGCGGCGCCCGTGGAGGAGCCGGTGGCCGAGGAGCCCGCCGCCGCCGAGCCGGTGGCCGAGGAGCCCGCCGCCGCCGAGCCCGTCGCAGAGGAGCCCGCCGCCGCCGAGCCCGTCGCAGAGGAGCCCGCCGCGGCCGAGCCGGTGGCCGAGGAGCCCGCCGCCGCCGAGCCTGTCGCCGAGCAGCCCGCCGCGGCCACGCCGGCGGCCGAGGCCGCAACCGACGACGACGACGAGGAGGAGCAGACTCCGCGCGTCAAGCCGGAGATCCCGGGCGCCGACCTCGAGGTGGACATCGTCCTGGAAGGCTCCGAGCGCGGCGACAGCCCTTACGACGAGGACGACGACGGCGAGTCCTCCGGAGACGACTCCGACGACGTCCCCGACGACCAGCCGATCGCCGCGGTCACCATCGACCTTGCCGCCGGCGCCCGCTACAGCGCGACCGGGAAGCGCAAGACCGCCGTGGCGCGCGTGATCCTCAAGCCGGGCGACGGCTCGTACGTCATCAACGGGCGGACGCTCGACGAGTTCTTCCCGCGCACGCCGCTGCAGCGCAACATCCGCCAGCCGCTCGAGGCGGTGGGCTACGAAACGCGCATGGACGTCGTCGCCCGCATGCACGGCGGTGGCGTGTCCTCGCAGGCGGGTGCCCTGCGCCACGGCATCAGCCGTGCCCTCCTGGAGGCCGACCCCAACCTGCGCGGCGAGCTCAAGCGCCGCGGCTTCCTCACGCGCGATCCGCGCGTGAAGGAGCGCAAGAAGGCTGGCCTCAAGAAGGCGCGCAAGCGTCCGCAGTTCAGCAAGCGCTAGACCCGGCGCCTTGGCCCGCCAGCTCTTCGGGACCGACGGCGTCCGCGGCGTCGCAGGCGAGCTGCTGACCGCCGAGCTCGGCGTCGCCCTGGGCCGGGCCGCCACGCTGCAGTCCGAAGCCGACGCCCCCCGCGTGCTCGTCATCCGCGACACGCGCGAGTCCGGCGAGATGCTCGAGGCCGCCCTCGCCGCGGGCGTCACCGCCGCGGGCGGCGACGTCCTGCTGGGCGGCGTGCTTCCCACGCCTGCGGCCCCGCTGCTGCTGCGCCGCTACGGCTTCGACCTCGCGGCGGTGATCTCGGCGTCGCACAACCCCTACCGCGACAACGGCATCAAGTTCTTCGCCGCCGACGGCTTCAAGCTCTCCGACGAGAGCGAGGCGGCGGTCGAGGCGCGCCTGGGGGAGGCGCCGTCGCCGACCGCCCGCATCGGCCGCGTGCGCGCCCTGCACGGAACCCAGGAGGACTACCTGCGCGCCCTGCACGAGCGCTTCGCGGCGCTCGACCTGACCGGGCTCGACGTCGCGCTCGACTGTGCGCACGGCGCCACCTACCGCGCGGCGCCCGAGATCTTCCGCCGCCTCGGGGCGACGGTCACCGCGCTCAACGACGCCCCCGACGGCCGCAACATCAACGACGGCTGCGGCTCGACGCACGTCGAGGCCCTGGCCGAGACGGTCGTCGCCGGCGGCCACGCCGTGGGCTTCGCCCTCGACGGCGACGGCGACCGCGTCCTGGCCGTCGACCGCACCGGCGCCGTGGTCGACGGCGACGAGCTCATCGCCCTCGCCGCCCTGCACCTGCGCGGGGCGGGTCGGCTGCCCGGCGACGGGGTGGCCGTGACGGTCATGACCAACTACGGCTTCCACGTCGCCATGCGCGAGGCGGGCGTCGACGTGGCCACCACCCAGGTCGGCGACCGCTACGTCCTGGAGGCCCTGCGCGAGCGCGGCTGGACACTGGGCGGCGAGCAGTCGGGCCACATCATCGACATGGGCTTCAACGCCACCGGCGACGGCATCGCGTCCGCGCTGCTCACCCTCGAGGCGCTTCAGGGCACGGACCTGGCCGACCGCCACGCCATGCAGAAGCTGCCCCAGCGGCTCGTCAACGTACGTGTCGACGACCGCGACGCGGCGATGGCCAGCCGCGAGCTGGCCGAGGCGAGCGAGCGCGAGGCGGCGGCGCTCGAGGGGCGCGGGCGCGTGCTCGTGCGCCCCAGTGGCACCGAGCAACTGGTGCGCGTGATGGTCGAAGCGCCCACCGACGACGAGGCCGTCGCGGCCTGCGAGCGCCTCGTCGCCATCGTCCCCGGCGCCTCCTAGGTGTAGTGGGGGATCGGTAGTTCGGGCGGTTGGGGGGTCGTCCGCTTCGCGTCCGCGGTGCTGCGCCAGGCTCGACACCAAGCGGACGACGACCGACCTTCAGCCACCGCCGCGACCTACACCTAGGCGGTCGCCGAAGGGTGCAGGAGCGGCACGACGGGCTCCCACCCGCCGCGCAGGACGCCGACGAGTGAGGGCGGGGTGATCACGAGCGCTCGAGCCCGCGGTGGGCGCGGGATCCGCTGCGTGTAGCCCGCCGGCGTCCACGCCAGCAGCTCGGACCCGAGCACCAGCCACGGCGCGCCGTCGCGCAGGACGAAGGTCGCGTCGGGCAGGTCGTCGAGCGCCGCCGCGTGGTGGAGCTGGGCGCGCGTGGGCGCCGCGACGCGCTCGCCGTGCAGCTGGGCGTCCATCGCGTCGGCACCCACCTGCCCGGGATGAAGGTCGCGCCACAGCGCGACCAGGCGGTCGTAGTCCGCGCGCCGGCACAGCGCGCACGCCCGATGCCCGGCGGCCATCGCGGTGGCCTCGTCGAGGAAGAACAGCTCGGTGAAGCGGCCGGCCTGCAGCAGCGGCGTCCGATGCCAGTCGCGGAAGCGCAGCCGGCAGGCGATCCAGCGCCGGCCGGCGTAGCGGCGGCGGATCTCCCCGGCGGCGTCGTGCAGGCAGCCGCGGTTGCCGTAGACCAGGCCGCGCGCCGGGTCGGCGACCAGCTCGCTGAGCGGGGTGACGCGGTTGCGCCGAGCCACGGTCAGCTGACGGCGACCTCGGTCAGGTAGCGCGCGCGCCGGGCGATGGCGGCGGCCTCGCCCGTGAGCTCGACGTCGGCCTGACAGGGCAGCTCGGTCGAGGACGTGCCGACCATGACGCGCACGCGGCCGGGCTCGAACACGAGCCCGCCGTCGAGGCCGCTGAAGGCGAGCTGCTCGGCGGCCAGGCGGAAGGTCACGCGCCGGCGCTCGCCCGGGGCCAGTCGCACGCGCCGGAAGCCGCGCAGCTCCTTGACCGGGCGCGTGACGCTCGCCTCCTCGTCGCGCACGTAGAGCTGGACGACCTCGTCGCCCTCGCGCTCGCCGACGTTCTCGACCTCGACGCTGATCGCGACCTCGTCGCCGAGCGCGAGCGCCGTGCGGTCGAGCTCGGGGCCGTACAGCGCGAAGCGCGTGTACGAGAGCCCGTGGCCGAACGGCCACAGCGGCAGGTTCGATCCGTCGACGTACTCGCCGTGCCAGTGCGAGCGCCCGCCCGAGGGCTTGTGCGCGTAGTAGATCGGGATCTGGCCGACGTGGCGTGGCACCGTGACCGGAAGCTTGCCACCGGGGTCGGCGTCGCCGAACAGGATCTCGGCGATCGCGGCGGGTCCCTCGTCGCCCGGCACCCAGGCGTTCAGCACGGCGGCCGAGCGCTCGGCGGCGGCCACGACCGCGAGCGGCCGTCCGGCGACGAGGACCAGGACCACCGGCGTGCCGGTCGCCGCCACCGCGGCCACGAGCTCCTCCTGGCGGCCCGGGAGCGTGAGCTCCACGCGGTCGCGCATCTCGCCGCACGTGCACTCCAGCGTCAGTCCCGAGCGCTCGCCGACGACGACGATGGCCACGTCCGCGCCGCGGGCGGCCTCGGCCGCCGCCTCGATCTCGGCGTCGCTCGCGTCGAGGATGGCGCCGCCGGCGGCGAAGCGGACCTCGGCCCCATCGGCGCAGCGTTCGCGGATCGCGTCGAGGATCGTCGAGCGCCCCTCGAGCTCATCGGACAGGTTGAGGTCGTCGGGGACGGGGAACCCGATCGGGTTGTCGCGCATCTCGAGCAGCGTCTCGATGTGGGCGATGTGCGCGTAGTCGCCCAGGAGGTTGCGCGCGCTGTCGGCATTGGGCCCGATGACGGCGATCGACCGCAGGTCGTCGCGCAGCGGCAGGATCCCGTCGTTGGCCAGCAGCACGACCGAGGCCCGCGCCGCGCGTCGCGCGAGAGCGCGGTCGTCCTCGAGCGGCGGGCGTGCGGCCTGCGCATCGACGTACGGGCCCTCGAAGAGCCCGAGCTCGAACTTCACGGCGAGGATCCGCGCGACCGCGCGATCGATCAGTGCCGGGTCGACGCGCCCGTCGGCGATGGCCTGCGCCAGCGGCGCGCCGTAGGCAGCCGTCGAGGGCAGCTCGACGTCGATGCCCGCCTCGAGCGCGAGGACGGCGGCCGATCCGAGGTCGCCGACGACGCCGTGCGAGGTGGCGAGCTCGTCGATCCCGGCGTAGTCGGAGACCACGATCCCGTCGAAGCCCCACTCGTCGCGCAGCGTGGTGGTGAAGAGCTTGCGCGAGGCGACGCACGGCACCCCGTCGACGTCCTCGTAGGCGTGCATCATCGAGCGCATCCCGGCCTCGCGGACCGCCGCCTCGAAGGGCCACAGGTAGACGTCGCGCAGCTCGCGCGAGCCGATGTGCGCCGGTGCGCGGTTCATGCCGCCCTCGGGCAGGCCGTGGCCGACCATGTGCTTGCCGGTCGCCAGCACCGGCGCATCGGCGCCGTCCTGCAGCCCGCGCACGTAGGCCACGCCGAGCGCCGCGATCAGGTAGGGATCCTCGCCGTAGGTCTCCTCGATACGCCCCCAGCGCGGGTCGCGCGCGACGTCGAAGATCGGCGCCAGCCCCTGGTGTGCGCCCATCGCCCGCAGCTGGCGCGCGAAGCTGCTCGCGAGCGCCTCGACCAGCTGCGGGTCCCACGCGGCGGCGAGGCCGATCGACTGCGGGAAGCAGACCGCGTCGCGCGCGACGAGCCCGTGCAGGCACTCCTCGTGGACGATGGCCGGGATGCCCAGGCGCGTCTCCTCCACGAGGTGGCGCTGGATCTCGTTGGCGAGCGCGGCGGCGGCCGGCATCGCGAGGCTCGTCGCTCCGGCCACGCGGGTGATCTGGCCGATGCCCGCCCCGAGGCGGGCTCGGGCCTTCTCGGGGTCGACGTGCTCGCCGTCGAGGATCTCGAAGACCCAGATCGAGCCGAGCTGGGCGAGCTTCTCCTCGAGCGTCATCCGCCGGAGCAGATCGTCGACGCGATCGGCGACCGCGCGCGCCGGATCGAGATAGGGCGACGCGGCGACGCTCAACCCTTCACCGCCCCGCTGGTCAGGCCCTTGATGAGCTGGCGTTCGGCGAACGCGTAGAAGATCAGCGCGGGCACCATCGACAGCGTCGTGAAGGCCAGCACCTTGGCGGTGTCGGTCGTGTACTGCTGGGAGTAGTTGGTCACGCCCAGGGGCAGCGTCCAGCCGCCGGAGTCGGTGAGCACCACCAGGGGCAGCAGGAACGCGTTCCAGCTGCCGACGATGGCCAGCACCGAGACCGTCGCCAGCACCGGGCGCGAGAGCGGGAGCAGGATGCGCACGAAGAAGCGGAAGGGCCCGCAGCCGTCGATCGCCGCCGCGTCCTGCAGGTCGGAGGGGATGCTGTGGAAGAACGGTCGCAGGATGATGATCGTCATCGGCAGGCCGAAGGCCGCCTGCGGCAGCGCGACGCCCAGCGGGCTGTCGAGCAGTCCCAGGTTGCGGACCATGATGAAGATCGGGAGGATCGCGATCGCCACCGGGAAGAGCAGCCCCAGCGTGAAGATCGTGTAGAGCAGCTCGCGCCCGCGGAAGGCGAAGCGGGCGAAGATGAACGCCGCGAGCGCCGCCACCGGCACGGTGAGCCCCGTCGAGACGAGCGCGATCACGACGCTGTTCTTGACCTGGGTCCAGAACGTCGACGACTTGAGGATTCCGGTGTAGTTGGAGAACACCCACGGATCGGGCAGCGCGACGGGGTTGGTCGAGAGCTGCCCGGTGTCGCGGAAGCCGCCGAGGATCGCGTAGAGGATCGGCACGAGCGTGGCGATCGCGGCGATCCAGGCGATCGCGTAGAGCGCGGTCCGGCCGCCGATGCGCCGTAGCCGGCGGCCTGCGGCGCCCGGGCGCCGCCGGTCGATGGTGGTGTCCGCGGTGGCCATGTCTAGCGTCCCATGGTGGTCAGGGCGCCCTGGAGGTCGCGCCGCAGGACGAAGCGCTGGTAGGTGACCGCGATCACCAGCGAGATGACGAGCATGATGACCGCGACGGCGCTCGCGTAGCCGAACTCGAAGCGCTTGAAGCCGTGGTTGATCATGTAGACCGCCATCGTGTTCGACGCGTCGACCGGGCCGCCGCCCGTCATCACCCAGACGAGATCGAAGAGCTGGATCGCTCCGATGATGGACAGGAAGACCGAGATGCGGATCGTCGGTCCCAGGAGCGGGAAGGTGATGTAGCGGAAGATCTGGCGCGTGTTGGCCCCGTCGATCGCGGCGGCCTCCTCGAGCTCCTTGGGGATCTGCTGGAGCCCGGCGAGGTAGAGGACCATGTGGAAGCCGAAGTACTTCCACGAGATGACGATGAAGACCGAGTACAGGACGATGCTCGGGTCTGCCAGCCAGTCGTGGATGACCGCGTGCAGCCCGGCCGCGTTCAGCGTGTGGTCGGCGAGCCCCTGTGGCTGGAGCATCAGCGACCACACCACGGCGGCGACGACCTCGGAGAGCACGAACGGCGCGAAGAAGAGGACGCGCAGCAGCGCGCGTCCCTTCAGGCGCTGGTTGAGGATCCAGGCGATGGCCAGCGCGAAGGGGAGCTGCACCGCCAGCGAGAGCGCCACGATGATGCCGTTGTGCTTCAGCGCGCCGGTGAAGACGTCGTCTCCGAAGGCGCGCTTGAAGTTGTCCAGGCCGACGAAGTTCGTCGGCGAGGAGAGCCCGTTCCACTTGTAGCCGCTGTAGTGGAAGGCCTGGAAGATCGGCGCCACCACGAGCAGGCAGTAGAGCGCGAGGGCGGGCGCCAGGAAGAGGGCGATCGCGACCCACTTGCGCGCCACCCGCGCGCGGCGCGCGCGGCGGCGGTCGGTGGGGCTCGGCCCGCGCTTCCGGACCCGGACCGAGACTGGCGGGGCCAGGCGGCCCGGGGGAGCCGCCTGGCCTGTCGGTACGGATGCCGTCGGCCTAACCGGCCTTTGCGGCATCCGCGATCTTCTTGGAGACCTGCTCAGCCGACGCCTTGCCGGCGAACAGCTGCTGGACCGCGTCGTTCACCGCCTGCCCGACCGCCGGCGCGTACGCCTGGTCGAGGTAGAGCTGCACGAACGACGCCTTGCTGCGCGCGTCGAGCACCGCCTTCATGTTGGGATCGGTGACCGAGCTCTCGGTGCCCTTCGCGACCGGGAGGATGGCGCCGCTGGCGCCGCCCTTGTTGGCGACCGTGGGGCTCACGAGGAACTTCGCGAAGTCCACCGCCTCGGGCGGAGCGTCGCGGCCGATGGCGAACCCGTCGCCACCGCCGAACTGCTCGCTGGCCTGCCCGGCGCCGCCGTCCACGGTCGGGAACGGGAACCAGCCGGCGTTCTTGCCCAGGCCCTTCTTGTCCTTGGTGTTGGCCGCGAAGGTCGACGGGGCCCACTGGCCCATCAGGTCCATCGCCGCCCGGCCATTGCCCACCGTGGCGGCCTCGCCGCCGGCGCCGTCCCACGGGGAGGCGAGGAAGCCCTGCTGGAAGGGCTTCAGGGCGATGAGCTTCTTGAGCTGGTTGCCGGCCTCGACGAAGCCGGGCTGAGTGAAGGTGCCACCGTCCGTGGCCGCCTTGGCCATCGCGTCCTTGCCGGCGACGCGCAGCGACAGGTTCGCCCACCAGAACATGCCGGGCCACTTGTCCTTCTCGCCGACGGCGATCGGCGTGATGCCGGCCGACTTCAGCGTCTGGATGTCGCCGAGGAACTCGTTCCAGCTGGTCGGGGGTCCGTCGATCCCGGCCTTCTTGAACAGCTTCTTGTTGTACCAGACGCCCACGAGGCCGAGGTTGTAGGGAATCCCATACTGCTTGTCACCGATCTTGTAGAGGCCCACGCCGGCGTCGTTGAGGGTGCCGATCCAGGACTTGGTCGGCCCGGTGATGTCCTTGACCAGACCCGCGTCGGCCTGCTCCTTCAGGGTGCCGCCGCCCCACGACTGGAAGACGTCCGGCGGCTTGCCCGCCTGCATGTTGGTCGTGAGCTTCGCCTTGAACGCTTCGTTCTCGAGGACGGTGATCTTGACCTTGACGTTCGGGTGGGCAGCCATGTACTCGTCGGCCGCGTTCTTCCAGATCGTCTTCAGCGGGTCGTTGTTGGCGATATGCCACCAGTTGATCGTGACGGGCTTGTTGGAGCTCGTCTTCGCTGCACCAGAGCTGTTGCTGCTCGTGTTGTCGTCGCTGCCTCCGCAGGCGGCGACCACCAACGCTGCCGCCGCGAGTAGTGCGGCTGCTGCGCGACTGGGCTTACTCATCGCGCGACCCTCCTCCTGACTCGATTAGATGCCCGTCACGCGCCGGACCCGGCGGCGTCGGTGGCGGGCTTGTGACTGCTGTCGTTGCGTTGGGCGTGGTCTGAGCGCTCGCCTCCTTCTCGTTCAGGCCGTCGCCACCGCAGGACGTGTCCATAGGGCCGGGTCGGCGAGCAGCGGCTCGAAGGCCAGCTCCGCGGCCCCGAGCAGCGGGGCGTCCACGCCGAGGACGGCCGGGATGACGCGCACGCCCTCCCGCGTCTGCGGCAGGACCAGTCGATCGAGCTGCGCACCCAGCGTCGTCTCCACGAACGGATGGATGCGCCCGAACAGCCCTCCGAGGACCACGACCTGAGGGTTGAAGACGTTGACGAGGCCGGCGAGGCCGAAGCCCAGCCAGCGGCCGACGGCGTCGAGCGCCTCGAGCACGTCGGGCGCGCCTGCCGCGGCCTCGCGCAGGACCGCCTCGACCTCCTCGCGCCCGGCATCCGGGGGATGGCCCGCGCGGCGCAGCAGTGCACCCTCGCCGATCTCGGTCTCCCAGCACCCGACCGATCCGCAGCGGCACGTGCGGCCATCGGGATTGACGGGCATGTGCCCGACCTCGCCGGCGTATCCGCCGGCGCCGGTGAGCTGCTTGCCGTCGACGATCAGGCTGCCGCCGACGCCGACCTCGCCGGAGATGAAGAGCACGTGCTGCGAGCCGACGGCGGCGCCGCGGCGCAGCTCGGCCAGCGCGCCGAGGTCGGCCTCGTTGGCCACGGCGATCGGGAGGGCCGTCCCCAATGCGTCGGCCAGGCGATCGGCGAGCGGCACGTCGCGCCAGCCGAGGTTCGGCGCCATCGAGACGATGCCGGCGTCGCGGCGCACGATGCCGACGATCGCGACGCCGATGCCGATCATGCCGTCGGTGTCGGGCAGCCGGCGCTGCACGGCGCGCGCGAGGGCCGCGAGGTCGGCGATGGTCTCGTCGACCGAGGAGCGGTCACGGGGCCGGTCCAGCCGAACGACGTCGAGGACGTCGCCGCCGAGCCCGACCGCGGCCACCGCCAGCGAGTCGACGGCGATCTCGAGGGCCAGGACGATGCCCCCGCGCGGGCTGGGGCGCACGAGCGGGGACGGGCGCCCCGGGGTGCCCTGCGGTGTCCCGCGCTGCTCGGAGACGAGGCCTGAGAGCGCCAGCTCCCCGATGAGCCCACGGACGGCGCTGCGGGTCAGTCCAGTCCTCGTCACCAGCTCTGACCGCGAGACCGGGCCGCGATTGTGCAGCTCTCGCAGGATCGCGCTGAGATTCGCCCGCCGGACGGTCTCGCTGCGTTGCCCTGGCAGTTCGTAGGCCATTTCTGAGCGTTTGTATTTCTCTGCTACAAAACTGCCCTATCACACTTCCATACCGTCGACGATCTTGTCAAGAGCCAACTTCCGATAACTGTCTCCGAAACTTTCGGGGGGTGGCGCAAACGCGGCGCACCTGCCACCTTGAGAGGAAGGGAGCAGCGGCTCCCTGCGGAAACCAGAGAAGCCCGGCACGGACGCGGGCGCTGCTACCGTCATCGACCTCGTCTCGGGGCCGCTCCAAGCGGTCCCGTGGTGTCTCAGAGCGAAAGGGAACTGCCCATGTGCGGCATCGTCGGCTACGTAGGCAAGCGTCCCGTCCAGGACCTGCTGCTCGAAGGGCTCACGCGCCTGGAGTACCGCGGCTACGACTCAGCCGGCATCTCGATGATCGCGGGCGACGCGGTCGACTCCATCCGCGCGGTGGGCAACCTCGAGCACCTGCGCGATGCCGTCGCGGCGCGCGCCGCCGACGAGCAGGGCCACCACCGGGATCGGCCACACGCGGTGGGCCACCCACGGGCGCGTCAACGAGAAGAACGCCCATCCGCACTTCGACACCTCCGACCGCGTTCACGTCGTGGTCAACGGCATCGTCGAGAACTACCTCGCGATGCGCGAGCGCCTGACCGACATGGGCGCCGTCTTCACCAGCGACACCGACGCCGAGGTCATCGCGCATCTCATCGCCCACCATCTGGCCGCCGGCTCGCTGGTCGAGGCGGTGCGCGCCGCCTACGCCGAGCTCGAAGGGCACTACGCCTTCGTCGCGCTGTCGCTCGACGAGCCCGACACGCTCGTCGGCGCGCGCAAGGAGTGCCCCCTCATCGTCGGGCGCGGGGAGGGCGAGACCTTCCTCGCCAGCGCCATCCCCGCCTTCCTGCGCGAGACGCGTCGCGTCCAGTACATCGAGAACGGCGAGATCGTCGAGATCACGCCCGAGGGCACGACGTTCATGCTCCCCGACGGCACCGAGCTCGATCGCGAGATCGTCGAGATCGACTGGGACGAGGAGACCGCCGAGAAGGGCGGCTTCGAGACCTTCATGCTCAAGGAGATCCACGAGCAGGCCGACGCGGTGGCCGAGACGATCGCCGACCGCACCGTGCGCGCGGACGGCGTCGACCTCGACGACGAGGGCGCCCTCGACGAGGCGCTCCTGCGCGACGTCAAGCGGATCATCGTCGTCGCCTGCGGGACCAGCTACCACGCGGGCCTCATCGGCCGTTACGCCATCGAGGAGTGGGCGCGGATCCCGGTGGAGATGGACGTCGCCTCGGAGTACCGCTATCGCAACCCGGTGGTCGGCCCGGGCGACCTCGTCATCGGCATCACCCAGTCGGGCGAGACCGCCGACACGCTCGCCGCCATGCGCATCGCCCGCGAGCGCGGGGCGACGGTGCTGGCGCTGACCAACATCATGGGCTCGCAGGCCACACGCGACGCCGACGGTGTGCTCTACACCCGCGCCGGCCTCGAGGTCTGCGTGGCCGCGACCAAGACCTTCACGTGCCAGGTCGCCGTCATGTTCCTGCTCGGCCTCAAGCTCGCCGAGCTGCGCGACACGCTGCCGGCCGAGCGCCGCGCCGAGATCATCGCCGACCTCAAGCGCATCCCGCACTGCATCGAGGAGCTGCTGGGCAACATCGACGCGCAGGTCCAGGAGATCGCCGACGCCCACTGGGACAAGGAGTTCTTCCTCTACCTCGGCCGCCACGTCGGCCTGCCGGTGGCGCTCGAGGGCGCGCTCAAGCTCAAGGAGATCTCCTACATCTCGACCGACGCCTACGCGGCGGGCGAGATGAAGCACGGCCCGATCGCGCTGCTCGACGAGTCCACGCCCGTGGTCACGGTCGCCACCGACTCGCCCGTGCTCGAGAAGGTCGTCTCGAACATGCAGGAGGTGCGCGCACGCGGCGCCCACGTCGTGGCCATCGCCACCGAGGGCAACCAGGCGATCGGCGAGCACGCCGAGTCGGTCGTCCGCATCCCGCGGACCGACTGGATGCTGCAGCCGCTGCTGGCGGTCATCCCGCTGCAGCTGCTGGCCTACCGGATCGCGCGCCGTCGCGGGCTGAACGTCGACCAGCCGCGCAATCTCGCAAAGACGGTCACGGTCGAGTAGCGACCACGCCGGCGCTGGCCGCGACGACCAAGCCGACGCCGACGATCTCGGACGGACCGAGGGTCTGGCCGAGCCACAGCGTGCCGGCGAGGAGGGCGATGGCGGGATCGAGGCTGAGCAGGACGCTGAAGGTCTTGACCGGGACGGCCCTGAGCGCGACGTACTCCAACGTGTAGGGCAGCGCGATCCCGAGACCGGCGACTGCGGCGACCAGGGCGAGCTCGTGCGCGTTCGGGGTCGCGATTGCCGCGGGAATCGAGACCGGGAGCGTGATGCACGCGGCGATACCGACGGCGAGCGCCAGCCCGTCGAGCCCGGCGCTCTCGGTCGCCAAACGACGCCCCACGATCAGAGACACCGCGGTGAGGGCGGCGGCGACCAGTGCGAGCGCGACCCCGGTGGTCGTGCCCCCGCTGGGGCCCCCCGTCAGGGACACGACGCCGGCGGCGGCAGCGGCGATCCAGAGCGCGTCGAGCCGCCGGTGGACGCCGACCAGCGCGAGCGCGAGTGGGCCGAGGAACTGCAGGCTCACCACGGTGCCCAGCGAGACGCGGGCGATGGCCTCGTAGAGCACGAAGTTCAACGCGACGAGCGTGGCGCCGAACACGACCGCGCTGACCCAGAACCTCGACGAGCGGCCCCGCAGCGCGGGGCGGGCCACGAGAAGCAGGACCGGGGCCGCGAAGGCGAACCGCAGCGCACCGGTGCCCGCTGGTCCGTAGACCGCGAAGACGGTCGTGGCCAGCGCCGCCGAGGTCTGAAGCGACGCGCTGCTCCCGACGACCAGGCCCGGACCGCCGAGGCGAGCGAGGCGCGAGGCGCCGGCTTCCGGCGCGGGGCGCCGTCGCGGCCCGCGCGGCCTGAACGCGCCGCAGGCGTCCCACTGGGCGTGGGCGATCGCCTCCATGGCCGGGAAGGCTACGGCGCCGTGGCGAGCGCGAGCATGTGCGAGCTCGCTCCCAGGAGGCTCGGCTCGCCCTCCGTGCGGCGGATCGCGCGTAGCAGCAGCTCGCGCCTCGTCGGGTCGTCGAGCCAGTCGTCGAGCGCGCCGGTGTCGTCGAGCATCGTGGCCAGTCCCTCGACGGCCAACAGGGCCTGAAGCTCGAAGCCGGCCGTGGCCACCTCGCGCGCGAGCTCGTCGGGGCGGTGGAAGTAGGCCGTCGTGAACCAGCGCGGGTGCCCGTCGGGATTGCGGTGCTGGCCCTCGGCGACATCGCGCGCGACGAGCGCCTCGAAGCCCGGCTCGAGCAGGAAGCCGCGGAACAGGCCATCCATCGTCGACGCGAAGCGCGAGATCGCCGCCGCGGCCAGCAGGCCGCCCGGACGCAGGACTCGGCGCGCCTCGTGCAGGGCGCGTGCTCGGTCGACGGCCTCGGTGAGGTGATAGAGCGGGCCGAGCATGAGGACGACGTCGGCACTCGCGTCGGCGAGCGGAAGCTGCCGCGCGTCACCGACCTCGGCGGAGGCGAGCGCGGCGTCGCGTTGCGCATCCGACGCTGCGCGCGCCTGCTCGACGTGCAGAGCGATCGGGTCGAGGAGGTGCATCTCGTCGCCCTCGCGAGCCAGCGCGAGCGCGTAGACGCCGGCGGCTCCCCCGACGTCGAGGACCACCGCCGGCGGCGCGGGCAGGTAGCGCGCGAGCAGCTCGCGCGTGCGCAGGAACTCCAGGCGGCCCCAGTCGCCGAGGCGGCCCTGCTCGTCGCCGCGGTCGTAGTAGGCGGCGATGTCGTGCTCGTCAGCCATGGCCACGAGCCTAAGCCCTGGTTGAATGGCGGCGTGATCGGTCTGGACCTCCTGGAGATCGACCGGCTCGAGGAAGCGCTCGCGCGCCGGCCGGCGCTGGCCGAGCGGCTCTTCACCGAGGGCGAGCGCTCCTACGCGGCCACGCAGGGGCGCCCGGCGCGCCATCTGGCGGCACGCTTCTGCGCGAAGGAGGCGGTGAGCAAGGCGCTCGCGATGGACGTCCTTCGCCCGCGCGACATCGAGGTCGTCGGCGGCGGCGACGGACCGCCGCGCGTGGCCCTGCACGGCGAGGTGGCCGCGCGCGCGGCGGCGCTCGGCGTCGAGGTGCACATCTCGCTGACGCACACGAAGTCGGCGGCTGGCGCCGTGGCGGTGCTCAGGTGACGCTGCCCTCGTGGCTCCAGGGCCTGCCCGACCCCGAGCGCATGCGCGCGACCGATCGCTGGGCCATCGAGGAGCTCGGCATCCCCGGCTCCGAGCTCATGGAGCGCGCCGGGCGCGGCCTCGCCGACCTCGTGGTCGCCGTTGCCCCCGACGGGCCGATCGCGATCGCCTGCGGCAAGGGCAACAACGGCGGCGACGGGTACGTCGCCGCGCGGCTGCTGCGCGAGGCCGGCCGCGACGTGCACGTCCTGGCCGTCGCGCCGATCCAGGAGCTGAGCGGGGATGCGCGCGCCAACGCCGAGCGGGTGGAGGGAATCGAGCCCTTCGCGGCGGCGCGCCTGGACGACTGCGCGGTCGTGGTCGACGCGCTGCTCGGCACGGGCTTCTCCGGCGCCCCGCACGGCGCGGTGGCCGGCGCCATCGCCGCCCTGAATGCGGCCGGGCTGCCGGTGGTCGCCGCCGACGTCCCCAGTGGCATCGACGCCGCCACCGGCGTCGCCGAGGGCGAGGCGGTCCAAGCCCGCGCGACGGCGACCTTCGCTGCGGCCAAGCCCGGGCTGTGGATCAACCCCGGCAAGTCCCACGCCGGCGCCGTGCGCGTGGTCGACATCGGGATCCCCACGGGCGCGCCCGTCGACGAACCCGACATCGCGCTCATCGACGACGCCGCGCTGCTCGCACTGCTGCCCTCGCGCCGCGCCGGGTGGACGAAGTTCACGAGCGGCCACGTGCTCGTCGCCGGCGGCTCGCGCGGCCTCACCGGCGCGCCGTCGCTGGCCGCGGAGGCCGCGCAGCGCGCGGGCGCCGGCTACGTGACGGCGTGCGTCCCCGCCTCCGTGCAGATCGTCCTCGCCCAGCGGCTGCTGGAGGCGATGACCCGCGGCCTGCCCGACGACGACGGCGCCCACACCGCCGCCGGCGTCGACGAGGTCATCGAGCTCGCCGCGCGCGGCGGCGCGCTCGTCGTCGGCCCCGGCCTGGGCCGCAGCGACGGCGCCTTCGCCTTCGCCCGCGACCTCGTCGCGCGCGCCGAGGTCGCCGTCGTCCTGGACGCCGACGGCCTCAACGCCCATGCCGGCGGTCTCGGTGCGCTGGCCGGCCGCGGGGCGCCGACGATCCTCACGCCTCACGAGGGCGAGCTCGCCCGCCTGCTCGACGTCGAGTCGTCTGCCGTGCAGGCGCGGCGCCTGGAGCACGCGCGCGCCGCCGCCGAGCAGTCGCAGGCCATCGTCGTCCTCAAGGGCGACGACACGCTGGTCGCCGAGCCGGGCGGCCTCGTCGCCGTCAGCCCAGGCGCGACGGGCGCCCTGGCCACGGCGGGCACCGGTGACGTCCTCAGCGGCGTGCTCGCCGCCGTCCTGGCGCGCGACCTCGATCCCTTCATGGCCGCCTGCGCCGGCGTGCGCCTGCACGCGCGCGCGGGCATCCACGCCGCCCACGAGAAGGGCGTCGACGGCGTCATCGCCCGTGACGTGATCGAGGCGCTGCCGTTCGCGCGCTAGCGTCTGGGGCGGATACCCATGCAAGTCGAGATCTGGTCTGACATCGCCTGCCCCTGGTGCTACGTCGGCAAGCGCCGCTTCGAGGTCGCGCTGGCCGCGTTCGAGAACCGCGACGAGGTCACCGTCACGTGGCGCAGCTTCGAGCTCGATCCGCAGGCGCCGCGCCAGCGCGCCGCGGACAGCGCGGGACACCTTGCCGAGAAGTACGGGATGACCCGCGAGCAGGCGCAGGCCAGCCAGCAGAAGCTGGCCGACGTCGCGGCGGCCGACGGCCTCGAGCTGCGCTTCGACCTCGCGCGTGGCGGCAACACCTTCGATGCTCACCGGCTCGTGCACCTCGCCGCGGCCCACGGCGTCCAGGACGCGATGACCGAGCGCCTGATGCGCGCCTACTTCACCGAGGGCGAGCCCATCGCCGACGCGGACGCGCTCACTCGCGTCGCGCTCGATGTCGGCCTGCCCGAGGACGAGGTGCGCGACGTCCTCGCCGGTGACCGCTACGCCGCCGAGGTCCGCGACGACGAGCGCACCGCCGCGTCGCTCGGCATCCACGCCGTCCCGTTCATCGCCGTCGATCGCAGGATCGGCGCGGCCGGCGCCCGCCCGCCGGAAGCCCTCGGCGAGCTGCTGCGACAGGCCTGGCAAGCGCGGCTGGCCGCATGAAGCAGATCGCCTACATCACCCAGGGCCACTCCGACTACGACGAGCGCTTGCGCGCGGTCCTCGACGCCTCGGGCATCGATCCCGAGGAGTTCCTGGGCCTCGAGTACTTCTCGCTCACGCCGTTCTTCGTCCTCGCCGGAGCGACGGTCGGCGCGGAGGCACACGCGCACGGCACGGAGGTGCACGTGAGCGGGGTCCGCGTCACGATCCCCGAAGAGCTCGAGGAGGCGTTCCTCGCGACGCTACCCGAGCTGCTCGAGGACGCCTACACCGACGAGCAATGACGGTCGAGCGCGAGGCGCGCGTCTGCCCGCACTGCGGCGAGCCACCGGGCGAAGGCGTCTTCTGCGCCGCGTGCGGGCGCAACCTCGCGGCGATCGACCGGCTACCGACGCGGGCGGAGTGGGAGATCGCCGGCACGCAGGACGACCGGCCCCTGGCCGACCGCTGCGCCGAGGCAACCGCGGCGTTCCTCACCGCGATGCACGCCGCCGGCGACCCCGGCGCGAAGAAGACGGCGATGTCCGGGCGCTCGGGCTTCCGCCGGCCCAGGCAGGTCGAGGGCTGGGTCGTGCGCGCCGTCGACCGCGACGACCACCTTCCGCCGCAGCGCTACGAGTCCGGGCTCGTCCTGACGACCGAAGGCGCCTTCCACAAGCTCGACAACGAGGTCCGCGGCTACGGGACGCGCGACTTCCCGCGCTACGAGCACACGGTCGCGCCGGAGGCCATCGAGATGCCGATCGAGGCGCGACTCATCGCCGAGCTCGGCACCGTGCTCGCGGCCAACGGCATCGAAGCCGGCGACCGGTCGTAGTTCTGGCTACGGTTCGGGTCGATCTAACGGTCACACAGGAAGGCGCGACCGCAGTAACGGTCATACCGGCTCTATACTGAGGGAATGCGCAGCGATCTGCCGGCTCTGGCCCGCGAACTGGGCGCCAACGACCGAACGTTGCGGCGTGCGGCGGCACGCGGGACGGTGCGCTGCCGGCGCCCTGGGCCGCGTCGCCTCGAGCTGCCCGAGGGCGAGCTCGAGTACCTGCGGACCCACTGGGGGCTCCTACAGCGCCTGACCGAGACGCTGCGCACCGAACGCAACGTGCGCATGGCCGTCCTGTTCGGCTCCGTCGCGCGTGGGGACGAGACCGCTGACTCAGACCTCGATGTCCTGGTTGAGTTGCACGACAGCTCGCTCGCGGCGACCGGCCGACTGCGTCGCCGGCTGCGTGACGCCGCCGGACGCGAGGCTCAATTGGTAACGCTGGAGGCAGCCTCGTCCTCGCCGGTGTTGATGGCCGACGTCGTGGAGGACGGGCGCGTGCTCGTTGACCGCATGTCAGCGTGGCCGGCGTGGAGCGAGCGCGCGTCACGCCTGCGCGCGGAGGCGAATCGCACGCAGTCAGACGCCGAGGACAGGGCACGCGAGGTCTTCGCATATTACGGGCGAGCCTCGCGGTAGATGGGTACGGAGGGACAAGCGCGTGGTCGCGGCACGAGTAGCCGTGGCAGTCGGCCCGCACGTGATGGTGGCCGTCAGCGCATCCTGGAGATCATCGACCTGGTCCCGTTTCAGCACGAAGGGCTACGGCGCGCACTCGAGCCATTCGGGGGGGCCAACCATTTCGATGGCGACGCCTACGTCGCCGCAAGGGCATCACGCGACTTCGGGCTCTTCGACCGTACCGCGCTGGCCGAGCGCTACTGGTCGGTGCTGCAGACCCTGCTCAGAGATCTGGCCGCCTTCGGGCTCGCCGAGGCACGCCGCCTCGGCGTTCACGAGGTGCGTAGCGCGGGCCCCTTGTTCGACGGGCTGGCCGATCTCGGCGTGCTGTCGCGTCCCGACGCGGTGCGCCTGACCGAGATCCAGGCCATCCGCAACGACGATCAGCACATGTACCCGGCGGAAGTCCGCCGGCTGGTGCAGGCGATGCTCGACCTCGACGCCTGGGTGGCGCGGTTCATGGCCGCCTACGGTCGTTGGTTTGCGTCCTGGCCGCAGAGCTCCGCCTGACCGCGCGCGCGTCTTCGCCGCCTGCGGCTGCAGGCGCCCGCGTGCGTGCGGCCACCTGCTGACGTACCGTCTGCACCCGTGACGGGTCTGACCCTGGAGTGCGCGGCGCGCACCGACGTCGGGCGGCGCGCCAACAACGAGGACGCGGTCTTCGCGAGCCCGCGGCTGGCGGCGGTCGCCGATGGCGTGGGCGGCGCCGCGGCGGGCGAGGTGGCGAGCCGTACGCTGATCAACGCCCTCGTCCACGTCGACAAGTGCCGGCTTCAGGGGCGCCTCGAGGATGCGCTGGCCGCGGGCATCGCATGGGGCAACGAGACGATCGGTTTCATCGCCAGGTGCCGTCCCGCGATGGCCGGCATGAGCACGACGGTCACCGCCGTGGCGCTCGGCGACGACGGCTGCGTGGTCGCCAATGTCGGCGACTCGCGCACCTACCTGCTCAGGGACGGCACGCTGACCCAGCTCACGCACGACGACTCCTGGGTGCAGCTCATGATCGACAGCGGCGAGCTCACGCCCGAAGCGGCTCGCGACCATCCGCAGCGCTCGCTCGTCCTCGCCGCCCTCGACGGCGAGCCCGATCGCGCGCCGGCCCTGACGACCTTCGAGGCCCGGCAGGGAGACCGGCTGCTGCTGTGCTCCGACGGGCTCTCCGACGTGCTTGACGACGCCACGATCGAGGCGACGCTGCGGGGCGCGTCGCGCGCCGACTGTGCGGCGCGCCTCGTCGACCTCGCGCTCGCCGGCGGGGGCCGCGACAACATCTCCGCGGTCGTCGCCGACGTCGCCCCGCGACGCGACCCGACGACGGCCTGGTAGGCACCGACCCGCGGGCGGCGGCCACCCGGTCCGCCGGCGGGCACGCTCTAGACTCCGGCGCGGCAGATGGCCCTGACCGTGCGCGACATCATGGACGCCGACCCCGTCACGGTCGAGGCGGGCGACGACGTGGAGACGCTGGTGCGGCGGCTGCGCCAGCACGAGCTGCCGGGCGTGCCGGTGGTCAACGAAGGGGGGCGGTGCGTCGGGATCGTCACCGAGGCCGACCTGGTGATCGCCGACGAGCAGGGCGACCTGCACATCCCGCACTACATCGAGCTGTTCGGCGGGATCGTCTTCCTCGAGCCGCTGCGCCGCTACGAGGCGCGCCTGAAGAAGGCCTTCGCCTCGTCGGTCGCTGACCTCATGACCGAGGACCTGGTGACGATCGAGGCAGACGCCTCGGTGGCGGAGGCCGGACGGATCATCGTCCGCCGCGGGCACAACCGCCTGCCGGTGGTCGAGCACGGTCGGCTCGTCGGCGTGGTCACCCGCGTCGACGTCCTCGAGGCGCTCACCCGCGATCAGCAGTGAGCCCGCTGCGGGCGCTGGCCCGGGTCAACGTCGCCGCGATCGAGCGCAACGTCGCCCGCCTGCGCCGCGAGCTACGGCCCGGCAGCGACCTGTGCGCGGTGGTCAAGGCCGATGGCTATGGCCACGGGGCGCTGCCCGCCGCCTGCGCGGCGCTGGCCGGCGGCGCCACCTGGCTCGCCGTCGCGACCGCGAACGAGGCGACGGCGCTGCGCGCCGCCGGCGTCGAGGGACCGCTGCTCGTCCTGGGCGCGCTGAGCCCCGAGGAGCTCGACGCCGCGCTGAGCGCGCGCGCCGACGTCGTAGCCTGGCGCGAGGCGTTCGTCGACGCGGTGGCCGCGCGCGGGGGCGGGCGCGTGCACGTCAAGCTCGACACCGGGATGGGGCGGCTGGGCACGCGCGACCCCGAGGAGGCGACGCGGGTGCTGGAGGCGGCCGCGGCGAACGCGCCAGTGCAGCTTGTGGGCGCCATGACGCACTTCGCCACCGCCGACGAGCGCGGCGACGACTTCTTCGGCGAGCAGCTCGCGCGCTTCGACGCGTGGGCGCAGCCGCTGCGCGAGCGCCACCCCGGCCTGGTCCTGCACGCCGCGAACTCCGCGGCGCTGCTGCGCGACCCCGGCAGCCACTTCGACCTGGTCCGCGCCGGCGTGGCGATCTACGGCCTGGACCCGTTCCAGGAGGATGCCGGCGCCCGCGACCTCGAGCCGGCCCTGGAGCTGGCCAGCTACGTCGCGGAGATCAAGCCCTGCGCGGCCGGCGAGAGCGCGGGCTACGGCCGGCGCTTCGTGGCGCAGGCCGACACGATGATCGCCACCGTGCCGATCGGGTACGGCGACGGGGTGAGCCGAGCGCTGACCAACAACGCCGAGCTGCTGGTCGGCGGCACGCGCTTCGCGCTCGTCGGCACCGTGTCGATGGACAACGTCACGCTCGACCTCGGCGCCGCAGGCGACGCCGGGGTCCAGATCGGCGACGAGGCGCTGCTCATCGCCAAGGGCCTCCCGGCGGAGGCGATGGCGCAGCGGCTGGGGACCATCAACTACGAGGTCACGTGCGCGCTCACCGCGCGCGTGCCACGCGAGCACCATCGCGACGGGGCGCCGCTGTGATCGAGATGCTGCGCGAGGCGCTGGCCGGAGAGCGCGCGTGGCTCGTCGGCGGCGCGCTGCGCGATCGTCTCCTGGGACGCCCGACGCCCGACCTCGACGTCGTCGTCGACGGGGACGTGCGCCGCGCGGCGCGCAGCCTCGGGCGCGGCGCCGGCGGCGCCTCGTTCGAGCTCTCAGACCAGTTCGGCGCCTGGCGCGTCGTCGCCCGCGACCGCAGCTGGCAGGTCGACATCACGCCCCTGCAAGGCGGCTCGCTGGAGGCCGACCTCGCCGCGCGCGACCTGACGGTCAACGCGATGGCCGAGCCGCTGTCCGGCGGCGAGCTCGTCGATCCCCACGGCGGTGCGGGCGACCTCGACCGCAAGCGCCTGCGGATGGTGAGCGCCGACGCGTTCGTGGCCGATCCGCTGCGCACGCTGCGCGTCGCACGCCTCGCCACCGAGCTCGGCTTCGAGATCGACTCCGACACGGCGATCGCGGTCCGCGCGCATGCGCCGGGACTGGCGAGCACCGCCCAGGAGCGCGTCTTCACCGAGCTGCGCCGCATCGTGACCGCCGACGCGGCCGTGCGCGGCCTCGCCCTCATGGACGAGCTCGACCTCGTCGCCGCCGTCCTGCCCGAGCTGACCGCGCTGCGCGGCGTCGAGCAGAACCCCTACCACCACCGCGACGTGCACGGACACACGCTCGAGGTCCTGCAGGCCAGCATCGACCTCGAGCGCGATCCCGCGGCTGCGCTCGGCGACGAGGCGCTGGCCGCGCCCGTGCGCGCCCTGCTGGCCGAGCCGCTGGCCGACGAGCTGACCCGCGGCGGCGGGCTGCGCTTCGGCGCCCTGCTGCACGACATCGCCAAGCCGCGCACGCGCACCGAGCTGCCA
>Ga0307502_10000078_pt1 | contig 25706 bp, 18 predicted proteins | sample 16_S_MG_FD_201364 | JGI IMG/M metagenome (GOLD analysis project Ga0307502, IMG submission 201364) | Soil microbial communities from Populus trichocarpa stands in riparian zone in the Pacific Northwest, United States - 16_S | ecosystem: Environmental > Terrestrial > Soil > Riparian zone > Trees... | reverse complement strand
CCGGGCCGAAGCGCTCGCCGACCTGCTCGGTGGCCAGCGAGACGACGTGCGCCAGCCCGGCGAGGGCCAGCGTGGCCACGGCGAAGGCCAGCAGGGGCGCCCAGTCGGCGTAGTGCGCGATCCCGGCCACCGCGGTCGCGACCACGATGACGCCGATGACGATGCGCTCGGTGCGCGTGAGGCCTCCCATTGGCGGCAGCGAGGATACGCATCGCCCGCACTACGCTGCGCGGCGATGCTGCGCCTGGCCCTCGCCCGCCTGCGCGCCCGCGGCCGCCTGACGGTCGACGGCCGGCCGCGGCTGGGGCGTGGCGTGCGCTTCGACCTCGCGCCCGGGGCCGTCGTCGCGCTCGGCGACGGCTGCCACGTCGGCGACCGATGTCGCTTCCACATCGGTGCCGGCGCCGCGGTCGCGATCGGCGCCGACGCACAGCTCGGCGAGCGCTGTGTCGTCGCGGCCCACGAGCGCGTCGAGATCGGCGCCGGCGCCCGCCTCGGCGACGAGGTCGTGCTCATCGACTTCGACCACGACGTCGACGACGTCGAGCGCCCCGTACGCGAGCAGCCGCTGCTCACCGCGCCGGTCGTGATCGGCGAGCGCGCCGTCGTCGGCACGGCCGCCGGGGTCCTGCGCGGCGTCACCGTCGGGGCCGGCGCGCGGGTGGGCGTGCGCGCGGTGGTGACGCACGACGTGCCGCCCGGGGCAGTGGCCGAGGGGACGCCGGCGCGCGTGCAGGCGCCCTGAGCACGCGCTCACGCTCGTCCGCCTTGCGCTTGTGGCGATGCGCGGCGCTTACTGCCGCATCGAGGGAAAGGAGTCCCCCGCCGCGCCCGGCCGGGCCGCTCCGGCCCTAGCGTGGTCGATTGCTGTTGCAGGACAACAGTTATCGACCACGCTTCGCGGAAGCGTGGTCGATTGGGGTGCCAGGAGCCCCCCTAGCGACCATTGTCCGGGGTAGCACGCCCCCCACGGAGGACGACCGCCCGCGGCCGCGCCACCCCGGGTCCGCTTCCCCTCGGTGGTGCTTTTAAGCGTCGCGGAGCGCCGCAAGCGCAGAGCGGACGACGGCCCCGCGGAGATCCTAGATCCCCTCCGTCGGCGGCGGGCGCACGCGCGCGACCATCACCAGCCCCGCCAGGATGGCGGCCATGCCAAGCAGCTGCAGCGCCGACGGCGCCTCGGCGAAGAGCAGTGCACCGAGGACGACCGATCCCACGGGCTGGATCGTCAGCAGCACGGAGGTCAGCGCCGCCGGCAGGCGCGGCAGCGAGGCCGAGATGAGCAGCCAGCCGAGGACCTGCGAGCTCAGGGCGAGGATGACGAGCCATACGTGGGCCGGCCACGAGGGCACGAGGTCGGCGTCGCCGATGACCGCCCCCGCCGCCGCGGACACGAGCGCGGCGACGAGCGTGGCGTCGAACAGCGGCCCGGGGACGCGCTGCTGATCTCCGCTGCCCGCGCGCAGGACGAGGATGAACCCGCTGTAGGCGAGGCCGGTGGCGGCTCCGTAGATCACGCCCTGGGTCGGGTTGGCGCCGTACGCGCCGTTCTCCAGGGCACCGGAGACGAGCACCACGCCGCTGAGGACGAGCGGCAGCGTGGCCAGGATGCGCCCGGCCGGGCGCTCGCCGAGCAGCAGCCACGCGACCAGCGGGACGAAGGCGACCTGCAGGTTGCCCAGCACGGTGGCCAGGCCGGCCCCGACGTCCTCGATGGCGTGGTGCCAGCAGATGAGGTCGACCGAGAAGAACACGCCCGCGAGCGCAGCGAGCGCGCGGTCGCGGGCGCTGCGCGGACCCAGCCGCCGGTCCTCCCACCACGCCAGCACCCCCAGGACGGGCACGGCGTAGGCGCAGCGGAAGATGGCCGCGGTCGACGGCGAGACGCCGGCCTGCTTGACCAGGATGGCCGAGAAGGCGATGGTCAGCGCGCCGGCGATGGCCATCGCCCGCGGGCGCGCGGCGAGCGCCGTGACGACTGCGGGAATCGCGGGGGCGGCGGTCCGGGCCAAGCCCGGACAGGCTACGCGCGCCGGCTCAGCCTCAGCCGCCCGCGGTCACCGGGCATTGTGCGTCGAGCAGGTTGCAGGCCAGGATGTAGCCCGTGTAGGTCAGCGCATAGGGCTCGAGGCCGAGCGGGTGGTCGTGCTGGGTGGAGGGCTGGGGCAGCAGCGCCCCGGCGATGCGCACCGTCCCGGACCCCAGGGCGATCTCGCCCAGCGTCGCGCGCTCGAGCACCGGCGCGGCGTCGCGCGTGCCGCTGTCGACCGAGGTGGCGGCCACGCGGCCGCCCGCGGCCTGGAAGCTCTGCGCGTCGACGTCCCACTGGCGTGCGGAGGACGCGTCGGCGCCCGAGCCGTCCTGGATCGCGAAGCCCAGCGGCGTGGGCTCGAAGACCTGCCGGCGCAGGCCTGTGTTGAAGCGCGAGCCGGGCTGGTTGACGTCGTGCGCGAGCGGGTCGTCGAGCGTGCGCTCGTCGCTCGTGCACGTGTCGTCGGCCGCGTAGTCCACGCAGCGCCGGAAGGTGACCTGACCGGTGTAGACCGTGGTCTGGCCCACCTGCGAGGCGGGCACGTCGGCGAACTCGGGCAGGGCGCGCAGCGCGCCGTCGGTGAGCACCAGGTGGCCGCCGGCGCGCACCCAGTCGCGCAGCTTGGCGATCCACTGGTCCTTCTCGGCGGTCGTGTAGGCGCCCGTGCCGTTCGCGGCCGGCAGCGCCGTGAAGCTCACCGTGCCGCTGTAGCTCGTGTCGGCCACCGCGGTGCAGTTGACGACCTGCACGCGGTAGTCGCCCGCGGGCGGGCTGTCGAGCGACAGCTCCTCCGCCCCGGGGTTCGACGTCGTGGCGCTGCGCACGTCGACGTAGGCGCCGCCCGCCTTGCGCTGCAGGTAGAGATCGAAGTCGCCGATCGGATCGGGCCATGCGATGCGCACGGCCATCGACGCGTTGCCGTCGTCGGAGCCGATCGTGAAGTCGTGGCTCTCGCTCGACGCATCGGTGCGCGCGCACGAGTCGGCGCCCTGCGCCGGCGCCGTGGGCTTGGTGTCCGCGAAGGTCACGTCCTCGGTCGGCGGGCCGCCCGGTCGCGTCTCGCTGGCGAAGCCGCCCGTGTACCCAGGCAGCGCGTCGTCGGCCAGCACGAGGTTGCGCAGGCCGTCGAGCGACTGGTCGCCGGCGATCACGGCGCGCGGGTCGATCGCCCGGAAGCGGTCGGCCGGGTCGGCGATGAAGCCGTCGAGGTCGGAGAAGAAGTCGGTGTTGGCGACGTCGTAGCCCTTGAGCACCGGCGGGGCGTCGCCGTTGGTGTTGCCGTCCGAGGAGGCCGGCGCCGAGCTGAAGTGCACGTCGACCTTCGCGGGGCCCGCGGTGACGCCGGCGGGCAACGCGACGACGACCCGCCACGGGACCTGGTGCGCGCGGCCCTCGCTGTCACGGTACGTGGGCAGCGGCCGGTTGACCGTCGCGACGAGGCCGGCCTGCAGGTACAGCGGCGACTGGTTGTAGTCCTGGGCCACGGTGACCCATTCGGTCTGCTCGGCGGGATCGGTGCCGGGGTGCTCGTCGCAGTGCTGGCACTGGACGGCGAGCGTCGCGCTGCCGGTGGCGATGCCCTGGACGTTGGGCAGCGTGGCCTGCACGCGCATGCCGCCGTCGTAGATCCCCGCCACACCGGGCGTGGCCGCGCGTCGCTGGACGCGGAAGCCGTAGACCGAGCCCTCCGCCGACGGCGTCGCGGTGGCGTTCGCGATGTCCGGCTGCGGGTTGGTGTTGGCGGGCGCGTCGCCCTGCAGGACCTGCTCGGAGCGCGTGACGCGCGTGTTGGGCACGTAGCCCTGGGCGCCCGGAGCGTCCATCCGCGCCGACACCGGCGCGAGCATCGAGGCGAGGTGGGCGTAGATGAGCGCCTTGTTGCCGTCGACGTGCATCTGCTCGGTGTGCGGGTCGAAGACGATGTTCTTGTCGAGGTGGCTGAAGGCCATCTCGTTGTCGATCCCGTCCGCGTGCAGCCCGAGCTTGGAGTCGAACCAGTCGCCCAGCGTGCCCGTCGTGGTGTAGTTGATCGTGTCGTAGACCGACCCCCACGTCTGGCCGTAGATCTTGGTGCAGACGTCGCCCAGCGCTCCGGGCACGCAAGGGTCGGGGTTGGCCTCGGGCTCGGCGACCGCGTCGTTGGGCTTGACGATCGGCGACCACTTCACGGCGTCGTAGGTCGAGCGGTTGATGGCCTTGGCGGCCTCGCGGATGCCCGCGTCCTTGCCCAGCGTGTGGCGGCCGTGGGGCAGCAGCGTGTAGCTCAGCGCGTCGGCCTCGGGCTGGCCGTGGAGGTCGTCGCCGGCCGTGAACGGCCCCGCCGCGCGCACGCCGTCGTAGAAGCCCAGGAAGGCGTTCGTCTCGGGCTCGGAGGCGCCGCTGTAGGGGCGGAAGGAGTAGCCGAGGTCGGGCCAGTCGCGGTTGGGGTCGACGCCGTTGCCGTTGTAGCGCTGGAAGAAGATGCCGCCCGACTGCACGCTCCCGCGCCGCCAGCCGTCGGGGTTGGGATAGGTGAAGTAGATGATCGTCTTCTTGAGCACGTCGGCGAAGGTCGGGGCGCTCGCGCTCACCGCCGCCGGGACGACCGGCTTGTCGGCCAGCCCGGTGTCGTAGGCGGTGACGAGGTCCTCCATCGCCCGCGTGCCGCCCTCCGCGCCCGCTCGCTCGATGCCGTGGATCGAGAGCGAGAGCGTGTAGCGCTTCTTGCCGGCGTCGGGCACGGTCTCGTCGGTGACGCGCACGACGACGAGGTCGCTCTTCTTGCGCGCGAGGGTCGAGGTCGGCAGCCCGGCGGATACGTACTCGGGCTTGGGCGTGAACTCCGGCGCGGCGAGGTTGTCGCCGGGGAACATCGTGGTCGGATTCGCCTGCACCTGCGCCTTGGTCTGCGAGCCGTCGCCGATCTTGCCGTCGAGGACGAGCACTTCCATGTAGCGCGACCAGCGCGGGTTCATGTACTTCAACGCGTCGACGAACTCGTCGATGCCGATGAAGCTGCTGGCCGGGATCGTCCCCTGCGCCCGCGGCGAGCAGACCGGCGCGCTGATCGTCATGCACCCGGCCAGCGGGTCGGGAAAGACACGGCCGAGCGTCATGTACTGCTGGTCGGAGGTCGCCACCGGCGAGGCCGCGGCAGGCGCCGCGAGCAGCAGGGCGGCGACAACGACGAGGACGGCGGCGCGAGGGTGCATGGCGACTCCAACGTGGTGTGGGCCGGGAACTTGCCCCAATGCGTGGCCTGCCCAAACGCAGCCGGCGCTCGAGTCCGCCCCGCAGCCGGCCTTCCGCGGCTACCGCACGACGGGCAGGCGCCGCGGCGCGAACGTCCGCGGCCACAGCGAGCCGCCGTCGCGCAGGGTCGCCGCCGCCGCCCGCCGCGTGGGCCGGTAGCGCACGCGACGGCCGCCGATCACGCCGGTCACCGAGCCGCGGCGGCTGATCCTCAGGGTGCCGTGGGCGGTGCCCGTGACGCGGACGGTGCCCGAGATCGCCCCGTCGCTGCTGGAGAGCGAGCCGCTCACGCGCAGGCCGGGGACGAAGGCGTAGCTGCGCAGGCGCAGGCGACCCTCGAAGCTCGCCTGGCCGGAGTAGCTGCCGCCGCGCAGCCCGCCCCCGCTGACCTGCAGCCCGGCGAAGAGCGCCTGCAGCGCGGCGAGGCGCGCGTCGGTGACGGTGTCGAGGACGGCGAAGAGCGCGCGCCCGCGGGTGCCGCCGACGCCGGGCGCCGAGCGGAAGTCGCTCAGCGCGCGCGGAGGCAGGGGCGTCGGGCGCACGCCGTTGTCCTGGCCCAGGCACGGATGGCCGACGGCGACGTCGTCGATGAAGCGCGCCAGCGCCTGCGCCGTGCAGCCGGTGATGTCGCTGTCGAGCGCGTCGTGGCCCGAGCCCTTGAGGGCCACGATGGTCGAGTGCGGCAGCTCAAGCGCGGTGGCGCGGGCGTTCTCCAGCGGCGTGCGCGTGTCCAGGCGTCCGCCGAGCAGCAGCGCCGGCACGTCGGGCAGCGGCCCGGTGAACGGCGGGCGGATCGGATCGCCCGGCCAGGCCAGGCAGTCGTCGACGTAGCTCGTGCGCTCCACGGTCTGCGCGTCGAAGGGGTCGTAGTCGGTTGGCGGGATCGCCGCGAGCGCCTGCTGGGCCGCGACCGCGCGATCGGCGACCGGCGCGTCGCGCGCGAAGGGCAGCGTCACGTCGGTGCAGCCGGTGGCGGCGTTGAGGCCGACCGACAGGTCCTCGGCCCGCGTCCGGCCCCCCTGGCCGATGCGCCGCAGGCGCACGAGCGGCGCGCTGTCGCCGCGGCGCGCCGCGCTGATGGCGGCCGGCAGCGCGGCCTGCAGGAACGGGTTGAGGTCGCCCGCGATGAGCAGGAAGGACAGCTCGTCGGGGGTGGCGTACTGCGTGGCGCGCCGCTTGCCCTGCGCGTCGTAGTAGTCGCCACGCAGCGGACCGCTCGCGTTGATCCGGCGCACCAGCGCGGCCACGTCGTCGACCGGGTCCTTGGTCGCGTTGCGACAGGCTCCGTGGGCGCACTGCTCGGCCAGCACGCGCGGCAGGTTGCGATAGGTGTCGAGCAGGAAGGGGTCGGGGCCCTCGGGGCCGACGATCGAGTCGAGGATGAGCCGGTCGACGTGCTCGGGGAAGGCGCGCGCGTACTGCAAAGCGACGTGCGTGCCGTACGAGATCCCGTAGAGGGCGATCTTGTCGGCGCCGAGCGCCTGGCGCAGGGCGTCGATGTCGAGCACCGTGTCGGCGGTCGTGTAGAAGGCGCGCCGCGGCCCGATGCCGGCCGCGCAGTTGGCGACCGCCTGCGGCTTGTACGGGTCCAGCGAGCGCAGCCGCTGGAGGTTGGGGCACTCCAGCACGCCCGACTTCCCTGTCCCGCGCTGGTCGAGCACGGCGAGCCGGTAGCGCCGCAGCGCGGGGTCCATCGAGATGGCGAACGAGGAGGCCGACGAGACCGCCGACTGCCCCGGACCGCCGGAGAGGGCGATGAGGACCTTGCGCGGGCCCTCGCGCTGGACCGCGTAGTGCAGCGCGACCGTCCCCGGCGTGGCCCCGGTGCGGTCGAGCGGCACGTCGAGCGTGGCGCAGCCGAAGTCGTCCTGGCCACGGCACGTCGTCAACGTCGGTGCGGCCGCCGCCGACCCCGGTAGGAGTGCGGCCAGCGTGGCGAGAGCGAGAGCAGCGGCGGGAGCGGAACGCAAGGACCGGCCACGGTACACGGATCGACGGAAGGTCGAAGCCGGTTTGGACGTCTTGATCTGGAAATAAGCCAGTTCCGCAATACTGTGGGAGCACCATGGCCAGTGGGGAGAGGACGACTTTCGGGCCGCGGCGAATGGCGGAGCAATCCGCCCTGGCGCGTGAGTGGCGCCGGCTCGGCCGCGCGGCCACCTTCGTCGCCGTCCTGACGAGCCCCGCGACCTTCTTCTGGCTCTACGAAGGCAACGACTGGCCGCTGCTGTGGGCGCTGCTGGGCACCCTGGCGCTGGTCATCAGCTTCCGCGGGTTCGTCGACGTGGTGGCGCACAAGCTCATCCCGCGCGCGAGCCTCTACGGCGCCGGCCACGAGCTCATGGCGGCCGACATCCTGGCGCAGCGGCGCGTCTGGTACTGGCGCACGAAGTTCCGCCGCCTGTTCTGGATCGGGCTCATCGTCGGCGGCTCGCTCGGCCTCCTGTACGGCCTGGGTGGCACGCCGAGCGACATCCTGGACGCCATCCCGCAGTTCGCGATCTACTTCCTCAGCTTCGGGCTGCAGCTCCCGCTCTTCTTCCTCATGAACCTCCTCATCCTGTTCGGGCCGATGCTCTTCTTCGGCCTGCGCCAGATGAAGGGCTACGAACCGGGCGACGCCGACTGGGGCGTCAAGCTCGAGGACGTTCGCGGGCAGGCCGAGCCGAAGGCAGAGGTGACGAAGGTCATCGAGCTGTGGTCGGCCGGCGAGGAGTTCCGCAAGGCGGGCGGCAAGCCCGAGCGCGGCCTGCTCTTCATCGGCGCCCCGGGCACCGGCAAGACGATGCTCTCCAAGGGCATCGCGACCTCGTTCAACTCGCCGATCGTCACGATGCCCGGCTCGGGCTTCGCGCAGACGTTCATCGGCATGGACGTCGTCATCGTCATGGCCCTGATCCGCAAGGCGCGCAAGCTCGCCCGCAAGTGGGGCAACACGTGCATGATCTTCATCGACGAGATCGACGCCGTCGGCATGCGCCGCCAGGCGCTGCAGGGCAGCTACGGCTTCCGGCCGATGGCCAGCGGCTTCGAGGAGCCGCCCATGTACGGGCCGTGGGGCTCGCTGACCTCGACGGGCGACCTCGTGCTCGAGAACCGCCAGTGGCGCGACCGGATGTTCATGTCGCGCGCGGAGCCCACGTCGCCGGTCGCGCCCGGCCCGCTCGGCGCCGTGCGCGATCGCATCCAGGGCGTCATGTTCCCGGGCATGGGCGGCATGGGCGGTGGGCTGGCGCTCAACCAGCTGCTGGTGCAGATGGACGGCGTCGACGAGCCGCCCGCCATGCGCAAGTTCTTCACCAACCGGATCAACACGTTCCTCGACGCGACCTACCTGGTCCCGCAGAAGATCCGCAGGCTGCGGCTGCGCATCAAGCCGCCCAAGCCGCGGCCCGAGCAGGTCTACTTCATCGGCGCCACCAACGTGCCGCTCGAGGCGCTCGACCCGGCGCTCATCCGCCCTGGGCGCATGGGCCGCCACATCTGGTTCCGTACGCCGACCAAGGACGACCGCAAGGACATCTTCGACCTCTACCTGGACCGCGTCAGCCACGAGGCCGACCTCGACCGCCCCGAGCGCCGCGACGAGTTGGCACGCATGACGAATGGGTACTCCCCGGCCATGATCGAGCAGGTGTGCTCGATGGCGTTGACCTACGCCCAGTCCGACGCCCGCGCGGAGTTCGACCGCAAGGACCTCGTCGAGGCGATGACCACGATCGAGTCGGGCACCGCGGTCGGCGTGAACTACATCGAGGACGAGAGCCGCGCCGTCGCCATCCACGAGGCCGGCCACGCGGTGGCCAGCCACGTCTACATGAACGACGTCCTCTCCACGCGGCTGTCGATCCGCATGCGCGGCGGCTCGCTGGGGCACCACCAGGCGATCGAGAAGGAGGAGCGCTTCTCCAGCTGGCGCCACGAGGAGGTCGGCAACCTCGTCTGGACGCTCGGCGCCATGGCCGCCGAGCACGTGTTCTACGGCGAGAACTCCGTCGGCGTGGGCGGCGACATCCAGAGCGCCACCTGGCGCGCGTCGCGGATGGTCGGCATGAGCGGCATGGGCCCCGAGCCGCTCGATCTGCGCGGGCGCGTCTCCAAGGAGCGCCTACCCGAGGTCGAGAAGGAGCTCATGGACCGCTTCGAGCGCATCGGCCTGCAGATCATGAATCGCGCGCGCCAGGGCGGCGCCATGGACTCCGACCCGATCGGCTCGGTGCTGGGCGACCCCGCCAAGCGCCGCGCCGCGGCCCAGATCCTCGGCCAGGCCTACCTCACCGCCGTGTGCTGCATCCGCGAGAACCGCGAGGCCGTGGCCAGCGTCGCCGACGCGCTCGTCCAGCACAAGGAGCTCTACGGCGACGAAGTGGTCGACCTGCTGGAGGTCGCCGCTCCGCGCGCGCCCACCATCGACGTGCTCGACGAGGACATCTGGCCCAAGGTATGAGCGAGAGCGACAACAGGCCGCAGGGCCCGCGGCCCTGGGATCCGGCGGGCACGCAGCCCAAGCACGATCCAGCCTCGCTGCTGCCGCAGGAGAGCGAGCCGCTACTGCCGCCCGACGCCGACGTCGTCGAATCCGACGCGATCGACGAGGACGCCAGCGACCTGCTGCCCGAGCGCCACCACGCGGCGGGCTCCCCCGCCGTGGCTGCCCCCGCCGCCGGCTCCGCCTATGCGCCGCGCTTTCAGTTCATGACCGGCGCGCTGGTGGCCGTCGGGATCGCCGCCCTCGTGGGCATCACCGTCGCGATCGTCGGCATCCCGCCGTCGACCAGCGACGGGCCGGCATGGTCGGCCTGGAAGCCGAATGCGGGCGGCCTGCAGGGTGCATCGCAGATCGCCAGCCACATCGCCCCGCTGTACCGCGACCACGGCAAGCAGCTGGTCAAGGTCGAGGCCAACGACATCTCCTACAAGGGCGTGCCGCTGCTCGTCGCCATGCGCAAGTCACCCGAGGACGGCGGCGACATCCAGGTGCACGACGAGAAGGGCGTGCTCTACCAGATGTGCGGCCTGGGGGTGAACTGCCAGATCGACAGCGGCAAGCCCTCCACCGAGCGCAGCCTGCTGCTGCGCCGCGCGGGGCTCGAGCTGGCGCTGTACACCTTCCGCTACCTCGGCGACGTCAAGCAGGTCGTGGTGCTCATCCCCGCGAGCCCGGGCAAGGCCCAGACGCTCGCGCTGTACTTCAACCGCGACGCCCTGCGCCCCGAGCTCGACCGGCCTTTGATCTCGTCCCTGCTCCCGACGGCGCCGACACCCAAGACCGTCCTGCTGTCACCCGACCGCAGGCTGGTCGACCAGACCACCAATCGCTATCTCTTCTCGCTCATGGGCTCGAGCTTCAACCAGGGCGGCTACCTCGTCCTCGACCCCTACAGCGAGGCCGCGGACCGCAAGCTGCAGGCGCGCCTCAAGGCCCAGCAGAAGCAGGCCGCCGCGGCGGCGGCGAGCGCGGCCACCGCGACCCCGCCGGCCTCGGGCGGTTGAGCGCAGCCGCGCGCGCCAAGCTCGCGCGCGCCCGGGCGCGGCTGGACAGCCTCGACCTCTACCCGCGCCCGGTGCGGATGCGCCGCGTGCGGCTCGTCAGTGCGCCGTGGCTGTTTCGCCTGCCGTGGTTCCGGCGCTTCGACGGCTACACGATGTGGGATCTGATCCTCGTGCGGGCGCCGGTCGCCGACGCCGGCGACGACCTCGTGACCCACGAGCTGTGCCACGTCTGGCAGATGCAGCACCACCCGCTGGCCATGCCGCTGTCCTATCTCTATCGCGGTTACCGCGACAACCCCAACGAGATCGAGGCGCGGCTGGCGGCGAAGGTCACGCAGGGCTAAGGGGCCGGCGGCGCGGGCTTCTCGTAGCCCGCACAGGCCTGCACGGGCACACGCGGGTACTTCGGGAAAGCGGCGTCCTCGCGCGACTTCAGGCACATCGTGAACAGCGAGCCGCGCCCGGTGCGTACCAGCCGTTGATGGCGACAGGTGTCGCAGAGGCCGAACGCTGCCATGCACGGATCATCGCGCACGGCAACGCGGTCGTAGGACCAATGGCCGAGCGAGATCGTTGAGGTTGTCAACTAGCATGCAGCGCCGATGGCGACGTTCGTGAGGCTGCTCGGCTGGTTGCGCCCCTACCGCAGGGGCGTCGTGTGGTCGGGACTGCTCGCGGGCGTTGCGATGGCCATGACGGTGGCCATCCCGTGGCTCACCGGCCGCGCCATCGACCGCATCCAAGCCGGCGACAAGCCGGGCCTGACGACGCTCGGGCTGGTCGTGCTCGCCGCCGGCGTGCTGCGCTTCGGGCTCACCGTCGCGCGCCGGCTGGTCGCGGGGCGCGTGTCGCTCGGCGTCGAGCTCGACCTGCGCAACCGCATGTACGGGCACCTCCAGGCGCTCGAGCTCGGCTTCTTCGACCGCCAGCAGACCGGCCAGCTGATGTCGCGCGCGACCGTCGATCTGCAGGCGGTGCGCTTCTTCCTGGGCTACGGCCTCGTCTTCATCCTGCAGTCGGCGCTCACCATCCTGCTCGCCGGCGGGGCGATGATCGCCGTGCAGCCCGGGCTGGCGGCGGTGTCGCTCATCCCCGTGCCGATCGTGGTCTTCGTCTCCGCGCGCTACGGCCGGCGCTCGCGCCCGGCGCTGCAGGAGCTCCAGCAGCGCATCGCCGAGCTCACCGCCGACGTCGAGGAGAACATCGGCGGCGTGCGGGTGGTCAAGGCCTTCGCCCGCGAGGATCGCCAGCTCGAGCGCTTCCGCGGGGGCGTCGGGCGGGTGTGGGACCAGGCCATGGTCTCGACGCGCATGCAGGCCTTCTACAACCCGTTCATCGGCTTCCTGCCGCAGATCGGCCTCGCTGCGATCCTCTTCTTCGGCGGGCGCCAGGTCATCTCCGGGAGCCTGACCATCGGCGAGTTCAGCGCCTTCTACTCCTATCTGCTCATGCTGCTGTCGCCGATGCGCACGCTCGGGACCCTGCTCGGCCTCGCCCAGCGGGCCACCGCGGCCGGCGCCCGCGTCTACCAGATCCTCGACCGCGAGCCGCGGATCGTGTCGGCGCCCGGCGCGCCGGGGCTGCCGGCCGGCTCGGGCCACGTGGAGCTGCGCGGGGTGTCGCTGCAATACGAAGGCGCGTCGCGCCCGGTGCTGCACGATGTCGACCTCGACGTGGCCGCGGGCACCACGGTCGCCCTCGTCGGCGCGACCGGCTCGGGCAAGACGACGCTGGTGCAACTGCTCCCCCGGCTCTACGACGTCAGCGCCGGGGCCGTGCTCGTCGACGGCGCCGACGTGCGCGAGGTCGACGTGGCCTCGCTGCGCGCCGCCATCGCCGTGGTCGACGACGACCCCTTCCTCTTCAGCGCCAGCGTGGCCGAGAACATCGCCTACGCGCGGGCCGACGCCACCCGCGAGGAGATCGAGCTCGCGGCGCGGCGCGCCCAGGCTCACGACTTCATCGCGCGCCTGCCCGAGGGCTATGACACGCGCGTGGGCGAGCGCGGGCTGACGCTGAGCGGCGGCCAGCGCCAGCGCGTCGCCATCGCCCGGACCTTCCTGGCCGACCCGCGGATCCTCATCCTCGACGACGCGACCTCGTCGGTCGACGCCACGACCGAGCAGCAGATCAAGCAGGCGCTGCGCGAGGTCATGGCGGGCCGCACGACGTTCGTCATCGCCCACCGGCTGTCGACGATCTCGCTGGCCGACACCATCGTCGTGCTCGAGGACGGCGCCGTGGTCGCCGACGGCAACCACGAGGCGCTGCTCGAGCAGTCAGAGCTCTACCGCGAGATCGTCGAGAAGGGCCTGCCCGATCAGGTCTTCCTCACGCGCAAGGAAGCCGAGCGTCAGGTGGCGGGGCTGTGACGTCCGGCGACGAGGCCGCCCGCGCGGCCACGAGGCGCGACGACCTGCGCCGGCGCCTGGTCGGCACGCGGGGCCGCGGGCGCAAGCTGCGCGGGCTCGTGGTGCTGCTTGCGCCCTACAGGACACGCGTCCTGCTCATGTTCCTCGCGCTGGTGGCCGGCACCGCCGCGTCGCTGGCGCCCGCACCGCTGGCCAAGGCGGCCATCGACTCGGGCATCCTGAAGGGCGATCGCGGGACGCTCGACCTCGTGGTCGTCGCCTTCGTCGTCAGCGCGCTCGTGGTCTGGGCCGCGACCTACGCGCAGACCTACCTCGTCGGCTGGGTCGGCCAGCGCGCGCTGGCCGACCTGCGCCTGCAGATCTTCCGCCACCTGCAGGAGCAGCCGGTGGGCTTCTACGAGCGCCGGCCGGCGGGCATGCTCATCTCGCGCATGACCAACGACGTCGAGGCGCTGGACTCGCTGGTCACCGACACCGTGGTCACGCTCTTCCAGGCCTCGCTCACGCTCGTCGGCTCGGTCGCGATCCTGCTCTATCTCGACGTGCGGCTCGCCCTGCTGACCTTCCTCATCTTCCCGGTGATGGCGCTCGGATCGCTGGCCTTCCGCGTCGCCAGCGCCGACGCCTACCGGCGCACGCGCGAGACGATCAGCGCCATCACCGTCTACCTGCAGGAGACGCTCTCGGGCATCCGCGTCGTGCGCGCCTTCGCGCAGGAGCCGCGCCATCGCGCGCACTTCGCCGAGCTCAACGACACCAACCGGGCGGCCAACCTGCTCACCGTCAAGCTCAACGCCGCGTACTTCCCGGCCGTCGAGTTCGTTGCCGCCGTCGCGACGGTCGGCATCATCATCGTCGGCGGTCGCCAGGCGATCAACGGCGACATCGAGGTCGGCGTACTCGTCGGGTTCATCGCCGCGCTCAACGGGTTCTTCGACCCCATCGGCCAGCTCTCGCAGGTCTACACGACCTACCAGTCGGGCATGGCGGCGCTCGACAAGATCTTCGAGCTGCTCGACGTCACGCCCGAGCTCACCGACCGCCCCGACGCGCACCAGCTCGAGCGCATCCGTGGCGAGATCCGCTTCGAGGACGTCTCCTTCCGCTACCGCACCGGGGAGGAGACGAAGCTCGCGCTGGAGGACGTCTCGCTGGTGGTGCACCCCGGCGAGACCGTCGCGCTCGTGGGCGCGACCGGCGCGGGCAAGTCGACCTTCGCCAAGCTCGTCGCGCGCTTCTACGACCCCACCGAGGGCCGCGTGCTCGTCGACGGCCACGACCTGCGCGACGTGGCTGCGCGATCGCTGCGCTCGCAGATGGGGATCGTGCCCCAGGAGGCGTTCCTGTTCAGCGGCAGCATCGCCGACAACATCGCCTTCGGCCGCCCGGACGCCGACGAGGCGCAGATCGAGGCCGCCGCGCGCGCGGTCGGCGCCTGGGACTACATCGCCGCGCTCCCCGCCGGGCTGCAGACCGAGGTCGGCGAGCGCGGCGCGCAGCTCTCCGCCGGCCAGCGCCAGCTGCTCGCCTTCGCCCGCGCGCTCATCGCCGACCCGCGCATCCTCGTCCTCGACGAGGCGACCTCGAACGTCGACCTGCACACGGAGGGCCGCATCGAGGCCGGGCTGCGGCGGCTGCTCGCCGGGCGCACGGCGATCGTCATCGCCCACCGCCTGTCGACCATCCGCCAGTCGGGGCGGATCATCGTGCTCGACCAGGGCCGGATCGTCGAGCAGGGCAGCCACGACGAGCTCATCGCCGCGGGCGGCGCCTACGCCGCGCTGTACGCCGACTGGGCGGCGCAGGCGGCGGCGTGACCCAGTACGCGTTCCGTGACGCCACGGCGGCCGACGCCGAACGGATGGCCGCGGTGACGGCCGAGGGATTCGAGACCTATCGCGCCTTCGCTCCGGCGGGCTGGACGCCGCCATCGACTTCCGACGAGGCCGGTCACCTGCTGCGCATGCTCGGCCAGGACGACGTCTGGTACCGCGTCGCCGAGCACGAAGGCGAGCTGGTCGGCCACGTCGGCTTCCTGCCCGCCGATCACACCTTCGCCCCGGCCGGCGACCCGGGGCTGGCGCACTTCCGTCAGCTGTTCGTCACGCGCACGCACTGGGGCAGCGGCCTCGCCACCCGGCTGCACGCAGCGGCCATCGCCGAGGCCGGCGCCCGCGGCTTCACCGGCATGCGCCTGTTCACGCCGGCGGCGCAGGAGCGCGCGCGGCGCTTCTACGAGCGCGAGGGCTGGGCGCTCGCACGCCCGCCCGCGCTCGAGGAGCGCATCGGCCTCGAGATCGCGGAGTACCGGCGGGCGCTCTGAGCGCCTACTCCAGCAGTCCGCGCCGCATCGCCTCGGCCACCGCCGCGGCGCGATCGCTCACGCCGAGCTTCTCGTAGAGCGTCTTGAGGTGGGACTTCACGGTGGCCGTGCTCAGATGCAGCTCGCGGCCGACGGCGGGCGCGCTCAGCCCCTCGGCGATCAGGCCCAGGACCTGCTGCTCGCGCGGGCTCAGGGCCGGACGCCCGGGCTCGGAGCGCAGGCGGATCTCGGCGGCCAGGCCGGCCTGGACCTCGGCGGGCAGGATCACCTCGCCGCGCGCCACGGCGGCGATCGCATCGCAGATCCGCTCGCCGGGCGCGGACTTCGACAGGTAGGCGGCGACCCCGCCCGCAACGGCCTCGTAGACCGTGTCGCTCTCGAGGTGGGCGCTGAGCAGGACCACGCGCGTCGCCACGCCGTCGCGCCGCAGCGCGTCGACGATGTCCACCCCGCGCAGCGAGGGCATCTCGACGTCGAGCACGGCGACGTCCGGGCGATCGGCGCGGATCGCCTCGAGCGCCTCGCGTCCGTCGCCTGCCTCCCCCACGAGCTCGAACTCGGGGCGGGCGCGCACGGCGCGGACCACCGCCTCGCGATAGAGCGGGTGGTCGTCGGCCACGAGGACCGTGATGCGTGAGACGTGCTGAGCCACGGATTACCGCGGCGCAACCCTACTCGCGCGCCACGCGCAGAGCGGCCGCGCAGATGTCCGCCCGCGCCAGCTCCTTGCTCACGCACCCGACCGCGCCCGCGGCGCGGGCGGCGTGCTCGAGCCCCTCGTCCAGCGACGCGCTCACGATCAGCACACGGCACGCCGGCGGCGGATCGAGCTCGCGCAGACGCTCGAGGACCTCGAGGCCGTCGATGTCGGGCATGCGCAGGTCGAGCAGCACCACGTCGGGCCGCAGGCGCTCGATGGCGTCCAGCGCGGCCTGTCCCCCGTCGGCCTCGCCGATGAGCTCGAGGCCGGCATGGACCCGCACCGCCCGACCCATGCCGCGGCGGAACACGGGGCTGTCGTCGACGACCAGGACGCCGACGGAGCCGGTGCGGCCGGATACCTGCGCAGCTGACTCCGTCGACCCGCCTTTGGACGTTGCGTCCCAGTCCATCGCGTCCTCGCCTTCCCCTGCGCTGACGACGGCTCCGCCGCACCCCCGCCCCCCAGCGAGCGATGCGGGCGGTCCCTCGTGGGACCTCGGAGTCGTCGTCATGCGTACGCCCTCAAGTCAGGGCCGGCGGCGCCCCCCTTCACCTATCTCCGCCGGCTCGCAGGGGAGGATCGTGCCCCGGGAGGCCCCGCACATCGTCGGAGTGGAGGGGAGACCGGATGAGCGCGTCCCATCCGATCGGATGACCAGGGATCCCACGGCAGCGCGTCGATCGACTACATTCGGTGCGGATGGGGGGGCCCGTCATCACGCTTGCGCTGCGTTCGCAGGAGGACGTACTCCTCACGAGGCGCCGCGCACGCGACCTCGCGGGGTTCCTGCAGCTGGGCGCCGAGGCGCAGAGCCGCCTGGCCACCGCCGTCTGGGAGGTCGCCCGGATCGCCCACCGCTACGGCCCGGAGGGAGCGGTCGAGTTCGCGATACAAGACGAGCCGCCGGCCGCCGTGGTCACCATCAGCGGCATCGCGCACGCGGCGCTCACCGGTGAGACGCCGGGCGAGGCGCTCGACCGGCTCGACCTCGCCAAGCTGCGCCAGCTCGTCGATCGCGTCGAGGCCCGCGACAGCGAGGGCAGCGTGCTCGTCCGGCTGACGAGCGCCCTCGACGAAGACGCATGGCTGCCGGGCCTGACCGAGCTCTCCCACGTCCTGGGCTCGCTGCAGCGCCACGAGTCCGGCGAGGCCGAGGCCGCGCTCAACGAGCTGCGCATGCAGAACGCCGAGCTCGTGACCGCGCTGGCCACGCTGAGCCAGCGCGAGCGCGAGCTCGTCGCGCTGAACCGCGAGCTGGTCGACACCAACCGCGCCGTCACCGCGCTGCTGGCCGAGCTCGGCCAGCAGGCGCAGGAGCTGCGCGAGCGCGCGACGGGCCACGCCAGCTTCCTGGGCGCGCTGACCCATGAGCTGCGCACGCCGCTCTACGCCGTGCGCGGCATGACCGAGGCGATCCTGCGCGAGGGCGGCGACCGCCTGGAGCCACGCCTGCGCGAGGACGTTCGGCTCATCGACGGCGCGATGGAGGAGGCGCTCGACCTCGTCAACGACCACCTCGACCTGGCCCGCCTGGCCGCCGGGCGCGAGGTGGTGCGCGTCGCCGATGTGCACGTCGACGAGCTCTTCAGCGCGCTGCGCGGGATCGTCGTCCACCTCCCGCGCTCGCCCGGCGTCACCGTCATCTTCGAAGAGCTCAATGGCGTCCCGAAGCTGCGCACCGACGGGTTCAAGCTCTCCCAGATCCTGCGCAACTACGTCGTCAACGGCCTGAAGTTCACCGAGCGCGGCGAGGTCCGCGTGTCGGCCGTGGCGGTGGACGCCGGCATGCAGGTGCGCTTCGCGGTCTCCGACACCGGACCCGGGCTCGAGCCCACGGACCAGACTCGGATCTTCGAGGAGTTCGTCCAGCTCGGGCGGCCGGCCGAGGTCGGCGAGCTGCGCGGCTCGGGCCTGGGCCTGTCGATCTGCAAGCGCCTCGCGACGCTGCTGGGCGGCGAGGTCGGCGTCACCAGCGAGCTGGGCCGCGGCACGACCTTCACCGCCACCATCCCGGCGATCTTCATCCCGGGCAGCGAGGACGTGGAGGTCGTGGCGGAGGGGTGACGAGCGGTCCGCGAGGCTGCCCGAAGGTCGCCTATAATCGGCGCCCGAGGTCGAGACCCACCTCGGACTGGATCTTGGTAGATCCAATACTCTGCGGGATGGTGTAATGGCAGCACAACGGCCTCTGGAGTCGTTAGTCTAGGTTCGAGTCCTAGTCCCGCAGCTGCGGTGTGCGTGCGTCGGTCTGCCGCCACCACGTCGACTATCCGACACCCGCCGGCGCCGCCACGAACCGCTGCGACTCGCGCAGGACGAGGGCGACGGCGCCGAGGACCTCGGCGCGCTCTCCGAGCACGCCGGCCACGACCGGGACCTCGCGGGTGGCGGCGATGGCCGAACGCCCGACGGCGTCGCGCAGTGGCTCCAGCAGCAGGTCGCCGGCCTGGGCGAGCTCGCCGCCCACGAGCACCCGCTCGGGGGCGAGCAGGTTGCACACGCCCGCCACCGCGATGCCCAGGGCGCGGCCGGCGTCGGCGATCACGCGGCGGCAGCCGACGTCGCCGGCCTGCGCCTGGAGCACGACCTGGCGCAGGGTCAGCCGGTCTCCGTGGCGCCGGCGCAGGGGCTCGAGGACCGCCTCGGCGCCGGCGAACGCCTCCAGGCAGCCGCGGTTGCCGCAACGGCACACCGGGCCGGTCTCGGCGATCGCCACGTGGCCGATCTCGCCCGCGGTTCCGCCGGCTCCGTGGTAGAGGCGGCCGTTGAGCACGAGCCCGGCGCCGACGCCGGTGGCGACCTTGACGTAGACGAGGTCGGAGCAGTCGCGCCCGGCGCCCCACACGATCTCGGCGAGCGCGCCGAGGTTGGCGTCGTTCTCCACGCGCACCGCAAGGCCGAGCTCCGCGTGCATCAGCTCCTCCGGGCGTGCCCCGATCCAGCCCGGCAGGATGGCGGAGTCACCGACCTCGCCGCTGTCGCGGCGCAACGGGCCCGGCAGGCCCATGCCGACGCCCGTGACGCGGTCGGCGGCGACGCCGACCTCGTCGAGCAACGCGCGCACCAGGCGCCCGGCGAGCGCGACGCCCTCGTGCGCCTCGTGGTCGACGTCGAGCGGCTCCTCGGCCTCGGCCAGGACCGTGTGCGCGAGGTCGGCCACGGCCACGCGCACGTGCGAATGGCCGAAGTCGATGCCCACGGCCACGCCGGCAGAACGGCTCAGCGCGAGCGCGCGGCCGCGTGCGGGGGCATCGGGGTCGTCGTCGAGCCAGCCCGTCTCGCGCAGCTCGCGCGCGATGCCCGAGATCGTCGCCGGCGACAGGCCGCTGGCCCGCGCGAGGTCGGCCTGCGACATCGGCCCGCGCTCGCGCAGCAGCGCGAGGATCCGCTCGCGGTTGGAGGCACGCACGCCCCCCGGTGACGCCGACGAGGACACGCCGCCGACGCTACGGGCGGCGCCGGATCGACGTCGGAAGCGATGTTCGAAACTTGAACGTCATTCAGTGAACGGACCCTATTGACATTCGGTGTACAAACATAGTCGGCAGAGGTTCCCCGGGTCACCAGGAGGAGAGGTCCATGAGCAACGTCTCGGCGATCAAGCGGCGCAGCGGATTGCTGCTGTTGGTGGCGGGGGTGGTGGCGCTCGCCGTGCTCGCTTTCACGCTGCGCACCGCCGCGCCGTCCGCTGCCAGCCCGCGCGCGGACGCGCCCGCATATCTGAATGCCTCGGCACCGACGGACCAGCGCGTGCACGACCTGCTGTCGCGCATGACGCTGGCCGAGAAGGTCGGGCAGATGGGTCAGATCAACGTCGAGGTCCTGCAGGGCGACCCAAGCACCCCGTGGGATCGCGGGCCGCTCAACCCCGCCCTGATGGACGACGTGCTCAACCAGAACCTGATCGGTTCGATCCTCTCCGGCGGCGGGGCGTGGCCGCCGGTCGGCGACGACGGCAAGGCGTGGGCCGACGAGATCAACGCGATCCAGAAGTTCGCGCTCGAGGCTCCCAAGAACCGGCTGCGCATCCCGATCATCTACGGCGCCGACGCTGTCCACGGCCACAACAACCTCTTCGACGCCACGATGGTGCCCCACCAGATCGGGCTGGGCGCCACCTTCGACGCCCCGCTGGCCGAACGCCTCGGCCAGAGCACCGCGCGCGCCGTGCGCGCGACCGGCGTCGTGTGGGACTTCGCCCCGGTGCTGGACACCGAGCGCGACCTGCGCTGGGGGCGCTCGTACGAGCCCTTCGGCGAGGACCCATTGCTGACCGGCACCCTTGGCGCAGCGACGATCCGCGGCCTGCAGGGCCGCAACCTGGCGAGCCCGGGCTCGGTTGCCGCCACCGCCAAGCACTTCGCCGGCTACTCGGCACCCGACAGCGGCATGGACCGCACCGACGCGACCATCGACCTGGCCGAGCTGCAGGACCTGCACCTGCCGCCGTTCCAGCAGGGCATCGACGCCGGCGTGGCGACGGTGATGGTCAACAGCGGCTCGGTCAACGGCGAGCCCGTCCACGGCTCACATCACATGCTCACCGACATCCTGCGCGGCCAGCTGCACTTCAAGGGCTTGGTCATCTCCGACTGGCAGGACGTCGAGAACCTCAAGACCAAGTACCACGTCGCGGACACCATGGAGGACGCCATCGCGCTGGCCGTCAACGCGGGCCTGGACATGTCGATGATCCCGCTCGACGCCGGCAGCACCGAGAACGGGTTCGTCCCCAATCTGCTGAAGGCCGTCGCTGACGGCAAGGTCTCGCAGGCGCGGATCGACGACGCCGTCTCGCACGTCCTGGCGCTGAAGTTCCGCCTCGGGCTCTTCGAGCACCCGTACGTGGACGCGAGCCGGGCGAACGCCGCCGTCGAGGATCCCGCCAACCGGCCGCTGGCACGCAAGGCCGCGCAGGAAAGCCTCGTGCTGCTGAGCAACAACGGTGTGCTGCCGCTGTCGCACCGCACGCACCGCATCCTCGTGACGGGCCCGAACTCGGACAGCCCGGCCAACCAGCTCGGCGGCTGGTCGATCGGCTGGCAGGGTGCGTTCGGCCTGCCGTCCGACATCCCGATCCCCGAGGTGACGACGATCAAGGAGGGAGTGCAGCAGGCGGCCGGGCGGTGGACGCAGGTCGTCTGGAAGCAGGGCGCTCCGGTGGCCGACACCACCAGCCGCACCCAGCCGCCGGATCCGCTCAACGACGCGAACAACCCCACCGCGGTCGCCCAGCGCCAGGAGGCGGTCGCCGCGGCGCAGAACGTCGACGCGGTGGTGGTCGCGGTCGGCGAGGCGCCGTACGCCGAGACCCCGGGCGACGACGCAACGCCGGAGCTCACGTCGGCCCAGGCCAAGCTGATCGACGACCTGAAGGCGACCGGCAAGCCCGTGATCGTCGTCGTGGTCGCCGGCCGGCCGCTGGTCATGAACAGCCAGCTCGACGAGGCCGACGCCAGCCTCATGGCCTTCCTGCCCGGCAGCGAGGGCGGGGCGGCGGTGGCCGACGCGCTGTTCGGCAAGGTCAACCCGAGCGGCCGGCTGCCGGTCTCCTGGCCCAAGTCGAGCGACCAGCTCCCGCTGGCCTACAACGAGCGCGGCAAGCCGTATGACCCGCGTTACCCGTTCGGCCACGGGCTGAGCTACACGCGCTTCGACCTGCGCAACCTGCGCGCGCCGTGGCACGTGGACAACCACAGCTGGGTCGACGCCAGCGTCAAGGTCCGCAACGCCGGCCGGCGGTCGGGCGACGACACCGTGCTCGCCTTCGTGGTGCGCCCGGACGGCGGTCGCCAGCTCGTCGCCTTCCCGCGGGTGCGCCTGGACCGCGGCGACGGGGCCAACGTGCGCCTGCGCTTCCGCGTCTCGCAGCTCGCGGTCACGCAGGCCTCGGGCGAGCGCGCGGTCACGCCCGGCACCTACCGGCTCGTGGTGGGCAACCTCAGCCAGACCTTCCGCGTCGGCTGACCGGCCTTCGCCGGCCCGCCCGCCGTCACCGGGCGGGCCGGCGAAGAAGCTGCTGGGGCACCGGCGCTAGCCGCCGCCGCTGAACTGCGCCGTGATGCGGTCCTCGAGGCCGGGGTCGAGCACGAGCAGGACCTCGTCGCCGGCGTCGATGACGGTGTCCGACTTGGGCACGAAGCCCTTGCCGTTGCGTAGCACGGAGATGATGAGCGAGCCGTCGGGCAGCTCGACCTCGGCCACCTTGCGCCCGGCCGCCGGCGCGCCCTGGCCGACCTCGACCTCGATGATCTCCAGCTGCTCGTCGCGCAGGTCGAGCAGGTGGACGAGGCCGTAGGACGGCACCTCGTGCTCGATGAGGCGCAGGATGAGGTCGGTGGCGCTGACCACCGGCTGGATGCCGAGCAACTCGAAGTACGGGCGGTTGCGCGGGTTGTTGACGCGGGCGATGATCCGCGCGCAGAGGTACTTCTCCTTGGCGATCTGGCAGATCAGGAGGTTGTCCTCGTCGTCGCCGGTGACCGCGATGGTCAGGTCGGCGCGGTTGATGCCCGCGCGCTCGAGGACCCACAGCTCGGTGGCGTCGCCGTCCTGGATCGCGTGCTCGAGCTCCTGCTCCACGGTCAGGTAGCGCGAGCGCTCGCTCTCGATGACCGTCACCTCGTGGCCCTTGGAGATGAGCTCGCGGGCGAGGTTCCAGCCGACCTTGCCGGCGCCGGCGATCACGACGTACACGAGGAGTGCCTCCTCTCGTGACGTGGCGCGTCGTACGGCGAGGCGGCGGCGTCGGCTGGCGAGGACGCAGGGAGAGTGCCAGGCTGGTTGCCTGGCCTCGACCGAGGACAATGCCAGGCGGCGACCGACGTCCGCCGTTCGGCGTGGCACGTTGCGAGGGGGGGCACTAAACCTCCAGCGCGCGCTCGAACATCTCGATCGCGTAGCGCGTGGGGCAGATGGTGTGCAGCCCCTGCTCCGCGTACCACTCCGCGCGCCGGGGGTCCATCACGCGGGCGACCACCTTGGGCACCCCGAATTGCTTGGAGGCGATCTGGGCGATGGTGAGGTTCGTGTTGTCGCCGTCGGTGGAGGCGATGAAGACGTCGGCCTCCTCGATCCCGGCCTCGCGCAACGCGTCGATCTCCAGTCCGTGGCCGACGGTGAAGCGCCCGCCCGAGTCCTCCCACGTGGTGTCCATCCCGGAGTCGAGGCGCTCGTGCGAAAGCGGGTCCTCGTCGAGGATCGAGACCTCGTTGCCCGCGGCCAGCATCGAGCGCGCCACCGAGGACCCGACGCGGCCGGCGCCGACGATGAGTATGAGGGGCATTGGCGCGGACTCTACCGAGCAGCGGCGTCATGCCCCGGTAAGGCGCCATCGCCCGCGGCGTCGCCTTCCGCGGCGACGTCGGGATCCTTGCGGGGGCGCGCGTCGGAGGCGGGGGGCGCGGTGAGGATCACCTGGCACGGCGCCTTGGCCAGCACGTACTTGGTCGCCTCCCCCACGAAGTCGTCCAATGGCCCGCCGCGCCCGCCCAGCAGCGCCCCGCCGCGGATCTTCGACGGCTCCTCGGCGGCCAGCACCACCGCCTGCACGCCGCGGCGCTTGGCCTCGTCGACGATCGCCTGCCCGGCGCGCCGTGCGCGGACAGTCGCCGTGGCGACCTCGACGCCCTCGTACTCCTCCCCCACCGCCTTGGCGCGCGCCAGGGCCGCCCGCGCCTGCTTGAGCTGCGCCTCGGGCAGCGCCGCGTCGATCGGCAGCGACATCGGGACCTCGAAGATCCACAGCGCCTCGATGGTGGCGCCCTTGTCCTTCTCGAAGGCCTCGACGTCCTCCTCGGCGGCCAGGCGGCCCGCCGTCTGGATGATGTCGTCGTCCAGCGGCGAGCCCGAGAGCGGGACGAGGATCGACCCGTACTCCGCCTCGCGGCGCTCGCCGCGCAGCGCCGCCTCGGGGACGAGCACGCGCCGCAGGACCGACTTGCCCTGCGTCGTGCGATACACGACGTACAGCGCGATGCCCGCGACGAGCCACACGGTGCCCACCCAGCGCGCACCCCCGTGGGTGATGACGAGCCCGATCCACGCGGCGGCGCTGAGGACCCCGCCGAACACCGCGAGCAGCGGCAGGTCGGCGCCGCGCACGCGCACGCTCAGGGGGATCCGGTAGGGCCGCCGGCCGTCGGGCTCCTTGTAGCGCAGCACCACGATCGACAGGTGCGCGATGGTCAGCCCAACGAGGGCGCCATAGGCGAAGATCCCGACCAGCAGCTCGAGGTCCTGGGGGACGGTCAGCCCGGCGGCGAGCAGCGCGGCGATGGTGATGACCACGTAGGGCGTCGACCGCGTCGGGTGCAGGCGGCCGACCGCGCTGGGGATCTGGCGGTTGGTCGACAGCGAGTAGGCCAGTCGCGAGAGGCCCATCATGGCCGAGTTGGCCGCCGCGATCAGGGTCGCGGCCGCCGCCGCGGCGATCGTGTACTTCAGCGTGTCGGCCAGCCAGTCGTTGTGGAAGGACTCGGCGATGCCGATCATCGGCGCGTCGAGGAAGTTGCGCCCCAGCGAGGTGGCGTTGCCGACCACGGGCAGCGCGGTGACCGCCACGATCCCGATGCCGGTGTAGACGACCATGACGATGATCGCCGCCGCGCCCACGAGCCGCTTGAGCCCGCGCCGGCCGACGGCGACCTCGCCCGACAGCCCCGACGCCGACTCGAGGCCCGTGAAGCTCACCGTCGCCACGCCGAGCGCGAATACCGTGTCCCCCCACGTCGGCGTGTCGCCGAAGTGGATGGTGTCGGTGATCGTGTCGAGGTGGAAGAAGGCGAACAGGCCAAGGACGATGATGAGCGCCTGGAGCCCGAGGTCGGCGATGACCAGCGCGGCGATCCGGTTGACGCGCGTCTTGGAGAAGCCGCGCACGTTGCGGATCGCGACGTAGCCGATGATCGCGAAGCACAGCAGCAGCTCGTCCCGGCCCTGCCCCAGCGGCGCGTAGAACGCGGCCAGGTAGTTCGTGGCCGAGAACGCGGTGACGGCGATGAGGATGATGTAGTCGAGCAGGATCATCCAGCCGGCCACGAAGCTGACGAGCTCGTTGAACGCGTAGCGCGCGAAGACCGTCGCCCCGCCGCGATCCTGGTGCAGCGAGGCGCCCTCGACGTACGTGGTGCACGCCAGGGCGAAGAAGATGCCGGCCAGGATGTAGACGACGGGCGTCAGGCCGAGCGCGTGCGCGGCCACCACGCCGAGCGAGAAGTAGATCGCGCTGGCGACCGAGGTGTAGATGATCGCGAAGAGCGCCGGCTGTCCCAGGCCGCGGCGGAACACTTAGTGGGTCTCCTTGGGACGTTGTGCCTGAGATGCGGGGATGCCGGCGCCGTCAGGCAAGGACGCAGACCTGAAGGAATCCCTTTGGGATTTCGAGGGTCGAGGACGCCGCATGGCGGTGATCGGCGCCCCGCAGCTCGGGTGCAGCGTTCCGAGGGGGCCCACTAACGGTCTCCCCTCGCCAGGTACAGGCGCCCGGCGCCGGCGGCGACGAAGAGCAGGCCGAGCAGCACGCCGATGGCCAGCGGCCCGCCGCCCCGCACA
>Ga0307502_10000077_pt1 | contig 25869 bp, 26 predicted proteins | sample 16_S_MG_FD_201364 | JGI IMG/M metagenome (GOLD analysis project Ga0307502, IMG submission 201364) | Soil microbial communities from Populus trichocarpa stands in riparian zone in the Pacific Northwest, United States - 16_S | ecosystem: Environmental > Terrestrial > Soil > Riparian zone > Trees... | reverse complement strand
GAGACCACGCCGTGATGATCCTCACCACCGACGCGCCGGTGCCCGAGAAGCTGCTGGCGAAGATCATCGACTCGTCGGACAACTTCGTCGACGGGCGAACCGTCGCGTTGAGTTAACGATCCGCCGGCGCGCCTACAGTTGCGCGCATACGTGTGCGCAAGCGAGACGGACGTGTGCAGAGCCGGCGCGGCATGTTGTTACACGAGAAGATTGCCCAGTTCGGCAAGCGTCTCGACGATCTGCTGCGCCAACCGCGTCAGCCAGAAGAGGAGGACGGCGGAGGTCTCTCGTCGTCCTCCGCGATGATCTCGTCCAGCCGGTCCGTCAGCTCGCCGACCGACGGCCGGGCTCGGGCCTCGGGCTCGAGGCAGGCCGCGACGAGGTCGCCGAGCAGCGCGTACTGGGGCGACGGCCGCCGATGGTCGCTCAACTGGTCCGCGCGGCGCTCGAGCTGGGGGTAGCGCGCCGCGCCGTCCACGATCGAAAACGGCGGGCTGCCCACGGCGGCTGCGTAGAGGACCGCACCGATGCCCCAGACGTCAGCCGCGGAGCTGACGAGCGCCCCGCGCGCCTGCTCCGGCGCGAGATATTCCCGCGTCCCGCGTCCCGCGTGCCCGCGGCCGGGCGCGCGGGCGAGGCTGAAGTCGATGACCTTCGAGAACCCGCGGTCGCCGACGATGTTCGCCGGTTTGAGGTCGCCGTGGACGAGCCCGCGGCCGTGTACGTAATGCATCGCCGAGCAGAGCTGGAGGCCGAGCTCGACGACGGTCGGCAGCGCGACGCGCCCGCTCGTCCGCAGGGCATCCTCGAGCGATCCACCGGTCAACGGCTCGAGGATCAGCACCGGCCGCGGCCCGGCGATCAGCTCGTAGGCGCGCACGATGTGCGGGTGCGCCATCGCCAGCAGGATCCGTCCCTCGCGGTACAGGCGCCGGCGCGGCTTGCTGTCGCCAACGCGGTCCGGGCGCAGGGTCTTCGCCACGCAGTGCGTGTCGCGCTCGGCGCTCCAGACGTCGTAGACGTCGAGTACGCGGCTGCGCGCGACATGGAAGCGCACCTCGTAGCCGGGCGCGAGCTCGGTCCCCGCTTCGAGCAGCGGCGGCTCGGGCTGGTCAGCGTCGCTCACGGCTCCGCGGGCGCTGCCGCGGGCGCGACCTCGCCGTCGTGCGACAGCCACATCTGCGCGTACGCCCCGCCGCACGCGAGCAGCTCGGCGTGAGACCCGCGCTGCACGACCCGCCCGTGCTCGAGCACGACGATCTCCGTCGCGCCGCGCACGGTCATGAGGTTGTGCGAGATGACGATCGTCGTGCGGCCTTGCATGAGCCGCCGCATCGGTCCCAGCACGCGCTGCGTCGACTCGGCGTCCAGGCCCGTCGTCGGCTCGTCGAGGATCAGCAGCGGGGCGTCGCGGACCATCGCGCGGGCGATCGCGACGCGCTGGCGCTGGCCACCGGACAACCTGCGGCCGCGTTCGCCGATCGGCGTGTCGTAGCCCTGCGGCAGATCGACGATGAACTCGTGCGCGTCGGCTTCGCGGGCGGCGCGCTCGACGTCCTCGTCGGAGGCATCGATGCGTCCGTAGGCGATGTTCTCGCGCACCGTGCCCTCGAAGACGAGCGTCTCCTGCAACAGCACCGCGACGTTCTCGCGCAGGGAGTGCAGCGTCACGTCACGCAGGTCGACGCCGTCGATCGTGATCTGTCCCGCGGTCGGCTCGTGGAAGCGCAGCAGCAGCTTGGCGATCGTCGACTTGCCGGCCCCGCTCGCGCCGACCAGCGCAAGCGTCTCGCCAGGCCCGACCGCGAACGTCACGGCGCTGACCGCGTCGTGCTCGGTCTCGGGATAGCGGTAGGCGACGTCCTTGACTGCCAGTTCGCCGCGCGCGCGCCCGAGATCGCGGGCGTCCGGACGGTCCACGACCGCCGGCTGCTCGTCGAGCAGCTCGATGACGCGCTCGGCTCCTGCCGACGCGGAGTAGATCGTCGTCGTGAGCTTCGTCAGCGAGCGGATCGGCTCGTACAGCCGCGTGAGGTACGCCATGAACGCGAGCAGCCCGCCGAGGCTGATGTCGCCCTTCGTCAGCTTGTACGTGCCCAGGCCGATGACGAGCAGCGCGCCGCCGAGCTCGATCAGGCTGACGACCGGCGTGAACAGCGCGCGCAGCCGCATCGACGCCATCGTGGCCTTGTACGAGCCGACGCCCTCGCGCTCGAAGCGCTCGACCTCGAAATCCTGGCGGTTGTACGCCTGCACGACCTGGACGTTGCCAAGTGACTCCTCGGCCACGGAGGTGAGCGAGCCGCTGCGCCGCCGGCGCTCGCGCGACGCGCGCCGGATGCGCCGCGAGAAGCGCTGCGCGGTAATCCAGAACAGCGGCGCGACGACGAGCGACACGAGCGCGAGGTCCCACTGCAGGTAGAGCAGCGCTGCGGTGAAGAAGAGGACGTTGAAGATGTAGGACAGCGCGTCGGCGATGCCGGACAGCACGAAGCTCTCGATCGCGCCGATGTCACCGGTCAGCCGCGAGAGCAGGTCGCCCAGCCGCCGGCGCTCGAAGAAGCCGAGCGACAGCGACTGCATGTGCGCGAACAACCTCGTTCGCAGTCCCAGCAAGAAGCGCTGGCCGACCCACGTCGAGAGGTATTCGTCGGCGAAGCCGACGATCCCGGCGAGCACCGTGAGCCCCACGTACGCGAGCGCGATCCAGTAGAACGGATCGAAGTCGCGCGGGACGAGCACCTCGTCGACGACGATCTTGAACATCCAGATCAGGGCCGTGTCGATCGCCGGCCCGAGAACGATGAAGATCAGGCTGACGAGCAGCCACTTGCGGTACGGGCGCGCGTAGGGCCAGAAGCGCCGGAAGATCTCGCGAACGGGCACCGGTGGCGCCGCCGCGACGAGACCGCCTTCGCCATCGCCGGTTGCCAGGAGCGCGCGGAAGCGTTCTCGAAGAGCGCGCACCGCACGAGCGTAGTACCTGGATCTATCGCCTCCAAGCACCGTGATTAATGCGTCGTCGGGTTGTCCATGCACATAGAAGGACACGGGACCGGACGCATTTAGCACGGACCCGTTGTGATCCACGACGAAAGGTCCAGAGATGGCACATGGCAAGCGCCACAGGCGCCGGCGCAAGCGCAGCAAGTTCGACGTCGCCCCGACGACCGTCACTCCGCCGACGCCCGTCACGCCCGGCGCGAGCAGCGCCTCGACGCCGTCCGTCGAGGGGGACGACGACAAGCACGACGGCGGCAAGGACGACTAGAGCCGTTGCTGACGCACGGCGACCCGCGGGGGTGGCACGCCGTGCATCGTGATCGCACGTGCCCCCGACCCGCTTGCTCGCACTAGCCGCAATCATCGCCGGGCTACTCAGTAGCCCGGCGGCGGCCCCGCGCGTAACCCTCACCGCCGGCGGCGATCGCGCGCCCTGGGTCGCGCTGCTCGACGGCTTGGTCCACGGACCGGAGCTGTCGACTGTGACGCTCATGATCGCCACGCCTGCCGAGGCGCAGGCGCGCTGCGCAGGCGCCGAGTCCTGCTACGAGCCCGCGACCGGCACGATCGTCGCCGCGGACCGCGCGCCGCGCGGATACACGATTCAGGAGATGGTGGCGCACGAGTACGGGCACCACATCGCCGCCGCGCAGCGCAACGATCCGTGGGATTCCTACGAGTGGGGGACCAAGCGCTGGGCCTCCTACGAGGACGTCTGCGTGGGCGTTGCGGCGGGCCGCTTCTTCCCGGGCGATCAGGGCGCGCGCTACGCCCAGAACCCCGGCGAAGCGTTCGCCGACGCTTATCGGATCCTCAACGGCGGCAAGGGCGCCAGCCCGTTCGATGCGCGCCTTGCTCCTGACAGCACCTCGCTGCAGCTCCTGCGCGAGGACATCGAGCATCCGTGGCGCGGGCCCCAGACGCTCGTCCGGCGCGGCCTCGCGCCCGCGCGCGTGAGGATTGGCACGCAGCTTGACGGGACGTTCACCGCCGCGGCCACGGGCCGGCGTCTAAAGGTCGTGGACGCCGCGACCGGGCGCGTCCTCGCCCGCGGGCGCGGCCGCGTGCGGGCGCGAATCTGTGGCCAGGACGCGCTGACCGTCGTCGTCTCGGGCCGCGGGCGCTTTCGTCTGCGGATCCAGCGGCCGTGATCCGCCGCGCGCTGCCACTCGCGGTGGCGATCGCGTTCTTCGCGACGGCGGTACCGGCCACCGCGCTGAGCATCGCCGGCCTGAGCGAGCAGCACGCCGACGGCATCGGCGATCCGCGCCTGCGCAGCGAGCTGAGCATGACCGCCGGGCGCCTCGTCGTGCGCTGGGACGTCGCGACCGCCGATCCCGCCAAGGTCGACGGCTGGCTCGCTGCCGCGCGGTCGCGCGCCATCCGCCCGCTGGTCGTCTTCAACCGCACGCCCGAGACGCGCTGTCCGAGCGCGCCGTGCGTCCTGCCGACCGTCGCGCAGTTCACCGCCGCCTTTCGCGCGTTTCGCCGGCGCTGGCCGGCGGTGACCGAGTTCGCGCCCTGGAACGAGGCCAACGTGCGCAGCCAGCCGCCGTACGACAAACCGCATCGGGCGGCCGAGTTCTACAACGCGATGGTCGCCCAGTGCCCGTCGTGCACGGTGCTCGGCGCCGAGCTGCTCGACAGCACGGACGCCGCCGAATACGTGCGCAGGATGGCGCCGTTCATCCCGGTCGAGCCCAAGGCGTGGGGGATTCACAACTACGAGGACATCAACCATTTCCGCACGACCGGCACCGATGCGATCCTGAAGGTCACCAAGAGCGAGATCTGGCTGACCGAAGCGGCCGGGCTCGTCCGCTACGTCGACGGGTCCGGCAACGTGCTGTACCCCTACGACGAGCGGTTCGCGGCGCGCGCGGCGAGCTATCTCTTCGACTACGTCCAGGCGCACCCGGACCGCATCGCTCGCGTCTACTACTACGCGTGGCGCAACCGCTCGGCAAACGACGATCGCTTCGACACCGCTCTCTTGCGCCGCGACGGCAGCAAGCGCCCGGCCTATGACGTCGTGGCGTCGCGGCTGGCGAAGCTGCTGCCGGGCATCGCCAGCATGCGCCCGCCGTCGACCGTGGCGCGTAAGCCACAGCCGTTTGCGCTGCTGGACCGCCGCCTGCGCTTGACGCGGCGTGGGCTGCTCGTCGGCCCACTGCGCTGCGTACCGGCCTCCAAGCCGCGCTGCGACGGTCGTCTGGAAGTGCGCTGGACGGGGCACAGCAAGCCGTTTGGCAAGCGCCGGTTCTCGCTGCGCGCGGGCAAGAGCTCGCGCTACGTGCTCCGCGTCGGCCCGCGCACGCGACGCAAGCTCGCGCGCAAGCGCTCCAGCGGGAAGGTCATGCTCGTCGTTGCACTGACCCGCCCGAGCAAGGTCACGCGCACCTATCGGCGGCTGCGGATCGTCGGCAACAGGCAGCGGCCGGCTACCCGACCGGGAGGGTCAGCTCGCGGCTGAAGTCTCCGGCGAGGTTCGCGACGAGACTGTCCAGTCCGTCGCGGGCGGCGAGCTGGCGCTGATGCAGTGCGCCGGGCTCGACGAGCAGGCGGCCGACGCGCTCGAGCTCCGCCGAGCAGCCGAGCGCGTGCGCGTGCGGCTCGCACGCGCCGACGAGTTCGGTGGCAAGGCTGGCGACGGGAACAGCGCGCCCGCGAACGGGATCGACGAGTTCGGCATCCACACCGTCCCGCGCGGCCAGAAAGCGGTTCTCGTCGAGGACCTCCGGCGCGTGTACGAGCGCGGCGTCGGCATGGCCGTCGACGAGCTCGAGGCGCACGAGCGACTGCACGAGCGCCACGAGGGCGGCGGTCGAGTCCAGCGTGGTCTGTGCGTCCATGATCCGGACCTCGACGGTCCCGAGCTTGGGCTGCGGGCGCACGTCCCACCACAGATAGGTCGGATCTGGAAAGGCGCCGCAGGCGAGCAGGAGATCGACGGCCCGCACGTACTCGCCGTACGAGCCGAAGGCGCGCGGGATTCCCACGCGCGGGAACGCTTGGAACAGGGGTGTGCGCGCTGACGCCAGGCCCGTATCGCGGCCCTGCCAGAAGGGTGAGTTGGCCGACAGCGCGAGCAGGACCGGGACGTTCGCGCGCAGGCGGTTGAAGGCCGCGATGCCGGCCTCCCCGGTCGGCAGGCCGATGTGGACGTGCAGGGCGAAGGTCGGTTCGCGGCGCGCCAGCGCGCGCATCGATCCGAGCACCGCCTGGTGGCGCTCGCGCGAGGACACCGCCATCTCGTGCCAGACCGCCGAGGGATGCGTGCCCGATACGGCGGCGGCGAGGCCGAGTCCGTCGAGCACCGTGGTGAGCTGGGCGCGCAGCTGCGCGAGCTCGGCGACCGCGTCGATGGCCGTGTTGTGCACGCCCGTGCGCAGCTCGACCGCCGACGAGTGGGTCTCGGAGCTCACGCTGTCCCGGGAGCGCTCGGGCCACGCCGTCAGGACGGCATCGATCGCCGAGGCGAGCGACCAGCTGCCGGGGTTCAGCAGCATGACCTCCTCTTCGATGCCGATCGTGTAGTCCGGACCCTTCGGATGGGCCCACTTCGACCACGGCACCGTTTCACGTCCGGGAGCCGAGTCAGGCGGCACGCACGGCTCCCAGCCCATATGTGCCGGCCGCGTGCGTGAATGCGGACATCAGGCGCGCCTGCTCGGGCGATTGAGTCATGCTCTCGGCGTGCCACTGCACGGCCACGGTGAACGCGCGGTCGGTGGCCTCGATCGCCTCGACGGTTCCGTCGCTCGCCCAACCGACAGCCTTCAAGCCGCTTCCGAGCCGGTCCACCGCCTGGTGGTGAAACGAGTTCACGCGGGCTTGCGGTGTGCCGAGGTACGCCGCCATCAGGCTGCCGGACTCCAGGATCACGTCGTGCGTGGGAATCGAAGGTGCCTGCTCCTGGCGATGCTCGATGTCGGATGGTCGCTCGCTTGGAAGGTCTTGCACGAGCGTCCCACCGCGGGCGACGTTCAGCACCTGAAGGCCCCTGCAGATCGCCAGCACCGGGAGCTCGCGGGCTTCGGCGGCGCGCACGAGCGCGATCTCGAAGACGTCGAGGTGCGGCTCGGTCGGCCCGAGGGCGGGGTGCGGCTCCGCGCCGTAGATGAAGGGATCGAGGTCCGGTCCGCCGGACAGGCACAGGCCGCTGAGCCCGTCGAGCAGTGGCTCGATACTGCCGACGTCGAGCGGCGGGATGACAACCGGGACCGCGCCGGCCCTGCGGATCGCCTCGGGATAGGTGAGGCCGAGCGCGAGCTCGCGCTGGTGTATCGGCTCGCCCTGCGGATCGTGGTACACGCGCTCGGGCGTGCGCATCTCGGACGTGCTGAGTCCGATGATCGCGTGCGGCGGGCGCGTCCCGGACACGGAGGCGCTCGCGTTGTGACGGCGTGTTGGCATCGGACCTCGCTCGTTGTAGCTGCGATCTCCTCGTCAGAGAAGGACCCGTGGTCCAAACAGCGGGCGTCGCGCATGGCCCAATGTCCAGCGTGCCTACAGCCAGCCCTTCTCCTCGGCGATGCGCAGCGCCTGGTTTCGCGAGCTGGCTCCGAGCTTGCCCATGATCGTCGACAGGTGGTTGCGCGTCGTGCCGTGTGAGAGGTGCAGCGTCGCCGCGAGTTGGGCGATCGTCGCGTGCTCGCGTGAGGCGGCGAGCACTTCATGCTCACGCGCGGTGAGCGGACTGTCGCCGTCGCTGAGCGCCGCGGCGGCGAGACCGGGGTCGACGATCCGTTCGCCGGCGATCGCGCGCCGGATCGCCGACGACAGCTCGGCGGCGGGTGCGTCCTTGAGTAGGAAGCCGGCGGCGCCGCCGCTCATCGCCCGTCGCAGGTAGCCGGGGCGCCCGAAGGTGGTGAGGATGAGGATGCGACATCTCGGCTGACGTGCCGCCAGTGCTGTCAGCACGTCGAGGCCGCTGGCCCCCGGCATCTCGATGTCCAGCAGCGCGACGTCTGGCGTGGCGGCCGCTGCGACGCCGAGCACTTCGTCTCCACGGCCGACCTGCGCGACGACCTCGAAGTCGTCCTCGAGATCCAGCAGGCTGGCGATCGCTTCTCTGACCATGGCCTGGTCTTCGGCGATCAGGATGCGAATCATGTCGCGGGCCGACCGACGGGCACGCTCACCGACAGCCGAAAGCCTCCACCGGGAGCCGGGCCGGCCTCCAGCGTTCCGGCGAGGCGCTCGGCACGTTCGCGCAGCCCGGCGAGGCCGTTGCCGGAGCCGTTGGGCTCCACAGCGTGTCCGTCGTCCACGATCTCGGCGCTCACCGCCGTCGGTCCGGGCTGGACGTCGATCCGGCAGTTGCGTGCACCGCTGTGGCGGATGACGTTGGTCGTGCCCTCGCGTATCGCCCATGCGAGCAGTGCTTCGACCTGCGGGTCCAGCGTCTGCTCGGTGCCACGCAGGTGCGCGTGGATTCCCGCGGCTTGCAAGGCCATCCGTGCGCCGGTCAGCTCGCCTTCCAGCGTGGGTTGGTGGTACGCGCTGACGGCGTCGCGTACGTCGCTGAGGGCGTTTCGGGCGACGATCTTGATGTCGGTGACGTGTTGTGCGGCTGCGGCCGCGTCGCGCGCGAGCAGTCGCTCGGCGAGCTCAGCCTTGACCGAGATGACGGTCAGGCCGTGGCCGAGCAGGTCGTGCAGGTCGCGGGCGAAGCGCAGGCGCTCCTCGGAGACCGCGAGGCGCGCGAGCTCCTCGCGGGCGCTGACGAGGTCGCGGTTGAGCTCGGTGAGACGGCGGAAGTAGAACATCATGAAGCCGATCGCGAGTGTTGTCGCGCTCAGCGAGATCGTCGAACCGGTGTCAGGCGAGGCGGCCGTGCTCACGAGCGCGGTCAGCAGCGTGCAGAAGAAGATCCACACGACGGCGTCGCGGCGCGGGAGCCTCATCGCGCCGGCTATTGCCGTGAACACGAACAGCAATGCCCAGCTCGACCGGTCGGCCAACGTCAGGGCCGTGGCGATCAGCGTCAGGACAGCGAGCGATGCTCCGACTACGAGCGTCCGGTGCACCTGGGCAGGCCTTCGAGACAGGCCGTTGTAGACGACGACGAACACGAGCACCGCGACCGCGACGACCACCGCCCGCAGCGCCGTCGGGTGCGAGCCGGCCAGGTCCAGGACCGGATACAGCAGCCATAAGAACGAGATGTTGATCCCGATGCGCTTGCGCCACATCTCCTCGCCCGTCGTCGGGGCCGCTGGGAACGTGAGCAGGCCGGTCGGGTCAATCGGCCCGTCCTCGCGCTGAGGCGCCGTCGCGGGGCGGTGGGTATGGGGCAATGCGATCAGTCTCGCCGCGCCAGTGAGGTCAGGTAGCGGCTCATCAACGCACAGCCTACGAGCGTCCAGATCGCGAGCGGCAGCAGGTCGCGCCAGAGGATTCCCGTGCCCCCGTAGCGGGGATCGAAGGCGGCTTGAAGGCCGTCGGCGAGCGGGCGCAGCGGCAGTGCCTTGGCGATGTCCTGGAGCCAGGCAGGTGCGCCGTCCATGGGGTAGAAGATGTTCGAGATGAAGACCATCGGCAGCGTGACGACGCTGATCAGGGCGCCGCCGTTCTCCGGCTTCTCGATGAGTCGGGCGGCCGCGATTCCCAGCGTGGTGAACGCGGCGGCACCGAGGATCAGGGTGGCGAGCAGGCCGATCATCTTCTCGCCCGGGACATGCGCCCCGAACAGCGGCACACCGGCGGCGAACAGCAGCACGATCGACGCGACGAGCACGACGAAGGTCGATCCGACCGTTCCGGCGACGTAGGCCAGCCACGGCAGCGGGGTGGTGCGCACGCGCTTGAGGATGCCGTTGTTGCGCATCGATGCGAACAGCATCGCGGTGCTGGTAAAGCAGATCAGCAGGACCGAGTAGGCCATGATCCCCGGCGTGTAGAAGTCGATGAACGACAGGTGCTCGCGGACATCAAGATGGGTGCCGCTCTGTAGCCCGCCGAAGAGCACGAGGAACATCAGCGGGAAGATCAGCGCGAAGAACGCAGCCCGGCGGTCACGCCAAAAGCTGCGCTGCTGATGGCGAACCTGCCAGCCGGCGAGCCGCAGATCCTGAGCGAACGTAGGCGTGGCGGTCCTCATCGTGCGGCCTCCTCAGGCGTCGCGTTCTCGGTCAGGGCCAGGTAGACGTCCTCGAGTGTTGGCTGGGACACCGAGAAGCGGGCGAGTCCGATCGCCCTGTCAAGCGCCCAGCCGGTGATCGCGTGCGTGGCCGCGATTCCCTCAGTCGTCGTGATCAGCACCTCGCCGGCGTCCATGCTCACCGCGCAGCCGGTCAGCTCGGGCAGCTCGGCCGGCGCGACGCCATCAGGCAGCGCGAAGCGGATCTCGCTGGGTAGCTCGTCGCGGCCGCCCAGCGCCTCCGGCGGCCCGATCGCCACGACCTGGCCAGCGACCATCACCGCGACGCGGTCAGCGAGGTGCTGCGCCTCGTCCATGAAATGCGTCGTCAAGAAGACCGTCTTGCCGGTTTGGCACAGCGACCGGATCGTCGACCAAGCAGCACGTCGCGCGTGCGGGTCAAAGCCCGTCGTCGGCTCGTCGAGGAACAGCACATCGGGATCGCCCACGAGCCCCAGCGCGAGATCCAGGCGCCGGCGCTGACCGCCAGAAAGGTCGCCCGCGCGCGTATCGCGCTTTGCATCGAGTCCGACGAGATCGATCAGGACGCCGGGCGCCAGCGAACGCGAATACCAGCGGCCGTGCATCTCGAGCAGCTCACCGACCGTCAGCTCGGGCTGGATACCGCCGGATTGCAGCACGACCCCGATCCGGTCGCGCAGGGCGCGTTCGCCGCGTGCGGGGTCGTGACCGAGGACCGACACCCCCCCTGACGTCGCGACACGATGACCCTCGACGATCTCGGTGATCGTCGTCTTGCCCGCGCCGTTGGGTCCGAGCAGGCAGAACACCTCGCCCTGCGCAACCTCGAAGCTGACCCCGCGCACGGCGCGGACATCGCCGTAGTTCTTGTGGACGTCGTGAACGTGAATAACTGACATGCCATCAAGCTAGAGCCCGCCGCCGCCCGTCGTAAGTGCCGCCCGTCCTGATCTCGCCATGACATATGTCATGGAACGATGCGCCGTTGCAGGCTGGCGCGTTCCTCGCGGATCGCGGCGGCGGGCCTGAGCGCGCGCTGCGGCCACTCGGCCTGGTGCCGGGGCACGTGAGCGTCGAATTCCGCGCGGATGATGGCGGTACCGCGTATCTTGGCCGGACTCATATGACGTTCGACGAGGGTGATCTCGTCCCCAACGCGGTACTGATCGGCCGGTTCCTGCTGGCCAAGCGACCGGGGGTGGCCGAGTTGGTGGGGCAGCAGGGCGTTCGTCCCCTGGGGCAGGATTGACGATGTCGCCCAGCCCGAGCATCTCGGTGTGCATCCTCTGTTACAACCAAGCGCACCTGATCGCCTCCAACGTCCGCGCGGCGTTGGCCCAGACACGTCCCCCCGATGAGATCCTCGCTGTCGACGACGGCTCGATGGACGGAAGCACGGAGATCCTGCGCGGGTTTCCTGGGGTCCGGGTGCTAGTCCACCCTGAGAACCGGGGGAGGGCCGCGGCCCGGAACACACTCCTCCAAGCCGCATCGGGTGAGATAGTGCTGTTTCTGGACGGGGATGTGGTCGCCGACCGTAAGGTGGTCGAGACACTGCTTGGTGAGTATCACGAGCCCCGAGTAGGGGCCGTAGGAGGCAGGGCTGTCGACCGGGGGGGTTCGGGACTGGCCAACCGGTGGCGGCAGCGGCATGTCACCCAGGAATTGCCCGAGTGGACGGATCGTGCCAACAATCTCTTCGGGAGCTGCTTCTCAGGGCGGACCGAGCTCCTGAAGGAGGTCGGCGGCTGGCGTCCGGGTGCCGAGGAGTGCGACCTGGGCCATCGCCTGCGCGCCCGAGGACACCGCCTCGTGTTCACGCCCGATGCCGTGGTACACCACATACGAGATGACAATCTGCTGTCGTTGATGGAGCTCAACTGGCGTTGGTGGGGCGGCGAGTACGTGGCCCGGAAGCGCAACAACCTGCCCACGATGCTGCCCTTCGTGCGGTTCGCGACGAAGGAGCTGGTCGAGCACCTGCGCAGCGATGTCCGGACGGACCGTGATCTGGCCCTGGTGGCGATCGATGTGGCGGCCTATGTCGTGAGGGTCGCGGCCATCGTTCGGGCGGCCTTGTGGCGGGGGTCGTCGCTACCAGGTCACTGGTGAGATCGAGCCTGTGACGGAGCAGATCAGGGGTCGTACCCGTAGCAGGGGCGCTCAGCAAGCTGCTCGAGTGGGAGGGGCCTGTGCGGGCCAGGCCGCGTCACTCGCGACGGGCCCCTAGTCGATGTTGACTGCCCAGACCGGCTGGGCGGCCTCGGGGACGGCTTCGGGCTGCCGGACGGCGATCCGGTTGCCCTGAAGACAGATGGAGAATCTTCCAGACACGTCGGTGCGGTGGAATGAGACCAGCTCGCGCCGCCGGAGGCCGCGGAACGCCTCCTGCGGAATCCCTGCGGGAGCGAACAGCGTCGTGGACAACGGCCGCAGCAACCGTGTGGTGGGAACGCTCATGTCAGCGCCGGTGAAGGCTTCGAGGAGGTGGGCGTGGTGGGCGTCGGACGGTTGGTAGTGCTGGCTGACGCACAGGACGCCGCCTCGCTGCGCGACGTCGGTAGTGAACTGAAACTCCCGAAACGAACCGGTGTAGGGCGCGAGGTTCGTCCCGTCAGGCGCCGCCTCCGGCCGGGCGGGCGCCTCCGGGTGCAGCCCCAGTAGCTCCTGCGCCAGCATCAGGCTCACCTCGTTATGAACGGTCGTTGCCTGCGCCGCGTTCCCATATGCGGCGAAGACCAGGTCGTGCGCGGGAAACACCATCAGGACCGAGGTCCCACCGGGTGACGCTCCGGAATGCAACAGAACGGTGGCGGAGCCGAACGCCGGCAGCCACCAGCCCAGGCCCACGGGCGGGCAGTTGGGCGTGCCCATGTCGGCCGTAACCGCACGCATCGCCGCGGTCATCGCCTCAGAAAGCAACGGCTCCCGGCCGCGACACCGGCTCCCCTGCAGCTGCAGGCGGCCGAAGCGCACGAGATCCGCAACGGTTCCCGACGCCGTGGTCCCAGCGGGCGCTCCAGATCCCGGGAGGGTCCAGCGGCTGACCGGCGTCGCCGCTCTTCGGGGGCCACTGCGGTGATGGCCGGTCGCTGACGGTCCGTGTAGGGCTCGGCGAGGGAGCGTCGAGCAGTGGACCATCCCTGCCGGTGCGAAGACCTCGCGCGCCAGCAGCGCGCCGAACGTCTGGCCGGAGACGACCTCCAGCAGGCGCCCAGCGATCACAAACCCGGGATTCGAATACGAGATCCATTCCCCGACGTCAAACAGGGTCCCGCATCCTGCCAGGCGCTCGACGTAATCGGCGAGCACGTGCTGGCCTTCCTGCACATGCTCTGGAAGGAGGGTGTCGGCATCGATGCCGTTGGTGTGGTTGAGGAGGTTTCGGATGCGCAGCCGTTGCGCGTGCCCGGCCGTGAGCAACCGCAGCTCGGGGAGGTGTCTGCTCACCCGGTCGTCGAGGTCGAGGAGGTCCCGTTCCACGAAGCGCAGCATCAGGGCCGTGGTCAGAACCTTGGTAATCGATCCGAGCGGAAACGCGCAACCCGGAACCATGAGCGCCCCCGTTCCGGCGTCTGCCACGCCGTGCGCGACCTCGATGTACTCGCCCTGGTGCCACACGGCGGCGAGGTAGCCGGGAATGGCCTCTCGTGCGCTCGTGGAGGCCACCAACGCCCGCACGTCGGCCTCCATGCCGCGTAGGCTGCCGGCTGGCACTGCTGGTCAGGGTAGCGCGGCCTGTTGCCCGCGGCTCAGTCGGTCGTGGGGAGTGTCACCTGTCCCCGGTACAGCAGGCGGACCTGTGTCGAATCCAGGGAGGTGCGGCCGTGCAGCGTTCGCTGATTGTTGATGACGAGCAGATCGCCGGTCGCCCAACGATGCTGGTAGGCGAACTCCGGAAGACGGAAGTGGGCGTCGAGCTCCCGGAAGAAGTCCTCGGACTCCTGCCGGCGAAAGCCGGCGACCCGGACCTGCCACCCTGGCGCTGGCGTTCCCGGCGGGAACGGCAGGGCGAGATAGAGTGAACGCACGTGTCCGTGGTCGCGGATGGCCGAGACGGCAAACCAGCCTTCCGGGACGGCCGAGGTGGGCCCCCGCTGCTCAACGCGGTGTTCGATCTGCTCTTCCTCGAGGACGCGCCGCAGGTGGGCTGGCATGCCGGCCCAGGCGGCGAGCTGATCGACCACGACCGTCTCGCCCGATCCGGGGGCATCCGACACCTCAGCCGCATAGAGCAGGATGAGATCGGTCGGTTCGCCGATCCAGAGATTGTCGACGTGGAGCGGCAGCGGGCCGCGTCCGGTCGCCACTCGGCCCTCGTCGGGCGAGGCATCGAGGCGGACCAGGTCCGCTTGGCCCTCCCAGAACTCGTGCCCGATCGGCCTGCCGACTTTGCGGGTGAGCGCCCGGAACCCGGCCGCGTCGAGCGTCAGGTCGCGTACGAGCACGAGTCCCCGCGTTACCGCCGCCGTCCGAAGCTCCGGCGCGAAGCCGGCGGCGTCACAGGTCCCCTGAGCCCGCAGGACGACACCGAGACCCGAAGGCGTCAGGAGGGGGGCTGTGTCGATTCGCATGACCGACTCCTTCTCTTGGGAACCAGTTCGTAGGCCCAATGCTCCGGTGCGTGTCACGAGCCCGAAGTATCCTGGTTGCCCCCGCGCACTCTCCCTCCGAGCGCCCTCGGCAACCGGACCGTCGCGCCGGCGTGGGCGGCCCGACGAGGGCTCGGCGGCGCAGGTCCAGGCCGGGCGATGTCGGCGAGCGACCTGCGGGCGACGGCGAACTGCCGGTGGCGGCCTCGAAGACGACGATCCGGACGTTCGCGGCGGCCGGCGAACCAGCGCCGGACCAGGCGGATCTCGTCGCCGCGCTCGGCCACCGCAGTCGACGTAGAGCAGGGAGCAGAGCGTTGTGCGGGCTTGCGGGCCATGCGGTAACGTCGCAGACGAGAAGCTGGGGGAGGGAGATGTGCCGCCAATCGCATTCTGCATCGGCCTGAGCCGCACGGGCACGAGGTCGTTCGGAAAGGCGGCGGAGTCGCTGGGCTTCTCGCGGCTGGGATGGATCGACCGCAGCGATGAGCTGATGCGGGCCTGGCACGAGGGGCGCCACGACGAGCTGCTCGCGGTTGCCGACGCGTACGAGGTCCTCGGTGACATCCCCTGGGCGCTGCTCTACGAGGAGCTGGCCGAGACGTTCCCGGAGGCGCGGTTCGCGCTGACGCGGCGGTCCTCCGTCGACGTCTGGCTGCGATCGATCGTCGCCCATACGAATGGGCTCCCGGAGTACTGGGGTCACGAGGCGGCCTACGGCGCGACGATGCCCGCCGAGAATCCGGACGTCTACCGAGACTTCTATCTCGGGCACCTCGATCGCGTGCGGGAGTTCTTCCGCGGCAGCGACCGGCTGGTCGAGCTGTGCTGGGAGACGGGCTCGGGCTGGGACGACGTCTGCACGATGCTCGGGGTTCCCGTCCCGGAAGGCGTGCCGTTCCCGCACCATGGTGCGCTCGCTATAAAGCAGGCCGCGACGCCGCCGCGGGCTTGACGAGCGCCCTCCGCGACGGCGGCGTGCGGTTCTTCGGGATCGTCGGCGCGTGGATGGAAGAGGACGTCATCGGCGCGAGCGTCGCGAACGCTCTGCACCAGGGCTGCGAGCAGGTCTTCCTCGTCGACAACGCCAGCCCCGACAAGACGGTCGAGGTCGCGCTCGCGAGCGGCGCGACGTTCGCCCGATCGTTCGAGACCGAGAGCTACGACGAGCCCGCCCGGATCGCCGTGATGAACGAGACGATGCACGCCGTCACCGAGCAGGAGGGCGCCGAGCGGACGTGGTGGTTGTGGTTCGACGCCGACGAGTTTCCCCACGGCCCGCGGGGACAGCCGATCGCGTGGTACCTCGCGTCGCTGGAGGATGCCTGCCGCCTCGTCGGCGCGCGCTTCTTCCATCACTTCCCGGCGCAGCCGCCGTACTGCCTGCCCCGCTGTCATCCGATCGAATTCCAGCCGCTGTGCTACGAGCAGCGCTCCAGCCGCACGCGCTGCTCGCACCGCAAGCACCCGCTGATCCGGCTCGATCGGGGTGCGCCCGCGGTGACGATGGGCGAGGGCTTTCACGGCTATGACCTCCCCGACATGCTGCTCGAGGCCCCGGCGTCGGCGTTCATTCACCACTTCCCGTTCCGCGCGCCCGAGGTCACCCTGCGGCGCATGACCGCGCTCTGCGACTCCGTCGAGGGAGGCGCAAGCCGGATCGCCTCGCAGGATCGCTACGAGCTGACGTCGTTCGGCATGCAAAGCCATGCCTCTCAGCGCTTCGCCCTCTACGACGCCGTGTACGCCGGCCGCTGGGATGAGGTGGTGCAGGCGATGCCCGGCCTAACCGCGTACGAGGTCGTCCTCGCTCCCTGGGGGCAGGAGTGGGACATCGACGTCTGGTACTCCAAGGCCGAACTCGCGCGGACCGTCGCCCAGGCGCGCGTGTCGAGCGGATGAGCCCGGCGCACGCTGGTGCTGCTCAACGGTCGTCGGGAGGCGCAGGCGCTTGACAGTGACCGGTCACGACGCGCGCACGCGCGCTGACGCCAGCCCGACGCGGGACGTCTGCCACGTCAGGTCACGCGGCGGGGCGCTGGTAGATCGAGATGTGTGACGTGCTCGAGCTCGTGAACGGCTCGCCGCGCCACGAGGCCGAGCGCTCCTGGAGACGTAGACCGGCCAGCCTCGCCATCAGGTCCAGCTCGCTCGGCCAGGCGTACCGGAACTCGACCTTGAGATGTCGCGCAGCTCCCCCCTCGACGACGAGATAGTTGGATGTGTAGCGCTGCTCGACGAGATCGAACCTGCGAAAGCGCAGTATCAGACGGTCATCACTGGAGGGGATGAGGCGGATGTCCTGGTCGCCTACGCTGGGGCTGGCGTCGGGGACGAGCCCGTTGATCGCGAACATGCCCCCCGGCCGCAGCCGGCGCGCGACGTTCTCGAAGCAGCGTACCTGTGCCTCTTGGGACGGCAGCTCGAAGAAGCTGCCGGCGACGACGAAGATCAGCGCGAACGCACCCTCGGTCGGCATCTCGCTGAAGTCGCCGATCGTGACCGGGACATCCGCTCCGCCGGGCTTGGCGCGTAACTGCGCGATCATTGCCTGCGAGGCGTCGACGCCGTGGACTTCAAGGCCACGGGCGGCGAGCGGCAGCGAGACCCTCCCGGTGCCGATGCCGAGCTCGAGCACCGGCCCGGGGCCGTTGGCCGTGGCGAGTGACGCCAGCCGATCAACAGCCGGCGCGGAGTCGAGATAGTCGCCGAACCAGGCGTCGTAGACGTCGGCTATCTCCTCGCTGTAGGAGATACCATCGATTGGCTGCATCGAGCGCGAGTCTACGTGTGGGGCCAAACGCCGAACACAAGGGTGCGCAGTCGCCAGTGTGAGCGGCTTCCCCCCGAGCGATGCGGCGGTAAACCGCATCAGGCGCGCGGCGCTGTGACGGCGTGCTCCGGCGCGAGCCGTCATCCGATTGGGTCGACTTCACCTTCGTGCGCGAGCCGCCTTGCACGGACACGTCGCAGTGCGGCGCTCGATCGTGGAAGCGCCGATCCGGAGAACGCCCCGGGCTGATCGGTGCGCGAAGACGGCCCATGCGGCACGCCCTCTCTGAGCGCCGGCACGCAGTTACGAGCCGGCGCTAGCCGGGCTGGCGAGCAACGCCGACAAGCCGCGAGCGTTCTCCGGCGCCGGCTACGTCGTGGCGCGCGTGTCCGAGCGAGAGCGATCGACGAGTGGCGGGTCTGTCGACGAATGCAGGCGCGGATTGGCGCGGCTCTGGCGCACCGAGGGGTAGCGGCATGGCGGTTTCAGATCAGCGCGACACCGGGGTCTTGCTGGTGTGACTGTCTAACGCCAAGCCGTGCGGACCGTGACCCAGTGCTCCGCAAGCGCGTAGCTCCCGCCGAAGCCGGTGGCTGGCTGCCCGGCGCGGATCCGCCACGCGGCGGCCCCTGAGCGACGCACCGATCCGAACAACCACAGCTCGCGGCCGCCGCCCGGCATCGCACAGCTGTAGTTCAGGCGCCGGCCCGCACGATCCAATCCGCTCGCCCCCTGCTGGAACGTGCAGCGCCGGCCACCGGCCAGTCGCATCGCCCACGGCAGCGTGGGGTGCGGGTTGCCGGACGCCTCGAAGTCCGGCTTGGACTGCAGATGCAGCCGGATCACGGTCCGCTCCCACGGCGCGGCCACGCAGACGACCGCAGGAGCGGCGGCGTCAACGCCGCCGGGCGGCTCGAAGCACGGATCATGGATCAGGTTGCCGGCCATGCAGCGGTACGCGCGCTGCACGACCGGCGCCGACGCGGTCGTCCAACACTTGCCCGAGCGCGGGGCGATCTTCACGCCGGTGCGCAGGGCGCCGTCCGCGGCGAACGGGGAGAAGCTGACGACCTGGGTGCTGGCGGCGCCCCACGCGCTAGCCAGGAGCACCGCGACAGCGCCGAGCGTGGTGCCGACAACGCGACCGAGCACGATCGATCAGGCTGGCGGGCGAACATACGGCTGTCAAATTCCCACCCGCGGGGCCGGGTGCCGGGACGTCGAGCAGCGCGCTGGTACACCTCCTGTCCGCGCCGGCCGGCGCGTACTTCAAGCATCCGCATCGGGTGCCGATTGCGGACGGGTGTTCGATGCCCGCGAGAGTGGCGTCCGAGTCAGGCAGCGAGACTCAATGCGTGCGTGGCGGTGCATCGCGGCCGTGGTGGTGGCCTTCGGCGCATGTGGCGGGCTGTCGCGCGCGAGCATGGCCACGGCACGGTCCGACGCGTGCGCGCTGCGGCCGCAGACGAACCACCTCGCCGCAGACGCGACGCACACCGGCGTCATCAGCCTCTACTTCGACAAGGCCGAGCGTCGCCGGGTGTTGTATTGGGAATGCGTCGGCGATCGGCTGGTGCGGCTCGGTGCGAGAAAGAGCGTGTCGCTCGCGCCGACGATCCTCAGGGACGCGCTGCAGTGGTCCTGCGATCGGCTGGAGCGCCGCTTCGTCGCCGCCGCGCGGATGGCCGACGGCTCGATCGCGCTGGGGACCTACGGCGTCCGCACGCCGTCCTGCGCGCATCGCTTCAAGCTCGACGTCCCGAGCCGGGTCGCCGCCGGCAAGATCGCTCGCATCCGCATCGTCGACGAGTGGGGCATCGGAGGTATCGGCGCGCGGCTCTGTGTCACGCCCGCGCAGGCCAGGCGCGACTGCGTGAAGGTCGCGCTGCGACGTGCCGTTGCGGTCGCCACGCGCCGCTACCGCGCGAACTCGTCCGGACGCTGGCGCGTCGAGTTGCGCGCGAAGGACGCCGTCCTGCGCGACTCGCTGCAGGTCGGCGGCAGCGGCGCCTCGCGCAGGCAGCCGCCGATGAAGATCCTCGCCACCGGCGACTCGATGATGCAGGGCGTCGACAGCTTCCTCTCCGACGAGCTCGGCGACACCGCCGAGGTCCACAGCGACGTCCTCCCCGGCAGCCAGATCAGCCGCGGAGACTTCTGGGCCAGGCACGCGGCGTCGCAGACCAAGCGCCTCAAGCAAGATCTCACCGTGATCTCCATCGGCGGCGCGAGCGACGGTCTGCCGCTGGCCAACCACAGCGGGAAGCTGCAGTCCTGCTGCGACGAGCCGTGGTTGCACCAGTACACCCGTCGCGTGCGCCGGATGATGCAGACCTACGTCCAGGCAGGGCACGGGCGCGTCGTCTGGCTCACGCTCCCGGCGCCGCGCTCTACACCGCGCAAGGTCATCGCCGACGCCGTCAACGCCTCGATCCTGCGCGCCGCCGACCGCCTGCGCGGAGTCACGATCGTTCGGATGGACCTCCTCTTCACCCCTAACGGTTACCGCGAGAGCTACCGCTACCGCGGTCGCAGCGTCGATGTCCGCGAGCCCGACGGCGTTCACCTCAACATCCCGGGAACGGCGATCGCCGCCAAAGCCGTGAAGCGGGCGATCCGCGAGCGCTGAACCGAATCGCCCGACGCTCACGCCGCTTCAAGCTGGATGCCAGGGCCGCAGCTCGATCGCGCCCGCTGGACCCAGCAGCATCGTCACTCCCGCCCGCGGGTCGCGCGGCGACGCCCGCCGCTCGCGCAGGACCACCGCAGACCACGGCCGGCCGGCATCGAGGTCGCGGGCCAACTCGGCGGCGAGCTCGCGCGGAACCCATCCCGCCTGTGCGCCGCCGTCGACGAGGACGGCGATCGCGTTGGGGTCGTGGGCGTTGCCGGGTTCGCGTCGCAGCAGCAACGCAGCTCCCGGAGCGAGCGCGTCGGACTGCAGCACGTCGTCATGAAAGCGCGCCGCCCCGGCGACGCCCGCCACGCGCAAGCCGCGCTGCGCGAGCTGCGCTGCGTCACGCGCCAGAAAGCGCCCGGACCCCGGGTCGACGGGGTGGTAGCCGGCCAGCCACACGATCGCGCCGTCGTCGGGATACCAGTAGCGCTCCTCGTATTGCACGTCGACCTTCATGCGGACGAATGTACGGACAGCCAGACCTGGGCAAACCGATCCGCATCGCCTACACTGCGCCCGGCATGACGCACTCGCTCGAGCTGTCCCTGCTTCTTCTCCTGCTCCCCCGCTAGGGGGAGCGATACGCGTGGCGGCCGCACTGCCGCAAACCGACTGAGAAGCAGCACACCTCGAGAGCCTTTCAGCTAAGGAGCAGCACGTCATGAGCAGCGACATCGACCCAAACCACGTCCGGATCTTCGACACGACCCTGCGCGACGGAGAGCAGTCGCCGGGCATCTCCCTGAACACCGCGGAGAAGCTCGAGATCGCTCACCAGCTTGCGCGCCTCGGCGTCGACGTGATCGAGGCCGGCTTCCCGATCGCGTCCCCCGGCGACTTCGAGGCGGTCCAGGCGATCGCCCGCGCAGACTTCTATCCCGCCCACACTCCGATCATCGCTGGCCTCGCCCGCGCTCAAGCGCCCGACGTCGAGGCCGCGGCGCGAGCGGTGGCGGACGCCGAGCGACCTCGGATTCACACCTTCATCTCGACATCGGACATTCACATCGTCCACCAGTTTCGCTCCACCCGCGAGGACATCCTCGCGCAGGCCCGCGCGGCGGTCGCGCACGCGAAGTCGTTCGTCGACGACGTCGAGTTCTCGCCGATGGATGCGACGCGCGCCGAGCTCGAGTACACGGCCGAGGTGTGCGCCGCGGCGATCGAGGAGGGCGCGACGACGATCAACATCCCCGACACCGTCGGCTACACGACGCCCGAGGAGTTCGGGGCCTACCTCGCGGGCCTGTACCGCCTGGTCCCCGAGCTGAAGGACGTCATCGTCTCCGTGCACTGCCACGACGACCTCGGCCTCGCCGTCGCGAACTCCTATGCCGGGCTGCTCGCGGGCGCGCGCCAGGTCGAGTGCGCCGTCAACGGGCTCGGCGAGCGCGCGGGCAACGCGTCCCTCGAGGAGATCGTGATGCTCCTGCACACCCGCGGGGACGCCAGCGGCCTATACACCACGGCGGTGACGACCGAGATCTCACGCACGTCGCGCCTCGTCAGCCGCCTCACGGGCTACGTCGTGCAGCCCAACAAGGCGATCGTCGGGCGCAACGCGTTCGCCCACGAGTCCGGCATCCACCAGGACGGCGTCATCAAGGAGCGCACGACCTACGAGATCATGGACGCGACGAGCGTCGGGCTGGATGCCAACTCGCTCGTGCTCGGAAAGCACTCCGGCCGCGCGGCGCTGAAGCAGACGCTCGCCGAGCTCGGCTTCCACGTCGAGGGCCAAGCCCTGAACATGGCGTTCAAGCGCTTCAAGGAGATCGCCGACAAGAAGAAGCAGGTCACCGCGATGGACCTCGAGGCGCTCGTCACCGACGACCTGCGCGACGTGCTCGCGAGCTACACCCTGAAGTCCTTCCACGTCGAGGCCGGCTCTGGCCGCGCGCCTCACGCTGAGGTCGTCGTCATCCAGCCCGACGGCGAGACCGTGCAGGCCGAGTTCTCCGGCGACGGCCCGGTCGACTCGGTCTTTCGGGCGATCAACGCGGCGACCGGCCTGGACGCGCAGCTGCGCGCGTTCCGCGTCGACTCGGTCACGGGCGGTCAGGACGCTCTCGGGGAGACGTCGGTCGTGCTCGAGTACGAGGGCCAGTCGGCCTCCGGCCAGGGCGTGGCGACCGACATCATCGAGGCGGCCGGGCGGGCGTACGTCCGCGCGCTCTCGAACGCGGTGCGCAAGGCTCAGGCGGCGAGCGAGGCGATCGACCTCGGCGCGAACGAGCCGGTCGCGACGCCGTAGGTCGCTATGGCCGACGAGGAGGCCATCGAGATCAGCGACCTGCGCAAGTCCTACGGGGACGTGGAGGCCGTGCGCGGGGTCTCGCTTCGAGTTCGCCGCGGCGAGATCTTCGCGTTCCTCGGACCGAACGGGGCCGGCAAGACGACGACGGTAGAGATCCTCGAGGGCTTCCGCCGCCGCAGTGGGGGAGAGGTGCGCGTGCTCGGGGTCGATCCAGAGCACGGCGACCGGGACTGGCGCGCGCGGCTCGGGATCGTCCTGCAGGAGGGCAGGGCGCAGCCCGAGCTCACCGTGCGCGAGACCCTGGAGTTGTGGCAGGCGTTCTATCCCAGCCCGCGACCAGTCGACGAGACCATCGGCCTCGTCGGCCTGGAGGAGAAGGCCGACGACCGCGTCGCCCGGCTGTCGGGCGGCCAGCGTCGCCGACTGGACGTCGGACTGGCGCTGATCGGCGATCCCGACCTCGTGTTCCTCGACGAGCCGACGACCGGCTTCGATCCGGTTGCGCGGCGCGCGGCGTGGGTGGTCATCGGCGGCCTGCGCGATCTCGGCAAGACCGTGTTCCTGACCACGCACTACCTCGACGAGGCGCAGGAGCTCGCTGACCGCGTCGCGATCATCAAGGACGGCGTGATCGTCGCCGAGGGTCCGCCCGAACAGCTCGTCGGCGCCTCCCAGACGACCGAGATCACGTTTGTGGCTCCCGCGGGCGCCGACCTGCGCGACCTGGCGGGCAACGAACCGTTCGAGCTCGAGCACGGGCTGGTTCGCATCCGCAGCGAGCGGCCGACGCGGACGCTGGCGGCGATCTGCGGCCGGGCCGCCGAGCGCGGCCTCGAGCTCGAGCGCCTGCAGGTCATCCGCCCGTCGCTCGAGGACATCTACCTCGAGCTCGTGCAGGAGGCGCCGGTCCCGTGAACGGCGGGCGGTTCCTCGTCGTGGTGCGGTCGAACCTGAAGGTCTTCGTGCGCAATCCGGCGGCGCTGTTCTTCACCGCGATCCTGCCCGTCGTCTTCCTCGTCTTGTTCGTCTCGATCTTCGGCAACGAGCGTTCCAAGGAGTTCGGCGTCAAGGTCGCGACGCTCCAGGTGCCCGCCTTCATCGCGCTCGCCGTTGTCTCGGCATCGTTCGTCAGCCTGGCGATCGGTCTGACGAGCGTCCGCGAGGATGGCATCCTCAAACGCGTCCGCGCCACGCCAGTCGCTCCGTGGATCGTCTTCGCAGGGCGGATCGTCACCGCGATCGTCACCGCGGTCATCGTCACCGCGATCCTCACCGGCATCGGCGCGCTGGCATTCGGCGTCGCGGTGCCGACGCACACGCTGCCGGGCCTGATGCTGGCGCTCGTCCTCGGCGCGACCTCGTTCTGCGCGCTCGGGATCGCCTACACGCGGCTTATCCCCAGCGAGGAGGCGGCGCCCGCGATGACCAACGCCGTCGTCCTGCCGCTGTACTTCATCTCCGGGGTGTTCGTGCCGACCGACCAGCTGCACAACCTGCCCGGCTTCCTGCGCTTCCTGGCCGACGCGCTGCCCGTCAAGCCGTTCGTCGACGCGCTGCTCAAGGCCTTCAACCCGCACACCATCGGCGCGGGCATCGCCGGCAACGACCTCGCGATCCTCGCCGCGTGGGGCGTCATCGGCCTCGTCCTCGCGGTGCGGTTCTTCGTCTGGACGCCGCGCCACCAAGCCGGCTGAGCTGAGCTGAGGTCACCCCTCCTCGTCGGGCCAGCGCCCGTGGTCGTCGAAGTACGTGCGTGCCTGCTCCTCGCGGTCGCGCTCGGCGTCGCCGGAGACGCCGACGCGGTAGAGCACGTTGAGCAGCAGGACCGAACCGGCGACGCCGACGAACATCGCAAAGCCCTCGAGGCCGTTGATCGAGTGGTTGAAGATCAGGACGAGCACGCCGATGAGCGCGATCGCGCCCGGCAAGACGTAGCGCACAGCGAACTCCGTCCGCGACTGTCGCTTGGCGGGCGCGGGGGCCACGCTGGGGCTCATACCCTCATGCTCGAATCGCAGCCAATGTTGTCACGCTCGGGACGCCGCATGCCGATTTGCGTCTGCTTCGTCTCGGGGGGGTGTTCCGGGTTTGTCGCTGTATAAGCGACAAACCCGGAACACCCCCGCCCGGGCGTCCTCCGGCTGAAACACCAGCGGCGCATTCAGGCCCCGGCGCGGACCGACACGTCGTCGACGGCGATGGCGAACTGCTGCGTCGCGGTGTCATTGCCGAGTTGGAGCGTCTTGACAGCGCTGGCCCGGAGGTTTGCCCTGCTCGTCGCGTAGACCTGAGCACCGTTGACCTTGACCTGGACGATGCTCGCCGCGCCCGCGATCTTCACGCGAAGCTCGACCTTGCGCCACTGCCTGATCGGGAGCCTCCCGGTCGTTTTTACGCGGGTTCCGTTCTGGTTCACCCAGAGCTGGCCGCGGGTGGCGTTCTGCCGGTAGAGGCCCACGATGCGGACGCCCCGGGCATCGAGCAGACGCAACTGCGGGACGTTGCCGGCGCTGGGGCCCGCTTGGATGATCTTGAAGTCGCCGGCGACCGTGAAGTCGGTGAGCGGCACGCCGAACGCGCGGCGGGCGTAGGCGAAGGAGCCGGCGTTGGCGCTCTCCGCGAGGCGCGCCGCGAACGTACCCGTCTTCACCGTGGTGGTTTGCGCCGCGGCGGTGCCGTTCCCCCCGGTGGCGATCCGCCATGCCGCGAGGGTGCCGGAGTCGAAGTCGTCGCTGAACACCCTGCCCGGCGTCGTCGTGCGGACTGTCCGGCTCGCGGGCGTCCGATCGGCGTTGTTCGCGCCGTGCTTCGGGCCGCGGGCGATCCGCGTGTCCGGCGCCAACGCGATCATCGACCAGGTCTCGCTCGCGAGCGCCGCATCCCTGTTGCTGGCGACGTTCGTCGCGCGGAGCCCCGCCGTCGGCACGACTGCTATCAGCGACAGCACGACGAGAGCGACCGCCGTCGCGGCTCCGAGTTGTCCTCTATCTGTGCGCAATGCGTTGCGTCCGAGTAAGCTCAGGCGAGTTCTTCAAAATGCTGAAGTGTCAGAAACGTCCGCGCTCAAACTAGCCACTCAAGAGCAAGGAGTGACAGGTTCTAGACCAATGGGGAGGCACGAGGTCGAGCGGTCTCAGCGAGACTCTTCGCAATGCTCGTCCTGCTCGCCTTGGTTGGCGTTGGGCTCGTCGCCATCGGTGCATTGGTACTGCTGCGCTTCCCCGAAAGCCCCGGCGGGAATGTGCGCTTATTGGGCCTCGAGGTCAGCTCTATCGGGGCCGGGCTGCCGCTGATCGGTTTAGGAGTGTTCGCCATCGTGCTGGCGGGCGTCCAGCCGACGATCGCCGGACAGACCGGCGGCGACGGCGGCGCGGCGGCGTCCTCGACGGCGCGACCGTCACGTCCGGCCGACCGTCAGACGGTGCCCGCACCATCGCGACC
>Ga0307502_10000076_pt1 | contig 25882 bp, 28 predicted proteins | sample 16_S_MG_FD_201364 | JGI IMG/M metagenome (GOLD analysis project Ga0307502, IMG submission 201364) | Soil microbial communities from Populus trichocarpa stands in riparian zone in the Pacific Northwest, United States - 16_S | ecosystem: Environmental > Terrestrial > Soil > Riparian zone > Trees... | reverse complement strand
GCGCACCACGCCGACGAGCCGGTCGACGTCGCGCTGGTCACGACTGCGAACCGCGAGGCGATCGAAGACGCGGCGGCGGCGCTGGCACCCGGCGGGACGCTGTGCCTCTACGCCACGACCGGTCCGGGAACGCCCGTCGGCGTCGACAGCGAAGCGCTGTTCCTGCGCGAGCTCACCGTGTGCTCGAGCTGGTCGGCGGGACCGGCCGACATGCGCGCCGCGTACGACCTCCTCGCGAGCGGACGGGTGGATCCGCGCGCGCTCGTCACCCATCAGGTGGGGCTCGACGAGACCGGCGAGGCGCTGAACCTGCAACGTCGCGGCGAGGCGATCAAGGCGGTCGTGCTGCCGTGAGAGCGGCGATGCTGCACGGTCCCGGCGATCTGCGCGTCGAGGAGGTCGCCGAGCCCGAGGGCGAGGTGCTCGTGACGATCGAGGCGGCGACCGCCTGCGCGACCGACCTGAAGGCGCTGCGCCACGGCCATGTGATCCTCGGTCCGTACCCGGCGCGGTTCGGCCACGAGACCGTCGGCGTGCGCGACGACACCGGCGAACGGGTGCTCGTCGGCGACTCGGTCGCGTGCGGCGCCTGCGCGCCGTGCACCGCCGGGCGCGGCCAGCTCTGCGAGACGATGACGTGGGTGATCGGCGGGTTCGCCGAGAAGATCGCGGCACCGGCGGCGGCCCTGCACAGCGTCCCAGACGAACTGGAGGCGGCAGGAGCAGCGATGGCCGAGCCGCTCGCGGCCGCCGTACACGCCGTCGCGCGGTCAGGCGCGCGGCCGGGGATGGACGCCGCGGTCCTCGGCGGCGGGACGATGGGCCTCATGCTCGCGCGGCTGCTCGTGCTCGAGGGCTGCGAGGTGACGCTCGCCGACCGCCACCCCGAGCGTCAGGCGCAGGCACAGGCCTTCGGGGCCCGCGCGGTGGCGCAGCTCGGCCGCCACGAGCTCGTGCTGGAAGCCGTCGGACGACCGGCGGCGTGGCGTTCGGTGATCGCCGCGGCGCGGCCGGGCGCGACCGTCGTGCTGGTCGGCGGTTGCCCCTCCGGCAGCGAGGTGACGCTCCCCGCAGCGCCGCTGCACTACGCCGAGCTCGACATCCGCGGCGCATTTCACCATTCGCCGGCCGAGGTCGACCGGGCGCTCGAGCTGCTCGCCACCGGTGCCGTCGACTGGCGCGCGCTGGAGGGCGAGACGATCGGCCTGGACGACCTCGCCGGCGCGCTCGTGCGGCCGGCCGCGGGCGAGGCACGCAAGCTCGTCATCGACCCGCACGTGTAGCGTCTGCCTGCACTGACATGGCGATCACGATCGTTACGGACAGCACGCACTACCTGCCCGCGGATGTCGTGATGGCAAATGAGTTGCGTCAGGTCTCGCTCTACGTCAAGTGGGGCGACACGCTTCAGCGGGAGAGCGACATGGTCGATTTGCAGGGCTTTTACGACCAGCTACGATCAGCGTCGGATCTTCCTATGACGTCGCAGCCGTCTGTGGGCGACTTCCTGGAGTGCTACGAGCCGCTGCTCGACGCCGGCCAGGACATCGTCTCGATCCATCTCTCGGCAGGGATCTCGGGCACCTATGACTCCGCGCTACAGGCCGCCGGCCAGCTCGGCGAGCGCGGTCACGACGGTCGCATCGAGGTCGTCGACTCGCGTACGGTCTGCGGTGCCCTCGGGCTCGTGCTGCTCGCGGCCGCAGCGCGCGCGCGCGCCGGCGAGAGCAGCCCGCAGGCGATCGCCGAGCACGCGCTGCGCGCCCGTGAGGCGATGCGGATGTGGTTCAGCGTCGACACGCTGGAGTACCTGCGCCGGGGCGGCCGGATCGGCGGCGCGCAGGCGTGGGTCGGGAGCGCCCTGAAGATCAAGCCGATCATGTCGATGGAATCGAAGGTCACGCCGGTGGAGCGCGTGCGCACCGCCGGGCGGGCATTCGAGCGGATGGTCGAATTCATGCGCACGCTGCACGCCGACGGCGCCGACGCCTGGTGTGTCCAGCACAGCGACGCCCTCACAGAGGCGCAACGACTGATCGAGCGCGGCCACGAGATCTTCAGCTGCGAGCCGCTGTTCGTGGGCGAGGTCGGCCCGGTCATCGGAGCGCACGCCGGCCCCGGCATGATCGGGATCGGGGCGATGCCGGTCAGTGCGTTGCAGTAATCGATCCGCGTCTCATTCGCTGCCCAGCGCCGAGCGAATCGCGAGGATCTCGTCCATCGACGATAGGAGCGCGTCGAGCACCGTCGGGTCGAAGTGCTTTCCGCGCTCGCGTCTCATCCACGCGATGGTCGCGTCCACCGACCATGCTGGGCTATAGACACGGTGGGATGTCATCGCGTCGAAGACGTCGGCGACCGCGGCGATCCTTCCCTCCAGCGGGATGTTCGTGCCCGACAGCCCGCGCGGATATCCACTGCCGTCGAACTTCTCGTGGTGGGTTCTCGCGACGAGAGCGGCGAGATCGAGCAAGCTGCTGCAGGAGCCACGCAGAAGCCCGTAGCCGATGTCGGCATGCGTCTCGATCGCAAAACGCTCGTCGGCTGTGAGCGGAGCCGGCTTGAGCAGGATGCTGTCTGCAATCGCGATCTTGCCGACATCGTGAAGCACGCTCGCGGGCTCGAGCGATTCGACGGGCAGTCCGAACGTGTGACCGAGCACCGCGCAGTAGCGGCTCATGCGCTTGACGTGCCTGGCGATACCCGGATCGCGGTACTCGGCCGCCTGCGCCCAGCGATAGATGGTCTCCGCCTGGAGCAGACGACCTTGCTGGATCGCGCCCTCCAGCCGCTTCAGCGCCTGCGCGAGGGCACCCGTCCGGAACCTCAGGGTGCACTCGAGGGTCTCCCGCGCCACTCGCTCCTGCGCTTCCATGTCGCGCCGGCGCAGCGCGTTCATCACGCCGATCAGCACGGCCGAGCGCCGCACCGGCTTGCTGAGGTACCCATACGCGCCGAAGTCCATCGCCACCTGCGCGATCCTCGGATCCTCCAGCGCGCTGATCATCAGCGTCGCGGTTTGCGGATGCTCGCAGAGTGCGAAGCGAATCAGATCGAGCCCGGTCTCCCCCGGCATGCTCACATCGCTGAGCAGCAACGCGACGCTCTCGTGTTCAAGCGCGCGACGAGCCTCCCCCGCGCTCCCGACATCGCGCACGTCATAGCCGGCGTCCGCGAGGATCCAGACCAGCAGGCGTCGTGTCGCGATGTCGTCGTCGACAACCAGGATGAGGCCCGACGTCGCAGGATTGGACTTCACCGCCGTCAGCCCGGTCTCGGGACTCGCATGGCGAAGCTCCCGATCGTCGGCGAGCAGATCCGCGTCGTGATAGATGACGCCGGCGCCTACCGAGTCACCGGCGCCCTCGTCACTGCAACCTTGCGCCATCTGGTCGTCCAGCTCGCAGCGGAGCGCTCTGACGCAGCCCGCCAGGTGCGTCCCCTCGGCCGCCACCGAGCCCCGCGGAAGCGCGAGACTCTGCTCGAGGTCGCGCGCCAGCTCGCAGCCACGGCGAAGGCCGAGCGTTTCCAGCGAGCCCACGAGCTCGTGAGCAGTGTGCTCAGCGCCGGCGCGCAGCTGCTCGTCGAGGCTCCCTGCGAGGATCGCGGTGATGGCCCCCTCGAGCCTGTTGACCCGTCGCTGAACGTCGTCCTTGTTGGTCTCGAAGACACTGAATCGGTTCCTCATGGCGTGTCATCGCTCCTGTCGAGAATGGCTGCTATCTGGTCTGCGAGCGTGATCGGGTCAAAGGGCTTTGTGAGGGTGCCGGCGACGCCGAGCCTCGCAAAGCTGCGGTGGTCAGCGCTCTGAGCCTTCGCTGTCAGAAGGATCACCGGAATGTCGCGCGTCCGCGGGTCATCCTGCAGTCGCTGGAAAGTCGCCGGCCCGTCGACATCGGGCATCATGACGTCCAGCAGGATGGCGTCAGGTCGCTCTGCGCGTGCCATCGCGATCCCCTGGCTGCCACCGCTGGCGATCGAGACCCGCCAGCCGCCGATCGCCTCCAGGCTGAGGGCCGCCACCTCGCGTATGTCGTCCTCGTCATCGATTAACAAAATGTGCTTCTGGCTCATGACGTGACTCCCGGCGCGGTGTGTAACGCGTGACTGACGACGGAGGTGAACCGACGCATCGGCCTCACCAGAGCGGTGGGGCCGGAAACATCGGAGAGCCACATCTTCAGTCCTTCCTCAGCGTGAGCGTCAGCGCCGACCGAAACGTTGTGCCGGCACTGCCTGCGCCGGCCTACTCTGCTGAGGGCGGACTCTTCGCGCTGCCGCTGTCTCCGGCACGCGCCTGGTTATGCGGTGCCGGTCATCGAGGCGCCGCAGGTGAAGCCTAGCAGGCGTACTGCGAGCTCAGCCGTTGCGTGACAGCGGTCGCAGTAAAACGAGCAGGACGTGGCTGTCGATAATCGCTGCGGCCACGTGCGAGCAGATCGATCCTGTCGGGCTGGGCCGCATCGCTCGGATTTGTAGTGCAATCTCCTGCTGGTGGCCATCGGTCAAACGGCCGATGGTCGCGTGGTTGCCAAACGACAAGGCGTTGGTTACGCCGGTCCGGGCGCTGGCGCCGGCGGCGGCTCGCCCGGCGTGGTCTCCGACAGTGGTGGGTCCGGCGGCGGCTCGCGAAGGCCATAGAACTCGCGGATGACGATTTGCAGCGCCGCGGCGATCGGGATCGCGACGAGCGCCCCGAGCACACCGAGGATCGAGGAGCCGGCGAGAATCGCGACGATGACCGCGAGCGGCGGCACGTTGACGGTCCGTTTGTAGACGAAGGGCTGTAGCACGTTGTTCTCAAGCTGCTGGTAGAGGATCAGCACGATCGCGTAGACGATCGTCGCCGTCGGGAAGTTCGTGAACAGGGTGACCACGAGGATGATCACGCCGCCGATCGTGGCGCCTACGAGCGGGATGAGTCCGAAGAAGAACATGAGCACCGCGAGCGGCACCGCGAACGGCACGTTGAGAATCGTGAGCGTGATGAACGTGATCAGGCCGTTGATCGAGGAGATCATCAGCGCGCCGGCGACGTACCCTGCGGTCGACTTGTAGATCCGCTCGGCGACGGCGGCGATTCGGGGAGCGTGTTCTCGGCCGAAGCGGTTGATCAGGAACCTCGCGATCCGCTTGCCGTCGAGCAACAGGAAGAACGTCATCGTCAACACGGTCAGCAGCTGAAAGGCCGCGTTGAACGCCGTCGAGGCGATGCTCTGCAGCGCGCCGGCCGCGTCCCCAAGACGCGAGGGCAACTTTCCCGCCTCCTTCTGCAGCGTGCGCGTGATGTCGTACTTGTTGTCGAAGTTGCGGATCGTGCTGTTGTTGCGCAGGCTCTCGATGTAGCCGGGGATGTCGCGCGAGAGCTTGCCCGCGCCGTCGATCACGGGCGGGACGACGAGCGCCAGCACACCCGCATACAACATCGCGATCAGCACGTAGACGAGCAGGATCGACGCAGCCCGCGGCATCCTCCTGGCGAAGAAGTCGACCGCCGGACCGAGCGCGACGGCGAGGAAGCTCGCGATGCCCAACAGCAGCAGCGTGCTTCGGATCTGCACGAGCAGGTACAGCAGGCCTACACACGCGGCGCTCGTGAAGAGGATGCGCGCGATCTGGCGGGTCGTCAAAGCCTCCCATACCGACACGCTCACGAGCGTATGTGGGCCGCCGGACGGCGACGGGTGTGGCCGCTGCCTCGCGCTACTTCTTGCGCCGGAACAGGCCGCCGATCGCCGCGATCCCGCCGCCGATGACGAAGCCCGCGATGGCCGCTCCGATCACGGCCTCTTTCTGGTGCGCGATGAGGTGGCGGCGCCAGTCGGTGAGCACGGCGACCTCGTTGCGCAGCTTCTCAATCGAGGTCCCCAGCTCGCGACGGTTGGCCTCGATCGAGTCGCGGATCTCCTCAGGCGTTCGGGTCGCCATCAGCCCTTGCGCTTCCTTCGGAACATCAGCAGCGTCTTCTTGATCTTGCCGGCCTCCTTGATCGCCATTCTGGGCACCGGCGGCGTGCTCTCCTTGAAGAAGCGGGCGGCGAGATAGCCGGCGACACCGCCCAGCACGAACAGCAGGCCCGCGACGACGAAGAACCCCCAGAAGAAGGCGTTGCCGCCCACCGGCAGGACGAACCAGGCAAGCCAAGCCAAGCCGTGCAGTGCAAACAGCAATCCGGTGATGACGAAGATTCCGGCCGCGATCCCGATGACGATGCCGCGCAGGAGCTTCGTGATCTTCTCGGTGACCTCAGCCTTCGCCAGCTCGATCTCCTCGTGCACGAGCAACGAGACGCGCTCGCCGATCTCCTGGACCGTGTGCCCGAGATCCTGAGTGGAGCTCTCAGTTGCCAAGGCGACGCAGGATCATGGCGGCGAGGATGCCGCCGACGAAGGCGGCGCCCACGACGACCTCGGGGCGTTCGGCCGCAAGCTCGTGGACGCCTTCCGGCCAGGCGGGTGCGGGAACCGGACCGTGACCCGACGCGAACGTCTCGGCGGTTGCGCCCAGCGGCGTCGCGCGCTCGGGTTTCGTGCCGAGCCCACCAACCGCGACCGGCTGCTCGGCGGCGGGAAACGGCACGGCGGCGGGCTGAGGTCCGGACGGGGCGAATGCCACGGGCGGCTCGAATCCGGCCGCGGGCCGCACCGCTGCGTAGACATGGGGTTCAGCGGGAATTTCCACGGCCTCCCCCTCCACGACCCCCTCGGGCGCGTCGGCGGACGGCGCGTTCGCCGCAGCCTCACGCCATCCTCCGCTCGGCGCCGTCCAGCTCTCGGACATCTCTTCCGGCGAGGGTTCTGGCGCCGCGACGATGACCGGTTCATCGACCGGAGAATCGCCGTCCTTGCGGCGCTTGCCAAGTCTCATTCCGGCGGATCTTCCCCGTAGATCCGTCGCCAGATCATCGCCGCCGCCCGGGTCGTGGCGATCGACGCCAGCGCGCCGATGCCCGCGAGCAGGCCCGACCAGACGAGCCGCTTGACCATCTCGTTGTCCTTCATCGCGTTATCTTCTCAGACGGCTCGGGCGGAAGCCGGGGCCGCAGCCGCCTCGAGGCCCCCGCAGATCGTTTCGACGATGAGCGCCTTCGCCTGCTCGTACTCGGCATCGCCGCGCGGAAGCCAGCCGAAGATCCAGCCCGTCAGCACCTGCTCGATCGCGCCGACGAAGGCCAGCGCCGCGAAATCCGGCGTGACCTCGCGCTTGAACACGCCTTCCGCCTGGGCCTGGGACACGATCTCGGCGATCAACCTGTGGAACTCGCGGATCTTCCCCAGGTGCGTGCGGGCGAACGAGTTCGCTGCCCGCGTGACCTCGACGATGATGACCTTCATCAGGTCGGGATCATGGCGGTAGGAGTCGACGATGAACGACGCGATCGCATGGAGCTTCTCGCGGACCGGGATCTGCTTCTCGTCGATCTGCGAGATGGCGTCGAGCAGGATGTTCCAGCGATCGAGGAAGAGCGTGTCGAGCACTTCGTCCTTGCTTCGGAAATAGTGGTAGACGAGGCCGTACGCGACGTTCGCCTCGTCGGCGATGTCCGATACCCGGCAGGCATGAAAGCCACGCTGGGCGAAGACGATGACGGCCGCGTCGAGGATCATCTGACGCTTGTCGCCGCCGCTGGCGCGGGCCGACGCCGCCATCAGGCTTGCACCTCCACGGGCCAGCTGTAGGCCGAGGGTCGCCGGTTGGCCAGCGCCGGGAGCTCGCTGCGGATGCGCGCCTGGGCCGGGAGATCGAGGTCGGCGACGATGTGTCCCGGGCGGTCGGCGGCCAGCGCGAGCACGAGACCCCAGGGATCGACGATCATCGAACGCCCGCCGGAGGCTCGGCCGGGCTCGAACTCGCCGATCTGGTTGGCCGCGACCACGAACGCCTGATTCTCGATCGCCCGCGCACGCAGCAGGATCTCCCAGTGGTCGCGCGTCGTCGGCACGGTGAACGCCGCCGGGACACTGAAGATCCGTGCGCCGCGCAGGGCGAGGATCCGGTACAGCTCCGGGAACCGGATGTCGTAGCAGATGCTCAGGCCGAGCTCGAGTCCGCCGGCGGTTGCGCTGAGGACGACCTCGTCGCCCGGATCCTCGTGCTCGGACTCGCGGTAGACGGTGCCCTCGACGACGACATCGAACATATGCACCTTGCGGTAGGTCGCATGGACGTCCCCGTCCGGACCGACGTGCACCGACGTGTTGCGCAGCCGTTGCGCACCCTCGAGCCGCTCGGCGATCGAGCCGGCGACGAGGTCGATGGCGAGTTCGCGCGCGACCGATCGCGCCCATCTGATCGCCGGCCCGTCCAGCGGTTGCGCGCCCGCATGCAGCACGTCTCCGCGGCCGAGCGCGCTCCACTTCTCGGGAAGGACGACGAGTTGCGCCCCGTCGGCAGCCGCCGCTCGCGTGAAGCGGTCGGCCTGCTCGAGGTTGCGGTCGAGATCGGCGGTGGAGTTCAGCTGGACGGCGGCGGCGCGCATGTGCGGATTGACTGGTCAGTCAACCCGCTGGATGCTACTGGGCAGGCAACCCCTCCCCGTCTCGCTGGACGTAGGAGGAGAGCTGGCTTTGGAGGGCGAAGCTCTACGCGAGCGCTACGACCTCGTGCTCGTCGCCCGAAGCGACTATCGTCATCCGGTCGGGAGATTTGACGGATCGCTTGCAGGGGTAGGACGCAAACGCGGCGAGCGCGGGGTGCTGGAACACAACGTGGCGCGCTGGTGATAGGTGTTACAGCAGGCTCATCAACGCAGGGGAGAATCCAAATGAAGCTTCGACGGCCCAGTCCGGCGCTCGTCATCTCGGTCACCGCGCTTGCGGTGGCCTGTGCCGGTACCGCGTACGCGGCGACGATCATCACCTCCAGCGACCAGATCAAGAACGGTGTCATCCAGTCGGGTGACATCAAGAACGGTTCTGTGCAGAACGTGGACATCCGTAAGAGCACCATTACCGAGACGCGCGTTTCAGCCGGGCTGCTGAAGCGCATCGACCGCGGTGCGGTGGCGAGAGCGGCCGGGGACTCGATTGCCTACGAGGCGAGGCGGCCTTCAGGCCCCGAGGGGCAGCCCCCGAACGTGGTCGTCAAGGTCGCCTCGCTACAGGTCCCGGCGGGCGCGTACCTCGTGACCGCCAAGACGATCATGACGGTTCTCCCCGACCCGCAGGATCCAATCGAGGCCCTCGTGCAGGCAAACGCCGTGCAGGGTGGCCGCTGCAAGCTCGACGCTGCGGGCGACGGCGACGAAGCGCTGCAGAACGTCCTGATCAACCAGCGCCAGACGCCGGCGACGCTGACCATGCAGGTGACCCGCACCGTCGGTGCGCCGTCGGAGTTCACGCTGGAGTGCAGCACCGCCGGATCATTCCCGTGGCGCCTGTCGGAGACGTCGATCATCGCCGTGAAGCTCCCGAGCGTCGTGCGGGCCGACGCCACGCCGAAGTAGGCACGCTGTCGTGACGGCGGCCGCGTCCGGGGGGTCGCGGCCGCCGTTAGTCTTGAGGGGGCTCAACGGCCGAGCGTGCAGACGCGCGCGGCGCCTTTCGCCTGCACCTCGTAGGGCTTGGACAACGCATCGTGCAGCGGGTGCAGCTCGACGGCGCGGCTTGGCGGCAGCGGCAGAGCGCCGACCATCACCCACTGCGTGCCAAGGCGGCGCGCGCGCAGCGCCAGCGTTTCGGAAGTGCCGGTCTCGATGCGTACGCCAGCCATGGGCACCCTGCCGCGGTCGCCGGTCCACGCTGGCCGACAGGTCTCCGGCTCGGCTCCGGGCGGGCGCAGCGCCAGGCCGCCCGCGCGCACGAGCGTGTCGTCGGCGAAGTTGCGCGCATCCGCCGGCGCCGTGAGCAGCTCGCGCGGACCGTCGGCTGGGTTGCCGCTCAGATCTGCGCGCGCCGCAAACCAGCCGCCGGCCTCGAGGAACGGCGCGGCGAGGGGCGCGATCTCGAGCTTCGGATCGACGCGGTCGCGTCCGAGCAGCTCGACGGCCCCGAGCGACGCCCGCACGCGGTTGGAGCGCTCGAGGAACACCGCCCGGCCCTCGCGGAACGCGAGCGCGCTGTCCTTGGAGAACGAGATCAGGACGAGCAGCAGCACGACGGCCGGCACCCAGCGGCGGATTCTCCAGCCGCGGGCGGCCTCGACGAGCATCAGCAGCAGGAAGACGAGCCCTACCGTGAGGTAGCGAGACGAGGACGGCGGGGCGATGTCGTGGCGCGAGATAGCGGTCAGGCCATAGAACGTGACGAGGATCGTGGCGAGAGCGAGCATCCGGATGCGGGCGCGCGGCTCGATGCGCCACGTGCGGTAGGCGAGGAGGACGAGCAGGAGGACGAGCAGCTGGCGGCCGGGCTCGATCTGGCGCTCGCCGATGATCGCGCCCGCAGCGTGGCTGAGCGCGGTCCACGCCCAGACCAGGCTCAGCGCCAGCTCGTCGAAGCCCGCGCGGTTGATCCCGTAGGCGAGATACCACAGCAGGTACAGCGCGAACGGCACGCCGACGACCCATAAGCGCTCCCGGCCTTCTGCTGTCGCCAGCAGCTCGACAGCGATCCCGACGAGCACCGGTATGCCCATCCCCGATGATCCGATCGAGATGATGATCAGCCCGACGAGCAGGCGGTCGTTGCGTCGCGAACGGGGTAGGTCGAGCAGCGCGAACGCAGCCACTCCGGACACGATCGACGCCATCTGGCCCGCCTGACCGGGAACGAGGAAGTTCTCGTAGGCCAGGCCGGAGAGCATCGCGACCGCGGCGACGCCGAGCGCGACGCCTGGCCCGACCCTGCGCTTGGCGATGACGAACAGCAGCACGCCGAGGGTGACCTGCAGTGCGATCAGCGGCACCATCATCAGCGGCTGGGCATCGAGGCCGCCGATCTTCAGGAGGCCCACGAGCAGCCCCAGGATGAGGATCGACAGATGCTCGTTGTGCGGCTCAAGCAACGACGGCGCACCCGGCCCGCGGCGGTCGGTCACGACCGTCCACTCGTCGAGGTTGAACGTCAGTCCGCGGCTGAGGTAGAGCATCAGCGCGGCTGTCGCGACGAGCAGCAGCGCGAGCCCGATCTTCCAGATCAGATCGCCGGACGGCCCGGCGGGCGGCGCGGAAGCCGCGACATCAAACTCGGGTCGCAGTGTCGCGCTCATGCTGGGCGGGCACCGTAGCGAAGCGCGCCTGACCCGGCGCAAGGCGACGCCGAGCCGCGACCCGTCACCATCGTGGAGATGCCCCTGCCAATCATCACCGAACGGCTCATGCTGCGCGCCTACGAGATCGACGATCTGCATGAGCTGCACGCCGCGCTCTATAGCGACGAGGGCGCGATGGCGCTGCTCGGCGGGGCGCGCGACATCTCCGGGACGCGCGCCGCCCTGGAGCGCTCGATGAATCAGCAGGAGGTCGGTGGCTTCTCCTTCTGGCCGGTGATCGAGCGCGAAAGCGGGCATCTCATCGGCGAGGCCGGCCTGTTCCCGTTGACCCCGGGCGGACCGGACATCGCGCTGGGCTACGCGTTCGGCGCGCCGTACTGGGGACAGGGGTACGCGACGGAGGCGTCGCGCGCGGTCCTGGCCGAGGCGTTCGGGCACCTGGGACTGGACCGCGTCGTCGCAATCACGCGCGAAGCGAACTTCGGGTCACGGCGCGTCCTGGGGAAGCTCGGGTTCCGAGTCGACGGCTGCCGGCACGTGTGGGGTGCCGAGCAGCTGTACTTCGTGCTGGACCGGGAGGGCGCGGCGCGTCCGCGATCCGGATCAGGCGGGTACCGGGGCGGCGTGCCGGGACCTGCCGACGGCCGGCGTTCATGACAAAAACGACCCGGCGCTTCCCGCGACGGGTCCCGCGACCACGCCCGATCGCATGAGCGTGTCGATCTGCTCGTCGGCGTACCCCGCCTCGCGCAGCAGCGCCTCGGTGTGCTCGCCGAGCGCTGGGCCGGGCAGCCGGTTCGTGTCCGCCGGCGTGCGCGAGAGCTTGACCGGCGCGCCGAGCAGCCGCACGGGCTCGCCAACACCCGGCTGATCGATTCCCACGACCATCGCTCGCGCGCGCACGAGCTCGGAGTCCAGCGCCTCGTCGAGCTCGAGCACCGGCTCGAGGCAGCACTCGACCTCGCTCGCGAACTGCTCCCACTGCGCGCGCGTGCGGGACGCGAAGATCCTCTCGACCTCGGCATGGGCGTCACCGCCGGGCGCGGAGAACTGCTCCGCGACGAGATCCTCGCGCCCGACGCCGCGACACCACGCCGCCCAGAACTTCGGCTCCAGCGCAGCGAGCGTGACCCAGCCGCCGTCCGCACACCTGTAGGGCCGGTAGCAGATCAGGCCGCCGGCGAGATCCAGCCCGCCCCGGCCCGGCACCTCGCCGTCTGCGAAATGGCGCGCCGCGACCATCGCCAGCCACGAGAGCGCGCCATCGGTCATCGAGATATCGACGAGCTGGCCCTCGCCGCTGCGGTCGCACTCGCGCAGTGCGGCGAGGATCCCGAAGGCCGCCATCAGCGCCCCGCCGCCGAGATCGGCGATCTGGCCGGCAGCCTGCACCGGCGGGCCGTCACGCTCGCCGGAGAGGCCGAGCAGACCGGCGAGGCCGAGATAGTTCATGTCGTGGCCGGCCCGATCGCGCAGCGGCCCGTCCTGCCCATAACCGCTGATCGCGCAGTAGACGATCTGCGGGTTGACCGCGCGCATCGCCTCGTAGCCGACGCCGAGCCGATCGAGCACCCCGGGCCGGAAGGACTCGAGCACGACATCGCTGTGGCGCACGAGCGCGAGCAGAACCTCGCGACCGGCCTCGAGCTTGAGGTCCACGCGGATCGAGCGCTTGTTGCGGTTCAGTGCGAGGAAGAGCGCCGACTTCGCGCTGTCGTGGGCGCCCTCGAGGTACGGCGGCGCCCAGCGCAGGTAGTCGCCCACGCCGGTGTCCTCGACCTTCACCACGTCGGCTCCATGGTCGGCGAGCAGCAGCGAGCAGAAGCCGCCGGGCAGCAGGCGGCTGAGGTCCAGGACGCGGACGCCCACGAGCGCCTGCGCCGTCACCTTCTTGCCGCCCCGAGCATCGCGCTGGCGCTTGTGATGATGACCGGGTCGTCGAGGCTCATAGGCGTTGCGCGACCGGAACGTTAGACGGCGCTGTTGTCTCACTCCGCCCACCTTGTCGGCAGCGGTTGCACCGCCCGGCGCGTAGGCTGGCGCCCCATGAACGACGAAGATCACCGTCCCGCAGCCGATGCGCGCGGCGCGCGCGACACGCGATCCGGGTTCGATCGTTTCGTCGAGACCGCCTACCTCAAGGTCAGCCGCCCGCCGTTCTTCTTCATCTGCGCTGCGATCGTCCTGGTGTGGCTGTTCAGCGTGCCGCTCTGGCACGACCTGAAGTCCTGGCAGGTCGCGATCCACACGCTGACGAGCGTGTTCACGCTGCTGCTGCTCGCGCTGCTCGAGAACGCCGCCCGTCGCAGCGAGGAGGCGGCGCAGGAGAAGCTCAACCTGATCGCCGAGGCACTGGCTGCGCTGATGGCCTCACGCGCCGTCGAGGACCCGAAGCTCGACGATGCGGTGCAGAAGCTCCGCGACGCGGTGAGCTTGGAGGAGCGCCATTAGCCCGGCGGCCCGAGCGGGATCGTCGACTGAGTCATTCACACTCCCGCCGGCGCCGGACAGCGCCGCCGTTGCAGCCTTCCAGCATGCCGAGAACGCTGCCTTCGCTCGCCACGGCGTCGCCGACTCATCGCGCTTCGTCGATCTCGCGGAGCCATCGCTGCGCGTGCGCGTGCTCGTGAGTGGCGAGGGGCCGCCGGTCTTGCTCGTCGCGGGTGACGGCGGTTCGCCGTGGAGTCACCGAATACCGACCCGACGCGAGCTGGCTGGCATGAGGTGACAGCGCGCCCGCGGAGTGGCACCATTTCAGGCAACGTCATGTAACGATCCCGATGAAAACCACGTTCCCCAGACCACGCGCACCGCGGGCCCTGCGCCCACCGCCGCCACCTCCAGGCTCGGCGAAGCAGCGCCCGCCGGACCACGTCGGGGAAGTGGCAAGGAGCGCCGTGGATTGGCTCGACGAGCGCACGTCGCTGTCAGCCGGCGCGCGCTGGATGCTGTTTCGCAAGGTGCCCAAGGGGACGAACTGGTTCTACACGCTGGGCTCCGCGACGATGTTCGCGTTTCTCTCCCAGACTGTCACGGGCGTCTTCCTGGCGATGTACTACGACCCGTCGCCGACCCGCGCCTACGAGTCGGTGCGCCACCTCACCAACGAGGTCTTCTTCGGCGAGCTCGTTCGCGGCATGCACAAGTGGGGCTCGACCGTCATGGTCATCTTGATCTTCCTGCACATGGCGCGAACCTTCCTGTTCGGCGCCTACAAGTACCCGCGCGAGCTGAACTGGGTCATCGGCGTCGTGCTGCTGATCCTCACCTTCGTCATGTCGCTGACCGGGTACCTGCTGCCCTTCGATCAGCGGTCCTATTGGGCGACGATCGTTTCGGCGAACATCAGCGGCATGGGCCCCCTCGTGGGCCCGTATCTTGCGGACTTCCTCAGGGGAGGCCCGGAGTTCTCGATCACGACCCTGTCACGCTTCTACGCCCTGCACATGCTGATCCTTCCGGGCGCGATCGCGACGCTGATCGGCGCACATCTGTACCTCGTTGCCAGGCACGGCACGACGGCTCCACCGTGGCTCAAAGCTGAGGCCGTACCACCGCGCGACCCGGCTTGAGCGCATTTCGTCTGGCCCCGAAACGCCCAGGTCTCGGTTAGCGAGGTCAGCGGCTTCGCGCGATGTGCAGCTCGGCCCGGAAGCGCAGCGTCACCGGGCCGTCCCCGGCCAGCGCCCGGACCGAATCGAGCAGCGGCACACGCTCCGCATCCTCGAGCACGGCGACGAACGGCCGCGCTCCGACGTGCTCGGCCAACTCGTCGGCGTCGAGCACACGCTCGTTGTCGAACACCTGCGTGTGCAACGACCCAAAGAGCCGATCGACGTCGAACGCTGAGCGCCATTCGTGATTGCGGTACGCGTGGGCCGGATCGCCGATTGGCGCCAGGAGCTGCTCGAGCGCTGCGTGTGCTCCCTCGGACAGCCGCCGATTCCACAGCAGTGCGAGCACGCCGCCCGACCGGAGCACGCGGTGGATCTCAGCCAGTGCGGCAGGTACGGCGAACCAGTGAAAGGCCTGCGCGATGGCGACAGCGTCCGCGCTGCCCGCCGGCAACGGGATCGCCTCCGCCGAGCCGTCGATCACGCGCGCGGGCGGCTTGATGGCGGCGCGCATCTCTGCCCGCGGCTCGACGGCGATCACGTCGAGCCCGCGCGCGAGCAGGTCCCGCGTGAGCTTGCCGGTCCCGGCCGCCAGGTCGATCACGTCGCGCCCCGGCAATGCGGCGACGAGCGCATCGACGGCCTCGGCCGGATAGCCGGGCCGCGAGCGCTCGTAGGCCAGCGCGTCGGGGTGAATCGACGGAATCACGCGCGGCTTCACGACCGGCGGCCACGGGCCTGATGAGAACTGTCATCCATGCGCGGAAGGGATGGACATGAAGGCGATCTCGGAGGCGACCGTGAAGCCGGCGCGAGCGTAGATGCCCTGCTCGGCCTCGTAGGCCATCAGCATCAGGGCATCCATTCCGCGGTCGAACGCCGCCCGGCCGAGGCTGCCGGTCAGCGCTCCCGCGAGCCCGCGGCGACGCCAGTCGGGCAGGACGCCGACCGCGGCGACCTCCGCGAAGCCCTCGATCGCATGGGTGATCAACCCGGAACCTACGGGGCGACCGCCCATCTCGCGCGCCAAGCCCACGACCCCACCCGCTGCGACGACGGCTTCGAGGCGTGTGACGTCGGCCTCGGTTGGCGGCGGCGCGTCGTAGGCGGCGTTCTGTGTCGCAGCGGCCTCACGCAGCGCGTCGACGTCGACCGCGAGGTCCAGATCGATGCCGGCCGGTGGCGCCGACTCACGCAGCTGCGCAGGCGTGCAGGTCATGATCGGCAGCCGGGCCTCGGTCACGAATCCAGCGCTGACCAATGCGTCCTCGACCGCGGGAGCCGCGGACGGCAGAAACTCGAAACGGGGTAACCGGCCGCGCCGGACAAACGCGCGACGCAGGTCCTCGATCTCCGCGTCCGTCGGAGCCGCCCCGTCATCGGGCACGGCGTAGTTACGGAACGGACTATCGCTGTCGGGATCGAAGGCCGCCAGGAACGGGCCGACCGTCTCGATGTCGCTGCGGCCCCGCAGGCCGGTGCGCAGCGACGCTTGGAGCATGGTGTGCATCTCACAGACCTCTCAGCGCGATCTCGTCATTCGAGCAGCGGCGCGATCGCCTCCGCGGCCACCGTTGCGTGTCCGGGAGCCGCCGACGTGATCTGCGCCCCCACCACCGTACATACGGTGACGACCTGTTCGAGGAACGCGCGCAGCGAACTGGGCGCCAGCCCGGACGGCACCGGGAAGCGAGCCGGGAACGCGCGCGGGTCGAGCACGTCGAGGTCGATGTGAACGAAGACCTCCAAGCCCGAGAGCTGCGACGGCTCGTCGACGCGGTGCACGCCGCAGCGATCCAGCGCCACGCGCTCGCCGCCCTCGAGCTCGCGCACGCCGTGCATGATCACGTGCGAGGGATCGAGGCCGGCGCCGAAGCCCGTGTCCCACAGCCCGCAGGCGCCCGCGAGGCACATCCCGGCCAGGTAGCCCGAGCGCGATGTCTGCGGGGTGTTGAAGTCGCCATGCGCGTCAAGCCACAGCACCCGCGCCGCCGGGCGGTGGCGGACGAGCACCGGGAGCGTCGAGACACAGACCGAGCACTCGCCGGCGAGCAGGATCGGTATCCGGCCGGCGTCCAGCGCGTCGTCGACCTGCCCGCCGGCCTCCAGCAGGCAGCCGTGCGAGTCGCGCAGGTCTTCCTCCCAGCCCGCCGACCGCGGTTCGCCCGGCGATCCGATGATCCGCGCGTCGAGCGGCGCCGCGAGCTCGCGAGTTCCCTCCGCGGCCTCGCGGCCGCGGTCGGAGGTCCGGCACAGCAGCCCGACTATCTGCCGCTCCATTGCGGCTCGCGGCGCTCGAGAAACGCCGCGACTCCCTCGCGGGCGTCCTCGCTGCAGATGGCGAGCGAGAGCTGGGCGCGCAGGTAGTCCAGCGCTTGCAAGAGCTCCATGTCCTGCGATGCGAACAGCGCGTCCTTGCCCATCCTCATCAGCAGCGGCGACTTCGACGCGAGCTTGCCCGCCCAGTCGGCGACCGCCTCGTCGAAATGCTCGGCCGCGACGACGCGGTTGCAGAGCCCCAGACGCATCGCCTCGTGCGCGTCGACCCGCTCACCGAGCAGCAGCAGTTCGTACATCTTCTTGCGCGCGATGTTGCGCCCGATCAGCGCGCCGATCATGAACGGGAACAGGCCGACGTTGATCTCGGGCGTGCCGAAGGTCGCGCGCTCGCTGGCGATGACGAGATCGCACGCCAGCGCGAGGCCCAGGGCGCCGGCCAGCACATGGCCGGACGCGGCACAGATGACCGGCTTTCCGAGCCGGCCGATGAGCGTGAACAGGCGCGGGAACCGGTCGTTGGCGGCGTGGCGGTCAGCCAGCGGGACGTCCGCGGCAAAGCCGGCGAGGTCTCCGCCGCTGGACCACACCTTGCCGTGCGTCGAGGCGAGCACGACGCAGCGCACGGCGTCGTCGTCGCGCGCCGCTGTGAGCGCGACGATCAGGTCGTCCAGCAGCGCGTCTGAGAGGGCGTTTCGCGTCCCCGGCTGATCCAGGGCGATCGTCGCGACCGCGTCGGTGACCTCGTAGCGCAGCGTGGCGTACGGCACCCGGCGCAATCTACAAGCGATGCGGCGGTTCATCTTCATCGTCCGCAGCTACGGGCCTGAGGACTACCCGCTGCGTGCGAATCGCGAGCCGGCGGCGAGGAGGGTCGTGTCGACTTAAGCCCTATATCCGCGCTCAAGTCGACACGACCGCTGATTGGTGAGCGGCAATGCGCCCGATCAGGGCAGCTCGTCGGCCTTCGTCCGGGTCGCAAGCTGGAGCTTGCCGCTGGTCGCGCGCCGAACTGCGCGCGGAAGCAGCGTGCGCGCGGCCGCTGCCAGCCAGTACGGCCGCGGGACGTAGCGCTCGGCCTTGCCGCCGGGGCCGGCTTCGAGGATCGCGGCGGCGACGCGATCGGGGGTCGAGACGAGTCTGCGCGTGAGCCTGCTGTCGACGAGCTCGCGCTGCGGAAAGCCTTCGGTCGCGACGAAGCCGGGCAGGACGAGGCCGACGTGGACGCCGTGTGGCGCCTCCTCGAGATGCAGCGAATCCGTCCAGCCAGCGAGCGCGAACTTGCTCGCCGAGTACGCGCCCGAGCCTGCGCGCGAGACGCGGCCGGCGGTCGACGCGACGTTGACGATCGCACTGGGCGCCGAGCGGCGCAGCAGTCCCAGCAGCGCCTCGGTGAGGCGCACCTGCGCGTCGAAGTTCAGCGCCATGTGGCGGTGCATGTTCTCCCAGCCGCCGTCCTCGAACGTGGCGCGCCAGGCCGCGCCGGCGTTGTTGACGAGCAGGTCCAGACGCCCGTGGTCGGCCTCGACCTGCTCGACGATCCGCGCGGGCGCGCCGGCGTCGGTGAGATCCGCGGCGATGACCGTCGCGCTGCCAAGCTCGTCGGCCAGCGCGTGCAGGCGATCGGCGCGACGGGCGACGAGGATGAGCTGTGCACCGGGCTCGCGAGCCAGCCGGCGCGCGGTCGTCTCCCCGATCCCGCTTGATGCCCCGGTGACGAGCGCGATCATCGCGATCAGCCTATCGGCGTCGGGCGCGGGCGGACGGGGGCGAGCGACCGGGAGGATCTGATAACTGTCGCCGGGTCCCTCGGCCGGATCCGACGTTGCGACGATCTCCCTGCAAATTGACCACTTCGGAGTGGTGTCAGCCCGGCTCGTCCTCGTCCGACGGCGCGTGCTGTACCCCCCGGGTGTGGGTGGCGATCCCCCCAGGCGGGGGGCGTGCGTTGGAACGCCGGCCACAGCCCCGCACCCTGAGGGCATGCTTCAGATGACTCCCACCGCAGTCCTGTTCCCCGGCCAGGGAAGCCACACCCCGGACATGCGCGACCTCGTGTCCTCCGTCCGTCCCGACCTGCTCGCTGCCGCGATCGAGCTCGTGGGCGAGGATCCGTTCGCCCGAGTCGGCGAGTCCACCCGCTTCGCGCAGCCCGCGATCTTCTGCGCGTCGCTTGCGGGTTGGACGCTTCTGCGCGAGCGCGTGGATCCGATCGCGCTCGCGGGCCACTCGCTCGGCGAGCTGACGGCACTGGCCGCCGCCGGGGCGCTCGACGAGCACGACGCGCTGCGCCTCGTCACGCTGCGGGGGCATCTCATGGACGTCTCCGGGGAGGCCAGCAGGGGCGGGACGATGCTCGCCGTGCTCGGCGCGACCCCTGCGCAGGCCGCCGCGCTGGCGGCCCGCCATGACGTGAGCGTCGCCAACGACAACGCGCCCGGGCAGGTCGTCCTGTCGGGTGCGCAGCAGGCGCTCACCGCCGTCGAGCGCGACGCGCGTGGCACTGGCCTGCGTGCCGTGGCGCTGGACGTGTCGGGGGCGTTTCACTCGCCGCAGATGCGCTACGCGGTTGCGCCGTTTCGCGAGGCGCTCAAGGAGATCCGCATCCGCGACGCGGCAATCCGAGTCTGGTCCTGTGCGACGGCGCGACCCTTCCGCGAGCCGGCGGACGAACTCGCGCGGGCGCTCGTGCGCCCGGTGCGCTGGCGAGAGACGATGATCGCTCTCGCCGCCGCAGGCGCGAGCACGTTCGTCGACGCCGGCCCGGGAACGATGCTCACGACGCTTACCCCGTACTGCGTGCCGGGGATCGCGGCCGTGTCACACGATCGCTTTCTGGCGGACGGCCGACTTCGCCGGCGCCTGATCGGCCGACGGAGAGCGAGACGCTCCTGATGAGCGTGTAGGCCAATCGACTGGCCAGTCAACCAGTACGGACCTGGGTGGCTATCGTGCTGCGCCGGACAACGGACAAGGAGCGCACGCCTATGGGAGTTCTGGACGGGAAGGTCGCGATCGTCACCGGTTCGGCGCGAGGCATCGGCCGCGCGACGGCGCAACTGCTCTCCGAGCATGGCGCCAACGTCCTCATCAACGACCTCGACGCCGACGTCGCCGAGCAGACCGCATCCGAAATCGGCGGCGAGACGGTCGTCTATGGCGGCGACCTGACCGTGTCCGGGGCGCCCGACGAGCTCGTCCAGACCGCGATCGACGCCTGGGGCAAGATCGACATCATCGTCAACAACGCCGGCTATACGCTCGACGGCGCGGTCCACAAGATGTCCGACGAGCAGTTCCAGCGGATGCTGGACATCCACACCGTCGTGCCGTTCCGCGTCCTTCGAGCGGCCGCACCGCACCTGCGCGAGCCTGCCAAGAAGGAGCGCGAGGAGGGCGTCGAGGTGTTTCGCAAGATCGTCAACGTCGCATCGACCTCCGGCACGATGGGCAACGCCGGGCAGGCGAACTACGCCGCCGGCAAGGCCGCCGTCGTCGGCCTCACCAAGACGCTGGCCAAGGAATGGGGCCAGTTCAAGATCAACGTCAACGCCGTCGCCTTCGGCTTCATCGACACGCGGCTGACGCAGCCGAAGGTCGAGTCCAACACGATGCAGGTCGGCGGCGAGACCGTCCAGCTCGGCATCCCCGAGCAGGTGCGCGGCATGGCCCAGTTCGTCATTCCGCTGGGCCGCTACGGCACGCCGCAGGAGGCCGCCGGCGGCGTCTTCTTCCTCTGCTCCCCGTGGTCGGACTACGTCCACGGGCAGGTGCTGAACATCACGGGCGGGCAGTTCACCGGCATGGCGAGCTGATCGCTCGCGCGCTGATCGAGGCTGAAATTTTTCGATCTGAGGGTTTCCGACAATCGGATCTGGGAGTAGCCTAGGCGCATGCAGGTCGTCAAGCCCGGGTCGGACCATCTCGTGCCCCGCGGCGTCGTGGGTGGCGCCGAGGTCTCGCACGCGACTACCGGCGCGTCGAACATCTACATGGGCGTGTTCCGCGTGCCGCCGGGCGCGCAGTCGCGGCCCCATTACCACGCCGATTGCGAGTCGGCGGTGTACATGCTCCACGGGCGCCTGAACGTGCGTTGGGGCGAGGAGCTCGAGCACGCGCTGAGCCTCGATCCCGGCGATCTCGTCTACGTCCCGCCGCGCGAGACGCACCTGCTGGAGAACCCGTCCGAGGTCGAGGCGGCGGAGTACGTCGTCGCGCGCGACGCCCCCGAGGAGGACTCGGTCGAGGTTCCCTGGGCGCAGTAGTCGAACTGGTCAGACCGCCAGTTGCACGACCGTGTCACGCAGTCCCGCCTCGTACAGCGTGCGGGCAATCCGCAGCAGCCGGGTGTCGTAGCCAACCCTGCCGGTCGTGAGGATCGACCGCACCTGTGCCTCGACCCGCCGCTGCTCCCCGCGCGAGAGATCGTCGTCCGGAACGCGCAGGCTGCGCTCCAGGCGTCTGATCATGTCCCTCTTTCCGCGCTTTCCGCGCCCCACGTACTCGTCGACGAAGACCGCCGCCTCCGTGGCCTGCGTGCTGCGCACGACCTCGTCGAGCTTGTCGGTCAGCAGTTGCTCCAGCGGGCCCGTGAGGTTGACGAGGCGGTGGCGCTCGCGGTTGCCCGGCGCGTCGGCGCCGCGCAGCGGGGCGATCGCGAGCGGATTGGAGATCAGGATGCCGACGACCGCCGCGACGACGATCGCGAACGGCGCCCACCAGTTGGGGCCGACCAAGAACCCGAGCAGCGCGACGAGCAGCCACGTGACGATCACGAGCGCCAGCAGGAACAAGTAGGTCCACGCGCACGAGAAGACCTCGCTCTGGAAGTCGTCGTAGCTGTTGGAGATCTTCAGGTAGCCCACGAACGCGGGCAGCGCCGTGGCCACGAGCACGCCTCCGATCGTCAGCAGCCTCGTGCCCCCAAAGAGCTCGCGCAGCTTCGCCATATCGCCTCCTCGCCGACACCGATGCCGCGGGGAGCCGCGGCGCGGCCTACCTTCCTAGACGCCGCACGTCGCTGTCAACACTGCGCCTTATCAGGAGCCGCGCTCGTGCCGCGCTCGCTGCGCGCGCTCCTGACGCGCCCGCTCGCGTGCGGCCGCGTCGCGCTCGGATCGTTGTCGGCGCGAGCGGTCGCGCTCGACGCTGGGCTCACGTGCGGCGCGCCCGGGCGGCGGCTGCCGGGCCGCGCGAGGTTCGCGCGGGGCATCCCGACTGGCCAGCCGCACCGCCGCCGCAGCGAACCCCGCCAGCACGGCGAGCACGAACCAGTCCAGCCAGGGCACGTAGTGGAACCTGGCCTTCGTCCCCTCGGGTGTCGTGTAGGTGCAGGTTCGCGTCCCCGGCGGAGCGAACGTCGGCGACGAGGACTTCGAGCTGCCCTTCGGCAGGGCCCCGCGATCCGGACACGGATTGCCGATCGGCTGGATGAGCCAGATCACGAGGAAGCCGAAGACGAACACCACCGCGGCGACTCGCAGCTGGCCCTTCATCGCCGATCGAAGCCGTTGTCGCGCGCGGCCATGACAGCCAGCAGGCTATCCACGCGCCGGCGAGCGGCCGGGCTCGCGCCGTACTCTGCGCCGATGGCGGTCGCCACGGAGCCCGAGCCCGCGCGCCTGCCCCTAGCGGGAGGGCGCAGCGGCGCGACCGTCCGCGTACACCCGCTGTGCACCGGGGAGATCCTGCTGCCACCGCATGCCTTCGACCGGCCGACCGGTGCGTTCGCGACGACGCGTGGCAAGGGCCGCCATCGCCCGCGCTCGCGCTGGCGGTGGGCGCCGGTGCCGGCCTTCCTCGTCGAGCATCCGTCTGCCGGCCCGATCCTCGTCGACAGCGGGCTGCACGCATCGGTGGCGATCGATCCGAGGGTCAGCCTCGGCCGCCGCCAACCGCGTTCGCTGCCGGTGCGCGTGCGGGCCGAGCAGGCGCTGCCCGCGCAGCTGCGCGCCCGCGGCGTCGGCCCCGACCAGATCGCGACCGTCGTCATGACGCACCTGCACCACGATCACGCCAGCGGCATCGCGCAGTTTCCAAACGCGACGTTCGTCGTGACGTGCCTCGAGTGGCGGATCGCTTCCAACGGCGGCTTCCGCCAGGGCTACCGCCACGCGCACTTCGACCATCCCTTCGACTGGCGGACCGTCGACTACGCCGCGCCTGAGACCGGCGGCCACGGCAGCTTCAACCGCGCCGTCGACCTCTTCGGCGACGGCACCGTGCGCCTGCTGTTCACCCCCGGCCACACGCGCGGGCACCAGTCGGTGCTTCTGCGCCTGAAAAAAGGCGAGCTGCTGCTCACCGGCGACGCCGCCTACACCCAACGCACGATCGACGACGGGCTGGTGCCGATCTTCTGCGCAGACCCGCACCTCTATCGCCGTTCGCTGCGCGACATCCAAGACCACCTCGCGAGCCGCCCCGGCGCGGTCGTCATCTGCGGCCACGACGCCGAGCGCTGGCCGCAGCTGCAGCCGGTCTACGCCTGACGCCTGGCCGCAACCTCGCCGGCGCGGAGGAGTTGGTACTCGCAATGCGCCGCCTCCTCCTGCTCAGCCTGCTGCTCGCCGGCACCATCGCGCCCGCCGCCCACGCCCGCGCGATCATCATCGCCACCGGCACGAACGAGGCGATCCTCACCGACGTCCCGTCGAACGCCGTCGTCGCACGGCTGCAAGTCGGCGCCCCGACCCGCGCCGTCGCGGCGGCACCCGACGGCTCGCGGGCGTTCGTCGCGGCGGGCGGACGCGTCGTCGTCGTCGACCTGACGACGCGCGCGGTCACGGGCGGCGTCGACGTGGGCGGCGCGATCACGTCGCTGGCGCTGACTCAGGACGGCGCGCGCCTGCTTGCCGCGCGACGCGGCGCGATCGACGTCATCGACACGGCCGCTCTTACCGTCGCGGGCAGCGTCTCGCTGAACGGCGCCAAGCCGGGCGCTGTTGCGGTCTCGGCCGACGGCCTCAGGGCCGCGATCGGACTCGGGACGCGCATAGGTCTCGTCGACCTCGCCGGGCTTCGCCTCACCAAGCGCGCGACCCTCGGGGCCAAGGCCGGCCGCCGCAAGCCCGCCGTCGAGGTCGGCGGCGTCGCCTTCCCACCCGCCGGCTCGCTCGTCTACGTGGCCACGACCGACGGCACGCTGCGCGCCATCAACCGCGTGAGCGCACGGCGCACGGTGAAGATCAAGCTCAAGCCCGGCGTCGGCGCGGGCCTCGCGATCTCGCCTGACGGCGCCAGCGCGGCGGTCGGCGCCCTGCGCGGCGGCCGCGCGACGGCGATCGTGAGCCTGCGCCGCAAGCGCCTGTTCGCGCGCGTCAAGACCGGCACCGGACCGGGCGCGCCCGTGTACGCGACCGTCGGCCCGCGCCTGTATGTCGGCGACGGCGGCGAATCGACCGTCTCGATCCTCTCGACGATCAGCTACAAGCGCATCGGCGTGCAGCGGCTGCCGTCCGGCCTGCATGCGCGGGCGCTGGCGGCCCAGCCCGGCTTGGCCGTGAAGTTCGGCACCGAGGGGCCGGACACGATCGTCGGCACCCAGGGTCCGGACCGGATCGAGGGCCTCGGCGGCGACGATACGCTGCGCGGCGGCCGCGCGAACGACCAGCTGCTCGGAGGCCTCGGAAACGACACGCTCGTCGGCGGCGCGGCCGACGACCTGCTCGACGGCGGCGACGGCAACGACCTGATGCTCGGCCAGGCCGGCAACGACGATCACCTGGGCGGCGCCGGCAACGACACGATCAACGGCGGCACCGGTAACGACCGGCTCGACGGCGGCACCGAGGACGACAACCTCGACGGCGGCGACGGCGACGACAGCGTCATCGGCGGACCGGGCAACGATCGCATCGTCGAGGCCGGGCTGGGCAACGACTTCCTGCTCGACGGCGGGGACGGCGACGACTTCATCGACGGCAACCGCGGAACCGACAAGATCGTCGGTGCCGCCGGCAACGACACGCTGCGCGGAGGCGGCGGCAGCGAGAGCATCGACGGCGGCCTCGGCGACGACGTGATCGACGGCGGGACCGGCGGCGATCAGATCTACAGTCGCGAGGGCGACGACGCGGTCAAGGGCGACGGCGGTCGCGATCGCATCTACGCCGCCGACGGCAACGACAGCGTCGACGGCGGCTCGGGCGACGACTACATCACGACCGCCCGCGGCAACGACGAGATCGTCGGTGGGCCCGGCGCGGACACGATCAACGCGGGCTCGGGCAACGACGTCGTCCGCGTCGCCGACGAGGATGCCGACATCGTCGACTGCGGCCCCGGCAAGGACACCGTCTACGTCGAGAGCACGGCGCCCTCGCGCGACCAGCTCACGAGCTGCGAGAACACGCTGCAGGCGCCGCCCGAGCCATCCACCGACGCGCCGCCGACCTCGACGGTCATCCCCGGCACGGCGGGCGACGACGTCCTCACCGGCACCCCCGGCAAGGACTCGATCTTCGGCGCGGACGGCAACGACGAGCTGTTCGGCAACGACGGCGACGATTACGTCGACGGCGAGAACGGCAACGACATCCTCCACGGCGGAACGGGCAACGACGAGATGTACGGCCGCCGCGACAACGACATTTTGCTCGGCAACGACGGCGACGACTTCCTCAACGGCGACCGCGGGCTCGACACGATCAACGGCGGCCCTGGCAACGACAACATCTTCGGCGGGCTCGACGAGGACACGATCGCCGGCGAGCAGGGCGACGACCGCATCAGCGTCATCGACGGCTCGATCGACCGCGTCAACTGCGGCGACGGCAACGACATCGTCTTCGCCGAGATGATCGACGTCATCGACCCCAGTTGCGAGAGCGTCCGGCGAT
>Ga0307502_10000075_pt1 | contig 25992 bp, 26 predicted proteins | sample 16_S_MG_FD_201364 | JGI IMG/M metagenome (GOLD analysis project Ga0307502, IMG submission 201364) | Soil microbial communities from Populus trichocarpa stands in riparian zone in the Pacific Northwest, United States - 16_S | ecosystem: Environmental > Terrestrial > Soil > Riparian zone > Trees... | reverse complement strand
CCGCACCATCGGCGCCGCGACGTGCTCGGCGATCCAGCCCACGACGCCTGAGCCCGCCACCCCGTAGGACAGCCGCAGCTCGACGCGCGTTCGCCCACCCTCACCCGCCCGCAACCGCCAGCGCCCGCGCTGGTCGATCCCCGTCACCGAGGTCCAGGCGATGTCGCGGGGCTCTTCGTACTCGACCGTCTCCACCAAGCCGCCGACCTCGGCGGAGCCGACCCGCATCAGCGCCCTGTAGCGCGCGCCCATGCCGCGGTCCTGCTCGGAGACCACCTCCCAGCGCGTGACGCCGCTCATGAAATGCAGATAGCGACCAGGGTCGGTGACGAACGACCAGACGAGCTCCGGCGGGACGGCGATGTCGATCTCGGCCGCGACCCGCATGTCAGCCGATGATCGGCAGGCGACGCTCGGCCGCGAGGGCGTCGAGCGTCTCCTGCATCGTTCGCGTCACGTGCTCGTATACCTCGTCGACGTCCGGCTCGGGGCCGAACTGCTCGCGCAGGTGAATCGCGGGCAGCACCTCGATCGTGATCTTCGCGGGCAGCGGGATGTGGCCGAGCATGTCGCCGACGTTCAGGCCCCAGGGCGCGGCCAAGGAGATCGGCAACGCCTTGAGCCTGAAGAGCCGGTCGAGCATCAGCAGGCGCGACAGGCTCTCGCCGCGGCTGAGAAACAAGGCCGTCTCCTGGCCGCCGACGGCGACGACGCCGACGATCGGGACGTCGTGTTCCAGCGCCAGCCGCACGAAGCCCCGGCGCTCGGCGAAATCGACCCGGTGGCGCTCCCAGGACGGCCGGTGCACCTCGATGTCGCCTCCGGGGTAGACGAGCAGTGCCGCGCCCGAGGACAGCGCTCGCTCGGCGTTCTCCGGCGACGCGGCGACCGTGCCGTACTTGCGCAGGAAGCTCAGACCGGGCATCGACAGCACGAGGTTGTGGGCGAGCTGGTAGAAGCGCCGTTCGACGCCGAAGTACGTGCTGAAGGCCAGCGTGAACACGGCGGTGTCAGGCGTCATGTTGCCGCCCGAATGATTTCCCACGAGCAGCACCGGGCCTTCGTCGGGAATGTTGCCGAGGCCGCGCACCTCGCCGCGAAACCACAGGCTTGCCAGCAGCCACAGCTTGGGCAGGCTCTCGCGGATGTAATCCGGGTCGCGCTCGTCGAGGTCGGCCACCGACACGCGGCCGCGAATCTGGCCGGCGAGCGCTCGCACGAGGCGCTGCGCCAGCTTGCTCGGTGGCCGCCAGTCCGATCCGCCGGCCCGCGGAGCGCCGCGAGGCACGCGCTCGAAGCCGTTGGAATGGTGGCCGTTGCGCGACCCCGTGCTCGCGGTCTGCGTGCTCATCGCCAGTCGAGTCTAGGCCCCCGTCCTAGGCAGCCTCGTCCGCGCGCTCGCGGTGCTCGGGCAGCGGCCCGAGCGCATCGACGCGACGGAAGAAGCGCTCGAGCAGGGCGCTCGTCTGAGCGGCCCGCTCGACCTGCGGGACGTGACCGCAACCGTCCAGCACGATCTGCTCGGCCGACGGCAGCCACCGTGCGACGTGGCGACCGAAGGCCGGCGGGATGATCCTGTCGTGCGAGCCCCAGACGAACAGCGCCGGTGCCTCGAGCGTCGACAGCCGCCCGTAGAAGCCGTTGCGCCCGTACGGCGCGTCGAGGTAGATGTTGCGAGCTGAGGTGAGGAAGGCGATGCGGCCGCCGCCGCTGGAGTAGATGCGCTGGAACTCGTCCACGACGACGTCGGCCATGCTCGGGTCGATCGCGTCGCGATCGGCGAACAGCGACCAGAACGTCTCCTCGACCTGCTTGCGCGTGAAGCGATGCGGCAGCAGGCCCAGCTCCGGGCGTATCAAGCGCACCAGCGGGTGGTAGGTGCGCTTGACGAACGCCACGGCGGGGCACAGCAGCGCCAGGCCCGCGACGCGCTCGGGATGGCGCAGGCCCACCTCGATCGCGACGCGCCCGCCCATCGAGTTGCCCGCGATGTGGGCGCGACCGACGCCGAGGGCGTCCATGACCTCGAGCACGGTCCGCGCGAAATAGCGCGCGTTGTACGGCGCGGTGGCAGGTTTGGAGGAGCAGCCGAAGCCGGGCAGATCCAGTGCGTGCACGCGGTATGTAGGCGACAGCGCGGCCGCGGTGTCGAAGAACGAGCTCTTCGCGCCGCCGAGGCCATGGATGAGCAGGACGTCAGGCCCGGAGCCCATCGTCAACGTCGAGACGCGGCGGCCCGGCAGCCGCACCTCGTGGACGCGCAGCAGCGGCTCTCGCCCGTTCTCCAGGCGGAACATCCCCTCGAAGGCGACGGCCAGGTCGAGGTTGCCGCGCGCGTAGAGCCGCCGCTGGCCGAAGGCCTCGATGCCCGACAGCTCGCCACGACGCAGCGCGATCCACGTCGAGGCGTCGGTCCCGATGATGACGTCGGGTTGCCGGCTGGTCGCGCCCTTGCGCGCGCGAGCCAGGTGGGTCGTGCAGCGCACCTCCCAGGTGTGGCCGACGTCGCCGAGCACGATCCGCCATGTCGCGTCGAAGCCCGGCTCCGCGCCGAGATAGCGCTCCGGAAGCGAGCGAAAACCTGCCTCGACCGCTGACAGGCGGTCTGCCCTGGAGCTGTTCATACGCCTGATGAAACCTACTCTTGGGAGCGCTTGGAGATACGTATGAGATACACGACCCGTGCCATCGAAGCGCAGCGAAGCTGGGCCTCGATAGGGTCAGCCAATGCCCACGATTCGCCTGCACGACACCCGCTCGGGGACGCTGCGCGAGCTTGAGCCCAGCCCTGACGGTCATGTCGGCATCTACGTCTGCGGGCCGACGGTCTACGGACGCGTTCACGTTGGAAACGCTCGCCCGTTCGTCGTCTTCTCGTTGCTCAAGCGCTATCTCGAGCACGAAGGCCACCAGGTCACGTTCGTCAGCAACATCACCGATGTCAACGACAAGATCTATGACGCCGCACGGCCGCTGGGCAAGCCGAGCGTCGACCTCGCCGACGAGATGACGGCGCATTACAAGGCCGACACGGACGGGCTCGGCCTCGGCCGGCCCGATGCCGAGCCGCTGGCGTCCGAGACGATCGAGGCGATCGTCGCACTGATCGGCGTGCTGATCGAGCGCGGACATGCTTATGCGGTCGACGGCGACGTGTACTTTCGTGTCCGATCGGACCCCGGTTACGGGTCGCTCAGCCGTAGGGCGATCGACGACATGAACCAGGGCGAGGGGGTCGAGGGCGCCGACCTCAAGGAGGACCCGCTCGACTTCGCGCTGTGGAAGGGCCACAAGGAAGGCGAGGACAGCGTCTGGTTCGCGCCCTGGGGCCGTGGCCGGCCCGGCTGGCACATCGAGTGCTCGGCGATGGCCGAGGAGATGCTCGGGGTGGGCTTTCAGATCCACGGCGGCGGCAACGACCTCGTCTTTCCCCACCACGAGAACGAGGCGGCGCAAACCCGCGCGGCCCGGGGAACGGAGCTGACCCAGATCTGGATGCACAACGGCATGCTCCAGTTCGGCGACGAGAAGATGGCCAAGAGCGTCGGCAACGTCGCACTCCTGCACGACGTGCTCGAAGACGCCGGCCGCAACGCGCTGATCATGCTCTTCGCGGGCGCGCACTACCGCCAGCCGATGGCGTTCGACGACATGCGCTTGATGGAGGCACTCGCGCGCGTGGCCCGGGTTCGCGACGCCGCCCGCGGGCTCGTCGACGGCGACTCGCCGGCGGGCATGCGCCACCTGCGCGACGCCTTCTTCGACGCGCTCGCCGAGGATTTCAACACCGCGCAGGCGCTGGGGGCGATGTTCGAGTGGATTCGCGAGGCCAACCGCTCCGACGAGCCGGTCGGACGAGCCGATCTCGTCGAGATGCTCTCGGTGCTCGCCCTGGAGAATCTCGCCGCGCACGGCAGCGAGGCCGGCGCCGAGGAGCAGGAGCTGCTCGAGGAGCGCCAGGCCGCGCGCGCAGCCGGCAACTATGCCGAGGCCGACCGCCTGCGCGAGGAATTGCGCCACCGCGGGTGGGAAGTCCGCGACGGGCCCGACGGGCCGGAGCTCATCAGGCTCGAAGGGTGATCCTCTACGGACGCAACCCGGTGCGCGAGGCGCTGCGGGCCGGGCGCCGGAGGATCGAGACCCTGTGGGCCACCGAGCGCGCGGCGCGCGAACCCTGGCTGCGTGACGCGCAGCCGCGGATCGTCAGCGCCGAGGAGGTCGAGCGCCGCGCCGGCTCGCACGACCACCAGGGCGTCGCCGCCGAGGCCGGCGGCTATCCATACGTCAACGCGGCCGACCTGTTGGCGATCCCGGATCACTTCATCGTCGCCCTCGACGAACTGCAGGACCCCCAGAACCTCGGCGCGATCGCTCGCAGCGCCGAGTGCACGGGGTCGACAGGACTCGTCATCTGCGAGCGCCGCGCGGCGGCCGTCACGCCGGCCGTCGCGAAGGCGTCGGCGGGAGCCGTCGAGCACCTGCGGATCGCGCGCGTGCGCAATATGGCCGACTTTCTTGCCGCGGCCAAGGAGGCCGGGGCGTGGTGCTACGGCGCTGCCGCCGACGCGACGACGGCGTACGACGAGCCCGACTACAGCGGCGGGGTCGTGCTCGTTCTCGGAGGCGAGGCGACAGGGATCCGTCCGAGGGTCGCGAAATCATGTGACGCGCTCGTCGCGCTCCCATTGCGGGGGCGCATCGAGTCGCTGAACGCCAGTGCTGCGGCAGCCGTGCTCATGTACGGGATCTTGCAGCGGCGGCGCGCAGCTTGACAGCGCTTCATAACACCGGATAGTTTGCCAGCACGTCAGGGTGAACCTGAGGTACAGCATCGGATCTCTTCATTGCAGTTGGCGCCCTGGGAGGGGACCGCCGCTGAGCACATCCGGCCGTCGTGAGGTCGGGAAAGGACTGCTCGTGGCCAGAATCTCCCAGAAGGCTCAGTCTCAGGTTCAGATCGATGATTACTTCCTCATCGCGCTGGCCAAGAGCGGCGACCGCACCGCCTACGACCGCATCGTCCGGCGATATTACGGATTCGTGCGGCTGAAGGCTTCGTCGTACTTCCTGGCCGGCGGAGACGCCGACGATCTCGTGCAGGAGGGTCTAGTGGGGCTGTACAAGGCGGTTCGCGACTACCGCACAGACCGCGAGTCGTCGTTTCGCAACTTCGCGGAACTCTGCATCACGCGCCAGATCATCACCGCGGTCAAGACGGCCACCCGCAACAAGCATGCCCCGCTGAACCAGTACGTCTCCTTCTCCGCCACGCCGGCGGGCGCCGCCAGCGACGGCGAGCCGACGCTGGAGGACGTCATCCCCGGCTCGACCGTCCATGACCCGGTCAACCAGGTCATCTCCAGCGAGGAGCTGCATTCGCTCGTGGGCTGCCTCTCGACCGCGCTGTCGGAGCTCGAGTCGCGCGTGCTGGCGCTCTACCTCGACGGCCGACCCTACGAAGAAGTAGCGACGCGCCTGGGCTGCGACGCGAAGACCGTCGACAACGCGCTGCAGCGCGTGAAGCGAAAGGTGGGGACGCATCTCAACGGGCGCGCGGTGTTGAACTGACGCGTGGCGCGTCGCTCGAGCGGGGCCGCGACTCAGTCGGCCTATAGCATCGAGCTGTGACCACGCTCGGCATCGTCCTGATCGCGATCGGCGCGCTCATCGTCCTGATGACCGCCGGCGGCTGGGTCTCGGCGACGCGGCGGGCCCGTGCCAGCGAGGAGGCGCTGCTGCGCGAGCTCGAAACAGCGCAGCGCGCGCTGTCCCAGGCGCAAGCACTCGACCGCGGCTGGGACCGCACGGTCATGGATGCCGCAGCACTCGACGCCGCCGCGCGACGCTTGGGCGACGGCGCGTTCTCGCAACCGCAGCTCGTGCAGGTCATCGACAAGCCCGGCACCGAAGAGGATCAAGCCGTCTACCGGGTCCTAACCGGCGACGGTGAGGAGCACCGGATCACACTTGGGCGCTCCGGCGACGTCTGGGGTCCCGCGTAGGGAACCCGCGTCGACCCAGCGCGCGACAGTGCGATCAGCTGATGTTCTTCAGGTCTACGACGAAGATCAGCGTCTCGTTCGGTGCGATGCCCTGGTTGCCGGCGGGGCCATAGCCGAGGTCCGACGGGATGACGAGCAGGCGCCGGCCACCCTTCTTCATGTCGACGACGCCCTGATCCCAGCCGGCGATGACGCGTCCGGCGCCGAGCGGGAACGTGAACGGTTTGCCGCTGTCCCAGGAGGCGTCGAATTGCTGGCCCGTCGAGTACGCCACGCCGACGTAGTCGACCGTCACGGTGTCGCCCGCCCTCGCGCCCCTGCCCTTGCCCTTGACGATGTCCTGGACGACGAGAGCCGTCGGCGGGTCGCCGGTTGGCTTGGGGATCGCGGGCTTGATGCTGCGGTCCTTGGAGATGTTGTAGGTCGCCGTCGCCGCACGCTTCGTCGTCGTGGTCGTGGTGGTCGTCTCCGGGGTCGCGGCCGTCGTCTCGGTGGTCGCCGGCGGCGGTGTCGGGGACGCCGAGTCGCTCTTCTTGGCCTCGCCGCAGGCGCCGGTGCCCAGGGCGGCGGCGACGAGCAGCGCGATCGTGCTGTTGCGTGCGGGCAAGGGCTAGCCCACCTTGACGAGGTCGACGACGAAGATCAGCGTCTCGTTGGGCTTGATCGGCCCGGTGCCGCGCGAGCCGTAGCCGAGCGACGGCGGGATGACGAGCGTACGGCGGCCGCCCTCGCGCATGCCCGCGACGCCGAAGTCCCAGCCCTGGATGACGCGCCCGGCGCCGAGCGGGAAGTCAAACGGGTTGCCGCGGTCCCACGAGGAGTCGAACTGCTTGCCGCTCGAGAACGACACGCCGACGTAGTGGACCGTGACGTGGTCGCCGCTCTTGGCGGCCGTGCCCTCGCCGACCACGACGTCGCTGGTGACGAGCTCGTCCGGCGGCGAGCCGGTGGGCGTCGGGACCTCGGGCTTGGAGTCGAGGTCGTCGGAGATTTGGAGTGGCTCGGGAGCGTCGCTCATGAGCCAGGAAGAAACTCTGGGGACGTGGTCATGCCCTACAGCCTATGTATTGCCGGCGGACTGAGCGCGCCCGTCGGCGAGCGGGCGGATCGCCCGCATCGGCGCTCCCGCATAGAGAAACCCGGCTGGGTAGTCCCCGGCGCGCACGACGCTCGCCCCCGCGACGATGCAGTTCGGTCCTACCAACGCGCCGCGCAGGACGAGCGAGTTCGTCCCGATGAACGTGTTCGCGCCGATCTTCACCGGGCTCACCGCCACCGGCTGATCGACGACCGGGGCCTCGCTGCCGTCGTGGCGGTGATCGGAGTCGAACATGCTTGTGCGCTCGCCGACGGTGACGTGGTCGCCGCACTGCACCAGCGCCACCGCGTGCAGCGCGACCTGGCTGCCGAACTGCACATGCTCGCCCAGGACGACCTCGCCACCACGCATGACGTCGAGCAGGCCGTAGTCGCGGATCGTCGCGTCGCGGCCGAGGCGGATCGCTCCGCCGCGCAACTGCAGGCGCTCGCCGGCGCGGAACGCCGCCTGGTCGCCGAGCTCGAGGACGTTCTCCGTTTGCGCCCAGATCTCGAGGATGAGCCCGCGGCCGAGGTGCGCGTCGCGGCCCAGACGGATCGTCAGCGTTCCCGGCGTATCGCCGTAGGGATAGACCTCGACGAGCGGCAGCTCGTAGAAGTGAGCACCGAAGGGCGCCTCGACGACGAGCCGGCCGCCGGCGCGGCGCAAGCGCGCATCCAGCCGCCGCGCCCAGAGCTCGAAGCGCGCCCGCTCGACGCCGAGGCGCAGCGTGCGAGCGGTCGATCGGACCCGACTCATCTGGTCGTCCTTCACTAGACCGCCGCCGACGGGGCGGGTTTCCGGTCCGGCTCGTGCTCGGGCGCAGCTTCTTCCTTCGCCGAATCGGTCGTCGGGCGCAGGCCCGGCGCCCAGGGCAGCCGCCGCTCCAGAAACGGCCGCTCTACGAACCTCCACGACAGCGCCGCGAGGACGACCGTCAGCGGGAAGCCGACGACGACCATCAGCGCGAACAGCTGGGCGGTGCCGATATCGCTGCCGAAGAGGTTGATGACCTCGAAGAGCACCCAGATATGCAGCAGATAGAAGGCATAGGACCGCTCGCCCATCCAGTTGCACCAGCGGTTGTCGAGCCAGCGCGGCGCGCGGTCGCCGCCAAGCTGCAGGGCGATGAGCGCTGCGACGAGGGCCGCGCCGAACAGCGCCGACATCGTCGAGCGGCGCCCGAGCGCGTGGTGGATCGCCGTCGTTTGCACGTTGAAGTCCCAGTGCGCGTAGAGCACCCATGCGCACAGCGCAACGCCGCCCAGCGCCCACGCGACGCGCCGGGCGCGCTTGCGCCGGCCGCGAAACCAGGGCACCGCGAAGGGCTCGAGGACCGCCAGCGCGACGCCGGGCAGGAACGCGTAGATGATGAGCGGTGGGCTGGCGAGGGTCGCGAGCGTGTTGTCGTTGTGCTGGCGCAGGTAGACGCTCGCGAGGAACACCACGCCGATGAAGGTCAGGATGCCGGTGGCGCGCGCGCGCGGCGTCGTCAGCGGCGAGCCGAGCCGGTAGGCGATCGCTGCCGCGATGGGGATGAGCGCGTAGAACGCGACCTCGACGTCGAGCGACCAGGCCTGCCCGATCGGAAGCGTCGCAGACCCGCCGGTGTAGCTCTGCGTGAATGTGAAGATCGAGAGCACCTGCCACCAGCTCGACTGCGGCGCGGTGCCGGACGGGTTGTCGGGCGTCGGGCTGATCGCACCGTCGAGGCCGAGGCGCAGCAGCACGAGCGCGGCGATGACATAGAAGGCCGGGACGATTCGCAGGACGCGGTTGCGCGTGAAGCGCCGAACCGAGGGGCGCTTGGTGTTCAGGACGTAGGAGCGCAGGAACGGCCGCGCGATGAGGTAGCCGGAGAGCACGAAGAACGTCGCCAGCGCGAGGTCGAAGCGCCCGATGACCTGCTTGAACCAGCCGTAGTTCTCCAGCCCGGAGCCGGGGTCCGAGTTGACTGCGACATGAGCCAGGAAGACCATCGTCATCGCGATGCCGCGAATGCCGTCCCCACCGAGCAGGGTGCCGATCAGTCCGTCGCCGAGCTGGTGTTCCCGCGGCTCGTCGGCCGTGACCGTCGTCGTGTCGCTCATCTGCGAGGGAAGCCTGCCACAAGCGCCAGACCCGGGTCCGCGCTCGGGCGGCAGACCGCGCTAGCCTGACGCCGAAACGGCTCGCGCCCGCCTAGCTCAATTGGCAGAGCACTTGATTTGTAATCAAGAGGTTGCCGGTTCGATTCCGGCGGCGGGCTCTTGGAGAGAAAGCCTGCAATCGGGGGTACGAGGCGGCTACGAGGCACGTGGATCGATGGTGAGCAGCGCAAACGAATGCATTCCGTGCGGTTGGACGATCACGCCGTCGTGCACGCGTACAAGCACCTGTCGACGCGCCGCGACTGTCACCTGGCAGAAGACGGCCGCGCGTTCTTCACACACCTGCGGGTGACTACCGTGAGGTGACCCGGCGACGGGCGATCGTGGTCGCCCGTGTCCTAGCTAACCTAGCTAGCTGCAGGTACGATGGTCGCCCATGACGCAGATCGGGATGCACGAAGCGAAGACCAGGCTCTCGCAGCTCGTCGAGCGTGCCGAGGCCGGGGAGGACATCGTCATCGCCCGCAACGGCAAACCCGTCGCGCGTCTGGTGCCGGTTTCCAGCACGAACTCGCTCGCGGCTGTCTTCGGCACGCTACGTGGTCGTATTACGTTCGCCGACGACTTCGATGAGTTGCCCGACGACATCGCCGAGGCATTTGGTGCTCGTTGAAGCTGCTGCTCGACACGCATGCCGCCCTGTGGTTTCTCGGTGGCGATGAACGCCTGGGCGAGAACGCGAGGCGCCATCTCACTGACGACAGCAATCTGGTCCTTCTCAGCGCGGCCGTCGTCTGGGAAGTCGCGATCAAGCGCTCGGTGGGCAGGCTGGCCGTGCCCGAGGAATACCTCTCGCTGCTGCTCGGCGCGGGCGTCCAGACGCTCGCAATCAGCGTCCAGCACGCCGCCGCCGTCGAAGACCTGCCACCGCACCACCGCGACCCGTTTGATCGCATGCTCGTCGCCCAGGCAGCCATCGAAGGTGCCGCGCTCGTGTCGCCCGATGGGGCATTGCGCCCGTACGGCGTCGCGCTCATCTGGTAGTCCACGCGCGTCGTCGCGAGTCCCGCGGTCGTCGGGCAGTTCGCGAAACGGCTCCCGACGAGCCGCGCGCGGCCGAGTGCAGCGCGGCCCGCCGCAACGTCGCGACCAACCGTAGCCGGCTATGGCGGATTTGTAATCAAGAGGTCGCCGGTTCGATTCCGGCGGCGGGCTCTTGGAAACGCCTGCAGTAACCGGCCACTTTCGACGGAGCTTGACACGCGCGAATCGATCAAGCCGGCCGCTCTTTATTCTTGACTAAGGTCTAGCGGCGCAGCCCGGTGGCGCGCATACACTCGGCCGGCGCCGTCGGGTCTTGCACCGCTTCTCTCGCCTCGCGCGCGGCCAGCCAACAGGGAGCGGGATTACAGACGCCGTGACTACGTGGGGAATAGTCACGGCAGACAGTTGGGCCTGCCAAATGGCAAGTCAAAGGTTACCGAAAGCAACCCTACGAGCGGTAGGGCGTGCACAACCAGGGGGCCTCATCGGGGCCGCTGATTCCCCAAGGAAGGGAACAACATGGAACACCGTCGTCTTCTCATCATCGTGGCGACTGCCGCCGCACTGGTGGTACCGGCGGGCGCCGCGCAGGCGTCCGACAGTTCGTTCGTATCGGCGAACGCCAAGGTCAAGGTTCAGGTCGCGAAGGCGCACAAGGCCGTCGCCAAGCTCAAGGTCGCAGTCTGGCGCAAGGACGGCGTCGTCGCCGCGCTGCAACTGAAGATCGCCCGGCACGAGATCGCAGCCGCTTCACTCGAGGCGCGGCGGATGAACCACAGGTCCACCAGCAAGGGCGACAGCGCCATCGCTGCCGCGGCGCTCATCGAGGTCGCGACGGAGTACGAGGATCTCCTCGAGACGATCACCGATCTCGTCGACGAGATCACCGGACCGGTGCAGGAGCTCCTCGCCGAGGCGATCCTGCCCACCATCGCCGGGCACGACGGCGTCCTCGACTCGCTCGTGGACATCCTCGACGAGGTGCCGGACACCATCGAGGAGACGCTCGCCACGGTCCTCACCGCGCTGTCGCTCGATGACGCGACAGAGCTCCTCAACCTCAACGAGGCACTGAAGGGCGGCGACCTGCCGGAGAACGTCCTCTCGTTGGTCACGGACGGCCTCGAGGCCGCGACGGAGAGCCTTGACGAGCTCTTCGACACGGTCGAGGACATCGTGGAGTTCCTGCCGGAGCCGATTCAGAAGCCGATCAAGGAGATCCTCGACCTCGTCGACGACACCACGGAGCAGCTGACGCCGGAAGTGCTCGAGACGGTGACCGAGCTGATCGACTCGATCCTCGACACGGTGCCGATCCTCGGCGACGACTCGCTCGCCATCGACGATCTGCTTGGCGGCGACCTGCTGGGTGAGCTCCTCGGCGGCGACCTGCTCGAGGGCATCCTCGGCGACGACAACGGCGACGGTGGCCTGCTCGGCATCAGCGAGCTGATCGACGAGCTGCTGGGCGGCGTGCTGGGCGACGGCGGTCACGGTCACGGCGACGGCGGCCTGCTGGGCGGCCTGCTCGGCGGCGACGGTCACGGCGACGGCGGCCTGCTGGGCGGCGTGCTGGGCGGCGACGGTCACGGTCACGGCGACAGCGGCCTGCTGGGCGGCGTGCTGGGCGGCGACGACGGCATCATCGAGTCCGTCACCGAGCTCGTCGACAACCTGCTGGAGGGCATCCTCTAGGCCGTCGGGGCGTCAACATCACGAGTAGTACAGAAGAACGCAGGGCGGAAGGCAATGCCTCCGCCCTGCTGTCGTTCTGAATCCGGCTCAGCGCACGCGGATCGTCACGCTGCGCGCGCGTAGCGCGCTGTTCTCCGCCAAGCGCGCCGAGACGCGTACGCGTGTCCGGCGGGGCACTCGCAGCTGGACGACCGTGCGAGCCACGCACGTGCGCGCGACCGCCGCTCGCCGCCTGTACACACGGCCGCGTGCGCGGATGGTGAAGCTCACCCCGCCACTACATGGTTGCGGACTCAAGCGAGCGCGGAGCACGATCCGGGAGAAGCCGCCGCTGCGGCGCGACGAGACAGCGATCCGCAGGCGCCGCTGCGCGACCACCACACTCGACCCGGCGGTGCGCGCCGAGCGGCCCGCGTCGACGAGCGGCAGCGAGGCATCGACGCGATGCAGCCGGACGCTGCCGATCGAGCGCTGGAGCGCGTATACCGTGGTGCCCGGAGTCAGCTGCAGACGGTAGTCCGAGCGCGCACCGCCGCGGACCGCGATCGGCTCCAGCGGCCGCTCGATCGTGTGCGGCCGGCCGTCGAGCAGGACGGGAATCGGCGTGACCTGGGGGCCGATCACGCGCTGGTTCGCCGCGTCGAGCACCTGCGCGTACAGGAACGTGCGCGCGGGCAGGGCCGTGCCGCGGTATGCCAGCCTGACCTGCGGCTCGCCGACGATGTCGCTGCCTTCGGCCGGTGGCGGGAAGCGGACGTTGACGGCATTGATCGCAGGCGTAGCGAATCGGAGCAGGCCCGAGTTGATGCTGTCGATCGGCGTGATGACCAGCAGTCCCGCGCCCGACGTCTCGAGCGCTCCGGCGGAGGCCAGCGGGTAGTCGGGACCCGAGCGCCAGAAGCCGTCGTCGGCGACCCACTCGAATGGCGCGCCGGTGTCGGCCGTCGCGTCGCGCTTGAGCCAGCGATCGAACCAAGCCAGTTCGGCGTTGGCGACGCGGCGCGTGTCGTGTACCGCCGTCGGGCAACCACTGTGCCCACCGCAGTACCAGAGCATCTTCACGGGCACTCCGCCGTCGCGCAGCGCCGTGTAGTTCTCGATCGCCTCGCTGGGCGGGAACAGCGCGTCAGAGGTGCCCTGGGCGATCAGCGTCGGAGCTTTCATGTGCTCGAGCAGCCCGCTCGGGCCGCGATCGGCGAGCCATTGCCGGCTCGCAGCGGAGACCGAGCCGCCCGCGATGCCCTCCAAGCACAAGCGCTTGAGCTCGGCGGCCGTGCCGCCGATCTGCAGGCCCGCAGGGCCGAACAGCAGGCCGCCGGTCAGCGACGCCACCTCGCCTCCCGCGCAGATCTCAGTCAGCCATCCGCCCTTCAGCGCGCCGTCCTTGACGAAGCTCGTCACGAGCGAGTGCCAGCCGGCCTGCGGAGCGATCGCGTCGATCCGCGGATCGATCGCCGCGCTGACGAGCTGGATGCCGGCGCCGTAGCTGAAGCCCGACATGCCGACGCGCGGATCACCACGCGCATCGAGCAGCGCCTCGGGTTGGCCGGCGACGAAGTCGACCAGCGCCTGTACGTCGCGGCCCTCGAATGCCGGCGAGTCGAACATGACGATCCCGCCGGAGCCACCAAGGCCACGCGGATCCCAGGTCAGGACGTTGTAGCCCTCGCGACGCCATGTCGCACTGCCGACTGCGTCGCTCGTATCCTTTGCCGGGCTGGTGTTGCCCGCGCCGCCGTAGCCCGGTCCGGCAAGCACCGTCGGAGCGCGGTCGCCGGCGGTGAGCCCGTCCGCGGGGTAGTAGTGAGCCACGATCGGCGTGCCGTCGAACGACGTCACGACGACGTCGCGGGCGACCGCCGTCGAAGCGCACACAAGCGCGAGCGCACATGCGCACGCCCCCGACGCGATTGCGGTCCGCCTTCCCACGTAGGCCTACCGTACCTGGGCCTGTCAAGCGCCGGCGCAGATGGCGCGGCGGCGGGGGTCAGCCGGGGGCGCCGGCGTGCTCGAGCTTGCCGTGCCCGTTGCTGGAGACGATGTGCTCGTAGCTCGGGATCTCGTCGTCGGGCGGGGCGTTCAGGCGCCGCTCGAGCTCGCCCATGACGATGCCGAAGAGCAGGTGGCGCCACGTCGCCTGGGCGAACGCGCGCCAGCTGCCGGCGAGCTTGGGCAGCTCGTCACGAGCGGGATGCATCCGATCCACGGCCAGCGTCAACGGCCAGCTCGTGAGGTGCTCGGTCAGCGCCACGATCGGTCCGCGGCTCCACGAGGGCAGCGGCAGTCGTGGCGCGACGCTGGCGTAGGCGGCACCGATGAGCGCGCCGTTGCCGAGGTGCATGACGATGCCGACCACCGGCCAGGCGGCGCCGCGGGTGATCGCCTTGCCCAGCAGCTCCGTGTCGTCGTAACTGAAACCGAAGGCCAGCTTGTCCAGCGGCTGCTGTGCGGCCCACACCCCTGCGGCGACCGCACCGGCGACGGCTCCGCGGAAGGTCTTGGCGCGATCGATCACCATGGAACGTCACGCACTGTAACGCCCGCAACAAAGGTGGGTATCGGAGGCATGGATCGCAGCCGTCTGCTCGCGCGCGCCCTCGGCCCCGGCGTGAACCCGCTCATCTACCTCATCTCGCGAGCGGTGCTGCAGCCGTTCTTCCATGCCTACTTCCGGATGCAGCGGATCGGCCGCGAGCACATCCCCGCGCAGGGACCGGTCATCATCGCCGCCAACCACCGGTCGTTCCTCGACCCGTTCGTCATCGGCATGATGCTGCGCCGCCCGCTGTACTTCGTGGCCAAGAGCGAGCTGTTCTCAAACCCGATCGTCGCCTGGTGGCTGAGCTCGCTCGGCGCGTTCCCCGTCGACCGCGGTAACGGCGACAAGGATGCGATGGACACCGCCCGGCGCATCCTCGAGCGCGGCGACTGCGTCGTGATCTTCCCCGAAGGGACCCGCACCCGGCCGGGCCCGCTCGGGGCGCCCAAGCGCGGTGTCGGTCGATTGGCGCTCCAGACCGGAGCACCCGTCGTCCCGATCGCGCTGCTCGGCACCGAGGCCGTGCGCCGCGGCTGGCGCATCCGCCCGCATAGGATCCACATCCGCGCCGGGCGCCCGTTGCGCTTCCCGCGCGTGGAGGACCCCTCGCCGCAGCTGGCGCGCACGGTGACCAGCCGCGTGTGGCCCTGCGTGGAGCTGCAATGGGAATGGCTCGGAGGCACCCCTCCGCTGCGCCGCGCCGCGATTGTCGGCGCCGGCTCGTGGGGCACCGGCCTCGCCGTCGCCCTCGCCCGCGCCGGACTCGAGGTCGAGCTGGGCTGCCGCACCGAGGAACAGGCGGCCGCACTCGCGCGCTCGCGCGTCAACGACCATTACCTGCCGGGCGTGGAGCTTCCCGACGGCGTCAGCGTGGTGCGCGCCGGCCGGCTCGCGCTCGACCGCGCCGACCTCGTCTGCTTCGCCGTCGCAGCGTCCGCATTGCCGGCCGCCGTCGCCGCGCATGCCGAGCAGATCTGCCCGAGCAGCGGCGTCCTCGTCCTGTCCAAGGGACTCGTAGCGCCGCGCGGGATGCTGCCGAGCGCGTACGTCTCCGAGCGCGTCGACGCGCGGGCCGTCGGCTGCGTCGGCGGACCCGGCCACTCCGCCGAAGCCGTCGACTGCGGCGCGGCGCTCGTCGTCGGGTCGGCGGACGAGGTCTTCGCCACGCAGATCGTTCGCGTGCTCCAGGAGGCTGGCTTCGACGCGACGAGCACGGCCGACGTCGCCGGAGTCGAGCTCGCGGGCACGGCCAAGAACGCCGCCGCACTGGCCGCAGCCGCTGCCGGGGTCAACGGCCCCAACGCCGCGGGCGCGGCCGCGGGCAAGGTCTTCGCCGAGGTCGACGAGTTCGCGCGCCGTCGCGGCGGGCGCCCGGAGACGTTTGCAGGGCTGGCCGGTGCCGGCGACCTGGTCGCGACCGTCGTCGCGGTCGGCAGCCGCAACCGCCGCGCCGGCGAGATGCTCGGCCATGGCGTTCCGGCGGCCATGATCGGCGCGGAGCTCGGCCAGTCCAGCGAGGCGCTCGACGGCGTCGGCTTGCTCGCGCAGACGCTGCGTCGCGAAGGCGTCCCGTCGCCGACGCTCGACCGGTTGGCCGCGCTCGTCGACGGGACGATCGACGCGCAATCCTTCACCGCCGCCGTCACCGCGCCCGGCGGCCGCTACCCGCATCCCAAGCCCGCTGCCGAGACGGTGCTGGCCGCCGCCGATCGGAGCGCACGGCCTGGGTAGGGTCCTATGCGTGGATCCACGGGACAAGGCGAAGCTCGACAGGGCGTTCACGGAGCTCTACCGCGCCCACCTGCGCGACGTCTACTCCTACGCCTACTACCGCGTCGGCAACCATCACGACGCCGAGGACCTCACCGAGCAGACGTTCCTGCAGGCCTACCGCCACTTCGAGCGCGCGCAGGCGGAGTCCGATGGCCGGCCGTTGCGCCCGTGGCTCATCCGCATAGCGCACAACCTTGCCGCCAACCTGTACCGCGACCGCTCGCGCCGGCCGCAGACGTCGATCGACGACACGACGATGCTCAGCGCAGTGCACACGACCGAGGATCTCGTGGAGGGACGCGATGAGCTGGCGCGGATCATCGAGGGCATCCACCAGCTTCCCGACGAACGTCGCGAAGCGCTCATCATGCGCTTTGCCCTCGGCATGGACAACCGCGAGATCGCGCGCGCTATGGGGAAGACTGACGGGGCCACGAAGGTGCTCCTGCACCGCGCCATCAAGCAGCTCGAGGGGATCGTGACGCCGGCATGACAGCGCGTCATCGCTCGACGACCGCCTGCATGGACTCCGAAGGTCGGCTCTCGCGATGAGCGAAGCCGCGCGCTTTGACATCGAGCAGATGCTGCGGCTGGCGCTGACGCCGGTAGAGCCGCCCGAGGATCTCAGGACGCGCGTCGAGTCCACGCTGCAGGAGCTCACCGACGCCGCCGTCGACGAGCTCGACGGCTGGGAGCTCGGTGCCATGCGCGACCCCCGCAACTGGGTCCGGCCGGTCGTGGCGACCGCGGTCGGCGCGACCGCTGGCACGGCGCTCGTGGTCCTGCGCGTGCGCCAGCAGCGCAAGAAGAACGCCGCCGCGGCGCACAGCCCGCTCGATCTCGCCCAGCGCACGCTGCGCGCCGCTGTCGGCGAAGCGCGCAAGTTGGCTCGTTTGGACTGATCCGGACCGCGCGGGACGGCGTAGGTTCCGTGACATGGCTCTACTGCGCAAGACCGCCGACCCCGGACCGACCGAGCTTCGCGATCTTGCCGACGAGGATCTCATGCAGCTTGTGCGGCGTGGCGAGGCCGAGGCGTTCGAGGTGGTCTACGAGCGTCATTCCAGCGCCGCCTTCTCGCTCGCCTATCGCATGTGCGGCTCGCGGGCCGCAGCCGAAGATGTCGTGCAAGAGGCGTTCCTCTCGCTGTGGCGCAGCGGAACCCGCTACGACCGCGCCCGCGGCTCGGTCCGCACGTGGATGCTCGGAATCGTCCACAACCGCGCGATCGACTCGCTGCGCCGCTCGGTCGTCCACGATCGTCACCGCGCCAGCGACGAGGGGATCGAGGAGCGCTTCGAGGCCCGCGAGCGCACCGAGGTCGAGGTCGCTCGCCTGGCCGAGTCCGAGGAGATCCGCGAGGCGCTGCTGACGCTGCCGCCCGAGCAGTGTCGCGTCATCGAGCTGGCGTATTTCGGTGGGTTCACCCAGACCGAGATCGCGAACATGCTCGAGGCGCCGATAGGTACCGTCAAGGGGCGGATGCGACTTGGCCTCGAGAAGCTGCGCGCTCAGCTCGGTGGGCTGCGCGAGGTCATGCCATGAGCGCGCACGGCTGCCCACGAATCGACGACGCCGCAAGCTACGTCCTGCGCGCGATGGACGACGGTGAATTGGAGGAGTACCAGCTGCATCTGCGAATGTGCGCCGCGTGCGCGGAGAAGATCGCGGAACTGCGGTTCGCCTCCGACGCGCTGCTGAGCGGCATACCGCAGCTCACCGCGCCGCCGGCGATCCGCAACCGCGTGATGGCCGTCGTGCGCGCGGAGGCCGAGTTGCTGCACGCCGCCGGTGTGAGCGCGGACCGACCGGTGGTCGCGCGGCCGGCGCGCCGCTTTCGTCTCGCGTTGCGCCCGCTGCCCGCGGCCGTGCTGGCGACCGCGGTGCTCGCCCTCGGAATCGCCGGCGGCGTGCTGCTGGCCGGCCGCGACGGCGCTCCGACGCGCACGTGGACCGGCAAGACGCTCGCCGGGACGGCGCAACTGCGTTTGGGCAACGGCGGCGCCAAGCTCGTCGCGACCGGGCTCCCCACTCCGCCACAAGGGCGCATCTACCAGGTGTGGCTCGACCATCCCAACGACCGCCAGCCCCCGCTGCCGACAGATGCGCTCTTTTCGGTGAGCAAGCACGGCAACGCGACGGTGGACGTGCCGAGCGACCTCAAGGATGTTTCGGTGGTGGCGGTGACAGACGAGCCGATCGGCGGAAGTCAGATCCCCACGGGCAAGAAGGTCATCGTCGTCCGCGTGACGTGATGGCGGCCGGCGCCGAGCGCGCTGCGGCGGCTGGTAGCTTGAACTGACAGTGCCCGCATCGACACCCGACACCGCGACGACGTGCTATCGCCACCCCCGGCGTGAGACGGGGGTGTCCTGCTCGTCGTGTGACCGGCCGATCTGCCCGGACTGCATGACGCCCACGTCGGTCGGCATGCGCTGCCCGGAGTGCGCCCGTCAGAAGACCAAGGTGCGGACGGCCGCAACGCTGACGCGCCCCCCGCAGCTGACCTATGCGCTGATCGCGATCAACGTCATCGTGTTCGTGGCACAGGTGATGTCGGGCGGTGGGCTCAACGGCCTCGGAGGCAGTGTGTACAGCCACGGCGCGCTGGCCGGCCAGCCGGTCGCCGACGGTGAGTGGTGGCGGATCGTCACGTTCGGCTTCCTGCACGGGGGCCTGTTGCACCTGCTGTTCAACACGTACGTCCTGTACTTCCTCGGGACGCTGCTGGAGCCCGAGATCGGCAAGCTGCGCTTTGGACTCATCTACGCGGTGTCGCTCGTCGGCGGCGCGCTGGGCGCGCTGCTGACCTCGCTCCCGTACGAGGCGACGGTAGGCGCGTCGGGCGCGGTATTCGGACTCATGTCCGCGGCCTTCGTGGCGCTGCGCGCCCGCGGTATCGATCCCATGCAGACGGGCATCGGCATCATGATCGTGCTCAACCTCGCGATCACGTTCCTGATCCCCAACATCTCGATCGGCGGCCACGTCGGCGGCCTGATCTCGGGAGGCATCGTCGCCTACCTGTTGTTCGACATCGGCGAGCGGCGGTCGGGGTGGGAGCGAGGGATGATCGGGGTGAGCGCGGCGCTCGGCGTCGCACTGGCGGTGTCCGCCATCGCCGTCTCGCCCTGATCCAGGTCGAGGATCAGCCTCGCCGCTCCTGCGCGAACATCCGCAGCGCGAACGCGCCCGCGGGGTGCTCGCGCCAGGCTCGGACAGGCCCGCTCATCGACGCCGGCATGACGTCGGGCTGAGGCAGCTCGGTCCCGTACTGGAGCGGAACGATCAGCGGAGCGCAGAGCGCCGCGAAGGCGAGGTCGGCCGCGCTGAAGCGGTCTCCGACCAGGTAGCTGCGGCCGTCGGCCAGCAACCCGGCGACGAAGTCGAGCTCCTGGTCGACCAGCCGCAGCGCCTCGGCGGCCGTCGCGTCGGTGATGTCCAAGCGGCTGCGGATGATGGCCTTCGCGGGCGCGAGGACGAACGGGAAGATGCGGCGCTCCCAGGCCGGCACGCCGGTGAGGTTGTAGGAGGCGAAGCGGCGGGCGTCCTTGAACACCTCGTAGTACAGCCAGCGCCGGCTCTCAGGTCCGAGAATGGTGTCGAAGCGCTGCTCGAGAGCGACCACCTCCGAACGCGACGGCTCGTCGGTCGGGTACAGCCGCTGCACGGGCGGGCCATGCTCGTCGGCGTAGCGCAGGATCGCGGTCGAGTCGTCGAACGTCCCCTCCGGCGTCTTGAGGACCGGAACGGTCCGTCCACCGCCGGCGCGCTTGACGGCGGCGATGTGCACGATCTGCATGTGGCGCTGCTCGGTGTAGTCCAGACCCGCGCGGTCCAGCGCCCAGCGTGCCTTCTCGCAGAAGTGGCTGATCGGGATCGTGACGAGCGTTCGGGTCATGCGAGCAGCGAGTCGTAGAGGGTCTGGGTGCGATCGAGCAGTTGCTCGGCAGCGAAGCGGGAACGAACGTCTGCGGCCGCCGCCGCGCCGAGCCGCTCGCGCTGGGACCGGTCGTCTCGCAGCTGCGCCAGCACCGTAGCGAGCGCCGCCGGATCGGCAGGCGCGACGAGCCGCCCGGTCACGCCCTCGCGAAGGATCTCCGGCAGGCCGCCGTGATCGGAGGCGACGACGCAGCAGCCGGCCGCAGCCGCCTCGAGCGCGGCGTTGGGCAGGGGATCGGGCTGCGTCGACGGGACGACGACCACGTCCGCGCAACCATAGACATTGGCGACGTCGGGGCGGAAGCCGGCGAGCCGGACGCGGCCCGCAACGCCCAGCGCCGACGCGAGCGAGCGCAGCTCGTCCATCCGGCGCTCCTCGCCGTGCCACGGCTCGCCCGCGACGAGCGCGACGGTCGCGCCGGTGCGCGCGAGCGCAGGCTCGGCGAGCGCACGGATCAGCACCTCCTGTCCTTTCCAGGTCGAGACGCGCCCGAGGATCGCGCAGACGAACGCGTCCTCGGGCACGCCGAGCGCCGCGCGCGCCACTGCCCGGTCGGCGCGCTGCGCTGCCACGGCCAGCCCGTCGTGCAACACGAAGCCCGCGTTCCCGAGCTGGGCTCGGGTCGCTTCGGACACGCACGGCAGCGCGTCGGCCGTCAGCAGCAGGCGCCGGTAGGCGGGCCAGTAGCGCTCGAAGCCGGAGTAGATCTCACGCAGGTGCCAGACGTGCGGGACCCGCGCGATTCGCGAAGCCGCGGCGCCGCCGAGCGTCACGGAAGTGTTCGTGTGTACCAGGGCGACGCCGCGCCGGCGTACGAGCCGGGCCAGTCCGCCGCCGTCGCGCGCGAGCGCCGCGCCCACGTGCGCCAGTCCGCGGGGCGACATCGCCGCGCGCCGCAGCACGGCCAGACCGGGCCGCACCAGCACGTCGACGCCGGCAGCCCGTAGATCCGAGCGCAGCTCGCCGTCCATCGCCAGAACGACGAGCGCCCGGTAGCGCGCCGGATCCAGGCCGCGAGCAAGCAGCGCGAGCTGGCGATCGGCGCCGTAGCGCCCGGCCGAGGAGTGCAGGTACAGGACCGTGCGAGGCGCGTTCAGAGCGCCACCGCCAGCGCCTCGGCCGGCGCGGCGGGCACGCGGTCGGGGTGCAGGATGTGCGCCATCAGCTCGATGCCGTCGATCAGGCGCGGGCCCGGCCGCGAGAAGTAGGCCGATGCGTTCACCGCATAGACCTGGTCGGCGCCGAGCGAACGCAGTTCGTCGGCGTAGTCCTGCGCCTCCGCGTGCGCTCGCGCGGCGTCGTAGCCGCACGGCATGACGACCACGACCTCGGGCTGCGCCGCCGCGACCTCCTCCCACGTCGCCTGCCGGGACGGCTCGCCGGCGAAGCCGAGGACGTCCTCACCGCCGGCCATCTCGATGAGCTGCGGAACCCAGTGGCCGCCGACGAAGACCGGGTCGAGCCACTCCAGCGCCGCGACCCGTGGCCGTGGGGCACCGCGCACGGCCAGACGCACGACGTCCGCGCGCCGAGCGGTCCGCGCGATGAGATCCATCGCCGCGTCGCGCGAGTCGGTCGCCTGCGCGATCGTGCGCACATCGCCGAGCGTCTCGCCATAGGTCTTCGGGTCCAGCGAGATGACGCGCGGCGGACCCGGCAGCGTCGTGGCGAGCGCCTGAACCTCGTCGACCGACACCGCGCAGACGTGGCACAGCGCCTGCGTGACGATGAGGTCGGGCTCGAGCTCGCGCAGGCTGTCCTCGTCGAGCTCGTAGATCGACTCCCCCGCCTCGGTCCGCGCACGCACGGCCGCGTCGATCTCGGCGGGCGACAGCCCGGTTGGCAGCACATCGCGCGTCACGGACTGGAGCTCCTGCGCCCGGTCGGGAAAGTCGCACTCGTGGGTCACTCCGACGACGTCTTCGCCAACGCCCAGCTCGAACAGCAGCTCGGTAGCGTGTGGGACGAGGCTGACGATCCGCATCAGTACGAGGAGAGGGTATGACACTGCTGAGCGACGCAGAGATCGACGAGCGCCTGGCCGGCAGCGGATGGCGCCGCGAGGGCGACACGATCGTCCGCGACATCGAGACGAGCGGCTTCGAGGCCGCGATGGCCCTGGCCAACGGCGTCGCCGACGCGGCCAACGAGGCCAACCATCACCCCGACATCCTCGTCCACGACTACAAGCACGTGCGCCTTACGCTCTCCACGCATTCCGAGGGCGGGATTACGGAGAACGATCTGGCGCTTGCGCAGACCATCGACGCGCTGTGAAGCTCGGCCGCTCGCGCTGTGCCGATCGCTACAGCCGCCTGGGAAGCGCTCGTGGAGACTCAGCCGCTCTAGTCCGGAGCTTGAGCAGTCGCGCCTTGTCGGCGAGCGTCTCCAGCCCGAGCTCTTGGGCTGCGGCGAGCGCCTCTCTTAGTAGCGCACGTGCGTCGTCGTGGTCGCCCGGCTGGCCGCGCGCGAGCAGCATGCGGGCGTAGTCGTGCTGCGTGTGGGCGGTCCAGAGCGGTGATCTGATCTGGGCATTCATACTGAGCGCTTGCTCGAAATGGCGCGTCGCGTCCTCGAACCGCGACAGCATCGTCGCGAGCAGTCCGAGCGGACGCGAGGCGGAACCTTGGCTGAGCAGGGCGAAGATGACCACACAACGATCGGCGTAGGGCAACAGCAGGTCGTAGAGCAGTTGTGCACGGGGAGCGTCACCGAGGAATACGACGACCTCGCAGAGTCCCGACAGGTTCGAAAGCCAAAACGTGTCGCGAGCGATGTTGGCGAAGTCGGCGCGCGCGACCGCTTCGAGGGCTTGGCGCGCATGCGCCGGCCACCCGAGTTGCGCATAGATGTAGGCAAGTGCGCAGCTGGCGAGCTTGGGGTCTTGCTCAGCAAAGCCCTCAAATGTCTGAACGAGCTCGTCGAGGCGTCCCTGCTCGCGGCGTACGAACATCATCTGCAATCCGAAGATGAGCGCGGCGGCCTCGTCGTAGCCTTGAAAGCGGTGGGCCAGCGCGTCGCGCGCAAGCTCCTCGCATTGCTCGAGCTGCCCTGCGAGGTGGGCGCGGTTGGCCCGACGCGCCATCAGAATCCACCTGAAATAGCGTTCCTTTCGTGCTTCGGCCAGCCGCTGAAGCGCCTCGAACTCGCGCTCGACCGCCTGCATGTCTCCCAGCTCGAGCAGGTGGTCAAGGACCCAACCGTGAGCCAGCGCTCGCAGACGGCGGTCACCGACCTCGTCGGCCAGGCCCCCGAGCTCGGCGGCCATGACCAGAGACTCGTGCAAGGCGCCGGGGCCACGGGTCGCCCAGAGGGTGCTGAAAAGCACATCGGCCAGAGTCGCCTTGTCGGCGACGCGCCGGGCCATCTCGAGCGCCTCGCGCGCGAGCACCGGCTTGCGTTGTGCGCAATCGGAGAAGGCGGCCAAGCGCCCCATCACCTGCGCCCGCAGCGCGCTGTCATCGTCGGCGAGTGCGGCGAGCGCTCTGTCCAGTAGGGCGGCGACGCTCCGGGTCCCTGCCGTCGCCAAGCGATGCGGTCCACAGAAGCCCAGCGCTGCGCGCGCCAGGGCGGTTGCGTCGCCGCGCTTCTCTGCGAGCTCTGCCGCTTGCGCGCAGGCCTCGCGCGCCTTGTCAAGCTCGCCGGCCCCCAAGCGCGCCTCGCCGAGCGCGAGCAGCAGCTCACAGTGCTGCTCCTCCTGCGGTTGGCCGGTCAGGGCAAGCGCCCTCAGACCCCGCTCGTAGTGGGCGGCGGCATCCTCATAACCCAAGCGAGCGATCGCGCTGCGACCCGCGGCCAGAGCGTACGTGGCCGCCTTGACGCCTTGGCCATCGGCTGCGGCCTGCGCGAAGTGATGCGCGAGCTCTTCGACGCGCGCCCGCGCGTAGCCCAGCGATTCGAGCGCCTCGCCCAGCTCGCGGTGAAGGCGCATCCGCCGCGCCGAGCCCAACTGGCCGTAGATCGCCTGGCGCACGAGCGCATGCGCAAAGGCATAGTCGCCGTGCCCGGCCTCGGTCAGCAGCCCCCCGGCGCGGGCCTCCTCGAGTGCGTCGAGCACCCCCGAGCGCTCGCCCAGCACGTGCTCGAGCAGCACGAATGAGAACGTCGGTCCCGCGACCGCCGCGACGCTCAACGCCCGCCGTGCGGGAGCTGACACGCGCGTGACCCGCTGAGCGATCACACGCCGCAACCCCTCGGGAACCTCGAGCTCCGCCGCTGTGACGCCACGCGAGCGCTCGCCGCCAGCAGAGAGCATGCCCGATTCCGTCAGGTGCGCCAGCAGCTCACAGATAAAGAACGGATTGCCCGCGGTCTGGGTCCCCAGTACGCGCACGAGCTGCGACGCGCGCTCGTCCGGCGCGCGCCCGGATGTCGCCTGCAGCAATTCCGCGATGGCGCGCTCGTCGAGGCCGCCGATGCTCAGGCGGTCCACGCTGGAGTCGCGGTACAGGTCGGCCAGCAGCTGTGCCAGTGGCTGGCCCGGATCGAGCTCCGTTTCTCGGTAGGTGCCAAGCAGGAGCACAGCGAGCGAGCGCTCCGAACGGACCAAATGGCGCAGCATCAGCAGCGTGGGGGTAGCCGCCCAGTGAAGGTCGTCGAGAACGATCAGGGCACGCTGCTCACGCGTCGCCGCCTCGATCAGCGCGGCGACGGCTTCGAAGAGCGCGAAGCGCTCGGACTCCGGGTCGGCGCGGACGGGGTCGCCCAGAACCGCGAGCTCAGGCAACAGCCGTCCCAGCTCCGGAGCCAGATGGCCAAGCTCGGCGCGCAGGCGATCGAGACCCGCCGCGCGAGTGTACGGTCGCAGCGCCTCGACGAACGGCTGGTAGGGCACTGCGAGCCCTTCGTCGCAGCGCCCGTAGAGCACGAGGGCGCCCTGCTCGTGCACCGTCCGGGCGACCTCGCGCGCCAGGCGCGTCTTGCCGATCCCCGCCTCCCCGCCGATGACCACCGCGGAGAATGCGCCGGCGCAGACCGCTGTCCAGCGCTCGCGCAGGTGCTCGAGCTCCGCGTCGCGGCCGACGAACTGGCAGCTGTCGGGGGCGTCGAGCGCTCGCGCGAGCGGCAGCAAGATGGGCCCGGCCGCGACGGATGCCGCGGCCGAGGCGCCCGCCGTGGCGCGCAGCTCAAAGACGCGCTCGGGACGTGACAGGCCGCGCAACTCATGACGCCCGACATCGACAAGCGCCAAATCGGGCGCCAGACGATCGCGTACGAGCTCCGCGGTGCCCTGGGACAGCACGGTCACACCGCCCGCCGCCAGCGAACGCAGGCGCGCCGCACGGTTCAGCACGGGACCGAAGTAGTCGCCGTCGCGCTCCTGCGCCTCGCCGCTGTGCAGCGCGACGCGCAACCGCAGAGCAAGCCCCGCAGTCCTCGACGCCGTCTCCATGGCCCGCTGAAGCGCGGCCCCGCAAAAAACGGCATCGGAGGCGTTCTCGAACACGGACAACGTCGAGTCACCCTCGCCCTGGTCCTTTAACAGCCGCCCGCCATGCTGTTCGACGAGGCCTGCGATCAGCCCGTCGTGAAACTCGAGCCCCGCCGCCATCGCCTCGGCGTCGGCCTCCCACAGAGGTGTCGAGCCCTCGACGTCCGTCAGCATGAACGTCACCACGCCGGTCGGCAGCACGGCTGCCTGATCCGCCGCCCGCGCAGCTGAGCCGGGCGCGGGGGAGACCCGTTGCGGCGCCGCTGACTGCGAGAGAACCTCGGCGTGAAGGGCTCGCAGCTCGGGTCCCGGCTCGATGCCCAGCTCGTTCGACAAGTACGCGCGGGCACGCGCGTAGACCTCGAGCGCGTCGCCATGACGCTCGCAGCGAGACAGC
>Ga0307502_10000074_pt1 | contig 26095 bp, 19 predicted proteins | sample 16_S_MG_FD_201364 | JGI IMG/M metagenome (GOLD analysis project Ga0307502, IMG submission 201364) | Soil microbial communities from Populus trichocarpa stands in riparian zone in the Pacific Northwest, United States - 16_S | ecosystem: Environmental > Terrestrial > Soil > Riparian zone > Trees... | reverse complement strand
CGTCACGGCGCGGCCGAGCCTCCGTTTGCCGTAACTGTCAGCCGCTCAGGCGGACGCCCCGTCAAGCAGGCGATCCAGCACGGCGATCGGGCGTTCCAGCGCCGCGGGGACCCGCCCTCAAGCGCCACCACGGTCTTGTTGCGGTACGTCAGGGTGTACGTGAACCCATCCGAAAGGGGAAATGGCGGCCGGTACAGGGGCTTTAGCGAGGGGAAGTCCGCAGCCTCGAGCACGCGCTCGAGCTCGGTCAGATCGGCGGCCGACAGGAAGAACTCTTCCGGCACGCCGTCCCTGCCCGTGCGGATCGCCAGCCCGTTGCGCGCGACCGAGAGCTGGTCGTCCAACCCCAGGAAGCCGCCGGTGCGGTGGTAGGTGACCAGACGGGAGCGGTTGATGGGCGGCGAGTCAACCGGCCCTGAAGTGAGTGGTGCTTGGGCCGTTGCGCTCGACGCGCCGGAGCTCAGCAGGAGAGCCGCCGCCGCGGCCAGTGCCAGGGCGAACATGCTGAAGGTCAACCTGCGCGCCGGAGCTGCTACCGGCCACGTGCGTTGTGCAGGTGTCATGAATGTAGGAAACATGGTCGCCACCGTAGGCTCGGGTCCACAGGCGCGCATGAGCAGCCGGCTACTCAATTTCTGGGCCGGTGACTACTTCCTCGGCTACTGACGCGAAGCGCACGCCTCAGCGGGCCGTCAGCGCTCACGAAGACGGCGGTGAACGGCGGCGCGCTCGGGGAACTGCTCGGCGTGTCGGTGGTCCTTGCCACGCCGTCGGGCGAGGAGCCCTGCCCGGTCGTTGCGCAGGCGCGCGAGCCACGGCTTGGCGTCGAGCGACACGTACGTCTGTTCAGCGGCGGCGAACCGCGCATCGGCTTCGTCGGGACGGTCTAAGGTTGCGGCGAGGAGGCCGAGATAGTGGCTGGTCACGCCGAACCAGGACGCCCCCGTGGTGACGAGCCGGTCGCGGTGCGGCTCGAGGATCGCATGCAACCGCACGGCCCTACGGGTATCGCCGAGCCGCGCGCAGGCGACGCTCGCGTACACGGGGATCGTGAGCGCCATGTAGTCGGGCGGCAGCTCATCCAGACCGTTGCTCATGACGAACTCGAAGTGCCGGCGGGCATCGTCGAGCCGGCCGACCTCGCACAGCATGGCGCTCGTCGCGGCACCGACAAGCAGCGGCATCGCCTGGCTCGGCGTGATCTCGGGGCTGTTCGGAAGCGACGCGCCCGGGGTTCGGATGAGGTCTGGCAGGTGCGGATCGCGTCGGTGCAGTGCGCCCTGCAGGAAGCGGGCAGCGAGGAGCTGGCCCAGAAACCACAGGTTGCTGTCGGGCTGTCCGCCCCGGCGCCCGATCTCCAGGGCAGCGAAGGCCAGACGCTCGGCCTCCTCCGCGGGCCCGCTGATCGAGCAGCGCTTGGCGCGAGCAAGCCCGTCGCACCAGAGCATGAACGGCTGCGCGAGTTGCTCCGCAACGGCAGTCAGCCGTGTCAGCAGCTGGTCGGCCTCTTGGAGGTCGCCAGCATTCATCGCGGCATGCGCACCGAGATAGGCGACGTGGCCGGCAAGCAGCGGATCCTGCAGTCGATCGGCCAGATCACCAGCTTCGCGGAGATTTGCCCGGCGCTCGGCCGGCGTCTGCGTCGGCGTCCATTGCGCCACCGAGCGCTGGGTGAGCACGAGCGCGAGCGTCCGCTGATCGCCGACGCGCCGTGCCATGGCGAGAGCCTCGTCGTTGAGCTTGTCGCGCAGGCGGCAGTCGCTGTCCGTCAGGAGCTCGAGAGCGAGTAGCGCGAGCAGCGCCGCGCGCGTGGGGCTGTCGGTGATGTCGTAGGCGTCAAGCGCCGCGTGCAGCACCGCGACGCGCGCGCGATCGACGCCCTGGCCGGAGCTGAATACGCCGCGGTTGTTGGCGAGCGCGGCGCGCGCGAGGCGCTCGGGATCGCGCAGCTCCAGCGCCAGACTGGAGCCGTCCAAGAGCGTTTGGCGGTAGGCGGGATCCCCCGCCTGACGCTCGGCCTCACCCTGCGCGATGACGAGGTCGCAGCGCTGGCGCTGCAGCCGGGCGGGATCCGCCGCGTCGACAAGCTCGACCGCCCGGCGGAAGTGGGCCGCGGCCTGCTCATAGGCAAGCTGTGATATCGCGTAGTCACCGGCGCGCGAGCCGTACTCGATCGCCTTGTCGAGGTCGCCGCTGGAGCCCGCCTGGGCGAAGTGGTGAGCGAGCTCCGCCAGGTACGGCTCGAGCCGTGCGCCGTGCGCGTGTTCGAGCGCAGCGCCTGCGCGGCGATGCAGCATCGCGCAGCGGGTAGCGGAGAGCGCGCCGTACAGGGTCCCGCGGATCAGCGCGTGCGAAAACCTGAAGCGGCCGGCGGCGCCGGCGACCTCCTCGACCACGTGCGCACGTACCGCGGAGTCCAGCCCGTCGACGAGCTGGTCCTCGTCGAGCTCGCTCAGGCGCAGCAGCAGCTCGAGCTCGAATTCCCCACCAAGGACGGAGGCCATCGTCAAGAGGCGATTGGTCTCGCGGCCGAGGCGCGCGATGCGCTGGCCGATGACCTCCTTGACGCCCTCGGGCACCGAGAGCCGCCCCGTCGAGGGCCCGAGCTCCGCGCCCGCGACGCCCAACGCGCCCGACTCCGCGAGGTGGCGCAGCACCTCCACGACGAAGAACGCGTTGCCTTCGGTTCCCTCGTAGACGAGTCTGCGTAACTCGGGCGACGCCTCGTCGCCGACGTGGACGCCGACGAGCTGCGAGACGGCTCCCTCGTCCAGCGGTGTGAGCGCGTGCCGCTCGAGCAGGCGCTCGCGACCGAGCTGTGCGAGTGTCGCGGAAAGCAGATGGTCGGCGTCAAGCTCGGTCTCGCGATATGTGCCGAGCACCATCAGCCGTGCCTGGCGTGGGTAGCGCGCCAGGTACTTCAGCAGCAGCAGGGTCGCCTGGTCGGCCCAGTGCAGATCGTCGAGCACGAGCACAACCGGAGTGCTCTGCGCGGCCTCGCACAACAGCGAGCTCACCGCTTCGAAGAGGCGCGAGCGGGCACCTTCCGGGTCGCCTGCCAGCGGCTCAGCCAGATCGGGAATCCGCTCTGCGAGCTCTGGCACGATCCGTCGCAGCTCACCGCTGAGCGTCTGCAACCGTACGGCGAGCTCCTGGACCGGGCACGCACTGATGTAATGACGCAGCGCCTCGACGAACGGCTGCTGCGCAAGCAGCCCCTCCTCGTCACAGCGCCCGTAGAGCACGATCGCCCCCTCCTCGTGCGCGCGCAACGCAAACTCCGCCGCCAGCCGTGTCTTGCCAATGCCCGGCTCGCCGCTCAGCAACACCAGCCGGCGACTGCCACCGGCAGCCAGGGCGTAGACATCGGCCAGCGTCTCGAGATCCGCGGTACGGCCGACGAAGATGTCGTCCGGGCCGGGGACGAGGACTGATGGCACGGGGAAGGGTTGCTCGGCATCGCCCTGGCCGGACACCACTCCGCCGGCCGCGGGAGTCTGGAGCTCAAGCGAAGCAGCCTGCTCGAGGATCCCGCGCTGCAGCCCCTTCAGCGCCGGCCCGGGCTCGAGGCCCAGCTCGCCGGACAGGAACGCGCGCGCCCGCGCGTACACCTCGAGCGCATCGCCTTGACGCCCGCAGCGATACAGCGCCAGCATGAGCTGTCCGACAAGCCGTTCGCGCGCCGGATTGGCGCTCACCAGCTGCCGCAGCTCTCCCACGAGCGCCGCGTGCTGGTGCTGGCGCAGATCGGCCTCGACACGCCCCTCGAGCGCGGCCAGCCGCTGCTCCTCCAACCGCGCGATCGCTGCCTGCGCGAACGGCTCGAAGGCGAGATCTGCCAGCGGCGGACCCCGCGACAGCTGCAACGCTTCACGGAGCACCGCAGCGGCATGCCCGGCGTCGCCGTCTGCCAGCGCGCGGTGACCGTCCTGCACAAGCCGCGCAAACAGCTCGGCGTCAAGCTCGCCGGGAAGTACCCGCAGTCGATATCCCGCGGGCGTGGTGGTCAGGATCTTGGGGCGCCCGAGCGCCTTGCGCAGCCGCGAGACGTGGACCTGGATTCGCTTGATCGCACTCGGCGGGGCGTCCTCGCCCCACAGCGCGAGCGCTAGCCGTTCCGCGCTCACCGACTCGTTTGCGTGCAACAACAACATGGCCAGGAGCGCGCGCGGCTTGGCTCCTCCGAGCGCCAACGCGCCGCACTCGCCGTGGACCTCCAAAGGTCCGAGGATCCGAAACTCCATGGTCGCTGCGTAGACGCTACTCCGTTGGCTCGGTTACAGGCGCTGTGCGCGTTTTGCAATCGCGCTGAAAGCGGTGACTTGAAACCTCCACGCCTTCAGGAGCCGGCCAGGTCGATCCCGAGGAGCAGTGCCATGCAAACGCCGATGAAGGTTCGCACCACTCTTGGTACTTACCCACGCCGCGGCGGTTCTTGGCTGCGCGGGATCGGCCCTGATCTAGCGGATCGTTGGCGCTGCGCCCTTCAACGACATCGTCCGATCGAGGGCACGGGTCACGGTGTCCTGGGGTGGACTGTTCAAGCGACGCGCGTGGGCCTTGCGCCGTTTCGGGGAGAAGACCATCAACGGTGGCGCCTACGTGTCGAGCGTCACGGACAGCGAGACGCGCGGCGAGCACCTCCCGTTCCTCCGGCGCCTTCGCCCCAGGCCCGACTCCTCGGCATCGTGGCCGTGACCGTCACCGAGGCCCTATCCATCTACGTCTGGCTGCGGCTGGATGAACATGGACACCCGTGGTGGGGGCTCGCCAGCCTGGTCGTCGGCGAGATGTTGGAGACGCACGTATTCAAAACCTTCGTCGACCGTGAAGCCCTCAAGCGTTGGGGTCCGCTAGACCAAGGGGCGACGGCCGGCACGCACCTGCGCAAGGTGCAGTCGATACTCGGATGGGCCGGGAACGCGGAGATCGGCATCTGGGTGCTCTGGTTGGCGCTGGCCCACGGGCTGGGACAGCCCATTGCGGCAGCCGTCCTACTCGTGCTGATGCATCTCAAGCATCACGTAGAGACCGTGACGGTTCGCGACATGCCATTTAGCCTCGGTCTCTTCTCCATAAAGGGGACGTTCTCGAGCGCCATGGAGGTCGGGGGCGCCGTCGCGTGCCTGGCCTTGATCCGTGACGGCCACCCGGCGTGGGGCGCGGTCGCACTGGGTCTTGGCCTCCTGATCGAGCACGCGATCCTGATCGACGTGCTGCACTGGGAGCTGACCAGCCGGGACATCCGTCTGCCCAGAGACGCTCGCTGGAAGCCCCCGGCGCGTCCCTCGCGGCTGGCGGCGTACGCAAGCTCGCACTTCCCCGCGGTATGGAAGCTGGTCCAGCGCATCAAGCCGCTGCAGCGCCTCATCAATCGCATGGCCATCAACTCAGCGATCGCTCGCGTGGAGCCGCGCCCGAACCCGTTGAGCACGATCGCGCCCTACACGTCCTGGGCGTCGCTCACCGATCGCACGTTCAGCGGGCGCCATCTACCACCGGTTCCTGCCGGAGCGAAGCGGCCCGCCACGCCCGCGATCAACGAGGTCGCAGAGCTGTTCGCGCGTCAAGACGGCGAGATGATCGAAAGCCCGAAGTCCACGGTGCTATTCAGTTTCTTCGCACAGTGGTTCACCGATGGCTTTCTGCGCACGGATCGCGGCGGCCCGCCAAAGCAGCTGCGCAACACACGAAAGAACGAGTCCAACCACGAGATCGATCTCGCGCAGCTCTACGGGTTGGCCAAGCCGATGACCGACCAGCTGCGCATAGGCCACGGCCTGCTGAACAGTCAGGTGATCAACGGCGAGGAGTATCCGCAGTTCTACTGCCGCGACGGCGAGCCCAAGGCGGAGTTCGACGCTCTGCTTCCCCCGTTCGGGTTCGCGGGGATGGCGCCAGACCACAGGAACGCGCTGTTCGCGATGGGCACCGACACCCGCAACCTCGGGTTCATGACCTTCAACGTGCTCTTCCTGCGCGAGCACAACCGGATCGCGCGACGGTTGGGCGGCGAGTACCCGGGGTGGGACAGAGATCGCGTGTTCGAGACGGCTCGCAACATCCTCACGGTGGTGCTGCTCAAGATCGTCGTGGAGGAGTACATCAATCACATCAGCTCCAGCCAGTTCCAGGTCCGCCTGGCGCCGGCCAGCTTCCCCAACGAGCCGTGGCATCGGCCCAACTGGATGGCGATCGAGTTCAACCTGCTGTACCGGTGGCACAGCCTCGTGCCGTCTACGTTTGAACTGAACGGCAGGCAGCTCAAGGTTGCGGACACGCTGTCTCACTCCGATCTGCTGACGTCCACGGGTCTGGGTCAGCTGATGGCGTCGGCGTCGAACCATCCCGCGGGACGTATCGGCCTGTTCAACACCGACCGCTTCCTCGTCGACATGGCCGAGAAGCCGAGCATCGAACAGGCCCGAGTTGCGCAGCTGAGCTCGTACAACGACTACCGCAGACTCTGTCGTCTACCTCCGCTGGCGCGATTCGACGAGGTCTCCTCCGACCCAAGAGTCCAACGGGGGCTGGCCGCGATGTACGACAGCGTCGAGGACATTGAGTTCTACGTCGGGCTGTTCGCCGAGGAGGCCGGGCCGGAAAACGTGCTGCCGCCCCTCATGTCGACGATGGTGGCCTTCGACGCGTTCTCCCAAGCGCTCACGAACCCGCTGCTCGCACCGCGGACTTTCAACGAGCAGACGTTCTCCGCAGTCGGCATGGAGATCATCGAACAGACCAAGAGCATCTCGGACATCGTCCAGCGCAATGTGCCCGACCGGCCGGAGCCGTACTTCGTGAGCCTCACGCGACGCGATTACAAGCCGGCGTAGGCCGTCGCCGGCGCGTCAGGCAGCAAATCGTGTGGGATCAGCGCGGCGTGGAGCAGGTGGCGGCCCGGCTGTCGCTTTGGGGACGCGAGGCCGCGGACCGCAGGGCCCGCGGCTCGTCGATTCAAGCCCTCTTCTCGGGGGACCGCTAGAAGGGGTCACACTCGGTGAGGACGTCCTGGTGGGCGGCCAGCAGTCCGTCTGACTGACAGGCGTCCGTCCCTGCGCCACCGTTGACCGTGTCCGACGACTCATCGCCAGGAGGACCGGTCAGGCTGTCGTTATCGGCGTCGCCGCGGATGATGTCCACGCCGGTGCCGCCGTTGAGGTCGTCGTCGCCGACGCCGCCGTTGAGGGTGTCATTGTCGGCGTCGCCGTTGAGCGTGTCGTTGCCCTCGCTGCCGGTCATCGTGTCGCTTCCGTTGCCGCCGGTCAGCGAGTCGTTTCCGGCGCTGCCGGTCATCGTGTCGTCGCCGAGGTTGCCGATCAGGGTGTCGCGGCCGATCGCGCCGGTCAGGGTGTCGTTGCCGTCGTTGCCGTCGATCGTGTCGTCGAACGCCGAGCCGGTGACGGAGTCGTTTCCGCCGGCGCCATTGATCGTCCTGGCGCTTGTCACGCGACCGCAGTCGATGGTGTCGTTCGCGCCGGTTCCGGTCACCGTCGTAGCGGTCTGCGTCACGCCGGGGCTGGCGACGCACGTGTCGCTTGGCAGCGCCGCCGACGCGCTGTTGACGCCCACGGCGATAGCCACGGTACCGGCGAGAATTGCGCCGCCGACAACTAGGCGACGACGCGCCGCGCTGCCTGGGCGGGAAGTATGAGACATGAGATCTCCTCTGAGCCAGCGGTAGTCTCGCTGTGCTCGCGTGCATCGAGAGGATCAGGTCCGTTGAGGGCCTGATCGGAGCGTGGATCGGAACGGTTCGCGTGCGTCGGCCGACGCGTTGTGCTGCTTCCGTGCGCCGTGCGCGAACTTGAGCATTCGCCGCCGAGGGTTAGAGCGGAGCGAAGATCAGACCATACACTACCCACCAAGATCCAGTCCAACGATGACCCACGATCCAGTCCAAAGACGCACTCGGAAAGCTATGATCGCCCTGGCTGGAGTTCGTCGGCAAAGACGCACGCATCGAGCCGCAACCGCTCGCCGACGAGGAGCGCCCCGATCTGGCGTGCCCGCTCAAATGACGCGTGGGCAAAGCCCGCGTCGCCGCTGAAGGTCGCCCCGTCCAAGTCGGCGGTTGCCGCTGAAGGTCGCCCTGTCGAAGGTGGCGACGGAAACGACCGAGCCGTCCTTGAGCGCTTCCAGGAGCGCATGGAGCCGCTCGGTGCCGATCGTCGTAGCGCGGGCGTCAATCCGATCGCCGTCGCGTAGCCGTACGACCGCAGCGTCGAACTGGTTGGCGGTCAGGCGCTCAAGTACCAACCATAGCCAACCCAGAAGCATGGTTCTAAAGAAGCACGATTTTTCTAGTAATGTCTAACCTTCTATTGGATTCTCGTAAAAGATTGCTTGTTTTCTGTTGCTGCTGTAGGTTCGTCGTGAGGCCCGATACCCAACCTTCCCTACTCGGCGTCCCTTCAGAAAGCGAAGTGTTCTCATGGGTTTGATTGACTCTGTCATCGGCATCATCCTCGGCGCCATCAACGGCATCGCACCCCAGGTGCTCGCGCTCCTCGCCTCGCTCGGGATCGTTCCCCCCGTCTGACACAGCAGTTCATCGGCGGCTAGCTGAGAACGCGGCTCGCCGCGTTCTGGTCTCGGAAGGCCACGGTTGTTGTCGCTACCCGCGCAGCGGCGCACTCGACGCTGCGCGTCGGGTTTCCATGTCCAACCACACAGCAGCGCGTCGACGCGCTCGCGTGGTCGTGAGGGTGGCAGGTTCGGGGAGCGCGTCGAGCTGCTCGACGCGTAACCCCGCCGGCGGCGAGTTCGTGGATCGTGCTCCGGCGTCAGCCCCTCGCGCGTGCGCTGGCACGCCTCGTCGAGCTCGCCGCCGAGCTGCTGCAGGAACGGGCCGGGCGGCGCGGGCAGCGACAGCGATCGCTGTGCGTCCTCACGCGACGCGTCCCAGGCCGCGTCGCCGAGCAGGATCGCGCGCGCGTCCGCGTAACGCTCGCTCGGTGTGACGTAGACGTCGCGGCGGCGCAGCGCGTCACGCAGGCCCTCAAGCGCGCACATCGTGTACGCGGCCCGGTCGATCCGCCCGCACGCAGTTCGACGAGCGTGCGCCACGGTCGCGACACGAATCCGGTCGGCAGCGACTCGGGCGTGAGAGTCTGTTGTCCGGCCGCTTGCCGCAGGCCGTCGAGCGCGGCATGGAGCTCCCTTTGCCGTCAGAGCAGAAGCGCCGGCGCCCTGCGTGATGCAGGCGGCGAGCGTGGAGCGCTCGGTATGCACGGGACCTGAAGGCGGGGTCATGGCGTGAGGGCCTGTTGGAGGTCGCGCCACAGGTCGTCGGGATGTTCGCAGCCGACGCTGAGCCGGAGCAGCCCGGGCGGGAGGTGGGTCTGGCCGGGAACGGCGGCTCGGCGTTCGATGGTCGACTCGACGCCGCCTAGGCTGGTCGTGTGGCGGATGATCCGGACCAATCGGCAGACGGTGTCGGCGCGTTCGGCGCCGCCCCGCACGTCGAAGGAGACGACGGCGCCGAAGCCGGACATGAACCTGCGCGCGGTGGCGTGGGTGGGGTGGTCGGGTCGGCCGGGGTAGCGCACGATCGCCACCTCGGCGTGCCGGGCGAGGCGCTCGGCGAGCTCGGCAGCCGATGTGCTCGCGCGTTGGAGCCGGAGCGCGAGGGTGCGCATGCCGCGGACGGCGAGGTAGGTCTCGAGCGCGCCGGGCGTCGCTCCGGCCAGCTTACGTCGCTCGCGCAGTTGGCGGGCGCGCTCGCCGGACGCCACGACCACGGTTCCGAGCAGCAGATCGGAGTGACCGCCGAGGTACTTCGTGGCCGAGTGCACGACCATGTCGGCGCCCAGCTCAAGCGGCCGTTGAACCAGCGGCGTGGCCAACGTGCTGTCGACCACGGTCAACGCTTTCCCCCGGCGCCGCGCGGCGCAGATTGCGGGCAGATCAGCGACCGCCAGCAGCGGGTTTGACGGCGACTCAAGCCACAGCAGGTCGGCGTCGGCGGCGAGCTCAAGCCAATGCGATGTGTCCTCGACTCCGACGCGGACAACGCGCCACCGGCCCTGCGCCGCCCCGGCGGCGGCGAGACCTGCGACGCCCTGGTAGCAGTCGTCGCCGAGCGCCACGGTGGCGCCGACCGGCAGCAGGTCGAAGACCGCTGCGATCGCTCCCATGCCCGAGCCAAACGCGACGGCCTGGCCACCCTCAAGGCCGCCTACCAGCTCCTCGAACGCCTCCCAGGTCGGGGTCGCGTCGTCGCGGCTGTACGCGCGCCCTGCTCCGAGTTCGAAGTTCGAGGCCAGCACCGGCGGAACGTTCAACGGAGCCCCGGCGGCCGGCGCTCCACGCCCCGCCATCACGGCCCACGTCTCCGGCTCTACGTCAGACCTATGCACCACGACGAGCACTATAATGCACTATTGTGATCGCCAACGGAGAGCGCGTGGCCGCCGAGATCGCATCCCGCGTGCGCGCCGCACGCACCCAGCGGCGATGGACACTGGACGAGCTTGCCGCGCGTAGCACCCTCAGCCGCCGCCTGCTCGTCCAGATCGAGCACGCCGACGCCAACCCGAGCCTCGCCACTCTGCTCAAGCTCGCCGCCGCACTTAGGACGACGCTGACCGAACTCGTAGCGGAACAGCCCGAGCGCGAGCCGGTCGCTGTCGTAGCAGGACATGACGCGATGACCCTCTGGTCCACGCCCAGCGGAAGTGCCGCGCGTCTCCTCGTCAGCCACGGGCCGATCGAGCTGTGGTCGTGGACGCTCTCACCCGGCGATCGACGCGCCAGCGAAGCACACCGCCCCGGGTCGGTCGAGCTCATCACCGTTCAGGCCGGCACCGCCGCCTTCGATGTCGGCGACCATCGCGTCGAAGTGCCCGCCGGCGACAGCGCCTGGTTCGATGCGACGTCGCCCCACATCTACTCCAACCCAGGAACGACCACCACGAACTTCACCCTCGTTGTGCTCGAACCTGCCTAAACGCCGACGCGTCTCGCTAACCGGCCCGCTTCCCTTCCGCCTGGAGGGAGCAGCGCGGGGGCTTGTCGCGCCGCATTCCAGGCGACGACGTCGATGTCGGCACGCTTGCCCGGCTTTCCGTACGAACTCTCTATAGACCCCGTGTCGTGCCGTCGCCGCCGCTGATCGTGTCAGCCTGGGCGGTGCCGGTGATGACGTCGTTTCCGACGCCGCCGGTGATCGTCTTGCCGGGGGCTCACGCCGCCACAGTCGATGGTGTCATTGGCGGGATCTCCGGTCACGGTGGTGTCGGTCTGCGTCGCTGCGGACTGCGTCCTGCCGCGCCGGCGGCCGCGGCTCGCGGTCGCGGTCGCGTCGGCCACGGCCCCGGGGGCCGTCTACTTACCGGCGCGGCCAGCACACGCCGTGCCAACGCCAATGTCCGTCTCCGCTTTGCCGACGAACTGCTCAGAGCGGCATCTGACCGGCGCGGTCACGGCTCGGCGGCCCCCCGTGAAACGGCCAGGCTAGGCGCACCGGAAACGAGCGTACTGTGGCAGACGGGTTCTAGAACGACTGTGCTACCATGGTGGTGATGGCGGGATGGAGCTTTCTCACGAACCACGCTCGCGCCCTGGTCTGCATCGCACACGACCCCGGCATACGTTTGCGTGACATCGCCGCTGCGCTGGATATCACCGAGCGCGGCGCCTACGGAATCATCACCGAGCTCGCTGACGCAGGCTACGTCGTCAAGGAGAAGGCCGGCCGACGCAACCGCTACCAGATCCAGGGGCACTTGCCATTGCGCGGGTCCATCGGCCGCGAACGAACGATTGCAGAGGTCCTGGATGTGCTCGTCGACGCCAGCGGGCCCCCCGACGCAGATCCACCCACAGATTCCCCCGACACATCGCACATCGCGCCGCCCGCCCGCGAGGGGCTGGCGCTACAGCGCGCGATCGTCGCCCCGTAGCTGATCGTGTCAAGCGTGGGGCCGTCGCGCCCGACGGCCACGACGCGCAGCGAGCTATCCGACCGGGATCGCGCGGCCCGGCGCGACCGCGCCGCTGTCGGCCTGGCGGAGCCCTGGACCGCGGTCTCGAACAGCACACCGCGCTGGATCCGCGCCGCTGTCTGAGCAGACGCGACGCACGTACGCTTCGAAGGTCCGCCAGTTCCTCGCGTGGCTCGCCGACGCCGACAGCGCCGGTGATCCTTTGAATGCGAGGGATGCGCGCGACTGGGCGGTCCCCGACTACCGCAGCCACCTACAGACCGTTTTTAAGCGCAAGCCCGCGACGGTCAACAACGGCGCTGGGCTGCCGTCGACGATCTCTACATCCGCCGCGGCCTCGGACCCCGAGCGCCGCGCGCGCCGAGCTGCCCAAGACCGCGCCCAGGGCGCTGAGCACGCGCGCCGCCGTGCGGTTCCTACGCGAAGTCCAACGCTGCCCTCACCACGCGATCGCGCGATCGCGCTGATTCCGTTCTAACGCCGAGTTGTGAGTCAGTGGGGGCCGTGGGGCATGCGCGGGTCGATTCCCGCGGGCGGGCGGCGGCGTCGCGGTCCAGCCGCTGGTGCGCCTGACGAGCGCTGCTACGCGCCGGCCGCCGGGGAAGCGGCGGCCAGCGCGGTCGAACTCCGGCGGGTCAGTGGTCGTGGTCGTGCGAGTCGTGCCCGGGGTGGGTGTCGAATGGCATGACCTTTTCGGGCATGACCACGAAGGTGCCCATCATGCCGTGGTCCTCGTGCTCGAGGATGTGGCAGTGGTACATGTAGCGGCCGCTGCCGCCGCTGAACTCTCCGACGATCGGCAGCAGCTCGCCTGGCCGGACGACGATCGTGTCCTTCCAGCCCTTCTCGCCGGGGGTCCGCTCGTCCTCCGGCTTGGGCGGAGTGCCGTTCAGGAGGATGGGGCTTGTGGTGCCGCCGAGCGGTTGGCCCGGGGCTCCGCCGAAGGGCGTGACATCGCGTATGTCACGTCGATCTTCCAACGCCTGGAAGCGGATGAGGTGGACGTGGATCGGGTGGGGGAGCGTCGCGAAGCCGGAGGTGAGGTTGATGATGTTCCATTGCTCCGTGCTGTCCTGCTCGACGTAGAACGTGGCGGCGTCCTTGAAGTCACGGGTGACGCGCTTCAGCGTCTTCAGCTTGGTTGTTCCGTCGTGGGGGTCCTTGACCTCGACTTGGACGATGCCGTCGAGCGGCAGGACGGGCGGCACATCCTTAGCCTCGAGCTCTTCCATCTCCCACATCTCGGGGTGCTGGCCCTCAAGCCCCGTGAGCGCCAGCCAGCGGTGCTTGTGGTGCTCGGGCAGGCTCTCGTGGGTGAGGCGCTCAAAGGAGGGCGAGAGCGTCGCTGGCAGCTCGAAGTCGTCGTGCGGATCGCGGGAGCGGACCCTGAACTGCATGACGTCCGGGTTGGCGCTGATCGAGTTGATCAATGTCGCCAGGACGGGGGCCGTGTTGACGAGCGTCAGCGCCTTGCCGCGGAAGGCGCGGAAGTCGATCAGCACGTCGGCGCGCTCGCCGGGATCGAGCGTCAGCCCGTGTGGCAGCGCGGCGGGCACGGGCAGCAGCCCTTGGTCGCTGCCGATCTGATACAGCGCGTCGTTCACGGGCGCACCGTGCTCGTCGCGCAGCTCAAAGGTGTACTCGCGGTAGTTGGAGGCGTTGAGCATCCGGAAGCGATACCAGCGAGGCTCGACGTCCAGATGCGGCCAGATGACGCCGTTGACGAGCGTGAACGGGCCGGTGGCCGGCACGTGGTCCTCGATGGCGTCGGGGATTGGTGAGAAGAGCGGCACCTTAAGCCGCTTGTACAGCAGATCGCCCGTGTACTCGCCGTTCTCGTCGGTGTCGAGGTTGCGGTCACAGACGATCAGCGGAATCTCCCGCTCGCCGCGGGGGAGGTGCAGCGCGTCCTCCTCGGCGTCGCGGATCAGGTACATCCCGGCCAGGCCGGCGAAGACGTTCAGGGCGGTGACCGCCATCGCGTGGTCGTGGTACCACATCGTTGTCGACGGCTGGTCGTTCGGATACTCCGCAAGCTGCGCCAGCCCCCGCAGGACCGCGTTGTCAGTCCAGCCGTCGTTGCCCGCGCCGGTTCGCGCGCCGTGCAGGTGCACGACCGTCCACGGCGGCAGCGCCTCAACCTCGGCGCGCGGCGTGGCCCCGTCGCGGCCCGCCCCGAGCGTCAAGTTCGGGTTCGGGCGGCCATCTACGAGAATATCCACGTCCACGGCGGGGGCGGGATACGCGCCCGTGATCTCGTTGCGCCACGCCACCCGCAGCCTACGACCGCTGCGCACCTCGATCGTCGGACCCGGAAAATGCCCGTCATATGCCCACACCGGCGTCTTCGGCAGCTGGGAATGCAACCGCACGCGCGTCGCTTGCATCTTGATCTCCAGCGAGTCATGGGCCTTACGCACCGGCGGAATCCGCAGCGGATCGAGGTATTTCGTCAAACCCAGCTCAACCTGCGCCGCACCCGGCGACTGCAGACTCGTTGGATGAGTCGTCATCTGGTGATGCTCCTTGGATCGCTGTCCGGCAACAGGTGCCGCTACGAAGTACAGACCAGGTCGGGTGAGCGTTTGATACGAACGCGTTCCGGTGGCCGAGGCAGCCGGCGCACGTGCTGAGAGCGCCATGCGCGTGTCGTTCCACACACCACACGCGCGCGAGGCGGTGACAGCAGGCGTCACCACGCGCGCGCGAGGCGGTAACAGCAGGCGTCGGAGTCGTATCACCGACTGCGCCGGCCGGCATCCTGCTCATCGTCGGGCTCACGCCCTGGCCGGCTTTGCGCTGGCGATCGACATGCTCGTCGCCGGCCTGACGGCGTACGCCGGCAATGGTTTCTTCGCCGACAAGGGCGGCTGCGAGCTCATGCTCGGCTCCGCCAGCGTGACGGTCCTCATCGCGAGCGCCGGCGCTTCAATGCCTCAAAACGGCCGTCCTGTGGTCAGACATAAACTGTATCCAGCGCGGATGGTACGGCCTCATTAAAGGGCATGAGGTCAGTTACCGAGGTCGAGACGACCGATCGGAGGATGCGCGGCTTGCACCAGTTGCTGTTCACCCGGGCGCGGACGATGGCCGGACCCGTGACTGCGTGCGGGTTATAGCGGTGCAAACGCTTTCTGGAAAGGTTGCTCTGGTAACCGGTGCCGCGGGCGCGATCGGACAGGCCGTCGTGCGCGCCCTCGGCAAGCGAGGTGCCTGTGTGGGCGCCGTCGACAACGACGCCGAGGCTCTCGGCGTTTCGGTGGACACGCTCGTAGCCGAGGGCGTGCGGGTGTCTTCCTTCCCGGCCGACATCACGTCGCCGGCGGAGGTCGAGGCGGCTGTGAACGAGGTCGAAGCGGTGCTCGGGCCGATCGACTTCCTCGTGAACGCCGCCGGCCTGCTGCGCCCGGCAGCAGCGACGTCGGTTGATCTTGCCGGCTGGGACGCCACGTTTGCCGTGAACGCAAGGGGCGTGTTCCTTGTATCCACGGCCGTCGTGAACAGGATGGTGCCCAGGTCCGCGGGAGCCGTCGTGACCGTCTGCTCGAACGCGGCGGCAACGCCGCGTGTCGGGATGGCCTCCTACGCGGCGTCCAAGGCGGCGTCGGCGATGTACACGAAGTGCCTGGGCCTCGAGGTTGCCAGGCATGGGATCCGCTGCAACGTGGTGTCCCCAGGGTCAACCGACAGCGCGATGCTGCGACGTCTCTGGGACGGCGAGGATCGGCTCGCGGCGACGCTCGAAGGCGATCCAGCATCGTTCAGGCTCGGAATCCCAATGGGGAAGATCGGCAGGCCGGGCGACGTGGCCGAAGCGGTCGCATTCCTGCTCTCCGACGAGGCCGGGCATGTCACGCTCCAAGACCTCACCGTCGACGGCGGGGCGACGCTCGGTGTCTAGCCTCGAAGTGCCCACGAGCGTCGGTATCCCGAAGGTCAAGGCCTACCCGATGCCCGGCGAGTCGCAGTTGCCCGCGAACACCGCCGGCTGGCGGGCCGACCCCGACCGTGCCGTCCTGCTCGTCCATGACATGCAGCGATTCTTCCTGCGGCCGTTCCCGCAGGACGCGCCACCCGGCCGTGAGCTCGTGGCCAACGCGGCGAGGTTGCGAACGCTCTGTGCCGAGATGGGGATCCCCGTCTGCTACACCGCGCAACCGGGGTCGATGACCCCGGCCGAACGAGGCCTTCTGCTCGATTTCTGGGGGCCAGGGATGCAAGCCGACGCCGCGGACCGCGCTGTCGTTGACGAGCTGGCGCCCGACGCGGACGACTGGCTGTTGACGAAATGGCGCTACAGCGCGTTCCATAAGACCGGGCTGTTGGACCGCATGCGGGCCGGCGAGCGCGACCAGCTCGTGATCTGTGGTGTGTACGCGCACGTCGGCGTGCTCATGAGCGCTTGCGACGCCTTCTCCTCAGACATCGAAGTATTCGTGGTGGCTGATGCGGTCGCCGACTTCACACTCGAGCACCACCGGATGGCGCTCACCTATGCGGCTCAGCGTTGTGCGGTGGTGGCCACGACCGACCACCTGCTCGCGCAGCTCACCACGGGCGCATGCGGCACCAACCACGGAGGTGCGGATCATGGCTTCCGCTGATCTGTTGGAACAGGTGCTCGCTCCCGAGCCGGGCCCGTTTGCACTGCTCCATCGGCCCGGCGTTCTGGGACGGGACAGAATCGAGGTGCTGATCGGTGACGTGTCCCACGCTAACTCTCTCTGCGAACTGGACTTGTCGGAGCCCAGCGGCCCGTCAAGCAATGGGCGCCACGAGACGCTGGCGCTCATCCCTTTCCGCCAGCTCGCCGAGCGCGGGTTTGCCTGCGTCGACGACGGTGAGCCACTGCTGAAGATGCGCATCCGCGAACAGGCCGAGCTGGACCTCGCACAGGTGCTCGAGAGAATCCCGTCGGTGGCGATCGAGCTGATCGACGAAGGCTTCGACGTCGACGACGATGCGTACGCGGCTGCTGTGCGGCGGATCGTCGAGGAAGAGATCGGCAGCGGGGAAGGCGCCAACTTCGTCCTCAAGCGGACACATTGCTCCACGATCCGTGGCTACGAGCTACGCGACGCCCTCGCGTTCTTCGCGCGGCTGGTGCGGCAGGAGACGGGCGCCCACTGGACCTTCGTTGTCCACACCGGCGAGCGGACGTTCGTCGGCGCCACGCCCGAGCGCCATCTCGGCCTCAGCTCGGGAAAGCTTTCGATGAACCCGATCAGCGGGACCTACCGCTACCCACCGACGGGACCAACCCTCGACGGAGTCCTCGCGTTCCTCGATGACGCCAAGGAGTCCGACGAGCTCTACATGGTCGTGGACGAGGAGCTGAAGATGATGGCCCGGCTATGTGACTCGGGCGGTCGCCTCGTCGGGCCTTACCTGAGAGAGATGGCAAATCTGGCTCACACCGAGTACGTCATCGAGGGTCGTACGTCGCGGAACATCGCCGAGCTGTTGCGCGAGACCATGTTCGCCCCCACGGTCGTGGGAAGCCCGCTCGAGAGTGCCTGCCGTGTAGTACGCCGCTACGAGCCCGACGGGCGCCGCTATTACGCCGGTGTCATCTCACTCAGCGGGCGAGATCCGCAGGGCGATCCCAGCCTCGACTCGGCGATCCTCATCAGGACGGCCGACATCGACTGGCGAGGGCATACGCGCATCACGGTGGGCGCGACCATCGTCCGCCACTCCGACCCGGCGGCCGAGGCGGCCGAGACGAGGGCCAAGGCGTCGGGGCTGCTCGCCGCGCTACGCACCAGCGCTCCTGTTCGCTATGGGGGACACCCCCGAGTCAGCCGCTTGCTCGCGCAGCGCAACAGCGGCGTTGCCAGGTTCTGGTGCGGCCCCGATGACGGCCGCGCCGCGCGCGCCCCGGACCTCGTGGGCATGCGTGCGCTGGTGATCGACGCCGAGGACAACTTCACGTTCATGTTGGAACATCAGCTGCAGGCCCTTGGCCTCGCGGTGACGGTGCGCCGATTTGACGAGGAGTACCGGACCGAGGGGTTTGACCTGGTGGTGATGGGCCCGGGTCCCGGGACTCCGCTGGACATCGCGGACGCCAAGATCGCTCACCTGCGCTGTGTCATGCGTCGCCTGCTTGAAGAGCAACGGCCGTTTTTGGCAGTGTGCCTGAGCCACCAGGTGCTATGCGGATTGCTCGGGCTCCCCATCGAGCAGCGCGCTGTGCCCAATCAGGGAGTGCGCACGGAGATCGACCTCTTCGGCGAGCGGGTCCGAGTCGGCTTCTACAACGCGTTCAGCGCGCGAAGCGCGACTTCCTCGTTCACATGCGATGGCGTCGGCGACGTCGAAGTCAGCCGGGATGCGCCGACCAACGAGGTGTATGCCCTTCGGGGACCACACTTCCGTTCGCTTCAGTTCCACGCGGAGTCGATCCTGTCGCCCGACGGAGCGGGCATCCTGCGAGCCCTCGTGCTCGAGCTGCTCGCGGGGGCGCACATCACATGCCAACAGCAGCACGTCGCATGACCGCAGTAGGACACCTCGTGAAGAAGAGAGGTTCGGTGTCGCAGGAGCGTCTGCCGCAGATCGGTGACTGGAGCAGCTTCGACGAACTCAGGTCGATCCAGGACCAGCGCATCCCGGGCGTGCTCGGCCGAGCCGCCCGATCGCCGTTTTACGCCCAGCGCTTTGCTGCCAGCGCAAGGCCCGGGAGCCTCGAGGACTTCGCCACGATCGCGCTGACAACCAAGCAGGACCTCCTCCAGAGCTACCCCTTCGGGATGCTCGGCGTGCCCCAGTCGCAGCTGGCGACGTACTTCGAAACCAGCGGGACGAGCGGGGCGCCGACCCCGGCGTACTACACAGAGACCGACTGGCGCGATCTCGCCGAACGCTTCGCCAGAAAGTGGACGGGCATCCATCCGTCAGACGTCTACCTCGTGCGCACCCCGTATGCCCTTGGCATGGCGGCCCACCTTGCTCAGCAGTCGGGCCGCTTTCGGGGCGCCACCATCGTACCGGGCGACAGGGGCTCGTCGGTCATCCCCTACGCCCGCGTGGTGCAGGTCCTGCACGACCTCGGCGTGACGCTGACGTGGTCCAACCCGACGGAATGCCTGCTGTGGGCGGCCGCGGCGCTGCGGGCGGGATTGGACCCCGGCCGGGACTTTCCGATGCTTCGCGCCCTGTTTGTCGGAGGCGAGCCGCTGTCGGCGGCGCGGCGGCGACGTATCAGCGAGATCTGGGGCGTGCCGGTGGTCGACGAGTACGGCTGCTCTGAGATCGGCAGCCTCGCCGGACGCTGCCCGGCGGACACCCTCCACCTCTGGGCCGACCGCGTCAAGCCTGAGATCTACGACGAGGCCAGCGGCACGCTGAAGTCCTCGGGCGTTGGCGAACTGGTCCTCACCCCCCTGTACCTCGAGGCGATGCCGCTCGTGCGCTACAACGTCCACGACCAAGTCGAGCTCAGCTACGAGGACTGCGACTGCGGCTGGAAGCTCCCGATCCTCACCGTGCTCGGCCGTGCCGGACAGGGCTACCCGGTGGGAGACTCGGCGCGGATCACCCAACTCGAGGTCGAAGAGCTCGTCTTCTCGCTGCCCGCCGAGCTCGGCGTGCTGTTCTGGCGGGCAAAGGCCGAGCCCGACCGGCTGCGCATTCAAATCGAGGCCGCCGACACAAGCGCCAAGCCAGCCGAGGCTGCGCTTCGCACCGCGATCCACGACGAGCTCGCGGTGCCATGCGAGATCGAGGTCCTGCCACCCGGCGCACTCGTGCCGGACGACGTCCTGGCGAGTCTACGCCAGGCGCTCAAGCCCCGACCGCTCTACGGACCCGACGAAAACTGGGACCAGGCGATCGTGTTCAGCGCATCGTGAACCGATGACCGACGGGCCAGCGACGGGAGAGCTCGTGCACGACGACGGTGGCACGCCCGACCCCGAAACGCTGCTGATCGAGAACGGCTTCGTCTATACAGCCGATCGCCAGGACCGGGTCTACCCCTCGGGATCGGTGCTCATCGTCGACGGACGCATCGCCGCAGTCGGCGACGCAGCGGACGTACATCGAGCCGTCGATGAGCTTAGGCCCGCGCTCGGGAGCGCGCCGCGGACGATCGACGCCCGCCACAACCTGGTGCTGCCGGGCTTCGTGAATGCGCACTGGCATGACATGTTCGCCGCGCGAATCGCGTTCGGGGGCGCGCTCAGAAGCTGCCATGACCACGGCGACCAACCCGGCTTTCTCGCCCGCGGCGGGGAGATGCACACGATCTCCGCGCTCTTCGACCGTGTCAGCGACATGATCGAGGCACTGACGCCGGCCGAGGCCGAGGCGATCGCCTACTACTCGGTGTGGACCCAGCTCCGGTCGGGCACGACGACGATCGGCGATGTCGGGTCACTGAACCGTCCCGAGGCCCTGATCGCCGCCGTCCGGGGGCTCGGAATCCGCGGAGCCATCAGCACTTGGGCGAGCGACGTGGTGTGCGAGGCCGGCTCGGATCACCCTCGGCGAACCCGCGACTCAGACAGGCTCCTCAGCGACCTCGAAGGGGTATTCCGCAGCTGCGCCAGCGACCCAACCGAGCGGGTACGGGCGCGGCCGTCTGCGGTCTACGTCACCAACATGTCCGATGAATTGGGGGCGGGGCTGGCTCAGATCGTCGAACGCTTCGGCTCCACGTTCGCCACCCACCTAGGGGCACAGCGCAACGAGGCTGCGTTCGTCGAGCACTACTTCGGCGCCAGGCCGGTGGAACGCCTCGATCGGCTCGGGCTGGTGTCAGATCGCCTGATGGCGGTGCACTGCAGCTTCGTCAACGACGACGAGACCCGTCGTCTCGTCGACGCGGGCGTGCACATCAATCATTCCCCGGCGAAGTACGGCGCTGCAGGAGAGTCGACGATGAGCGAAACCAGGCTCATCTCCAAGCTGCTGCGCGACGGAGCCGACGTGTCGCTCTCGACGGACGGCACGATCCTTCCGCTGGGCGGCATGGTGGAGAACATGCGCGCAGCCTGGGAAATGCACAACGAGATGTGGGCCGATCAGACCGTGGTCGTGCCGTCCAACGCACTCGCCATGGCGACGCGTAACGCTGCCCGCGGTCTCGGGTGGGACGACGAGGTGGGCAGTCTCGAGGTCGGCAAGCAGGGCGATCTGGTCATGGTGCCGATCGACGACTGGCGATACCTGCTCAATCCCCGCCCGCTGGAGGGGTTGCTGAGGCTGGGCTCCTCCAACGACGTCAAGACCGTCATCGCGGGCGGTCAGGTCTTGCTGCGGGAGTCACGAGCTTGCGTCGTAGACGAAGCGGAGCTCGTAACAGAGTTCCTCGCCGCGCTGCGGTCCTTCTCATCACGGCTGCCCGGTGCCGACCCCGCCCGGATCGACGCGGTCATGGCGCATGCCGCAGGCGGCGGATCGTGACCGCAGTTGCGATCGCTTCGGTTCCACCCAGAGTCAACAACCAGACAAACAAGGGAAGTCCCATGTCATATGAGCACCTGCCGCAGATCGGTGACTGGAGCAGCTTCGAGGAACTGTCGTCGATGCAGGACGAGCGCATCCCAGGCGTTCTCGCCCGAGCCGCCGGTTCGCCGTTTTACGCCAAGCGCTTTTCTGGCCGCGCAGCGCCGGGGAGCCTCGAGGACTTCGCCGCGATCGCGCTGACAACGAAGCTGGACCTCATCCAGAGCTATCCCTTCGGGATGCGCGCCGTTCCCCAGTCGGAGCTGGCGATGTACTTCGAAACCAGCGGGACGAGCGGGCCGCCGACCCCGGCGTACTACACAGAGAGCGACTGGCGAGATGTCGTCGAGCGTTACGCCAGAAAGACGACAGGCATTCATCCGTCAGACATCTTCTTCGTGCGCGGCCCGTATGCCCTTGGAATGTCGACCCACCTTGCCCACCAGTCGGGCCGCTCTTGCGGTGCCACCATCGTACCGGGCGACCACGCCTCCTCGATCATGCCCTACCCCCGCGTGGTGCAGATCCTGCACGACCTGGGCGTGACGCTGACGTGGTGTAACCCGACGGACTGCCTGCTGTGGGCGGCCGCGGCGCTGCGGGCGGGATTGGACCCCCGTCGGGACTTTCCGATGCTTCGCGCCCTGTTTGTCGGAGGAGAGCCGCTGTCGGTGGCGCGGCGGCGACGTATCAGCGAGATCTGGGGCGTGCCGGTGGTCGACGAGTACGGCTGCTCTGAGATCGGCAGCCTCGCCGGACGCTGCCCGGCGGACTCTTTCCACCTCTGGGCCGACCGCGTCAAGCCTGAGATCTACGACGAGGCCAGCGGCACGCTGAAGCCCTCGGGCGTTGGCGAGCTGGTCCTCACTCCCCTGTACCTCGAGGCGATGCCGCTCGTGCGCTACAACGTCCACGACCGCGTCGAGCTCAGCTACGAGGACTGCGACTGCGGCTGGAAGCTGCCGATCGTCACCGTGCTCAGTCGCGGACACGGCCACCCGGTAGGAGACACGGCGCGCATCACCGGGCTCGGGGTCGAAGAGCTCGTCTTCTCGCTGCCCGCCGAGCTCGGCGTGATGTTCTGGCGGGCAAAGGCCGAGCCCGACCGGCTGCGCGTTCAGATCGAGGCCGCCGACTCCAGCGCCGAGGCGGCCGAGGCCACGCTCCGTGACGCGGTGCACGACGAGCTTGCGGTGCCGTGCGTGGTGGAGGTCCTGCCGCCGGGCGCACTCGTGCCCGACGACCTCCTCACGAATCCGCGCCGGGCGCTCAAGCCGCGACCGCTCTACGGACCCGACGAGAGCTGGGAGGAGGCAATCGTGTTCACCGCGTCGTGAACCGGTGACCCACGCCCGGGGGCTAGCTCACGGACCCTCGGTCTTGGTGCACGCGGCCGCGGCGATGCACATCGGGCGCCAGCTTGACCACCCGCGTGGCGGGTTGGCGCCCCGAGCGAACGGCCATTCAGCGATGAGCAGTAGGCGGCCGTCTGCGAGCACTCATCGCACGCATGGGGTTCGCCGACCGCACGCGTGCGGAGCGCCACAGTGCCGCTGGGCGAGCCGCCATGACGAGTCGCGCGCGGGCAACGATCACGTCGACCTGGTCGTCGGTCTCGTGCACGAGGGGGGCAAGTTCGCGAAGACGTGGAACGACCGGCCACGCGCCAACGGATCGTCGGGGCGATCTCGAGCGCGAGTACGGCCTGGAAGTCCTCCTGCAGTCACGCGACCTCGGCGACACCTCGGGGGGAGAAGCCGGCCGAGCGCGAGCGCGCCGCCGGTGTGCTGATCAGACCGCGCTACACCGGTCGGCTCCGACGACGTCGTCGTCGGCTACTCCGGGCGCCACAAGCCACCCCCGACCAAGCCAGCAGGCTGACGGCAGCCGGGAGAAACGCCAGCCGCCGTTGTGGTACGGCGACGGGACCTTCGCGCGACCTGACGCTTGCGCGCCTACAAGCCGAGTGGCCCGATACGCTCGCTCACACCCCGGCAGCGACCGCCGAGTGGCGCGCCGCCAAGCGCCACCAACTCGTCGTCACGCGAGGCCGCGCGACACACCATCCCGATCCCTGCTGTGAGCCAGATACGCTCGCCGAACGCGCACGACCGCCTCGCCTCCGATGCGCCGCCGGCACCGACGGACCTTACGGAGCGCCTGCTCTGCGTTAGCTGCGAATCACAGACTTGGTCCGCATCAGAAAGTCGGCCAGGTAGCCGTCGTGCGGCAGGTCCGGCTCCGTCCAGTAGGTCGGGTGGCTTCCGATGTAGAGGTTGGCGATGGTTGGCTCCGCGAGGAGGTCGTCGATGAGGCGCTCGTTGCGGGTGAGCGCCGTAAGCACGAGGGTGCCCTTCAGCGGCTCGACGCCCGCCTCGGACGTCCACGGAGCGACCCAGACGCAGGGGAACGGCAGCTCGATGCGGCCTTGCTCGGCGTCGGGTCGGTCAAGCTGGTGCACGGCGGGCCGCAACACGGCGCTGCCGTCACCCAATTCGTCGACGATCCCGTCGCCGCCCAGCCAGGGAACCGTCCCCGCGGCCTTGGCGAGCAGGTACTGCTCGAGCTTCAGGGCGCTGGAAACTGGCTGTACCGGCAAGACCGCATCGTCATCTTCCGGGGGCAGGCTGGGAATGAGCGAGAGCTGTTCGGCTATCGCTTCGGCCACCGGCGCCGGGTCGCCCTCGACGAACACCGTCGTGGCGTTGATGCAGCCCCCTCCGCCGTCGTGGCTGATGGAGTCCGCGATCATGCCGATGTGGTCGCGCCAGTCGACGTCGGCCGTGAGCAAAATCTTCGAGCGTCCCGGGCCCTGCGGTAGCACAGTCGCCTGCCCGGCGTACTTTTGCATAACGTCCGCGCCCCCGTAGGCCATCGAAAGGTCTGCCCCGCGCAGCATCTCGTCGGCTGCCGCGTGGCTGGTCGGCAGCAACACCACCTGGTCGTCGCCGAAGCCCGCCGAGCGCAGCGCGGAGACCAGTCGATGTGGGGTGAATGGCTCGCGCCGGGACGGCCTCACGGCCACTCGGTAGCCCAACGCCAAGGCCTCCAGCCAGCCGACATGCACGCCGGGGTGATTTCCGGCCGCGTGCACTCCGAAGACATTGCCCCGGCGGGTCCACACCGCTCGGCCATTGCGGGTGACGGGATCACGCCAGTCGTTGACGGCGCCGGAGGGCCGAGCGCACTGCGTGCTCCGGTAGGTTTCAGCGGCGCTGCGGGCGATGCGGTCACCGGCAGCGCGCACCGCCGAGATCGGTATACCCGAGACCCGGCTGACGAGGTACTGGTAGGCGGCGGGTGTCAGTCCGTTGACAGTTTCCGCGCGGTACGCCTCGCCGGCACGGGCGATCGCATCCAGGCGCTCGTCCGACGGCGGGGTATCGGCCTTGTGTAAAGCAGCCATCGCACGGGTGACAAAGAGTTTGGGAACCAGGCTCAGCTCAGCCACCTGTGTCCCTGCGAGATCCGAGATCGTGAACCGCTCGCGCGCGCGGTAGCCACCCGCGGGACCAAGCGCGTCCAAGGCGACCAGTTCGGTGGTCGCGACCACTAGTACACCCCTTCGATGACGTCGCCGCCCTCGAACTGCTGCACCGGCGCGACATCTGCGACCGAGTCACCGATTTGTCCGAAGCGCCCTCCGATTCTGGTCGCGATGTCACGTTCGAGACAATTGGGAAGCAAAAACGACTTGCTGACGTGATTCACCACAATTTGGCCGCGCTCGCCATAGCCCACTGCGCCCCCGGTTTCTGGATCGATGACGGAAAACGTGACGTAGGGCGAGGACGGATCAAAGATGCAGGGATCGTCATCGGTCAGACCCGGCCGCTCCGGGGCCCCCCCGAGGGCCATCGTGCTTGCGTAGCTGCCGTAGAGCTTCGCCTCCGGAAACACCTCCGTCCGGAAGATGTGGCGGGTATCGGCGTCCATGTGTGCCCCGCCCCAGAGGATCACGTCCACCTTCCGACGGACCAGATCGACGAGGTCGTCGCGCCGCGCAAGCAACTCCAGCAGCGGCGGCGTGGGAAGCAGCACGCCGATGTCCTGGGTTTCGAGCACGAGCGCGGCCTGGTCGAGGATGTGCTCCACGTATGCCGAGACCTCCTCGGACCTGCTCTGCGCGATGAGCTTCTTCACCCACCGCGGGTCGATGTCGATCGCGAACCGAAGACCGCCGACAGCCGCCGCCTGCCGTGCCATGAGCTCACCGGCCATGTGCGGTCCATTCGGCGCGAGCGCGAGCCAGTTGCGGTTCGGCGGCACCCCCTGCGCGTCCATGTAGGCGACGTACGCGGCGACTGCGTGGTCGCACCAGTCCCGGAGCAACACGACCCGCTTCGGTGCGCCGGTGGTGCCCCCACTCTCGTACACACCGACGACGTCGGGCCGAGGGCCGTATCCCTTCGGGATGAGGTGCTCCGCGCGCACATCGCGCAACTCGTTGGCGACGTTCGGAAAGAGCGCGAGGTCGTCGAAGCTCTTGACATCCGTGAGCGGGTCGAATTCGAGCGACGCCGCCCTCTCCAGCCAGAAGGGTGAGCCGGTCTCCGGGCTGAAATGCCAGTCCATAGCGGCCCTGATGAATTCGTCTGGGTCGGGATGGACGTCGAACGGAAGCTCGAGCGGTGACCTAGCTTCTTGCAACATAACCTGTTCCATCCTCTGGTCGTTCATGTGCTGAGGCTCCG